>OLLF01000197.1_pt1 | contig 50576 bp, 50 predicted proteins | sample 1604471 | NCBI WGS metagenome assembly OLLF01 (sample SAMEA104055714, study PRJEB20765) | soil metagenome | isolation source: soil
CCCGTTCAATGTTGGCCGCACAACCAAAAACACCGGAAACCCGAGCAACCATGCGCCTCTCCAGCTAGCACACGGTTACAAATCGCCCTAATCACCAAGATTTATTTATTAATGTGCAGCGAAATCAATGCCGCGCGCGCCAAAACACGAGTCTTATCCACCACCCCCTCAATCCTGCGTCCACAGCGAGACGCTGACGCCCTTTTCGACCAGCGCGTTCTGGCCCGCCGGCGAGTAGAACGCGCCGACCTGCATCGACCAGTGGCGCGACAATTTGTTGACCACGGACAGCTCCAGCTTGTGGCTGCGGTAATAGCCATAGGGCGGCGCGGCGTCGCCGGCGCTGACGATGTTGAAGCTCTGCGCCATCAGCATCGAATCCTTCGTTACCCAGAGCCCGAGCGTAAGATCGAATGGCGATTCGTTGGGCCGCGGGCTGCCGATCCAGCGCTGCGCCAGCTGGACATCGGCGAAGCCGTCATGGCCCAGCAGCTTGAAACTCGTGCCGTAGAGCAGGCGCAGTTCGATCTGCCGCCCGGAGGCGCGCGCCGCCGAGACCGACAGGTCGAAAGCGCCGGCCGTCTTGTACGAGGTCTGCAGCGAGAGCTTGCCGTAACGGGCATAGAGCATCAGCCGGACACCGGCCTCGACCGAGCTGTCGATCGCCTTGGTGAAGAGCACGGTCGGGGTCTGGACCTTCGCCGTCACATAGGCCGGCGTCGCGAACAGGGTGATGGCATCTGTCAGGCCGTACTCGAAGGTGTTCTGCAGCAGCAGCTTGCTGAAGGCGGTGGGCACGTCCGGCCGGCCCGCGGAATCGAAACTGCTGCCGGCCTGGCTTTGCGTCGAGGTCGTGAAGACCTGCCAATGGCCGCGCGGCAGCGTCCAGGCGCCGCCCCGCGCGCCTGCGAGGCTCGCGGCGAATGTGAGCGCGGCGAGGACGCGCCGCATCAGCGCGGCCGGCGGCGGCTGAGGCCGTGCGCGGTTTTTTCCCAATGGAACGGGTTGGTGATGAGCTGGCCGAGGCCGCACCAGGCAGCCCAGGAGATCAGCGCCCAATAGAGCGTGACGGTCAGGCCGTACGGCGCCAGGTCGCGCCAGCCGCCGTTCAACGGACCGAGCGTGGCCAGCAGCGTCAGAACCGTATTGCCGCCGATCAGGCCGCAGAGCGCGACGAGCGCCGGGCCGTGCACGGTGCCGGCGCTTCTCACCGAGAAGACGAACATCGCCCAGAGCAGCGGATTGGCCAGCGACGAGGCGACCGAGCCGCCGATGAACAGGTGAAAGGCGAGAAAGCCGCCAAGCCCGGCACGGCGCAGCAGGCCGAAGGGCCGGCGCGTATGCACCAGCCAGGTCTGCATATAGCCCTTGAGCCAGCGCGAGCGCTGCTTCAGCCAGACACCGAGTTCGCTGGGGGCTTCCTCGAAGGTCGTCGAATCCAGCATGGCGACGCGGCTGCCGAGCTGGGCGATGCGGATGCCGAGATCCGCGTCCTCGGTGACGTTGAAGGCGTCCCAGCCGCCGAGCGCGTGCAGCGTCGCGGTGCGGAAATGGTTCGAGGTGCCGCCCAGCGGCATCGGCACGCCGATGCGGTCGAGGCCGGGCAGCAACGTCTCGAACCACAGCGCATAGTCCAGGGCGAAGAGCCGGGTCAGCCAGCAGTCGTCGGCGTTGTAGAACGCGAGCCGCGCCTGCAGGCAGACGACGTCGGCGTCGCGGCCGCGGAAGGCGGCGACGGCCTTCTTCAATTGATCGCGCTCGGGGCGATCCTCGGCGTCGAAGATCACGGTGAACTCGCCGCGCGCGAAATTCATCGCGAAGTTGCAGGCCTTCGGCTTGGTCCGGGGCTCAAGATAGGGCACGCGCACGACGTCGAACGGGCCGCGGCCGACGAGCGCCTCCGCCACGGCGGCGGTTTCGGCATCGTCGTCCTCGACGATCAATTTGATGTCGAGGCGCTCGCGCGGATAGTCGAGCAGCAGCAGCGCGCGCGCGAGGCGCGGCAGGACGTTGGCCTCGCGGTAGAGCGGCACCAGGATCGTGTAAACGGGCAGCTCGCCGCCCGGGGGTGCGAAGTCCGCTCTCGGGGCGCCGCCGATGCAGGCGAGGGCGGCGCGAAACAGCGTGCCGGCGAGGAAGGCCGCCGTGGTCAGCGCGACGAGCCCGTTCCAGGCCGCGGCCGGCGCGGCGATCGCCCATGCGGCCAAGCCTGCGAAGGCGAAGAGGAAGACGGCGATCTGCCCGGGCGTGATGACCTTGTGGGCGGAAAGCTCCGGCATGCGGCGCGCCAGCCCGTGCGCCGCCTCGTCGGCGAGCGCGCGCGCGCCTGAGCGCAAGGTGTCGTCCTTCGTCCCCATGAAGGTTCCTGACGCTGGCACAAGGAACGGACGCCGCAGCCCGCCGGTTGGCGGCCACGAAGAGAGATCGGCGGTACGGAGAACGGACGCAGGAACGCGCGCGACTCGAACCATCGGGCGCAAGCTGATCCGTGTGCAATATTGGTTAACTCAACCTGTAGATGTATTTGCCCGTTTTGCGCGGCGAAAATATCGCCTGTACTTGCGAATGAGTTGCGATTACAGTTTGCCGGCATTTGTCCGGACCCGCCATGCTCAGACCCGTCCTGTTTGCCGCCGCCGTCACGCTGTTCGCCGCGCCGGCGCTCGCCGATCCGCCGATTGCCGTCACGCTGAAGGATCACAAATTCTCGCCGGCCACGATCCATGTGAAGGCGGGCGTGCCCAACGTCATCGCCCTGACCAACAATGACGACACGGCGGAGGAATTCGACTCGACCGCACTGAAGGTCGAGAAGGTCGTCGCCGGGCACAGTTCGGGCAATGTGCGGCTGCGGCCGCTGTCGCCCGGCAAATATCCCTTCATGGGCGAATATCATTCCGAGACGGCGCAAGGCGTCGTGATCGCGGAGTAGGACATGCTGGCCTCGCTGATCATCGTCTTTCGCGAAGTCATCGAAGCCGGGCTGATCGTCGGCATCGTGCTGGCCGCCACCAAGGGCGTGGCGCGGCGCGGGGCTTGGGTCGGCATCGGCATCGGCGCGGGCGTCCTGGGCGCCTGTCTCGTCGCGGCATTCGCCGCGCAGATCTCGGCGCAGTTCGAGGGCTACGGCCAGGAACTGTTCAACGCCACGATCCTGCTTCTCGCGGTCGGCATGCTCACCTGGCACAATGTCTGGATGGCCGGGCACGGCAAGCAGATGGCGCGCGAGATGCGTTCGCTGGGCGCTCAAGTCACCGCCGGACAGCGCACCTTGACGGCGCTCGCCATCGTGGTCGGCGTCGCGGTGCTGCGCGAAGGCTCGGAGGTCGTGCTTTTTCTCTACGGCATCGCGGCGCAGGGCGGCATGACGGCGACGGCGCTGCTCACGGGCGGCGCGCTCGGCCTCGTGGCCGGCGCCGCGGTTTCGGCGGCGATGTATTACGGCCTCCTGACCATTCCGGCGCACCGGCTGTTCGCGGTGACGGGCTGGCTGATCACGCTCCTGGCGGCCGGCATGGCGGCGCAGGCGGTCCTGTTCCTGCAAAACGGCGGCTATCTGCAAGTCCTGATGACGCCGGTATGGGACACGTCCTGGCTGCTGCCGGAGGGCGGCGACGGCGTGCTGGGCATCATCGGGCGCATGCTGCACACGCTGATCGGCTACAGCGACCAGCCGGACGGGCTGCAGCTGATCGCCTATCTCGGCACCATCGGCGCGATCAACGTGCTGATGCGGGTCGTCAACCGCAGCAAGCCGGCGCCCGTCGCGGTTCCGAGCCCCGCCGAATAGCTATTTGTGCACGATCGCCTTCAGGTCGGCGGCGAGCTTGCCGTCCTTGAGCCAGGGCGCGATCTCGGCCGGCGACAGCGTCAGCGTCGTGGCGCAGGCCGCGATCACATGCGGGAAGTCCGGCTGGAACACGACGCCGCCCCTGGCGTCGAGCCAGACGATGGGCGCGCCGGAGAACGGGTCCTGATCGGCGATCGCCTGGCGGCAATCCGCATCGTCCTTCGCCTTGCTGTAGCGCGCGCGATAGGTCTTGGTGAGGAAGGAGAGCGGCGCGTTCTCCGCCGCGCCGGGCAGGAAGCCGGGCTTGAACTGCGCCGTCCAGTCGATCTGCGTGCCCGAGGTCAGGTCGAAGCTCACCGGCGTCTCGGCGCCGTTGGTCGGATAGGCGCCGGCGCAATCGTAACTCGTGACGACTTCGACGCTGAGGAAATGGGCGCTGAGATAGCGCACCGCGATGTCCTCGGAATACGTGTCCTTGTCCGGCTTCATCTTCATGTCCTTGAGCTGGGCAAGGCAGTCGGCATAGGCGCCGTGATCGGCCTTCTCCTGCGCCGCGAGCAGCGCGTTCACCCTGGCCATGATCTTCGCATCGGGAAATTTCGTCAGGCGCGGATAGGCGGGCGTGGCGCCGGACGTGTGCAGCGGCGCGGCGGCGGCGGGCGTGGGTGGCGTGGCGGCTGAAGCGAGGAGCGGCGCGGCGACCAGGGCTGTGGCGCAGGCGAGTGTGCGGCGCATGATGCGATTCATCTTTTTCCCTCAAGATCGAATTTGATTGGCGATCAGTCCGTGACGGTTTTTTCCAATTCCTAAACACTCACCATGGCCGGGCTTGACCCGGCCACCCACCTCTCCGTCACGCACCTGTAAATGTTATTGGCGCGCAGACGCGCGCCTGCTGGGTGGCCGGGTCAAGCCCGGCCATGGTGAGTTGGGGGGCTTTTCCCCTGCAAACTTTCTAAAGCGACGCGTACACCGCGTCCAGCAAGGCGCGGTTGCGGGGGTTCTGCCAGCGCGGGCCCATGTCGTTGGTGACGTAGCCGAAGGCGATGCCGCTTTGCGGATCGCAGAAGCCGAGCGAGCCGCCGGCGCCGAAATGGCCGAAGGCGCCCGTGTTGGGCCCGAGCGGGCGCTCGGGCTGGGTTAGCTGGAAGCCGATGCCGAAGCGGCTGGGGCGGTTGTTGATGATGTCGGGACCGTTCACCTGCTCGGCGGTCGCGGCGGCGAGTGCGGCGCGGCTGAGGATGCGGATGCCGTCGATTTCACCGCCCATGGCTAACGCCGCGTAAACGCGCGCCACGCCGCGCGCATTGCCGTGACCGTTGGTCGAAGGGACCTCGGCTTCGCGCCAGCGCGGGTGATTGACCCAGTGCGCGCCGGAGAAGCCCGGCGGATTCCAGTAGGTGTTCCAGCGCATCAGGGCGTCGTCGCCGGCGATGTCCGGGCGGGGCGGATTGCCGGGCCATTGGAAATCGCTGACGCGGCCGTGCTCGCTCGCCGGCAGGCCGATGTGGATGTCGGCGCCGAGCGGGCGCGCCACGTCCTCGCGCAGCAGCGTGCCGATGCTGCGCCCGTCGATGCGGCGCACCAGTTCGCCGGCGAGGAAGCCGAAGGTGTTGACGTGATAGCCGTGGCCGCTGCCGGGCGTCCACCAGGGGGGTTGTTCGGCCAGGGCCTCGACCATGGTGGTCCAGTCGAGCGCCGCGCCGTCGGGCAAAGATTTGCGGATGGCGGGCAGGCCGGCCTGGTGCGACAGAAGCTGGCGGACCGTGATGGCGCCTTTGCCGCTTGCGGCGAATTGCGGCCAATAGTGCGCGACCGTCTCATCCAGATCGAGGCGCCCCTGGTCGATCAGGCGCAGGCAGGCGATGGCGCAGAGCGCCTTGCTGACGGAGAAGACGTTCACCAGCGTATCGCGCTGCCAGGCTTGGGTGCGCGCGACGTCGGACCAGCCGCCCCACAGATCGACGACGGGCTTGCCGCCGTGCCAAATCGCGACAGCGCCGCCGCGCTCGGCCCGGTCCGCAAAATTGCTGGCAAATTCGGCGCGCACGGCGGCAAATTTGGCGTCGCAATGGCCGTCGATCCCGCTCATCGCCGGGGTTCCCGCAGAGTTCCCGATTCACTATATCGCGCCAGGCCCCGACTTTGCGCAAATCCCTTACAAACCGAACTATCGACTTGCACCTTTGGTAACGCGCGCCTGCCATTGTGCGCCCAGGCGTGAGGGTACAAGTGCAGAACAATCCGGCAAGCGAAGACGGTCAGGAACGCAGCGCGGCACGCGCCGCGCTGCTGACGGCCGCGCGCGCCATCGCCGAACGCGACGGCGTGGAAAGCGTGACGCTGAGCAAGGTCGCCGGCGAAGCGGGCGTGCCGCGCGCCGCGGTCTACGGCCAGTTCGCGCGCAAGGAGGATCTGCTGATGTCGATCGTGTCCGATGACCTGGCGGCGCTGGCGCGCAGCATGCACGGCATCGACTGGCCGCAAGGCGGCGAGACGCCGGAGAGCGCCGTGATCCTGTCGCTGCCGCGCCCCGCCGAGGCGGCGGCGGTGGAAACGCCGGCCGAGATGATCGATGCCGCCAAGGACGTTTCGGCGGCATTGGCGGCCGCGCCGGCGGTTGAGACGCCGCAGCCGCGTCAGCGCCTGGCGCGGCGCGCGGAGCTGACGCAAGTGCTGGAGACCAAGCCGGCCGCCGACGACGGCGAGGCCAAGCCTGCCGATGGGCCGCGCACGCCCGACGCCTGGCTCGAGCGGCGCCTGCGGACCTTCGAGCGCGGCGTCTCGGGCCTGGAGGCGCGCCAGGAGCAGGTCGAGAAGAACGCCCGCGCCGCGGCGGTGGCGGCGCAGGAAACCATCAAGGCGCTGGAAGCGACGGTCCTGGAGTTGAAGGACCGCGCCGACGCGGCCGAGGCCAAGCTAAAGACGTCGGCCAACGAAACGCGCCTGGCGCTGAACGAGACGGCGCTGCGCCTGCAGACCGTGGAAGGCGTGGCGCGCGCGGCGCTGGCGGAAAACACGGTCGCCGAAGCACCTTCCACCGAAGCCGTTGCCGTGGCCGAAACGGCGCTGCCGGTTTTGCAACAGGCCGCGCCGGCGCCGGCAGAAGAGGCTTCAGCCGATACCGCGCCGAAATCCTTCATCGCCGGCGTGCGCAAATCCGTCGTCGCGGCGAGCGCGGCGGCAGCGGCCGAGGCCGAAGCCAAGGTCGAGGTCCAGGCGCAGACGGGCCGCAAGGGCATGACGCGCTATCTGGTCGGCGCCCTGATCGTCTTGGCGATCTTCGTCGCCGCGGCCGGCGTCGCGTTCAGCAAGGGCGTCAGCGATGGCCGGCGCGATGCGCTGACGCATATGACGCGGGTCGCGGTCCGCGCGCCGGTGGCAGTGGGCGCGCCGCACGAAACATCGCTCGATCAATTGACGGCGCGGGCGCGCGGCGGCGACGCGGCGGCGCAATTGCAGGTCGGCCTGCGCTATCTCAGCGCGACGCCGAAGGACCCGGCGGCCGCGATGCACTGGGTCACGCTGGCGGCGATCCATGGCCAGCCGGTGGCGCAATATGTGCTGGGCACGCTCTACGCCCAGAGCGATGCGGCCAAGGCCTTGCAATGGTACGAGGCGGCGGCGCTGCAGGGCAACCGCAAGGCGATGCACGCGCTGGCCGTGGCGTACGCGGAAGGGCTCGGCACGGCGAAGAGCCCGCCCGAAGCGGCGCGCTGGTTCAGCCGCGCGGCGGGCCTGGGCTATGTCGACTCGCAGTTCAACCTGGCGGTGCTGTATGAGCGCGGCGACGGCGTGCCGCAGAGCCTGCTGGACGCGTTCAAATGGTATGCCGTGGCGAGCCGGCAGGGCGACGCGGAATCCAAGGCGCGCGTCGAGGCGTTGCGCACGCAGCTGAGCGGCGAGGACCTGTCGGCGGCGGAGCACGCCGCGGCGGCGTTCAAGCCGATTCCGGTGGATGTCGCGGCGAATACGGTGCGCTGAGTTATTCTTTCGGCAGCGGCCTTCCGATCCAGATCTGCGAACCGCGCGCCATCAACGCGCCATCCGCATCGAATAGCGCCACGCCGGCGGTGAATTTGCGGCCGCTTTGCGCGATCGGCCAGGCGGTGACGATGGTCGGCTCGCCGGCGCGGGGCAGGCGCAGCACCTCGCCGCTCATGGTGCCGAGCAGGCCGCCGCCCATGCCGGTCTTGACGATCCAGGCGAGCGAGCCGGGACAGTCGAGCGCGGCCCAGACGATTTCCTCCGGAATGATTCCATCGGCGCCTGCGAACGTTCCATGCGGCGTCCACACGCAGGCGGTGTAACCCTCCGGGCTGCCTGCGATCTGGCCGGGCAGGATACGCAGGCCGTCGCCGTCCTCGCGGATCGAGCTGCAGGTGAAGCAGGGCGGGTGGAACGGCTTGTCGATGAACGGGCAGCGGGCGCCGGCGGCGTGCGCTTCGGCGAGTGACGGCGGCGCGGGCGGATCGGGCAGGGGCGCCGTGAGCGGCGCGGCTTCGGCGATCAGCGTGCCGTCGCTGCCGGTGAGGCGGACGCCGCTTTCGCTCTTCGCCAAGTGCAACGGCACGTCGAGCGGGATCAGCGCCCGCAACGCCACGGTGGCTGCGCCGCCGGCTTCGCGCGCCAAGAGGCCGCAGACATAGCCGCCATTGCCCGAATTCGGCGGCCCGCGGAATTGCCGCGCAATCACGATTCGACGCATCGATGGTCCTCACACTTCATAGGTATGGAAAAAATTTCCATTTCAAATCCAAACCGTCATCGCCCGCTTCATGCGGGCGACCCATCTTTCTCGAACGGAAACAAGATGGGTTGCCCGGACAAGCCGGGCAATGACGAATTTGGGGGAAGGAGTTCAAAACAAATTCCGTGGGGCTCAAAAACCTCAGGCGGCCTGGGCGGCGCCCGGCGGGGTTTCGCGCACCGCGCTTTGCTGGCTGCCGAAATGGCCGGCAAAGACTTTGGTGAACTCGGCCCCCAACAAGAATACCTGGGCGGAATAATACACCCAGAGCAGCATGACAATCAGGCCGCCTGCCGCACCGTAAGGCGTGGCGAGGCCGCTGCTGCCGAGATAATAGCCGATGAGGAACTGGCCGAGCTGGAAGAGCAGCGCGGTGCCGACGGCGCCGGCGCCGACGTCGCGCCATTGCAGGTCCTTGTTCGGCAGCACCTTGTAGATCGCCGCGAACAGCAGCGACATCAGCACGGTCGAGATGACGAAATTGATGACGCCGAGCGCGAACTGGCTGTAGGGCGTGTGGCTGTCGATGTAGTGCCCGAAGGCGGTGACGCCGGCGGTGAACACCATCGAGACCAGCAGCAGGAAGCCCAGGCCGATGACCAGCGCCAGGCTGACGGCGCGGCCGCGCAGCAGGCGGCGCAGCACCGAGCCCTTGCGCGGCGCGCGCCAGATGACGTTGAGCGCGTCCTCCATCTCGCCGAACACGCCCGAGGCGGTGAGGATGAGCGTCACGACGCCGACGATGCTGCTGAGGATGCCGGTCGAGCTGCCGGGGGCGTGGCGGATCGCCAGTTGCAGCATGGCGGCGCTGTCGCGGCTCATCAGATGGCTGAGCTGGGCGGCGATGGCGCCGCCGGCGGCCTCGCGCCCGAAGCCGAGGCTGGCGATGGTGATGGCGATGAACAGGGTCGGGGCGATGGCGGTGGCGGCATAGAAGGCGATGGCCGCGCCGCGAGTCAGCGCCTCGTCGGCGATGAAGGCATCGATGCCCTCGCCGAGAAGGTCCCAAAGCTTGCCGATCCAGGTTCCCCGCATGCGGGAACAACGCGCGCGGCCGTGCATCTGTTGCAATGTTTGCAGCCCAATCGGCCGTAAAGCGTTGTGTGCATGGAGGATTCCCGACATGGCCGTGGCGCCAGGACATTTGCAGACGGATTCGCGTGGCAAAAGAGCGCTTTGGGCGGCGCGCGATGGCTTGGCGCGCGCCGGCCGCTGGGCGCATGCCAGCCTGATCGCCGGCGAATGGACGTTCCTGCGCGTGGTCGCGTGGACGGTGGGCGTGCTCGTGGCGCTGCTCGCGGCGGCGATCCTGTGGCTGTATTTTCTCGATTGGAACACGATGCGCGGACCGCTGGCGCGCTATGCCTCGGCGCGGCTGGGGCGCAGCGTGACGATCGAAGGCAAGCTCGACGTCCATATCTTCAGCTTCACGCCGCGCGTCTCGGCGTCGGGCGTGAAGATCGCCAATCCCGACTGGGCCGGCTCGCCGCATGCGGCCGACCTGCCGAACCTCACCTTCACCTTCCGGCTGCTGCCGTTTTTGTTCGGCAACACGATCCTGCCGCTGGTGCGCTTCGAGCGGCCCGACATCGTCATCGTGCGCCAGGCGGACGGGCGCACCAATTGGGATTTCGGCGGCGGCAACGGCGGCTGGGACCTGCCGCCGATCCAGCGCTTCCTGGTGCATCAGGGCCATATCCGCATCGACGACCGGGTGCGCAAGCTGGTGTTCACCGGCACGGTGTCGTCGGAGGAGAATGCCGGCGCGGGCGGCGCGGCGTTCCGGCTGCTCGGCGACGGTACGCTGAACGGCAACACATTCACCGCCGAGGTGCATGGCGGACCGCTGATCCATGTCGATGCGAGCAAGCCTTATGCCTTCGCCGCAGACGTGCATTCCGGCGCGACGCATGTGACGGCGGACGGCGCCATCACCCATCCGTTCCATCTGGGACAATTTTCGGCGGCGACGACGATCTCGGGGCCGAACCTGTCGGAGCTCTATTACCTGACCGGGCTCGCCATGCCGCATACGGCGGCCTACACGATTCGGGGCACGCTGACGCGCGACGGCAGCCTGTACCAGTACAAGGATTTCTCCGGCATGGTCGGCTCGTCGGACCTGCGCGGCAGCCTTGCGGTCGAGACGTCGGGCGCCAAGCCGTTCATCCGCGGCGCGGTGGCGTCGAAGGTGCTGGCGTTCAAGGATCTCGGCGAATTGTTCGGCGGCAAGTCCGCGGCGGCGGTCGCGCAAGGGCGGCTGCTCCCCGACCAGCCGCTGCATGTCGAGCGCCTCCGGCAGATGGATGCCGATGTCGATTACGACGCGGGCACGATCCGCTCGCAGGATTTTCCGATGCGCGGCGTGCATGCCCATATCGGCCTGCAGAATGCAGTGCTGCTGCTGAAGCCGCTGGCGTTCCAGTTCGGCTATGGCAAATTGAGCGGCCTGCTGCGCATCGATGCGCGGCATGCGGTGGCCGCCACCGAGGTCGATGCGCGCGTCACCGATATGCGGGTCGAGCAGTTCGTCGCCGGCGATCCGCCGCCGGTCTCGGGCCTGGTGGAGGCGCGCGCGGTGCTGCACGGCTCGGGCAACAACGTGCGCAGCGTCGCGACGACGGCGGGCGGGCAGGCGACCTTCGTGGTGCCGCAGGGCAAATTCCGCGAGGCGTTCGCCGAGCTTACCGGCATCGATCTGATCAACGGGCTGGGGCTGCTGCTGGCCGACGACAAGAGCGACACCAACCTGCGCTGCGCGGTGGCGCATTTCGACGCCGCGGGCGGCGTGTTCCGCGCCGACCATTTCGTATTCGATACCGATCCGGTGCGGGTCGAGGGGCATGGCAGCATCGATCTCAACAATGAGACGCTGAACCTCGTCGTGCAGGGCAAGCCCAAGGAATTCCGCATCGGCCGCGTGCGCGCGCCGATCCTGATCACGGGCCCCCTGGCGCATCCGCATATCGGCATAAGAACGCAGGACGCGCTATTGCAGGGCGGCATCGCGGTGGCGCTCGGCGTGCTGTTCGCGCCGGCGGCGATCCTGCCCTTCGTCGATCCGGGATTGGCGAAGGATGCCAATTGCGCGGGGATACTCGCCCAGGCGCATGCGCAGGGCGCGCCTCGCGCGCGGCATCACTGAACTACTTCGCGAAGCCGTCGATCACGGCTTGGATTTGCGGCCACGCCGCCGATTTGGGATCGATCAGCTCGAAATGGCCCGCCGCCGGGATGCCGAGCGACAGCGGCTTATCGCCGGCAGCTTGCGCGGCGGCGACATAGGACAGGCGCCAGTGATCGGGCACGATGTGATCCTGGCCGCCGGCGATGACGGCCTGCCTCACGCCAATGGGCAGCAGCGCTTGCGGCGAGGTGTCGGCATAGACGTCCTGGCCGGCGCGATGGGCGGCGCCGGTGATGCCGTCGACGGTCGGCGCGCCGCCGCAGGCCGCGCCGTCCTCGCGGTAGCCTTTGAGATCGAGAATGCCGGCGAGGCTGACGACGGCGGAAATCGCCAGCGGATTGTTTTTCGGCAAGGGACTGTTCGCGGGCAGATGCGCCCGCGCGGCCAGCCACATCGCCAGATGTCCGCCGGCGGAATGGCCAACCGCGATCACCTTGCCGAGGTCGAGATGATATTGCGCCGCCTTGGCGCGCATCATATCGGCGGCCGCGGCGGCGTCGCCGAAGGTCTCAGGGTAGCCGCCGCCCTGGGCGCCGACGCGGCGGTATTCGATGTTCCACACCGCGTAGCCGTGGTCGCGCAGTGCTTCGGCCATCGGGTCCATCATCTCGAGGCCCGGCAGCTCGGCCAGCCAGCAGCCGCCATGCACCAGCAGGATCACCGGATGCGGCCCGGCGCTCTTGGGCAGCCAGAGCTCGACGAACTGCTCGGGCGCCGCGCCATAGGTGAGCTTCGCGTCCGGCGCACCGTGCGGACGCGCCAAGAGGTCCTTGTAGGATACCAGCCCGGCCATCGCAGCGACGCTGACGCAAGCCAGCGTCGCGGCGATCACCAGGGCGCGCGCAATGTTGCGCATGGCCTAGGCCGCCACGCGGGCGTGTTCTTTGGCGAGGCCGAGATGGCGCACATAGAAGCGCTCCCAGGACGCGCCTTCGAAATTCGGAATTTCGACATGGGCGCCGGGATTGATGTGCATGGTCTTCTCTTTCGAACCGAAGGCGTTGAACAGGGCGATGCCGTGCTCGCGCGGCGCCACGGCGTCTTCCCACTGGAAGACGAATTCGAGCGGAATGGTGATCGCCTTGGCGGCGGCTTCGAACGCTTCGGCATTGGGGCGCAGGCCGGCGAGGCCGAGCACGGCGCATTGGATGCGCGGCTCGGCGGCGAGGAACGGCACGCCGATGGCGGTGCCCATGGAGACGCCCCAATAGCCGACCGCTCCGCCGGCGCCGACGAAATCGAGCGCCTGCACCGCGTCGAGCGCGGCCTGCCATTCGGGCACGGCGCGCTGGGCGCGCTCGGTCATGGTCTTCAACATGGCGGTGGAGAGGCCGCCGCCCGTGCCGGCTTCGCCGCGCACGCGCGCGCCGACTTCCCTGGCGAGGCGTTCGGCCTCTTCGCGGCTGATGCGGTCGCCATGGCCCGGCGCGTCGATGGCCAGCGTCGCATAGCCGAGGCGTTGCGCATATTGCCGGGCGCGCGCGGCGAGCGTGCCGATCTTCTTGTGCTGCGAGCCGCCATGGCCCATCAGCAGCAGCGGCCGCGGACCCGTCGCGCCTTGCGGCGCCCACAGCACCGCGGGCACGCGCTCCCCGGCGACGGTGAGATCGAACAGGCGCTCGGTGACGCCGTTCTCGGACTTCTCGCGTGTGAACTGGATCATGGCGCTCTCCCGTCGTGTCGGGCCTTAGCCTGACGCGGGGCCGGGGCCAGTCAAGCGGGGTGCGACGAGAGCGGGCGGTGGGCGCTAGCGCACCGCGATGACGTCGAAGGCGACGCTGATGCGGTCGCCTTGGGCACCGGTGGGCTCGGTCGCGTGCGGCACGTAGGACGGAAACAGGACGAGGCGGCCGGGCACCGGCTCGATATCGCGAACGCCCCAGGGCGGGTCGATGCGGTCGCGCTTGGGATCAAGCGCGCCCAGATGGAGCGGCCCGCGATAGGCGTTCTCGCCCGCCGGGCGCGGGGCGCAGACATAGTAGACGCCGCTCAGCCAGCCGCTGATATGGCGATGCGATTTCTGCCGGCCTTCCGGGCCCAGCACGCTGGCCCAGATGTCGAGACGCGCCGTCTGCGGCAGCGTCTGCGCGAAATCGCCCGGCTGAACGGACAGGCGCTGTGTGTAGGCGCCGACGGCGTCCTTGATCTGGGCGACAAGTGCCTCGACGGCGGGCGCCTCGGCACGCCGCAGGCGGCGGGTGCGCCTGCCGTCCCTGGTCGACTTGCCGCGCGGGTTCAGCACCAGGGTCGGATTGTGCACGATCTCTTCGCGCAAGGCCGCGCGAAAGGCGTCGCCGCCGGCATGGCCTGCGGGCGCCGGAAGATCGCCGACCTCGACAAAACGCTCGACGGACATGACGCGGCAGGCGTCTGCGCCGCGTCCGAGCTTGGCCAGCGCGAAAGCGCGGAAGTAGGCCGCGTTGGTATGATCGGGGCGCTCGGCCAGGATGGCCTCGCTGCGCGCCAGCAGGCGCTCCAGCCCGGCCTGGCCGGGCCAGGCGCGCCAGGCGACGTCGAGCAGCTGCAGCGCAAAGGGATCGAGCTCGCAGACGCGGTCGACCTCGCGGACGGCTTTGCCCCACTGGTCGGTCTTGGCGAGCAGCGTGAAGCCGATCGCCCGCGCATCGCGGTTGTCCGGATCGCGGTCCAGCACGGCTTGAACATGGTCCAAGGCTTCCTCGAACCGGTCCAGCGCGGTCAGCGTCCGGGCGAGCGCCACACGCAGCGGCACGGCATCGGGCATGCGCTGCACCGCCGCTTGCAGCGGCGCGACGGTTTCTTCTTCGCGTCCGAGATTGAAAGCGGCTTGCGCGAGGCCGGTCCAGATGGCCGGATTGTCCGGCGCGCGGGAGGCCGCATCGTTCGCCACCGCGGCGAGTTGCGGCCAGACGGTGAGCGGAAGTTCGTGCTGCCACCTCATCGCGCAATCCCGGAGGCGCAAGGAAGCGGCCGGCGAAGAGCCGGCGCACGCGGAACTGTCAGATACGCAGTGGCCGTATCAGGAATTGAAGCCGACGCCGTCGTCGCCGGATAAGCCGCTGTTCTCAGCGCTCCGCGCGGACAGGCGATGCAGCACCGGGGTTTCCCATTTGAGGCGCGCCAGGCCGTCGCCGCGCGTCTTCGCGCCTTCGTCAGTGCCGGTCGAGGGCGTGCAATTTGAATCGGACATCACAAATATCTCCTGCAAAGCGCCCAGCACCCTTGGTCACAATAGGAAGTGCTTCGGCATTTCTGTCAATAAGGGCGGCGCGCCCTACATTGCCCAGATTGGGTACAAAAAGCGTGAATCGGCGGGAAAGTTTTTTGACTTCGCGGCGTGGATCAATAAAGTTTGCCTGCGTGACAGCTCTTTTCGAGTCCCAACTTGGACGGTTCTGCCGTTCGCGCTGGATTACTGTCATGTTTGCATCGAATACTAACGAGCTCTGAATCAATTCAGGAGGGCACATTGGCCGAACCCTATTTGGGCGAAATCCGCCCCTTCGCATTCGGCAACGTGCCGACCGGCTGGCAGCCCTGCCAGGGCCAGACGATGATGATCAACCAGAACCAGGCGCTCTATGCCCTGCTCGGCACGGTTTACGGCGGCAACGGCACGACGAACTTCATGTTGCCCGACCTGCGCGGCCGCACGCCGATCCATCGCGCCCAAGCCGGCGGCCAGCTGGGTGGCAAGGGCGGCAGCGAGACGGTGACGCTGACGAGCGCGAGCACGCCGGCCCACACCCACGCGGTGCTGGTCAACACCGCCGCGGGCACCGATATTCCGCCCGCCAACGACATGTTCGCCGGCACCTCGGCCGCCAGCCATCTGGCTTACGGGGCCGCGGGGGCCGCGCCGGTCGCGCTCAACGCCCTCGCGCTCGATCCCAATGGCAGCAACACGCCGCACGCCAACATGCAGCCGTTCCAGGTGATCGCCTACTGCATCGCCATGACCGGCCTCTTCCCCATGCGCCCATAGAGAGAGACCTGCCATGTCTGACGCCTATGTCGGTGAAATCCGGATCTTCTCGGGCAACTACGCGCCGCAAAACTGGCACATCTGCGACGGCACGCTGCTGGCGATAACCGACTATCAGCTGCTGTTCGCCGTGCTCGGCACCATGTATGGCGGCAACGGCACCACGAATTTCGGGCTTCCCGACCTGCGCAGCCGCATTCCGATCGGCCTGGGCCAGGGCACCGGCCTGACCAACCGCGTACAGGGGCAGACCGGCGGCACCGAGACGGTGCCCCTGGTGGCGGCGAACCTGCCCAGCCACACGCACGCCATGATGGCCTCGCCCAGCAACGCCACGGCGCAATTCCCCGGCCCGACGGTCATCCTGGCGGCGGCGGTCAACACGGCCGGCGGCACCAACAAGGACGTCCGGTACGTGCCGTCGACCACAGCGGTCGGCAACAAGCTCGCCATGAGCGCGACCTCGATCCAGGCCAGCGGCGGCACCGCGGCGCATCCCAACATCATGCCGACCAGGGTGCTGAACTACATCATCGCCCTCAACGGCCTCTATCCTTCTTCCAACTAGACGCAAGGCAGGACACCATGGCCGATCCCTTTATTGGCGAAGTCCGCACGTTCGGGTTCGCCTTCGTGCCGCAAGGCTGGCTTTTTTGCGATGGCGGAACCTATCCGATCCAGCAATACCAGGCGCTGTACGCCGTCATCGGCAACACCTATGGCGGAACGGCCGGCCAGACCTTCGGCGTGCCGGACCTGCGTGGCGACGCGGTCGGCGGCGCCGGGACCGGTACGGGCCTGTCGCCCTATACGCTGAACCAGCTCCTGGGCACGTCGACCGTGACGCTCAGCCAGTCGCAGATGCCCGCCCACAGCCATCAGCCCTATGTGTGGAAGCCGACGTCGGCCCCCACGCTTGTCGCGGCGCCCGCGGCGAACAGCTACCCCACCTCGATCTTCACGACGGCAAACGGCACGAGCTTCTCCGCGATTCCCGAGTTCCTGTCGACCTCCAACGCCAGCCTGGCGACGCAAGCGGTATCGGCCTATGGCACCAGCGGCCCGCACGACAACACCCAGCCTTACCTGGCGGTGAATTTCTGCGTCTGCTGCGAGGGCGTCTTCCCGATCCGGCCCTGAGCCGGGGCCGCCCGCCGGGGCCGGTCGCCCGGACGATGGAACTTTTCGGGCTAAATCGTGTTTTAATGGTTCGCGATTGAAGCGTCCCATTCGAACCCGAAGGAGCTCCCGACATGGCCAAGGACACCGACAAGCCGTTTCTCAGCGACGTGAAGACCCTGCGCGAGCGTGCGCGCCAGAACCTGGACACCGGCGCGCTCGGCACGAGCTATGTCGGCGACGTCAAGAATACCATCGAGATTCTGCAATCGGTGCTGGCGACCGAGATCGTCTGCGTGCTGCGCTACTCGATGCACTCCATCGCCGCCTCCGGCATCTCGAGCGAAGGCGTCAAGGCGGAGTTCGCCCAGCACGCCAAGGACGAGCACGGCCACGCCATGGAAGTCGCCGAGCGCATCAACCAGCTCGGCGGCAAGCCGAACTTCAACCCGGAAGGGCTGCTGACCCGCTCGGCCTCGCAATATGCCGAGGGCGCCAACCTGGTCGACATGATCAAGGAGAATCTGATCGCCGAGCGCATCGCGGTCGACCACTACCGTGAGCTGATCCGCTATTTCGGCAATGACGATCCGGGCACGCGCACGATGATCGAAGGCATATTGCGGGTCGAGGAAGAGCATGCCGACGACATGCACGACCTGCTCGTGGCACATGAAGGCAAGCCGATGCTGCCGGGGTGAGGGCGGGGGTAACCCTTCACCGGCCCGGCTTCGCCGTCCCTACGCTGTCGCTATGGACGGCTGCGCCGCGGCACGTTTTGCGCGAAGCGCAAAACGTGGTGCCGGCTACAGGACTCGAACCTGTGACCCCCTGATTACAAATCAGGTGCTCTACCAACTGAGCTAAGCCGGCGTACTGCGGAAACCCTGGAAAAACTGACGCTAGAAACGAATGAAATCCAGTCTGGTGGCGGTTTTGGTGGCGGTTGTGAAGCACATAACGCAACCATACCGCCAGAGCTATTTTGTTATATCTGGATACCGATTTGGAGCCAACGGACCGAAATTGGCGCCTTTGGCGGCATTACAGATCGGAACTAGACCTTCATCGATTCGCGGCGCCCGAACCAAGAGTTCGATCGGCTGGCAGGGTCTGTCACACCGCCCGCCTCTTGCTGGCGCGCACAGCGCCCAGCGTCGCATGATATCGCCGCCCGGCTTCGAGGCTCCGTGCTTGGTTGTAGTGACGCTCAGATGTGGCCATGGACGAGTGCCCGAGAATGGCGGGGATGATGTGAACGTGGTCGGGATCGTCGATAGCGATCATGGTGGCTGCGCAATCGCGAAACAGATGCGGATTGATGTGTGCCCCGAACGCGGCTTTGGTCAGCCGGCATATTGCCTGGTTTATACCGAAGGCGGTAAGTGCCCCACCATCCTGGGATATCCAGAGCGCACCGCCAGCGCTGCCATGATGCGCGCCCTTGGCGGCTAGAGCGGGCCGATAATCCGCCAGATACCGCTCAAGCGCCGTTTCGAGGTTGACCGGAAACGGAGTTTCAAAAGGCCGGCGCTGTTTGGTCTCTTCGGCGGCGAAGATAAGCCACCATATGCCACCGCGTTTCACGAGGTGCTGGCCTAGAGTGATCGCCGCGAGATTCTTGGCACGCAGCGGGCAGTAAGCCAGAAGAGCGATGATCAGACCATTGCGAAATTGGAGTGCAGCAGCCGGCATATCCGCTTCACTTAGGTAATTGGCTTCGGCCATCAGATTCAGGCCAAGGTCAACAAGCTGATCGGGCGACTTCATCTTCTGGCGCTTGTTTTTTGTCGACGTGGCATGGGCACGGAGCCGGGCTGCTCCCCTCGTGACCCACCTGAACGTATGTGTTTCCGTCATCACCCTCAGCACTTCTCCAAGCCCCTGCAAAGTGGACTGGACGGTGAAGCTGCTCACTTGTGATTGCATCTCTCTGAGGTACCCGGCCACGCGCTCCTTCGTCACGCGGGCGCTCGGGGCAAGGGACGGGTCAAGGCCGTCCCGGGTCTCTAACCAAGCCAGCCAACGCCCGTAGTCGCTCACGGCCTTCCGGCGGCTCGCTGGCGCCCATTGCGACGCCCATCCGCCAGGATCAAGTACGTTGCCAGTGGCTGTCGCGTTCACCCAGGCGGCGCGGTCCGCTGGTGGCCACAGGTGTAGCGGTTTGCAACTGAGTGTCGCAGATGGCCACCGGCGATGCTTCCCCCTGTTGCTCATGCGTCAACCCGCACGACAGGCTTTTTCGACAGGCGTCCGCGTGCTTCGTCGCGCTTCGCATCAATGACGCTCTCAAGGCGCTTGAAGGCCGGCGCGTTCCTGCCCTCAGCGTAGGCGCGAAGCGTTGTTCGCGTGGAGGTGTGGCCGAGCAGAAGCCGAACTGTCTCGATCGCATCCGGGTGCGCATCGAGTATGAATTTTCCCGACAAATGACGAAACAGATGAGGGTTCATTTTCAAGCCCGTATGGCGATGGATCAGTTGTCCGATGTGGTGGCCAAAACCCGTGACATTGCGCTGCTGGCCTGCCGCATTGGGGAAAAGCCACGGCGACGGCACCGAACACAGGCGAGGGCGATATGTTTTGAGATACAACATCAAGAGTTCGGCGCTTCGCTTAGGGAGTTGGACCTCGATAGCAGTGCCGTTCTTTACCTCTTCGCCCGGTATGACGAGATGAAAGACCGGCAGCGCGCCGCGGCCTGAACGGATGAAGTGTCGTTCGACCTCCAGCGTTGTCAGGTTCTTGATCCGCATGGGTACAACCGTCAGAAGCTCGATCGCCAAGGCGTAGACGACTCCCACAAGATGTTCCTGGCCGCCGACGTCATCACGCTGGGACTGGCGCAGCAAGTTGGCGGGAAGGTCGAGTAGGGCAACAACGTTGCGCGGCTCATCAAATTGGCGCAAACGCCCACGGTTCTTCACCGTCATGCCGTTCTTCTTCGGTGTCAGACTCTTACAGAATGTCTCAAGCTTGCGGATATTTTCCTCGTCCCGTGGCACCCAGTGACGGGCGATGGTCCGCAAGAGTATCGCATGCCCATAAACGCTTTCGTTTCCGATGCCCGGGCGGTCCAAGAAGAATTGAAGCGCCTTTTTCGCGTTGTCGGACTGAACCAGGGTCGCCAAGCCAATGATGTCCGCAATTGGAAAGCCGGACGACGCCAGCGCGGTCGCTATTTGCCGTAGTGTCCGGCGGCGACCCAAGATCGTCGACGGCCTGATCGACGGCGCGTAGTCCTCAGCCAGAACGTCTTGGTTCCCTGCGTGCTCTAGAAACGCTTCGACATCGTCCGTAAACGATGCGGGGAACTCCGACCAGTCCAGCGCATAGCGGCGGCTGGCGTTGGGTACCGGAATTTCCAGCGCGGGCCAACCGGCGATGGAATGGCTGGCCTTGTTCCACAACGTACAGGTGGTGCGATAGACGAACGTCGCATCGCGCACGAGGCTGTTGTTTTCAAGTTCATGCTTGAAGCGGACAAATGTCGTCGGATCGACATCTCCTGGTTCAATGCCTTCGGCGGTGCAGAAACCCATAAAGCGTGAGAGGCCAATCCCATTTTGGCGCTTGGGGGAACTCAGCCGTAATGCTTCCCAGGCCGGAGACTGCACCAGGCGGGTGCGGCGGCCGGGCATAACCTTCAGGCCAGCGAGCCGAAGTGCGGCAAGCGTCAGACAGCGAACGCCTGCCCAACGCCTCTTGCCGATCCCGGCAAGCAGATAGGGCGCGTCGCGGAGCCGCTTCCGCAGACTTGCCGGGTTGGCCAGGATATCGCCGGGGTCTGCGCCCAGGCAGCGGGCGACCGTCCGTAGCGCAGAAAGCATCTCGGCACGGCGCCCATCCGCCAGTTCAGGGGCCGCCTCGACGCGATCCATCAGGTTTCTGAACGTCAATCGGCTCGTTCCGAGCATGGCTGGTGCGTGGGCGGGTGCCGAAATTTCGATTTGAAACTGGTCCAATGAGGACTCCTGTGCTAGCAAGTGGACTGTAGTGGAAAATAGTGATAACTAAATATATATATTGCGGATCAATATATACTTGAAGTAATCACTAAAGTAAGTATTTACGTAGACATAACATGACTTTAGAAAACTCTCGTCGTCCTAGATGCGCCGCCCGCCGAGGAAGCTCGAAAGGTCCTCTTCGGACACGCGCAGGACGCGCACCAAACGGTGGACGTGAAGCTCGCGGGACTCGATCCAGCGGCGGACGGTCTTGGTCGAAACGCCGATCCTCTGCGCAACCTCTTTGATGCTCAGCATGGTCTGCAGACGGGTCGATGGTTTGGACATGGCGTGGTCTCCAAAGTGACGATGTTGGTTGAATAAGGCGCGCAGGCCTTCCAAGGATCGGCATCGAGATTGCCGTCACTATTTTTGCAGCTTCAAATTTTGTCGCCGTGCGCATGGCGCGCGCTGCGGCGGGGGAGTCACGACAAATCGCATGCCAACCGCGGATTATCTGTTTTGCACGAGTCATTTGCGCGTCGGATAACCAGCCGAGCCAGCTCCCGAGCCAAGCCATGACCGTGAAACAGAGCACGGCGAGAGTCGACCTCACAGGCAATTCTCAGATGAAGTGAACCGAAACCACCGTATCGTATGGCGCCGGCAACCCCGAAAACTGAATTCTTGCCATGGCGCTGGTGCCGGCGTCCGCGTCGTACACATTGGCGTGGGAGTACAGCCAGCTATCGTCAGAGTCGTAGACCGCATCCGGGCTACCGAACTCGGCCCGGATATCTGCTTTGTGCATTCCTCGAACATGAGCTTCAAATTCGGCCTTGGTGAACCGGGAACTTGATTGGCCATCGGGTGGGTGGTTCCCATAGGGCGCCACATCGGCCGACGGTTGGCTTGAGCCTTGGTTGCTCCAATCGGGGAGGGGCGGCTGCTGGGGCGCCTGTCCAGCCGTCAAGATATATGCGCCGACACCGGCAGCTATGACCCCTGCGGCAACTGCAGATGCAGCCCTTATGCCCCGCTGCGTTTCCGTCTTCATGACGCCAAACCCCACGTGCTTGCCCGTCTCAGGCGCAAAATGACCCTGATAAGCGACAGACATTTTATGCGTCAATTCCTCTGTTGGCGCAATGGAACTGCCAAAAATCCTGGGTCGAAATCTTCGCCGGATCCGCGAGGAACTTGGCGCCTCGCAAGAGGAAATCGCTTTTAGGGCTGGCATGAACCGCGCCTATTTGAGCGATGTCGAGAGGGGCGAGCGCAATCCGACGGTGCGCGTGGTCGGAAAGCTGGCAAAAGCATTGGCCGTGGAGCCGACAGAACTCTTTCGACTTCCGGCAGATCGACCGACTAGAAAAGGGCCGACCTAGCTATCAATTTGTTGGTCTCACCGGGCGTAGAGGCCTTCATGCCGTGCGCGGCGAATAAGGGAACGGGTGGCGACCTCCGGTTAGCTTCCTTTTTTTGTGCGTATGAGTTGATGACTGGGCATGCTGCTTCCGCTATGGCCGTCCGGAAACACGCCAGCCACCGGAAGGCGGCCACGAGCAAGATCGAGGAACTAGCCCAGCATGGAACAGGGCGGCTCGCACCCGAAATCGGTGTCGCTCGAACTGTACGGCCAGAGAGCGGGGACGCATGAAATCAGTGCTGCGCGGAGCGCGAGACAATGCGAATTTGGAAATTCTCACCGTCTTGCTATTCCACTGTCTTGTTCGCTAGCGACGTTTGCACCTTGAGCAAGTCGGCTCCAAGACGATTCAGATCGGCGCGTGGTAGCACATAGGTCACCGTTCCCTTCGTGGGCGAACTGACCACGAATGCTACACCTGACCCCGCCTTTAGGTTCAATGTTGAAGAGTCTGCTCCCGACGTGTCGGTGAATGCTCCTACGCCTTTCCAAGTGGCCGATTGTGCGGCCACAGCTTTGTTCCATAGGGTCATCATGGTGGACCAGTCGGCCGCGTCGAAAGCGATGCTGTTTATTCGCACGCCCTCGGCGATAGCGATGACGGCGAACTGCCTCAGATTCGGATACCTTATGTCTGGGTTGGTGTAGATCGTAATGCGTAACATGCTCGTACCGTTCGTCAGCACATCGACAACGGCAGTCTTACCGCCGGCGTGAGCGCTGGAAACGGAGAGCACCAAACCTATTGTCAAAGCACGAGCAATCCATTCGCTTCCCAATTTCCACGACATGGTTGTCCCTCTCGCTTGCAGCGGCTGCGCCGCGCCTACACATTACGGCTTTCCCCTATGCTTCGCGACCACGGACGCCCACGCGCGTTGGTGGGCATTACTGAGGCAGCGCGATATATGCCAGCGCGCACTATGACCACTTACGACCCAACGCGGACACTCACACTTTGTCGGCTTCGTGTGTGTTCCATGCGGTCTGTCACGTGCGAGTTCGCGGCCAGGAGTTCTATTGCCGCCCGGCTGTAAGACGCCCTCCGTCGCGATAATCATGACGACGAGAACGGCGAGCGCCGCGGCCGCTGTGTCCGCGGTGCGGAGTCAGTCGATGCTCAGCGCGACCACAAGCTCGATCGTGAAGGCTTAAATCCACTCGACGGTCGCTGCCAGATATGTCGGAAGAAAAACACCGCAGCCGGACATCCCCGCTCACGTTCGAGGGATCGACGGAGAGCCACTCAAGAGGGAAGAGGCGCAGATCGCCGACACTTTTTCCTGCCATCCATCATCAAGCTGCCGCAGCAGGTAGCCTTTTCGTTGGGCGGGCCAGCTAACGTTGGGAAATTGCAATGTCCGACACACACCGAACTGATAGAATTGCGTTACGTTTCGGCGGTATTGCCCGCATAACACTCCCAAAACCAGGAAGCCAGATTGAGCGCACTACCCGCACGGCAAAGATTCGAAAAGTATCGTTTTTGGGCGGGGCGGCGACTTTCGAGGATCTCAGCACGGACACGACTAGCAGCGGTCATCGCCGGGATTCTGGCGATTGCGGCGCTGTGGTATCTGCTCGCCGGTGGCGCCGGGCCCGGCCCGGGGGCTCATTCCAACGCAGCGCCCGTCCGTGTTGGACGAGTTGTGCGGCGCGACATGCCGGTCGTCGCCCAGGCGCTCGGCACGGTTGTTGCCAACACGCTGGTGCAGGTTACCGCGCGCGTGCAGGGAACGCTCGACACCGCCAACTTCAAGGAAGGGCAATTCGTCAAGAAGGGTGACTTGATCCTTCGAATCGATCCCAGGGCCTTTGAAGTCGCGCTTGATCAAGCGCGCGCGGTGCTGCTCCGCGACGAGGCGCTCCTTGGGAATGCCGTCCGGGACAGGCAACGCTATGAAAATTTGCATAGGCAACGGGCCATCTCGGACCAGTTGGTGGCGACAGCGGTCACTAATGCCGAGGTGCTTGCCGCCACGGCTGCAGTCGATCGGGCGGCCGTCAAAGCCGCACTTCTCAATCTCAGCTATACGCAAATCCGCTCTCCGGTGGACGGCAAGACGGGGCCTTTGCTGGTGCAGCCGGGCAACATGGTGGCCGCATCCAGTGCGACACCTTTGGTGACGATCGCGCAAATTCAGCCCGTCAAGGTTTCGTTCAATTTACCGGAGTCGGACTTGCGCCTCATCCAGTCACCGCAACATACGCGGTCGTTGAGTACGACGCTCGATCTAAAAGACGCCCAAGGTAAACCGCTGCGTGCGGTGGTGGATTTCACAAGCAATGCGGTCAATGGGCAGAGCGGGACCATTGAGCTGCGAGCGACGTTCGACAACGCCGATCTCTCACTTGTCCCAGGGCAACTTGTGAACGTCACGGTCGAGCTCGACAGACTGCGCAATGTGCTTGTCGTTCCCCGCAACGCTATAAACGATGGCCCGAAGGGGTCATATGTCTACGTTGTGGTCGATGGTAAGGCGGTGCAGCACGATATCAGCGTTCTTTTTGACGACACTAAGGATGCCGCCATCCAGAGCGATGTGAAGGTGGGCGACAACGTCATCGTCGAAGGGCAATTGCGGGTCGAGGCCAATGGCACCGTTCAAGTCATGCCGTCCGAAAAAAACGCCGTAGGAGCGCACGTCGCCCATAGAGCCGGCAAGCCAAGATGAACATATCCCGTGAGTTCATCGACCGGCCCGTGATGACGATCCTGCTGATGGCAGCGCTCATCATCTTTGGTTTGTTCGGCTATGCGGCCCTGCCGGTCAGCGAGCTGCCGAACGTCGATTTCCCGACGATCAACGTCAATGCGAGTCTGCCGGGCGCCGACCCGGAAACGATGGCATCGGCGGTCGCGACGCCTCTGGAGAGTGCCTTTTCAGCCATTCCGGGTATCGACTCCATGACGTCGTCCAGCAGTCAGGGCCGGACCAGCATCACGCTCCAATTCAGCCTCGATCGCAATATCGACAACGCCGCGCAGGACGTTCAGACCGCAATTTCGGGCGCTCTGCGGCGGCTGCCACGGGCGATGCCCAACCCACCGACGTTTCGCAAGAACGATCCATCCGCCCAGCCGATATTCTTCATCACGCTCTATTCGAACAGCCTGCCCATTTCCAAGGTCGACGAGTACGCCAGAACGATCCTCGCCAACCAGCTGTCCACGCTCGACGGAGTGGCATCGGTCAACATCATGGGCGCCGCGAAATATGCGGTTCGCATCCAGGCCGATCCGGCGGCGTTGGCGGCGCGTCAGATGTCCCTTCAGGATCTTGCCAACGCGGCCAATGCCACCAATTCCAATCAGGCGAGCGGGACGCTCAGCGGCCCGTCGCAGGCGCCGGTCATCCACGCCGAAGGCCAACTCAAGGATGCGGCCGCGTTCCGGCGTCAGATCATCGCGTATCGCAACGGCGCGCCGGTCAAGTTCGGAGACGTGGCCAGGGTCATCGACAGCGTCGAGAATATTCATTCCTGGGACGTGTTCAACGACCAGCGCGCCGTAACTGTTGCCATTCAGCGACAGCCAGGTTCGAACACCATGGCGGTGGTCGACAATATCAAGGCGATCCTGCCCCAGTTCCAGGCGCAGCTGCCCGCCTCGATCAAGATGCAGGTATTCTACGATCGCAGCCAGAGCATCCGGGCGGCCGTCAACGATGTGCAGTTCACGCTGCTGATCGCCGGACTGCTGGTGGTCGGCGTGATTTTCGTCTTCCTGCGGCGGGTCAGCGCGACAGTCATACCGTCCTTGGCGCTGCCTATCGCCATCGTCGGCACGTTTGCCGGGATGTATGCTCTGGGCTTCAACCTCGACAATCTTTCGCTGATGGCGCTGACGCTTTCAGTCGGCTTCGTGGTCGACGACGCCATCGTGATGCTGGAGAACATCGTCCGGCACATCGAAGCGGGGGAGGAGCCTTACGCGGCGGCACTGAAGGGCGCCTCCGAAATCGGCTTCACGATCATGTCGATGACGATATCGCTGGCAGCAGTCTTCATCCCGATCGTGTTCATGAGCGGCATCGTGGGCCGGCTGCTGCACGAATTCGCCATGACCATCATCGTCGCCATCCTGATCTCCGGCATCGTATCGCTGACGCTGACGCCGATGCTTTGCGCCCGCGTGTTGCGGAGTGAAAGCGAGCAGAAGCACAATGCTTTTTATCGCTGGAGCGAGAGGTCATTTGCCCGGTTGCAGGAGTTATATGACCGAAGCCTGAAATGGAGCCTGGAGCATCGGCCGTTCATCCTTGCCATCTTCATCGTGAGCATCCTCGCGACCTTTGGCCTATTCCAGATCATGCAGCAGGACTTCCTGCCGAGCGATGATTCCAGCCAGCTGCGCGGTGACGTCCAAACCGCTACTGGGACATCCTTCGACCAGAATATCGCTTATGTGCGGCAGGTGGCGGATGTCATCGAAAAGGATCCCAGCGTCGCCGGCTTGCAGGCGGACGAAGGCGGCAGCCTGGTGATCGCACTGAAGCCATTGTCGGAACGCAGCCTTTCGGCGGACCAGGTCGCCAGGAAGCTGCGCGGCAAACTTCGGTCCATTCCCGGCACGAGCGTCACAATCGTCAATCCCCCCACCATACGCATCGGTGGCCGTGGCTCGCGATCCACGTATCAATATACGCTCAAGGGGCTCGATCTTGGCGTGCTGCAGGATACCGCGGCGCGCTTGGCGCAGGCGCTACAGGGCGATCCGACATTCGTTGGCGTGAACAGCGACCAGGACCAGGCATCGCCGTCCGTGGAGGTCGCGATCGATCGCGATCGCGCGGCGGCCCTTGGGATTACGCCCGATGTGATTCAGAATGCGCTGGCGACCGCGTTCGGCGGCCAGCAGGTCTCTCAGATTTACGCAGCTGCCGACCAATATCAGGTCGTCCTTGAACTGCTCCCGGAATATCAGAACGACGCGACGGCGCTTTCGCGGATTTATCTGTCGGGCACAAACGGAACCATGGTCCCGCTCAATGCCGTCAGCACCGTCAGCCGCAGCACCATGCCGCAAACCGTCAACCATGCCGGGCAAATCCCCGCCGTGACATTGTCCTTCGACCTTGCTCCAGGAAAAGCCCTGAGCGACGCCGTCACGCATGTCCAAACGGCCGCGAACAACATTGGCATGCCCGCGACCATACAAGGAAGCTTCGCGGGCACGGCGGCGGCATTTCAGAGCTCGACCGCGAACATGGGCATCCTGCTTCTCATCGCCATGATCGTCGTCTACATCATCTTGGGCGTGCTCTACGAGAGCTTCATACATCCGCTGACGATTCTGTCCGGTTTGCCGTCCGCGGCCGTCGGCGCGCTCCTGACCCTCTATCTGTTCGGTTTGCCGCTGACGCTCTATGCCTATGTCGGCATGATAATGCTCATCGGCATCGTCAAAAAGAACGCCATCATGATGATCGACTTCGCCTTGCAGCGGCAGCGCGGCGCCGAGAACATCTCGGCCGAGCGCGCAATCTACGAGGCGGCGATCGTCCGGTTCCGCCCCATCATGATGACCACCATGGCCGCACTGATGGGCACCTTGCCGATCGCGTTCGGCACTGGCATGGGTGCGGATTCGCGCCGCCCATTGGGGCTTTGCGTAGCAGGCGGCCTGTTGTTTTCGCAGCTTCTGACGCTTTATATCACGCCGGTGATCTACACCTATCTGGACCGCTTCGAAGGCCGGGTTAGCATGCGTCTGCGGCGTCGGCCGAGTATTGTGCCAGCTGAGTGATTTTGCGAATGGCCACCAGTTTGGCCCGAACTGCCTAACCCCGCATATGTTACTTCTTCCGATACCTTAGGGCGTGGTGCGCCCGCTCCCGCGTGGCGTTCTTGCCGTCAAGCCGTATTCGCGCTTGGTTCGGGATGTCTCCCAGGCTTCTGGGGGATAACAAGAATACAGATCAGGATGAAGGCCGCGATGATTGCAGATGCGATGGGGCGGCTGAAGTTAAGTCCGCCCTGATGCAGCGGTTTGTCGAGGAAGTCGCCAACCGTCGCCCCTAACGGGCGCGTCAGGATGAACGCCGCCCAGAAAAGCAAAACGCGCGAGACGTTGGTCCAATAGTAGGCGGCAGCGACGATAGCCAGCGCGGCCATGAACACGGCGGCACCGCCCAAATAACCCAGGCCGGACGTATCGGCCATCCAGTCACCCAGCGCGGTACCCAATGTTTGCGAGAGGGTGATCGTCATCCAGTAGAACGCTTCCACCCTTGGCGAATTGACAGTCGCCACGGAAACCGTCCCTTCCGATCTGTACCAGAGGCCGAGTACCACAAGCACGCTTAGAAAAAGAACGGATGATCCACCCGTATATCCGATACCCAGCGAACGGTCAGCAAAGTCAGCCATCGTCGTGCCAGCTGTGGTGGAAGCTATAATTGTGACCCAATAGAGAAAGGGATGAAATTTCCTGGCTATGATCTGAAGGAACACCAACAGCACGAGCACAGAAAGGAAAATGGCCGTGCCGGCCAGATATCCCAGGTTCATCGTCATCGTTGCGGTATCGCCGGCCGTCTCGCCCAATGTTGTTGCAGCGATCTTGATGATCCAAAAGCCAAGCGTTACAGCCGGAACTTTGCTCAGTGCGGAATCTCGATCAATCAACTCATGCCCTCTCTTTAGGCGCTTGCACATTGGATCTGCTAAGACCAGCGACTTGGTCAGCGTAGGGGCCCGGCCAGACATGTTCCAGAGCACACGGTGGTCATTGGGAATTTGTGAGGACTGAGACAATTTCCCAAGCCAGTCGATGCCCTCCAAAAAAAGGCTCGGCAACGTGCGCCGAGCCTTTTTTGCTGCTCTAGTTTGCCTGGCGTTTAGTGTCCGCCATGGTCGTCGTGATGATCGCCGCCGCCCATGTGATCGCGACCATGGTCGTGGCGATCGCCTCGATGATCGTCGCCGCGATTGTGATGATGCCAAGAGTGGTGGTGGTAATAATGATGATGGTAGGCAAAGGCCGACGTACTGCCCAACAGGCAAAACGCCAGGCTCGCCGCGATAAGTGTTTTCATGGACGCTCCCGAGCTGAAGAAAGCCGGTTTTCCGGCGTTCCATAACCTTTTGGCGAGTCGTTTGGTTGCAACTCCGAACATTGAGTTTTTGTGATAATCGCGTCGGGTGCTGGACTATGCCGGTGCCAGGAGCACACTCGGTTCCGCCGTTGCATGGTCGCTCGGCAACCAAAGTGTGCTTGCCCCCTCGGGCACGCTTTCGGGGAATACACGTAACGACGGAAGCCCGGTGGCAGACGCCATCGGGCTTTTCCGTTCGAAAAGTGGCGCAGACATCTCTGCACTACGCGGTTATTCCCACAAGCGCGTTCTCGACATGAACGCCGGATAAACAAGCGGCCCAGACTACGTTCAGGAGTCTCGAGCCAATATCGCCTCAAGGACGCGGATGCCGCGCCCGGTTCGAAAGGATAAACGTCATGAAACGCCTTCTGAGTGCAACGCTGGCCCTGTCGCTGTTGGGTGGATCGGCGGCCGTCGCATCGCCTTACGATCATGGCAACCAAAGCTACAATGGCGGTTACGGCAATCGCGATAACGGCGACAATTACCGCGGCCACCGCGGAAATGACGGCGCCGCCATCGCCGCCGGCATCGGCATCTTCGCGCTGGCCGCGATCCTGGCGTCGCAGAACCAGGATCACTACCACGATGGTTGGTACAATCACGACGGCGGCTACAATCGCGGTGATCGCGGGTATGGCGGCGGCTATTCCAGCTACAGCCACGCAGACGGGCGCTAGTAGTCGGACGCGTCAGGTTACGGGCGCAACCAGTCATCATCGAAGCGGGAGGTATCGCAGCCGACCTCCCGCGATGATCGTGAGCAAGCCGGATCCGAGATTTAATCTAAGCCGCAGAACGCGTCACGCGCTGATCCCGGTTGCCATAGCGTAGTACGGCATCGACCATGGCATCGACGTCCATCTTGCGAGTCCGATGGTTGAAGATGGCGGCGCGTATAGCAACCTGTCCATCGATCGTCGTTGCCGACGGCGCTGCTATTCCGGACTCCTGCAACGTTGCGATAATGTCGGCGTTCACGCAATTGGCGTCGTCGCAGCGATAGCGGAAACACACGATATTGAGTTGAGCCGGCGCGAGCAATTCCAGCAACGGCTCAGACCGGATACGGCGCTCCAGATGTCGCGCAATTTCACAGGTCTGCGCCATTATGGCCCCCAACCGCTCCGTTCCGTAGGTCTTCAGTGTGAACCAGGTCTTGAGGGCGCGAAATCCGCGCGAGAGGTCCGGGCCATAGTCGCAAGGCCAATGTGATCCGCCCGCCAGTCCCCGAACGTCCCTGCGAAGATATGTGGCCGGCGAAGAGAATGTCTTGCGATGAAGTTCGCCGTCGCGAACCAGGATGAAGCCGGCGTCATAAGGAACTTGCGCCCATTTGTGAAAGTCGAACGCGATGGAATCGGCGCGTTCGATGCCGGCCAGGCGGGGGGCGATTTCCGCGGACATGATGCCGAGGGCGCCATAAGCGCCGTCCACGTGGAACGTCAAATGCTCCCTGGCGCACAGGTCGGCAAGCGCAGTCAGATCGTCGATGCCGCCCGCATCCACGGTCCCCGCGGTGCCGATTACGAGGAATGGCATAAGGCCCAACCGCCGGTCGCGGCTGATGGCGTCGGCAAGCGCCGAGATGTTCATGCGATGAAGACGGTCGGTGTCGATCATCACCAACGCGTCGCCGCCGAGACCAGCCATATCGAAGGCTTTTGCCAGGCAGCCATGCGCCGCCTTGGACGTATAGGCGCGAAGCCGCCGCGCATCGTCCGTCAGGCCACTCTTCCGGACCTCGTTTCCCAAAGCCCCGGTGCGGGCGATGAGCAACGCGATGAAGTTCGCCATCGATGTGCCGGTCACGAATAGACCGCTTGCCGAATCCGGAAAGCCAAACAGACTGCGGGTCCATTCGACGATCTGCTGCTCGACGACGATCGGCATGTGGTCCCGACCGCCGAGGTTTGCATTCAGGCCGGCCGCCAGCATCTCGCCGAGCATGCCGACAGCCGTGCCGCCGCCATGGACCCAGCCCATGAAGCCCGGGTGAACGTTTCCGGTCGCATAGGGCGCGATGGAGTGCGAAAACTCTTCATAGACATCCCGTATCGGCGTCGACGATTGGGGAACCGCTTCGAGGAAGTGGCCCCGAATGGCGTCAGGTATCGGTTGCCAGACTGGGCGATCCCTTGTCTGCGCGATATAGTCGAACATATCGTCGAGCATGCGGTGGCCCTGCGTCCGCAATTCGGCCCAATTTTCAGGGTCTAAAGATAACTCTATTGATGTTGGCGTCGTCATGCCGCCCGCCGCCGTTCCTTGCGAGCGTGGCGATACAGCATCGCGACGAACGCATCGAAGATTTTCCGCATCTGCGGCGGCTTATAGGGAAACGTCGTGGCGTCATCCATGTCGTGGACGATGGCCGTATTGTCGGCCTCGAAGATGAGAAGTCTGCCGTCTTTGGTTTCGGCGCAGTCGATGGTGCAGTATTCCACGCCGATACGGTTCGCCATTTCCGACAAGGCCACGGCGTGACGCATTGCGAACTCGTCATCGAACATCGCCATGAAATGCGCTTCCTCGGCGCGGTTGGCCGGGTTCAGGACCATGTCGGCGTTGAGGTACCAAATCTTCCATTGCTCGGCGATTGCCATGTGGCAGGCATAAGCCTTGCCGTCTACGAGCACGAGGCGATATTTGCGAAACAGACCGTCGTCGCTCGAGTAGTCGACGAAGCGGGAGATGAAGAACGTTACCTCGGGACGGCCGTTAAGGTACTCCCGGATGCCGCCGGCGCCGTCGATCTTCGCCAGACCCAATCCGGCGTGAGAGCCAATTGGGCGTAGGATGACGGGGAACGTCCCATCTTCAAGCTCTTCCGTGAGTTTGGGCGGCGCGGCGCTTAGCTCCAAAAGCCATTGTCTGGATACTTTTGCCGTTAGCGGTATTTCGAGTCCCGGAACGGACCCGAGAAGCCGGCAAAGCCGATGCCTGTCGAGTTCGCCGATATGCCCGGGCAGATTGAGAATGGGCCGCGGCCAGCGGACGACCAGGGCGTTGAGTTCCGTCAACGTCGTTTGCGTTCTGCTGTCGTCGGGAACCACGACGATGGCGACGTCATGATCGGGTATGGGAGCGGGAATAGGCGTGCCGGGGACGATATAGAGCCAGATGAGTTCGATGTCGGATCCTTCGAGGAGGAATTCGACCGGCGTGTTGCCGCCGATGTCCATCTCTGCCGCCAGGGCCAAAACGCGCAATTTGGGCGACGCGGTCGCGCAGGGAGATCGGAACAGTCTCTGATAGCGCAGCGAATCTCGTTGGATTGCGAGCCCCGTCGGCTGGTCTCCCATCAATTGCGAGATGATGGAAAGGTCCATTCCAATGCCGGCGCCCGCTGCGTCATCGGTTATTTTGGATACCAGCTCTCTCCAATAGGGATTGAGATCGATCCCTTTGAAAGCCAGGCGGGTGAATACCGCCGTGCCCTGCCGGTCGGTCCAAAGTTCGGGTGCGGTGCTGAGCTGGATGGGTTCAAGGCGCATGATGCGGCCTCCCGGTAGCTTGGGTTGGGCAGCCGGCCGCCCAGCGGTCATGGTGCCGAAGCAGCAGTTCAATTTTGCGGATAACTATTTGAATATCACCGGCGATCGATTGAATGGCCCGTTCCTCCGCCCCGCTTCCGACAGACCAGGCCTCGAACAGCGTGCGCGATCCAACCGCGATCCGCAGCGCCGCAATGCCGGATTGGCCGGGCAGACCCATAGCGACAGGTTGCCCGATCTGGCACTGCCGCGACGTGATCCTGGCATCGCCCAGCGACATCTCGGACGTCATGTCGCGATTGAGCGCGCGATAAAGGACGGCAACATCGTCCACATTTAGATACCCGCCTCCGCCTCGAATGAGAAAAGGGAAGATCGTCGGACAAGAAAATTCCTCGTCCGCGCCAGTGATGTCATGGTGGTAAACCGGAACAAGTTCCAACCGATCGGAGGCGTCAATGATTTGGGGGATGATCTCGGCAAGACCGGTCAGTACGGTTTGGCGATACAGTGGCGAAAGGGCGTAGTAGTGGCGCATCTCTTCCAGAGCAGTTTCCCAGCGCAGCCACTGGCCGAAATTCGGCTCAAGCGCGAAGCCTGATCGAATGCCCGGCCACGCAAGAGGGAAATCCGATCGGGTCGCATAGTCGCCTAACCCGGATGGCAGCTTGTCGAGTGTCGCAAGTCGGTTCGAGAGTGCGCTGGGCACCAGCAAGGCGCCACTAAAGGGTTGTCCGGTAAAATATTTCGACCCCGTGACCAGGACCAGATAGTTCCGATCCAGATATTTGCCGATTTTTGCGCGGCCAATGCGCATTTGACAAGCATCAATTGCGACGCTGACGCGTTGAGGCCATCGCGCAGCGATTTGGGCGATGCAATCGTCCGATGGTGCCTGCCAGCCAAACTTGGACGCGTGCATGGCCTGAAGGACAACACAACGGCCCTGGCGAATCTCGTCCTCGACGGCTGCAAGCGTGGCGCAATCCATTTCGGTTGCCGAACGGATTTGGCCGCTGTTTTCGGCAAATGGAACACCGACACTTTGTAGGTCTTGGTTCCATCCGCCAACCGCCGATCCTTTCAGGACGCGTTTTCCACGCGCGGTTCGCGCGTTAAAATGACGTCCAGTCGCGGTAAAGATCGTGCCGCTACCGGTCTGGTCGGATCCCACGATCACGCTGGTGACTGGGGAATCGCCGAAGTGCAGCTTGGCGAAGAACAGCGCATGCAATTGCGCATCTGTGCCCGATGGCGACAGCACCACTTCGACACCCGATCCGGTCAAATCCAGATAGGTGAGCAGTGCCTGCCGCGTATACTCCATACGTGTTTCAAAGGCTTCGAACAGCCCTTTGACAGATGCCTCTTCGATCAACCGCTCCTGAGCGGCACGCGCATGCCAATAGGCACGATCGGAGATCGAGGTAGCCGTGGAAGAAGAGAATGAAATAGCGCCGGTTCGCGGTCGGGGCTGGCAACCGTAGGCGTTAAGCCCGGTATCTGCAGCCAGTGTCAATCGATCGTCGCCGCCTTCGCTGAGAAGCACTCCCAACGGAGCGAACAGATCTGCCAATCGATCGCTTGACGGGACGCGCTGCTTCGAACGATTTGCGGAAGCGACACTCGCCAGAACAAGATGCGCTTTGGTCGCGGCCATAGATGCTCCCGTGGCCAGTGCGAAGCGTTTCAGCTTCTGCAATCCGAATTCGCTAGAATCCGCACACTGCGCCCGAGTGGAACGCTATGGCGTCATGGTTAATGAGATGCTGCGCCGCGTGCGTGCAAAATTGCGGTTGAATTACGGTGCCGTCATGCGGCCAGAAAATCGCTCGGGTTTTCGTGTGATTTTTGAAGTCGCAGAATTTTAGGAGCGAACATTGGGAAAATTTATAGCGCCGCAGCCGCACGATATCGCTGCGCGATACGGCGAAAGCAAGAAACGGGACGGCAATTAGGCCGCCCGAATTTGGGTAGTGTCTCAGTTTGAAATGTAGCGGGATTGCCCGGTTTTTGCCCTGGCTCTACGGTCGCCAGATGGCGAATTCCAATGCAATGACGGGTGTGCCGCGCGGCCTCTATCAGATGAAGGGGCTAGGCCGCCGTCAGGCCCGCGCTTGGATTTCGGATGGGATGACCGGAACCGCGATTTACGAGAATTTGTACCGCCTGAAGGCCTACCAGCCAGCCTTTGAAACCCTGCCAATCAAGGCGGAATACCTTCTCCAAAAGGCCGCGACCAATTCCTAAAGGCCCCAAGGACAGAAGCGCAAGGCTGATATGATCGGCAATGCCGTCCTCATCGGGCGCATTGCGACTGGCGAGGTTGAGGACCGAAGACTCAGCCCGGGTGGACCAAGGCCGTAGAAAAGGGGCGGCGAACTGGTCGCGTGCCTGTGACGGCGTCATCCGGCCTTGTTTACCCCTTAGTTGGGCTTTGTGACGTCGTCCAACGACAGCAAGATTGGTGGCTAGGCCACCCGCCTTTTTTTCCAGACTACCTTGCACCCCAGTGGATGCAGTCCGCGTAGGTACTCGTGAACACCGCCGCCGCTACTTCGTCGTCGAAGCCCTGGGCTGCGGCATCACCGGAGCGCTCATGGGCAACAGCGGCGCATTTGGCCCGGAGTGATGCGGCATCGCTAGTCCGTTCTGTTCCTGCGACAGATGTCGCCGGAAGAGCGTCACCCCCAGCCGAAAGGCGGGTGGGCGTTCCGTCAAAACCGCTCGTTGCCTGCGAGGGATTCGGCACGCCGGGGCTGATCGCCCTGACAATGTAACGGGTCGCAAACCCCTGTTGCGGAAGCCCCATGCTCGAACACGACGCGGCGGCTAGTGCGGCAACGCAAACCATGACGGTGCGTCGACTTGCGCTCGGCACTATCGTCACCAATTCATGGCGAAGTGGACGCCAACGGAATCCGGATCGGCGCTGGCATAGAGGCTATAGTGATCCCGATCGTGATACCGCGTCACAAACGCATAGTTGAAGCCGAATGCGAGCGCACTGCTCGCGGCCACGTCGTACCAGTGATGCTTCTTCGCATGAACCCGGGAATAGCCCACAAACATGGCCGCTGCGTAGGCCGGCACGCCATATCGCCAACCGTAGCGATCCCACAGATAGTCCGCGGCGGAATAGGCGACTGCAGCGGTATCCGAGGGAAAGGATTGGAAGTCGGAATGATCGGGACGCTGCTCGTGAACGATCTGCTTTAGGATAAGCACCGATCCGATTGTTGCAGCGGTGGAAACGGAAAGTTCCGCAACGCCGTTCCAATCCTGATCGTGCAAGAGCGATATACCGCCGGCGACGACGGGTAGGGCGATAGCTACGGCCGTTCCCGCCGTCTCGATCTTATCGGTTGCTGCTGCCGCGGAGGTGCTGGCACAAACCAGGATAGCAGCCGCAGCCGACACCCCGCTCATGAGATTCTTTTCCATCGTGAGCACTCCAGGCCGACACCGCCGGGACGCAGTCTTCCCGTGATTTCTTGTCCGGTCGAGAGAAATGCATCAAATACCGAGGTCAGGCACATTGAGAATAGTTGATCTGCGCAAAGGCGAGCTATTGCCTTGCACTGAAGGTTTAGCGCGGTAGGTCGAGTATCACGCACAGGCCGGGAGCATTGTCGGCGAGTCGGACGCCGATGCCATGAATTTCGGCGATGGCGGCCACCAGGCTGAGGCCAAGCCCGCTGCCGCTGGTGCCGCGGCTGCGGTCCAGCCGGTAGAAGCGCCGGAACACGCGTTCACGCTCGCCTATAGGAATGCCCGGTCCGTTGTCGGAAATGGTCAGAACATTGCCCCCGACGTGCATCTTCAGGGCTATCTCGACATGCGCGCCTGTCTGGCTGTGCGCAATCGCATTCTCCACGATATTGACGACCATCTGAGTCAGCAATTCCCGGTCGCCGTCGATCCGGACACCAGGCGTAATGTCCGCGCGAACTGTCTTACCGGCGTCCTCCGCTGCCGGCGCGAAGGTTTGAATTACGCCCTCGATCAACTCGCTCAGATCCATGTCGCGAAAGCCTGCCCGCCGGCTACCGGTTTCGATTTGTGCGATGCGCAGAAGCGCCGCGAAAGTCCCGAGAATGGAATCGGTTTCTGTGATGCCACGATCAAGAGCCGCTTCCAATTCATGCGGCGAACGGGATGTACGTCTTGCTTCTTCCAGCGTTTGCCGCAGCCGCCCGATCGGGGTGCGCAAATCGTGCGCGACATCGTTTGTTACCTGTCGCATCGCTTCCATGAGAGACCCGATTTGATCGAGCATCCGGTTCAGTGTCGCGGCAAGATGGTCCAGATCGTCGTCGGTGCCGCGCACGACAATTCTGTGCGCGATGTTTCCTTCAATGATCGCCTCCGCGGAACGCGTGATGGCATCGACACGGCGCAAGAAGAGACCGCTGAGGAGAGCCCCGCCCGCGATGGCCAGTGTCACCGACAGGATAAACGCGACGCTGAAGGTTCTGAGTATTATCTCCCCCAGTTCTTCGCTGCGATTAAGATCGTCGCCGACCGCGAGCCAGTATCCGTTCGGTAGTGCGGTCAACAGAACAGTCAATTTCTCGCTTTCACCAGGCCCTTCGTCGCCGTCGGGGGGGCCGCTGACGATCGTCCATCCGGGCTTGGGCCTTCCGCCGGGAATTGTTCCGAACACAAGCTGGCCGCTCGGCCCATACAAGGCATATTCCAGCCCCACAAATCGGCGATGGCCGTCGCGTTCGGCAACAGCCTTGCGCAAGGCCGCTGTGCCGCCCGAAGCGTAGACATCTTGAAGCGACGCTGCCTCTGCCTCGACGCGGCCGCGCAATTGATCTTCGACCGCCGCAGTTGCGGACAGATAGACCACGGCGCCCAATATGGCGACGGATATGCCGAACGCCACCGCATATACGCCCGCCAGGCGGAAGCTTGCGGTTCTAAGGAGCCGAGGTAGGCGCACGCAGCGTGTATCCCGAGCCGCGAATGGTTTGAATCAGCTCGACCGCACGGCCTCGGTCGACTTTCGCGCGCAGCCGGCTGATATGCGTCTCAACGATATTGGTTTTCGGGTCGAAATGATAATCCCAAACGCCCTCGAGAAGCATCGTACGGGTCACGACATGGCCTGCGTGGCGCATCAGGAATTCCAGCAGCATGAACTCCTTCTGCTGTAGTTCGACCTCCTCGCCGCCGCGCCTGACGATCCGCTTGAGCAGGTCCATTTCCAGGTCACCGACCCGAAGTGTGGTTTTCTTATCGGTCAAGGGCGGACGCCTCGCCAGGGCATTCGTCCGGGCGAGGAGTTCAAAGAAGCTGAACGGCTTGATGAGATAGTCGTCGCCTCCGGCGTTCAGTCCCTCAACCCGGTCGTCGATGCCGCCCATGGTCGTCAGAAACAGGACAGGTGTGCGGATCCCGGCGCCACGCAACATCTTCACGAAGGACAGGCCGTCAATCTCCGGCAGCATGCGATCGACGATGATCACGTCGTATTGTTCGGCACCGTCTATCAACGCGCCGCGCGCCGCCGGCTGATGTTCGACGGCGTGCCCATGTTCCTTGAAGCCGCGGGTGATATAGGCCGCGGTCTCCCTGTCATCTTCGATCAGCAAAATTTTCATGGATGGAACATGCTGCGCCGGGAAGTCGGATGGTAGCGTCATTTACGTCGCCTCGGAAATAGAGGCGCCGACAACCATGCATTCAGCCTGGAAACAAAGGCGGTCGCCAAGGCGCCGCGCCGCTACGACTCGTGCGCCCTGCGATATCGATAAGCTAGTCCGGATGCGCGCCTTCGAGGGCATTTTCCAGGATGTGGCCCGTCTTGGCGTCGATGCCGACTTCATAGGTGTGTCCGTGCGCCTTGATATCGAACGAATAGCGCAATCCGCTGCCGCCGCGCTCACGTTCCAATTCCTGGTTTGTGATCGTGCCGTGTCTGGTGTTCAACGCCGTGGCCCGCGCCTGATTGAGCGTGACCTTGGCGTCCGGCGCATATTCCTGCCCCGTGTAGGCGAACGCGGCGCCTGTCGAGGCGAGCACGGCGAGCACGATGGCAAGTGACGTGTTCTTGTTCATGACAGAACTCCCTTGTGAAGCGGGATGATCTGACCGCCGCCGATGTCTTAGGCGTGTTCGAACAACGGCGAATTGTGGCTTTGAGGTTCTTGTGACCAAAAGGAGTTTGATAGGACATCGATGTCCGCGTGCCGATTTGAGGCAGCAACAACAGCGGTTTCTTCCAGAAAACTTTGCACGGAGCGTCGCTGCACGTCGACAAATACCGAGGGAAAAGGCGCGACGTTACCAATTACCAATGTCTGGTTTAGCTCTATTCAATACTGCGTTCTCGCCGATTGGCATCGTATTCCATAGATTGGGCGCTTGAGGATGCGGGAGCCGGCATGCGCGTGTCCGTCACCCAAGGCGATACATCGATGCTCGGGCCAGGCTGTTGAGTGCGCCCGACCCAGAGCGAGTGGCGGACCTTTGGATCGCGGAATTTGGCGACGCTGCTGTATGGCACGCCACCAAAAAGCTCCAGGAACTTGTCGAATGGGGTGACTCCGAAGGGGTTGCGATTTGGCAGTGCGTCATCAATATCATCGAGAAACGGATACTGGACGCGGCCGTGTCGGTGCAAGGCGCGAGTGTCGATCCGGTGCATCACATTCCGTTCGTTAGGTGTGTCCTCAAATTGCTGGGTCGAAAATAAGCAGCTTCAACGAGCCCGGGACAAACGTGACATGCGGCCTGCCGCCGGGCGTCGCAGGCGGATCGATTTTCGCGATGTCGGCGGCGGCCAGGAAGATACGTCCGGTCTTCGGATCGATGGCGATCGTGCGCGCACTCGGCGGTGTATTCACCGTACCCACGACGACAAACGTGTTGGGGTCTGTCTCCCGAACCACGGTGAGCGTGCCGTCCCCGTTCGCACTGAGCACCAGCTTGCGGACGGGGTCGAAGGCGGCTCCATCGTTGAATGCACCGATCGGCAAGGTGGCAAGATTCTTTCCATTGCCGGCATCGATCACGACCATGACCTTGTTGGCGCAGGTGGCAAACAGCCGGTGCGTCGCGACATCGATTGCGATGCCGTGCGGGCTCTGGCAGCCCAGCAGGGGCCAATGTGCCTCAATCGCATTGGTCGCCGTATTGATGCGCACAATTTCATTGTGCTCCGCGCCGTCGACGAAGAACCCGCCCTTTCCGTCCACGACCCCGAACTCCAGACCGGCGCCGACGGCAATTGTCGTGAGCGCCACATTCCTTTTGGGGTCGATTGCCGTGATTGAGCCGCTGTCGCCGTTGATGACGAGGATATGGCCGCTTGCGGGATCGCGGACGATGCCGTCCGCATCGGCCGCGGTCGCTATCGGCGCCGCGGTCTTCAGGGTTGCGAGATCGAAGGGGATCGCCGCTCCGGCTTTGCCATCGTCGGTGTAGCCAGTGTGCGTGGCGGTGGAGATGCCTATGCCATGTGTGCCCCCAGGGAACGTACCGATAGTGCCGAGCAACGTGCCGGCTTGCCCATCGACTACGCTGACTTCGGTGCCGTGCGCTACATAGACTCGACCGGAGTCGGCGTCGAACACGATATAGTCCCAGCGGTCGGGTGCGCCGAGGGCGACCGTTGTCGTCAGATGATAGAGGGGCTCGGCGCCGGATGCGACGGCCGGTTGAAGGGTGAAGGTCAGGGTCGCGGCTGTCATGCTGAGGGCGAGCAGTGTCTTGCGCAATGCGGTTCTCCGGCAATGTGGGTCGAGCGCAACACTCGCCCAAACATCCAATGATTGCATGCGCTATTTTCGCAAGTTTGGAAACATCCGATGCGCACCGATGGCCCGCATTGCTTGGGTGGCTTCCCCCTTCCATCGGGACCTGCTCAACCCGATGATTGGGAATTTGTATAGTTCGTTTTTTCGGTTTTGCGCGCCACACAAGGCGACCCCAAGCACAATAGTCCTACCTAAGCGGTCACGCGCTAGTCGCGTATTCCATGGGCCATCTTCGCGTCGTTGATGCCGACCAAAGCGCAGGCGATTCTGAATCGTGTCGCGGGCTTTTCCGAGAAACGGCTCTCCTGCGGCGTCCATTTTCGCAGCGACATCGAGGCGGGCCAGACACTGGGCACGGTGATCGCCACCAACCTCCTGCAAGATGCTGCGTTTCGAAAGGAATATGACGACGCCGCCGCCGAGCTTCGGGCGGATGATTTCTAGTCGTTGTCGATGCCATTTCAGTTCGAAAATAGATGGTGGATTCCTATCCCCGCGCGTCACCCGCAAGTTCTCGCTGTTGCAATTGTATAATGTGCGTTCCCGTCGCTATTGCCAAGTTCGTCGGAGGCTTGTCGATACCCATATGAGTATCCAGGCCGAACACGATTTCCTCTCTGGTCATGGTGGTGAATGTGCCAAACAGTCGATCCCAGATGCTGAATACGTCGCCGTAGTTGCAATTTGTGGCGGGCATCTGGAAATGGTGATGCGCATGATGGAGATTCGGCGTGATAAACAGCGATCCCAATAGGCGCGCGGGCCACGGCCGCAGGCTAAGCGATGTGTGGGAAAATATGTTGGACACTGTCTCGACCGTTTGACGTAGAATTAGAACCTCGATCGACGCGCCGGAAAGCAAAACACACAGGATCAGGAAGACGTTGCGGATGCCGGTTTCCGCGGGATGTTCCCGGAAGGTGGTCGAGACATCGACGAATCGATCTGTGTGATGCAGGCGGTGGAAGAGCCAAAAGGCAGGCACCCGATGCATCAAGACATGATAAAGGTAGTCCAATCCATCTAAGACGAAGAACATCACTCCATATTTGATCCACGGATCGTTCGCGTGCGACAGGAGATGAATTAGGCCGACATTGTGCTTGGTGGCCCAACTTGCCAGACCCAAGCAGAACAGCATCAGGCAGCCCTGCACCGGCAACGCGCCCGACATGAACAACGCGTTGACCGCCGTGTGCCGGAATTTGACCGCTTTTGATTCGACGCGGGCAATACTTTCGGTCAGCCACATCGAGATCAACGTGGTTGCGAACAAGATAAATTGGGTCGAACTCGCGTTTATGACAAGAAACCGTATGACGCTGTTCAATTTCGTTACCCACTCGGTTTTCGCCTGGCCAAAAGGAATTGCTTGCGAGAAACGCTTCCGTTCTCTCAATGCGTTAGGATATGTTCGGGTTAGAATGCCGATCGCAGATGAACGACGATCCGGGCCGGATCGTTCGTTAGGTCGAACTTGGCTGCGTCAAAGCTCGGCTGGTCGAGTAGGGGCAGTGCATCATTGGAAAAGCCGAACGGTTCCTCCGGCATACCGAGCTTGTTCATGGCAAAAGTACCGTTGCGATGAATATCTTGAAACATCTTCAAGGCATAGACACCTGGCAGTACGTCCGGGAGGGTGACTATCGTTTCGGGAGCTTTTGCTTCAACTGAGGTTGCCAAAATCGGTTTTTGATCATGCCCATCGTAGCTGGCTCGGTCGTAAAGCGCGATTTGAATGCGTCCTACCTGGTCGGACACGTTTTCGATGGCGATCGTTAGAACAGTCGATCTCGCTTCTGAAGCAGCGGCAGACAGGAAAATCCAAGGTGACACGGCGAGAAGCGCGATGAGGAGATTGGCACCCCAATACGCTCTCACGTCAGCAACCACGTAGTGAAGCCGGCCGGCGGCAGCGAGCCTAACACTATCGTGAAAAGAGACCTAACGGTCGTCCCTCTGCTTTGCGAAATTTGATCGGCAGCCATGCCCGATAGTCCTCAAGCAAATAGTCATCAGGACTTCGCAGAGAGTCCATCGACGATAGACAACGTCTCTACGCCCCGGCGGGCGTTTGGCATTGAACCAGTCGGCACGGCATCCGACCTAGACGCCTTAAGACACTAGATCTGCCTTGTATCGATTTGTCGCAAAGCTAGTTGGCAGCGTCAAATTACATCTTGCCAATCAAATAAGACGCCAAATCCCCTGGGCTTTTTCGTCGGACCCCAAAAAGAACGTACTTCGCTGCGCACTCGTTTGGGCACTGCATGCGTTCCACCTCGCTGGCTGCGAGAGGATCGACTCGATGGCGCCCATGGCCCGGGCCCCGATCCACTTGCCCTTGGTCCGGGACCTGTCGAGGCGTTCGGTCACGGACGGCGTAAAGCGTCATGCCCGGAAACGGCTATTCTTGAAATTGTGAAGAATGAGCGAGCCTCATCTTGGCGCTCCGGATCGCGTGTTCGCAGCTATTCGATAGCGACGGCCTTGGGTGTTAGCTGCGAGGCATGGGTGACGTTGACGGCGCTGCGTCCTCTCTTCCCAATGCCATTCCGAGAAGGCGATCATGCCGGAAGAAAACTGGTTCACTACTGCACACGGAACGATGTGATGACGTGGGACGTTCAAGTCACGCCACCAGTGTACGTTCCACTGAAACGAACCTTCCCGTGAAATTCGCTGTTCAACCTGAGACGCTCCTTGAATGGCTCGGACTTCGGCTAGGGTTGGTGCCGGTGCCGCTGTTCGAGACTCACATCGGCGCGACGCTGGCCCGGGCAGTGATGGCGGGAACGGAATTGGGATTGTTTGAGTGTCTGGCTGCTGCTCCCCTGGCGCTCTCCGGTGTCGTGGAGGCTTGTAAGACCACGCCTGGCGCGACACGGCTGTTGCTCGATGCGCTAGTGGCGAGCGGCTATCTCACCCTACGACACGGCTGCTACGCGTTGGTGCCAAAGAGCCGCACATGGCTGTTGCGGTCCAGCGCCCATTCGGTGCGCGATAAGATTCTGCTGCAGGGCATCGAATGGGGCTGGCTGACGCATTTGGAGGAATTCGTGCGGACGGGCACGCCGCTCGATTTTCATGCCACAATGTCGGATGACGAACGCGACCTCTATCACCGCAGCATGCGCGCCATCGCTGGTATCGCGGGGCACGAAGTAGGGTGGCGCACTCCGGTGCCGCGAGGCGCGCGGCACATGCTCGATCTTGGAGGCTCTCACGGCCATTTCGCAGCATCGATTTGCCGGCGCCATCCGATGCTCGACGCACAGGTGATGGATTTTCCCGATGCCATCGCCACGGCCGCACCGCTGCTCGAGGCTGAGGGGTTGGGTCCGCGCCTCATGCACATCGCGGGCGACGTGACGCACGCCGATCTAGGCGCCGAACAATACGATCTGATATTCATGTCCAATCTCGCGCATCATCTGGCCGAAGCTGAAAACCGTGCACTGGCGCGGGGCGTAGCGCGAGCGCTCAGACCGGGCGGCGTCTTCGTCATCCAGGAAGCGGTGCGGCCCGAGGTGCCGAGCGCGGCGGGACAGACCGGCGCGTTGCTCGGTCTCTATTTTGCGCTCCAGAGCAAACCTGAGGTGAACAGCTGGACGGTGGCGCAGCTGCGTGGCTGGCAAACCGGTGCATGCTTACGCCTAAGCAAGACGATGCGCTTGCACACTGCGCCGGGATGGGTTCAGCAAGCAGCATACGCGTAGAGCTCGCCTGCTACTAGGTAGATTTGGATTGCTTGGGTCACATGGCCGCGTGCCGGTAACTCTGTTGAAACCCGCTTGTTTTCGCCCGAGCACAGAAGCCTTCGGATTATCTCGACAGAAGGCTCGGAGCTGGCCATTGGCTTGGTAGGGTCCAACGGCGTCGGACCCTAATGGCAATAGCAGACCGTCAGCGTTTCGCGTCTGCCAGCGGCAACACCAATTCGACACGCAAACCGCCCCCTGTACGATTAGCGGCTGATAACGTACCGTTATGCAGAGACAATATGCGACTGGTGATTGCCAGGCCGAGCCCGATGCCATTGGAGGGGTCGGCACGAAAGAACGGTTCAAATATCCGCTCAGCCTCGGGCTCCCCCACGCCGGGGCCCGCATCAGACACTGCGATATAAGCGTCGCCCTGATCGACTGTGAGATCGATCTCGACCACCGACTGCGCCGGCGTGAATCGCAGAGCGTTGCGAAGGACATTCTCGATCGCGCTGCGCAGCATCGCGCGATCGCCTTGTACGCTGACCAAAGGTTGCGCGGTTAGTTTGAGCGCCTTGTACGACGGGGCGGCCTCGATCATTGCATCTTCGATGGCTTCCTCAAGAAGCTCGGTCAAATTCACCAGTTCGCTTGCGGGAATGGGGTTACTCCCGAGACGGGAGAAGCGAAGAATCTGGCCGATCATTTCGTCGAGGCGTTCCACCTCCCGGTCGATACGGTCGAACTCGGCAACGTTGGTACTAGACGCCTCGCGCCGGGCGAGACCTGCAGCAAGACGCAAGCGCGCCAACGGAGATCGCAACTCATGGGAAACGTCGCGCAGCAACTCTTCTTTCGACTGGATGAGGTTGCGTAAGCTCGTCACCATTCGATCAAAGTCGCGCGCCAAGCTGCCAAATTCATCCTTTCGTTCGGCGAGTGCCCGGTCCGTGCCGGCTTCCAGATCGCCTGACGCGACAGCGCGAACGCTGGCGCGAAGGTGCGAAATGGGACGCGCCAAATAACGGGCGAGCCAAGCACAGCCCATACCGCCAACCATTATGGCGAGAACGAGCAGCACTGCAGGCTGAAGGAATATGTCGCCAAGCGTAAAAGCGAAACTGCGCGTGCGGCGCACGATCATACGATAACCGACCCCATTGGGCGCCCTAAGCATTGGCGTCACTCGGCCTTCTGCGCCGGGAAGCGGCTTGCCGCTGATAGTCCGATTGAGCAGCTCTCGCCCAACGGGGTCGACGAAATAAATCTGCAACTCGGGGTGGCCGTGAGCGATCCCCACGAGCCAGCGGTGCAATCCGTCGGTACCATCGCTTGCCAGGGCGACGCGTGCCGATGCGACGAATGAGTTGGGCGAGAGAAGATCGACAGCCTCCGCACGCCGAACAGCCAGGGCGAAACTGATCGCAACTGCAACGCCCAGCGTGAGCGCGATGACCAGCAAATACGATAGCCAGAGGCGCGCGAAAAGGCTTCTCATCGGTCACCAACGGTCAGCATATAGCCGGCGCCCCTGATGCTGCGGATTTCCAGGGTTGTTCCTGCAGAAAGTCCTAGCTTTCGCCGCAAGTTCGAAACATGGGTATCGATACTGCGATCATAAGCTTCGAGGGAACGCCCGAGCGCCGATTCGGTCAGTGCTGCGCGGGTCTGCATCTGACCGGAGCCACTGACGAGAGCTTCCAGGACCATGAACTCCGCAGCGGTCAGTTTCACCGGTCTGCCGTCCATGGCAACGGCGAGCTTCGCCGGGCCGAGCGTTAGCGGCCCCAGCCGAACCATTACCTCTGGACCCGATAATTTGCGATCGAGCCGACGCAAGATGGCGCGGACACGCGCAGCAAGCTCCCGTGGGTTGAACGGCTTGGACAGATAATCGTCCGCCCCAAGTTCGAGCCCCAATATGCGGTCAGCGTCGTCACCGCGTGCCGTCAGCATCAGAACCGGCAAATCACTCCTTTGGCGGAGCAGTTCGAGTACCTTGAACCCGCTCAGGCCGGGCATCATGACATCCAGAATGACCAGATCGACTTGCTGCTCTGAGAGAACCGCGAGCGCGCGTTCTCCGCTTGGCGCATGAAACGTTGCAAAGCCTTCACCTTGCAAGAACTCTTCCAGCATTTGAGCGAGCTCGAGATCGTCATCAACGACGAGAAGCGAGACGTTCCTGGATATCACCATCGCGCTGTTCCGTCCGGCGAACGATGCAGTGGCCGCACCATTGTCGAACGATAGCACTCAAAAATCTTCAAGTCGCCAAAGAAGACCAAAGGTAGCTACCGCCAGCGCCAGACCGAGAGCGAGTATCCATCCTGATGCGAAGACCGGCGACTTGGTCGCCTCAGATAACCGCTTTCGACCGGTGATCATCGGCCCGACCAGATTGTCGCCACGTAGTTGGTAAAACAAAATGGCGGCGATGTGCACGCCGATCAGCACAAACAGACCGTTGAAAAGAACCGCGTGCAGCTGCGATGCCAGGCGTGTCTGGTCGAAGGTGACAAAATCGGCGAGCGGTCCTGCCTCGAGTCCATCCTCCTCGCTTGCGAACAATCCAAGGCCAGTCTGCAATATAAGCAGGCCGAGCATGGAAGCGACGCTCCAGCCACCCAGCGGATTGTGGCCTGCCGTGCGTACGCTGGCTGAGCCGCGAAGATAGTTCCAGACCGAGCGAGGTCCGCGCAGGAAACTGGAAAAGCGAGAAGTCTCGGCGCCGAAGAACCCTAGGAAGATACGGAAGACGAGCAGTGCCGAAACGGCAACGCCGGCGATGATGTGCCAGTCCATATGATCGGTCTTGTGTGTCCACCATAGAAATGGAATTAGCAGCGCAATCGCCCAGTGAATGGCGCGTGTGGGAATGTCCCAGATGCGGGCCAAACGAGTCGGCTGGGTTCGATTCTCAGAAATTGCCGTACTCATAGGCGTGATGGCAGGCTTGGCAGGTCTTGACGAGGGTTCGCTCGGCGTCGCGAATGGCCTCAAGGTTGCCGGTTCGCACCGAAGTGCTCAGGCCTCTTGCGGCTGCGAGCGATGCTGTCGCCTTCTCGACGAAGCCCTGCCTGTCTGTCCAAATCTCCGGTCTCGCAGTGGTCTTCGCGCCTGACTCAGGACCGCTACCTGGCGGGAACCAAGACGGGATTTCTGCCTCTAGTTCTATGAGTCGCGCGTTGGAGCTGGCCATTGTCGCAAAGTCCGGCTGTTCCGCCTTGGCCTCCCGGTCGATTTGCCGTAGCGCAGACAATATTCCCTCAAAGCCCGTGTGACGGGCTTCCACCGCCGAAGTGGTAGATTCGGACTGCGCGCGTGCCAGAAAAACTGTGCCCGAAACGCCGATCATAACCAGGACTAGAGCGAGAAGCTTGGCCATGGTGCCGACTACGGAATCTTCGTCCAGGTTTCCTGGAAGGCCGAGATGTGGTCCCAGCTGTAAGCCTTATTCGGCCAGATGAGATAGTGCATCGTGACGATCTTGCCGTCCCTCAGGAACCCAGCCCAGCTCGGCAGCGTTCCGTACTCGTACAGGCTTGTGCTGAAGGAAACGGGCAGGACATTGTCCACGCCTTCCTTGGCCGGCGCTGCACTTACCCATCCGACGAGTTCATGGCCATCGGCGGCTGCCGGCCCGCTCGGTGGCGACACGCTCCCGCGAAGCTCACCACTGGCAAGATCGACCGAGGTAATCTCGATCACAAGCTTATCGACGGCGTTTGTCCATTTGCCGATGAGTTGCTCGCGAATCGATTGGTCGAGAGGTTGCAGGCGCTTGGTGTAGTCGGGAGCCGGTGCGGCTCCCGAGGCAGACACCGACAGCAACAGTATCGCAGCGCCGAAAACGAGACGTCTTGCCCAATGATGACATTTCGCTTCGTTATGCATGATTTTCTCCGATTGCTATAGTGCGAACATTCGCTACTTGTTTTGATAGGCGTCGTGACAAGCGGTGCAACTCTTGCCCACGACCTCCAATTGCGTCGTGAAATTCACGGTGTCGTTGGCATGAGCGAACTGGCTCAGCCTTTCTGTCTGGGCGATGAAATCGTTCGCGGCCCGTTCGAAGCCGGGGCGATCAGACCAGATCTCTGGCTTGGCGTGGGTCGGTATCGCGTCGGGTCCGGTGCCCGCAGGAAACATCGAAGGCAAAGCTTTTGCCCATTTGGCGAGTCCGTCGGCGGAATAGATCGCATTTTTCGCCTCGGTGCCGCCGTTAACTGCGATCTTCATGTAGCCACGGACGGCACCCGACATGTCCATGCTGGCTTGTCGCGCTGCCACGATCTGTTCCGCGGTCAAACGCGGGGCGGGAGCTTGAACGACGGGCGTTTGAGCGGTCGCCATGCCGATAGCTGCGATCAATAGGCCGAGCGCCGGGAACGCCCAATGTGCATTAGCCATATCGTCTTCTTTCGGGTCGATTGCGATTGACGCAACCCTCAAACGCCTCGCTCAACCTAGGATGCAAGGTGGACTGCCGGAAGAGCACGGACACGGACTTTGCAAAACTTTGCCATCCGCAAGAACGCGTACGGTGAAGATTTGCAAAGATGGTTCTCGCGGCATTTTCAAGCAGCGTCCCGCGCCCATAAGGTTAGCATCGTTCTAGACGTACGCCTCCACATCGGCGTCTCTAAATGCGAACGCCTTATCGAGGGCAATCAGGTGCGGAACGATAAAGGCGCGGACCTCAGCCTGTTATGAGTTTTAAAAGGACTGGTTTCGGATCGCTGGGCTGGTGTTAGTGCAGGTTTGGTACGTCACAGTAGTTCCCGAGTTTGTCGTCTTCGGAAGTCTCGATGACGTTGTGAATGCACTTGGAGCTCAGCACGCCGCAACACAGTCATGGCTGGCCAAGGGAAACTATAATGTCACCACGCCAAATGCCAAGCATCTGGAGGGGATGCAGCCGCATAAGAATCGCTGGGACCGCGTCGCAAATCAACTGATCAGGTAGCCCGCTTCCAGAGAGATCTACTTTGCACGCGACGAATTCCCCTCAAGATCGCGGTCTTCCTCTTTTCCGCTTTGGCAGCGTGCGGCTTTGCGGCAACCGTACGTTTAGGTTTTACGGTCGCCTCAGCCATCGGGCGCACTGTCGAGGAAAGCCGAACGCTTCATCCAGACGAGTTTGCGAGAGTGGGCCTATGCCAGAGCTTACGACACGTCACACCAACGCGCCGCCGAGCTGCGATTCTGAAGACACCGCTACAATTGGCATCGCCCGCAGGGCAGAATCGGCGCCTAGCCGCCTATCGCAGACTCGGTCTAGCCGGGAACAACCTGTTGAGGCTCCACAACTCGAGCGTCTGACCCTTAGCATTCTATAGACCGGCGCGGCAGCGGCTATTTGCCCTTTATTGTGACATGGACGGCTGCGGGGGCCGAATGGGCGCCGCCGCTCTTGAAATTATCCCACATGAAAAAGGCCACCACGGCGACCGCAAGCAAGACGGCGCCAAGGATGAAGCCGATGACGACTTTGCCGCCACTGCCACTGCCACCGGTGTTGATGACTTCAACTGCCATGATCTGCGCTCCATCTGGGGTACTGCCGGTAGAAACGAACGGCACCGGTTGAAGTTCCGTCGGGCTTCGGAAATGTGCACCAAGTCCGCCGCAATACACTCGCCATTCGGATAGGGATGCGCCGGTTCATGCGCCTTACACACGCCTTCTCAAGAAGGTCAAGGAGCATGAAATCACCTGGGTTCGAATTGATTGAAGGTGAAATTGCTGTGCCGGCGAATGGGCGAGTCGCCGGTTTCTCGCCGGGCGGGCATGCCCGGTGAGCGCAAGGGCGCGGGTGGCGAGAGAAATCATGCCGCGCATGCCGGCAACGGCGGCGATCGCGTCGCCCGGCGCTTCAATCAGCACCGGATCATGGCCGAGGTTCCCGACGACCAATAATCGAAGAATTACTATAGAGACGCAGTCATGCGACGGCAAGTCTAGCGCGAAATGGCTGTGCCGTTTTTGGCGCACGTTGACCGATCGACAGACCACAATTGTATGACCGTTCGTGGCGAATAGTGCATGGCATCCAGGTCACGTTTAATGATCTTGCTTTGTTGCTATCCAACGATGGCACCGTTATCGCCACGCTTCAGTGTGCAAGTGCGCTACGCAGCCACAGGCTCCGCACCGTTCGTTGGGACCAGAAGCAAGGGAAGCCGTATTTTAATGATCGTGCCGGTTCCCTCGGATCCGGAGGCGGTGATCGTGCCGCCGAGCTGACGCACGAAGATAGCCACATAGTCAGAACCGCGCTTCTCGAGAATCTTAGGCGAAGCCTTGTCCTT
>OLLF01000220.1_pt1 | contig 50483 bp, 41 predicted proteins | sample 1604471 | NCBI WGS metagenome assembly OLLF01 (sample SAMEA104055714, study PRJEB20765) | soil metagenome | isolation source: soil
CGGTCCCGCCCATCCGCGTCGGGTCTGCTGGCCGGCAGACCCGATGCACCTCTCAGCCTAAGCCAAGACGCAATGCCAATATGCAAGGACGTGACCGCCCTCTCCCGGTTCTTGCGGACGCAGCAGGGGAGCGGTCCGCGAAATGGCTGGTCGTGGAGGGCCGCTAGGGCCAAGCCTTGAGACCAGCCGTCCACGATGCCTCGATCTGCTTCACGACATTATCGGGAAACGGAACGTAGTCGAGTCTCTCTGCATCCGCCTGTCCATCGTGCAACGCCCAGTCAAGGAATTTCAACACTTCCCGGTTCCGATCGGCCGCATAGTCCTTGCGCATCAGCATGAAGGTCGCTGCGGTTATGGGCCAGCTCGTCGCGCCAGGCTGGTTTGTCAGGATCAGATAGAAGTCCTGCACCTTGCTGAAATCGGCATTCGCCGCCGCTGCCTGGAACGCTGCCATTGTGGGCTTCACGCGCTGGCCGGCCGCGTTGATCATATCGACGTAGGCCAGCTTGTTCTGCGTTGCGTAGGCATATTCGACATAGCCGATCGAGCCCACCGTCTGCTGGACATTTCCGGCAACACCTTCGTTGCCCTTGCCGCCCAAACCCGTCGGCCAGTCTACCGACGTGTCGGATCCGACCTTCGCCTTCCACTCGGAGCTGACCTTCCCAAGATAGTCGGTGAAATTGAACGTCGTACCCGAACCGTCGGAACGGTGGACGACAAGAATGGACATGTTGGGCAACGGCGCCTTCGGGTTGAGGCGCTTAATTGCCGGATCGTTCCATTTGGTGATCTTGCCTAGATAAATGTCGGCGAGCGTCGTGCCGTCCAACACGAGTTGCCCAGCCGCTATGCCGGGAAGGTGAACCACGGGCACAATCGAGATGATGACCTGGGGAAATTGGACGAGATTGTTTTGCACAAGATCGTCGTGCTTTAGCGGCTTGTCGGAATTGGCGAAATCGACCGTCTGGGCCTTGATTTGGGCGATACCGCCACCCGAGCCAATCGATTGATAGTTCACTGTGATACCGGTCTTCTGATTGTAGTGACTCGCCCACACCCCGAGAACCGGGTAGATGGCGGTGCCGCCGGCACCGGTCAAGTTGGCGGCAAGTGCGCTACTCGCAGTCATTGCGACTGACACCACCAGCGCAATCGAGGTCACGGCGGCTTTGACTATGCGTTTCATGAGATTCTTCCTTCTAGTTGTCCGATATCCGGACGGGATCAGTCGTTTGAATTGTCGCTCCTGCTACCAGCGGAGTTGCCCGAACAGACCAATCTCGTCGTAGTTGCCGTTGACGGAGCCGCCGATTGTGCCGTTCGACGTGGAGAACGTGCCGTGCGAAGCGTCTTCATGCTTGTAGACGAGTGAGAGGTCGACGATCTTGATCGGATTCCACTCGATTCCGGCGTTGTAGTAGTTGTCCGGCACGGATACCGGCACCAGGGCGTTGGTCTTGCGCTTGGCGTAGTCGTAGCGGCCGAATACCGTCCATTGCGGCATGAAGGTCCAACTGGCGAAGCCCGAGACGCCGGCCGCATGGTCGGTTTGCGTTGCCGAACTCACGCTCAGGAAGTTCTGCGCCTCGAAATACTCCACCCCGACCTTGAAGTTGTCCGGCTCGTAGGCGGCGATAGCATCGAAACGGGTGGCCTCGTGATGCAGCGCACTGCCAAATTGCACGCCCAGCTTGCCCCAGTAGCCGCCGACGCCGACGATGAAGTGATCGACGTTGAGGTTTACGCGTCCTTCGACATCCGGGCCGTTGGTGCGGAAGAGGTTGGCCTTCTTGTAGCCGGCGCCGTTCACCACCGAGACGGCATAGTTCAGCACGCCATCATACAGCTTGCCCGAGACGTGTGCGCCCCAGTCAGCCGACGTGCCATATTTGAGATGGTCGATGAGCGTGTTTTCGATATAGCGGAAACCGTAGGTGTCTTCGACGAATGGAATCCAAGGCAGGTCGGTCGAACCCAGCCTGAACACCAGCGCGTCGGACACCTTGGCCTGCAGGTAGGCCTTTTTGATGTAGATCTGATTGGCGCCGGTGGTGCTGTCGTACAGAAAGTCTGTCGTCACATTCGCCGAGAACGTGTCGTCAAATTTGTGGTCGATGCCGATGTAGAAGCGTTTGATGTCGAATCCCGTGCCGTTGTTAACGCCGGAGCGGACGCCATTGACGTCTTGCTCGACATGGGAAACGTCGAAATACATTCGCCCACTGATCTGCGTATTGTTCCACCAGGCCTGGCCGACCGATGTCGCCGTGGCACCAACGGTGTCGTGATCCGTGGCCGCCCTGGTCTCGGCGGCCTGTAGCTCAGCCTCCAGAGACTCGATGCGCGTGTTCAGATCGTCGATGCGCACGTTCGCCTGGGCAACAGCGCTCGATGATGTGCCCGAGCCTCCGTCGGCCGCGCTCGCCATCGAACCGCTCAACAGCAGTGCCGCTGTCGCGACGCCCGCCATCCATACCGAATTCCTATTCATGTAATACCCCTCTCGCATTGCCCGTGAAATGCCGGCGCGGATTTCGCGGATCGCTCGCCAATGTTTTCGAAATCGAAGTGATGAGAGTTCTCGCTCCCGCGCCCCCGCATTTCGGGCGTAGGGTTAGGCGGCGGTCGCGCCGGTTTCTATTGGGTAGGAGTTGGTATCGCCGCTGCGAAGGTGGGGGCGGTTTCGACTTTGGTTTAGTCGATCAGAAGCCGGTGACCCCTTTTCTTCTGCGGTTCTGATCACAATCGTGCTCGGTGTCACACGCTTGTCATAAACTAAGGTTGCAGGCGCCCGATACTTTCGCACAAATCCGACCGACTCATCTCCAATGGAAGTACCCGAGTGCAGGCCCTAACACTGTCATCGAAAGGTGAAGCGTGGTTGTGGCGCAACTCAGCACTCGAAACTATCAGCACAAGTTCGACACGGCCGGCACACCGCGTCTTCGCGCTGTCCGGGAGCTGCTGACACCACCGGTTATCAACGAGCTCGGTCTGCGAGCTTGCACGGATGCCATATGGAAATCGTTTGAGAGCGCCACTCTCCGAAATCACTATGCCGTCATCGTGGCACATCGACTGCGAGTCAAAATCCGCGACGCCTCGCAAGTGCGAACGCTTTCGCTCAATCTGGCACTCGGTATAGGCTTCGACGGCACGAAAGAAATTCTCGCGATCGACCCGACGCCAGCGTTTGTTGATAGGCTCCACGAACGCGGTGTCGAATCAATCCTCTTCGCGGTATTCGAGACGAACGACGATCTTTGCGGGGCGTTCGAGGCGCGATTTCCGAGGTCGTGCATGCTAGCGAGCGTCTCCCATCTCGTTCGGCAGTCGCTGGCGTGCGTGACACCTGCGGACCGGTCTTCGGTTGCTGCTGCACTCAGGGGAATCTATCGCGAGACACATTTGGTGTCGGCACTATCGAAACTGGAGTCGTTTGCCGTTGGGAAGTGGGGCAGACGCTATCCCGGCGTTGCCGAGCTTTGGCGTCGTCGATGGGAGCGCATAGCGGGTCACTTTGAGCTTCCAATCGCCTTGAGGCGATTTTTAGAGACCGCCGATGCTATCGTGGCGGTTCAGGAAAAGCTGCAGCGCCAGGCGGTCAGACTGACCGCCTCGTTCAAGAGTGAAGATGCTGCTGTTGAAACGTTGTCGGCATTAGTACGCAACTGCGCGGGCGGGTGGAGGGTCGCTCCAAGACGATGGATGATTCTGACGGCGCAGTGCGCCGCGCTCCGTGAACTGCCATTCGTTTCCGATTGATTGCGGTCCCTATATGTGGCTTCCCGCTTCTTGCGAGTTAGTCTCATGTTTTCGCTTAGGCCAGCCGAGTTCATGTCAAAACTGGTGTTCCCCCGCAGTTACGATTGTCGCGTAACCTTCATGTAAGCGTCACAAACGAGTCCAATTCTACCCTCGTGTGCGTCTGGGGGGCCCTTCAGCCAACCCCTATTGGCCAAAGGTTCCTGGCCGGACGCACCAAGAACAACGCCGCCTGGCGAGGGGTAGTCAATGCAAGTCGCGCTAGCCGACGAGACGATCCGGCCCACTCTCTCATTCGAGTCCCAATGGACGGCTTTTGCCGATACCCTGTCTGCACGCTATCTGCTCGCAATGGCGCTCGTCGTTCTGGCTCTTGCTATGACGCTTGTGCTGCAGCATTTCGAACAGGATCGACCGACGCTGTTTCTGTTTTTTGCGGCCATCGTAGCGGCGGCATGGTTCGGCGGAGTGGGTCCAGGCTGTTTTGCAGTTGCTGCATCGATTCCTGCCGGCATCTATTTCTATTCAGCGGCACTTCACGAGCACACAATCAATCTCGACAATGTGGTGCTCTTCCTCTTCTTCGGCGCGTGCGCAATGGCGGGCGGATTCCTCAGCTCTCGTCAGCGACAGGCCGAAGAAGGCTTGCAGAGAACGCACCGTGAGTTACAGATCAAGGCGCGTGAACTTGAGAGCATGAACGCGACGCTGCTGTCTGAAATCGCGGTGCGGCGGCGCGCGGAACAGGCACTCCAAGACTCGCAATCGGAATTGGCTCGCGTGGCCCGATTGACAACAATGGGTGAACTCGCGGCATCCATTGCTCATGAAATAAACCAACCACTGGCCGCTGTCGTTACCACAGCGGAGTCCTGTCAACGCTGGTTGGAGCGAGATATTCCAGACCTTGATCGCGCCCGCGCCGCCGCGCGACGCATCGTTCGTGACGGAAATCGCGCCAGCGAAGTCGTGAGGCGCATTCGTGCGATGGTGAGAAAAGCTCTTCCGGAGCGGACCACGCTCAACGTCAATACTGTCATCCAGGACGCGCTATCACTGATGGAACCAGATCTGCGGAAGAACGGTGTTGTCGTTCGCACAGCGCTCGTCGATAAATTGCCATGTATGCAAGGCGATCGCACTCTATTGCAGCAGGTCTTTGTAAATCTGATCACAAATGCGATGGAGTCGATGACGCTCGTCGATAGTGGCAACAGACTGCTCCAGATTGATTCGGCATGGCAATTGGATGGAACGGTGGCTGTCAATGTGCGTGACTCGGGAGCGGGAATTGCGGACGACACGCGGGAGCGGCTGTTCGATGCTTTTGTAACAACCAAAGAAAACGGAATGGGGCTCGGCCTTTCGATTTGCCGCTCGATTGTCGAGGCCCATGGCGGCGGCTTGTCGGCGACCGCAGCGTCGCCGCATGGCGCGGTGTTCCATGTCACGCTTTCGCAATGCGGAGCTTAGAGATGACTAACGAGGACTCGATCGTCTACGTGGTGGACGATGACATGGCGATCCGCGAGGCGATTAGCGACCTTTTGGGTTCCGTGGGGTTACGCGCGGAAGCCTTTGCCCTGCCGCGCGACTTCCGGGCGTTTAAGCGCCCAGACGTTCCGAGCTGCCTCGTGCTGGACGTGCGCCTGCCCGGCTCCAGCGGGCTCGAATTTCAGCGTGAATTGGCCAGTGCGAATTCGGCGATTCCGGTCATTTTCATCACCGGGCACGGTGATATTCCCATGTCGGTCCGCGCCATGAAGGCGGGAGCCGTCGAATTCCTGACCAAACCATTCCGGGACCAAGATTTGCTTGATGCGATACTGCTGGCCATCGGGGCCGATCGGAGTCGGCGGCAGAATCAGGGCGAGTTGAAGGAATTGCGCACCCGAGCCGAGACTTTGACATTTCGCGAGCGGCAAGTGATGTCGATCCTGGTCACAGGCCAGCTGAACAAACAGATTGGCGCGACCATCGGAACAACGGAATCGACCGTTAAGGCCCACCGCACGCAGATCATGCGCAAAATGCATGCGGGCTCCCTAGCCGAACTGGTCAGAATGGCGGACAGACTCCAACTCCAACCGGCCTGAGTGCCACTCAAAAGACTGGCGTTTGGATCTATGTCCTACCGCAATTGATTCAGGGCCGCTCAAGACAATTTGAAGTCAGCGACTAGGCTCACCGCGGTGCTTGGTCATTGGCGAAATCTGCATTTGAGATAGGCTGACATCTACCGGGTTGGATGCGACCTTGGTCCACCCTTTGAGGAAATCGAATTGATTGGCCGAGCGGTGCCCACGCGCAGAGCGATGATGTTTGGTGCCGGCGCGGTGACGATCGGTACTTTCTTGAGGCCGGCCGTAGCAAGACCAACCTGGCCGGAAGGCAATAGCGCTGCTGTGAGCCTTACCTATGATGACGGATGCGATAGTCAGCTTGAGAATGTGTCTCCACTGCTCGACGACCTCCGATTGAAGGCCACGTTCTTTCTGACCATCGAAAATATGCGTGCGCGACAGGCTGACTGGGTCGGGTTGGCGAAAAAGGGTCACGAGATTGGTAATCATACGATGACCCACCCGTGCCGGCTTAGCGGCTACTCCGCCGAGCAGTTTCGGCGCGAGCAAATCGATCCGGCAGAGCGATATCTGGACACAAATTTCGGAGGCTTAAAACCACGCACATTCGCCTATCCCTGCGGGTTTGAAGGCTTAGGACGGGGCGCGACGAACAAACGCGTGCAAAGCTATCTGGACGTGTTGCGGCCGACATTCTTGGCAGCCCGCACCGTGAACGGCCTCCCCAACGACCCGCGAGACGTGATGCGGCAGAGGTACCTCCTAAATGGATTTGAGCCGACTTACGATCTCGACGATCCTCGACCGGCATTCACCTATTTGAAGAAAGCCATCGACCACGGTCACTGGGCGATATTGATTTTTCACGAAGTTCTACCGGCCCGAAGATCGGCGGGAGATACAAGCACTTCCGTGCATCGGACTATCCTCGAACACATGTCAAGACAGCCAATTTGGTGTGCTCCTTTGCGGACGGTTTTCAGTCATGTGGCCGGTACTACCGAACTTCCCTAGGGGTCGAGAGGGAGTTGATAACTCTGTGCGCGCGACGGGTTCTTTCCCGCCGCGTTAGCACGGAAGGACCAAGCGCGACCCGAAGGCGACCTGGTTAGGTGGACATTTGACCCAGCACTGGCTGATGCTACGAAAGTGCAGGTAATGAAGCCTTCAAGAATGAGCAGGTTTGGCAACTCGGTGCCAGCGATTGTGGTCGTGGGAGCAATGTGTTGGTCCTACGTTGTGCTTGCTGCTGCGGTATCTTTGCGGGAGCCGCTATCGGTGCTTACTCTCGTCGCCCTAGCGATCCTGGCAATTTCTCTCCCGGTGTACCTTATGACGAACAATTACGCTCGTTCGGCGCTGATTGCGTCGTTGCTCTCGATGGTCTTGTCCGGCACGATTTATCGTTTTGATGTTATGCAACGGTTGCCGCAGCGGGTCGTACATCACCAGCGCAACTCGGCGATGTGAACGTCGCCATCATGTCACACTGAACTGTGCTCATTTGGCCTAATGGTGTTTTCGGACGGACTGCGATCCGCAAAGTACGATCGCCTGTCAGTGGAAAGCGGGGGGCCCGTTCCCAAGAAATGCTCTATCGCCTCGCGCGCGCTCCCTGTTCGTCGCGCCGGCATGATGACGGACACGTAATCTGCGCGCCCTCTCGACTCGCATTGACGCGGCCCGCTAAAACACGAAATAGAATGTCTCTGGATGTTGCCGGATTGGGTCTGCCCAGGGGTCGAAAGTATGGAGATTTATCTCCCGATAGCCCAGATGTCGGTCAATTGGGTTGTTATCCTGGCGATGGGGATGGGGGTCGGGCTCCTTTCAGGGCTACTCGGTGTCAGCGGCGGATTTATCACGACGCCACTCCTCATATTTTACGGCATACCCTCCGCGGTGGCAGTCTCTACGCAAGCCAGCCCCATCACAGCCGCGTCACTCGTTGGGACCCTCAAGCAGGGTTCGAGAAACAGCGTCGACTACAGGATGGGGTTGTTCCTTATGGTCGGCGGCACGGTCGGCTCTGCCGTCGGTGTGTACGTGTTCGGATTGCTGCAAAAGATCGGACAAATCGATCTGGTGATCCAGGTGAGCTATTTCCTGCTTCTTGGGTCGGTCGGCGGTCTGATGTTGCGGGAGAGCGTTCAGGCGCTGCTGGCCGTGCGCCGCGGCGAGCGGCTGCCCAGTACCCACCTTCGTCGTCACACCTGGATCCACAATCTGCCGTTCAAGGTGCGCTTTAGACGGTCCGGACTCTACATCAGCGTCATCCCGGTGATCGTACTTGGTCTCATGGTAGGCGTACTGACTGCCATTCTGGGAACTGGTGGCGCATTTTTGCTAATCCCGGCAAAGATATATCTCCTGCGAATGCGTACCACGCTTGCCATGGGGACATCGCAGTTTCAGATGCTCATCGTAGCCATCGTTTCGACGCTCCTCCACGCCGTCACCGATCAAACGGTCGACATCGTATTGGCATTCCTCCTGGTGGTAGGCGGTGTTCTGGGTGCGCAGATAGGACTTCGCATCGGATCGCGTTTGCGCGCGGAAGAATTGCGCGCGCTGCTCGCCGCATTGCTTGTGTTGATCGCGGCGAGGCTCCTGTTCGACCTCGTAGTCACGCCCTCTGACCTCTACTCCGTAGCGACAATGGTGCGATGAGGTCCATGCTGGTGTGTTCTGGCAACGTTTCTGACAGATGAACGCTAATGCTGAATTGCCTGTCACCGGTCAAGGCATCGTCGTGCGCGCATAGATAGTCGTCAAGATAGCTATGTCGGAGATCGGCCTTGCCTAAGATTGTGGCAGGCGCCAAGTTGGTATCCACGCGATGCACCACAGGTGATTTATGCGCTTTGTAGTTGCTGCCACCATAGTCATTCTCGTATTCACTGGAATTTTTGCGGGAGACACTCGGGCAGAGGACGGCTCGCCGGCCACTCTACCGCTTCTAGGTAACGTTGCCGAGAGTGTCAGTCCGGATGACATTCGGGCAACCATTGCCCGCCTGGTGAGCTTCGGGACGCGGCATACATTATCTGAGACCCAATCGAACACCCGTGGCATCGGTGCCGCCCGGCGTTGGATCAAGAATCGGTTCGTCGAACTGAGCCGCCATTGTCACGAGTGCCTACAGATCGAGACTCCAACCCAGACCGTCTCTGGCGAGCGCATTCCAAAACCGACAGTCATCATGGACGTTCTTGCGATTCAGCGCGGGACCAGCGATCCGGACCGCGTCATCGTGATCTCCGGCCACCTGGATTCACGGGTCGCCGACGCCATGAATGCAACTAGCGATGCGCCCGGGGCAGATGATGATGGATCCGGAACGGCCGCGGTCCTGGAAGCGGCGAGAGTTCTGTCGCAGCAAAAATTTCCCGCCACAATCATTTACGCCGTTCTCTCCGGTGAGGAACAGGGCCTCTACGGCGGCAAGCTGCTGGCACAGTTCGCGCGCGATCATCACTGGCAAGTCGAAGCGGCGCTCAACAACGACATCGTAGGCAATGCGACAGGCACCAATGATGTCTCGGACAAGACGCATGTTCGATTGTTTTCAGAGGGCACGCGATCGACCGAAACACCCGAGGAGGCGGAACGCCGGCGTTACAACGGCGGCGAAGTCGATAGCCCCTCACGCAATCTCGCTCGGTTTATCAGCGTTATAGCCGAGCGTTATCTCTCGGATTTCCGCGTTCGAATGGTCTATCGCACCGACCGCTACAGCCGCGGTGGTGACCAGGTGCCGATGCTGGCGGCAGGTTATCCGGCCGTACGATTCACCGAATCGATCGAGAATTACACGCGGGAACACCAAGACGTTCGAACTGCCGACGGTGTGCAATATGGCGACGTGCTCGGAGGTATCGATTTTCCCTATTTGGCCCAGGTCGTCCGGCTCAACGCTGTCGCAATGGCGGCGCTTGCTTCTGCCCCGGCGCCGCCAGTCTCGATCAAGATCGAAGGCGCGGTATCGGCGGATACAATTGTAAGCTGGGCGCCCGTCGCAGGAGCCGTCGGCTATCGCGTCTGGTGGCGAGACACAACTGCGCCCACTTGGACCGACAGCCGTTCCGCCGGAAGTGCAACGTCGCTGACGCTCAAGAACCTCACAATCGACGACTGGTTTTTCGGTGTTTCGTCCGTTTCAGCCGACGGTTATGAGAGCCCCGTTGAATTCCCAGGGCCTGCGGGTGCGTTCAATCCTCCGAACCGTCCTTCTTCGACGTCCACAGCGCACTAACCTCGAATTGGCGGTAAACCTAGCCTGACGCTGGTTGCGTAGTCGTTGCAGGAATGAGACCTCAAAAAAGAAATCTTCGCCGGGCTGATGCTCAGCGACGCTATGCCATCGACGGCCATGAAATCGCGACCGTAACGTCATCCGCCGCCGTTCGCGGTCAATCTCACGTGGGGCAAACCGTTTGCGTCGAAAGTCTGAGCCACCGATCACAACCTTCTGGACTTCGAGCGAACCTTGCAAGGCGGGGCATGGGGTAAGCCTATCGTACGACACCCTCCAATCAGAAGACGGCCGAGCCGACGATGTAGAGGCCAATTGCGGCGAACAGAATGCCGCTAATGAGATTGAGCGTTTTGGGTTTGAGAAATTTTCCAAGCTGCGAACCCGAATAGGCCGCTACAAGAGTGACCGCCCAAAGCGCCAGAACAGCACCGACGCCAATCGACAACGGGTGCCCATTGTGAGCGACCAGCGCGACTGTCGCCAACTGGGTGAGGTCGCCCCATTCCGCAGCGAAGATGACCAGGAAACTTACGAGCCAGATGGGCCGCCGCCGTGCTGTGCGCGTGACGCTCGCTTCCTCTTCATCTTTGATTTCATCTTCCTTGCGCCGGAATGCCAAGAACGCGAACACCAAAAAGCCGACGCCAGAGGCAATTCGTATAGGTTCAGCGGGCAAAAATGTGAGAACGCTGCCGGCTGCAACGCCGACGATGGTTTGGATCAAAAACGCCAGCCACGCCCCGACGATGACATCTCGCGCTCGATACTTGGTCGCGAGGATCAATGCGGCCAAGGCGGTCTTGTCGGGAAGTTCTGCGATGAAAATGATGAAGAACGTCGACAACACCAGCGGAAACAAAAGCATCCAGATCCACTCCACGATGATTCGTTGGTGCTCGTCGAACCCGATGCCAACGCAAGCTGCACATAGGACTCGAAACTTCATTCAAACTTTGAAACCTAGAGAACCGGCCATATCCAAAAGCCGAGGCCCACCACCGCGATAAATGCGCCACTGAGAACTTCGCCGTAGCGCTCGAAGGGGCCAAAGCTCATGCGCTGTAACCCCGCTGTCGAAGAGACACATAGGACGGCGTAGGTTGCGATGGTCGCCAGGGCGAACACCACAGACATTACTGCAATCAACCCGACCCCGTATTTTCCGGCGGCAAAGAATGCCGGGATGCCTTCGACCATCGGCGACGACCCTAGAATCAGAAGCAATGCGGTGCGCGAGGATGCATTCGCGGCGTGCTGATGCCCACCGTGACCGTGCGCGTGCTCTGCGTGGTTGTGCGCGTGTTCAACGAAGCTGGTGCTGTATGTGTGGGAATGTCCGCCGTGGTCGGTCGAAATGGTCACGGCAAACTGATGCGGCTCGGGTATCAAGTCAGCCGACTCAAAATAGCCACCGCGATTAATCATCGCGAAATTCTGCCGCGAGCCATCGTCTCGAACAGTTGTCACTACCACCGTTTCATCGTGGACTCCGGTCAGACGAAAACAAGGCGGAACACCGGATTCGAAAATCGACAGGTTCAATTCGCCATGGTCCGTTGCGATCCGCTCCAGTTCCGGACCATGAATTGATTCGCCGCCACCCAGAACGGCATGGTTGTGCGAATGGCCATGGCTATGACCGTGACCGCCGGAGCCTCGCATCTCAAACAGCGATGCTATCGCAATCCAACTGCCGAAGCCGATCAGGGCAATGCTTGAGGCCGTATCGACGTAATGGCCAAACCGCTGAGCGAACGCGACTCCGGCGAGCCAGACAATGAGCGCAATGGCGAGCGTCGAGAGAACATGACCGGTGCCGGCTTTGAGCGAAGCGTTGAGCGTCTCGGCTCTGGTCCAGCCGCGCTGACGCGCGATAAGCGTGATGGGTACCCAATGGTCGGGCACGATGGTGTGCAGGACACCAACGGCGGCGACAGCGCCGACCAGGAGCAGTTGAGGACCGTAGGGAGTCATTTCTTGTTTCCGTGGGTGTGCCGGTGGTCTGGATCGATGTGATGGTGGGGATGGCTGTGGCGCGTGCCATCGGCATGGACGTGTTCATGTTCGTGAAAGACCACTTCTAGCTGGCGTCCAAAGACGTCCGCCACACGGCAAAGGGTCCGCAGGCTTGGAACGTGCGAGCCGCTTTCCAGCCGGGAGACCATCGACTCGGTCATGCGCAGGCGCTTGGCGAGTTGTATCTGCGTTTCACCGGAATGGGCGCGAAGCTCAAGAAGCTTGCGCGCACACTCCGCCGCGATGGCATTGGCATTGTTCAAGGTGGGGGAACGGCGGGCTGCTGGCACGGGGCACCTTAGCAAAATTGCTAGGTGCGACATAGCAAATCTGCGAAGTCGCCGCAAACCGGCCGGTTTTACGTCTTCGGGATCAGTACCCGCATGACCGAATGCCCGTTTAAGTTTGCCAATGGAAAATAGAGCCGGTGTGTCGTCGGATCGACCGCCACGGAATGCGCACCTTTGGAAACGAATACATCGCCTAGCGCAGTCAGCGAATTCGCAGACGATATGTCGAAGGTTGAAACATTTCCCGACTCAGACGCCACATACAGGCGCTTGCTGCCCGGATCGATAGCCAGAACGTCGGGATCGTGTGCGACAGGGTGCCAACCAAGAACTTTCCCCATCGCCAGATCGATCGTAATCAGCATGTCGTTCGCGTCACAGGCGACATACCCTATCGCGACATCCGGCGAGAGTGCCAGCCCGTGAGGGTGCAGGCAGCCGCCCAGCGCGTGTCGTGTGGAGAGCGTCGCCTTCGCCGGATCGATAACGGCGATCTCGTCTCGCGACTGGATCGGTACATAAACCTTGGAGGTGATCGGATCATAGCGAACATTGCCGACTTCGCCGCCCGTATCGATGCGGGCGACCACCCGATTTGTCTTTGCGTCGATTGCCAGGACCGCAGACCCGAGTTCATCGGACACAAATATTCTGTCGTCCTTCGGATCGTAGGCGATGCCGTCCGGGAATACGCCGCCGGGCAGCCGGGCGATTTCCTTCAGATTGTCGGTGTCCAGAACGGCGACTGCTCCATGGCCAGCCGACATTCCGACCATCCCGAGGCCAACAAACAAGGACGAAACAAGCCCGGCACCCGGCACGCTCGCATACACCCTGTGGAGATCGGGCACTACGAGCACGCCAGTGATCTTCGGAAAGCCGTCGAGTTGGCGCAGGAGTTTATTTTGCGCGATATCGAACACGAGCAGCTTTCCGTCACCTATCTTGGCGATGTAGAGCCTCCGCGCGGCCGGATCGAGGCTCTGGTAGTCCATACGGTCCGTCGCGGTACCGAGCGGAAAGTCGCCAACGAGTGAAAACATTCTGCTGAATGGTGGCGCACCAGGGCGTTCGCCGGCACCACCGGCTCCGCCAACGGCCACGCCAACCAGCACAGTTGCCAGCGACAGCCCACGCAGCCGCCGTACCGCCGCCCTATTGGGCGACGCCCCAGGCTTGTGGCCACGTGGTCTAATCTGCATCTCGGGCCAGGATCAGAGCTTCTCGTAGAGCTGACTTGGAGCATCCCAGCGGATGCCCTGCATGAACGCATCCACGTACGCGGCGGCCTTCGCGCCATAGTCCATCTGGTAGGCGTGCTCGTACATGTCGAGAACGAGAATGGGATGTCCGCCCGCCAGCGTCATCGTGTGATCGGCAGCCCACGCGTTGACCAATCGCTTGTCGCGCGGCGAGTAGCTGAGGACCACCCATCCGGACCCGCCGCCCTCGGCTTTTCCCATCGCGGAAAACTCTGCGCGCCAGTGATCAATGGTTCCGAAGTCTCGCTGGATTGCCTTCGCCAACCCGCCCTTCGGGTCGCCGCCTTCGCCGCCAAGTGCGCTAAAATAGTTCTCGTGGAGGATCATGGAGTTCATCGCTATCAGCTGTTCGCGCTTGAGGCCGTTGACTACGAAGCCCGGTGCCGTCGCCCAATCGAGGCCCGCGAGCTGCGCGCCAATGGCGTTAAGCCGCTTCACCGCGCCGGTGTAGTTGTTCTCGTAGTGGCTCGTCAGCAGCTTTGCCGACAGACCTTTCACGGCGTTCGCGTCGAAGGGCATTGGTTTGACATCATAGGCCGCAGGGCTCGCACCGCCGGGCGCATCGGCGCGCGCGGCAGATGGCAAAGTGGCCGCGACGGACGCGACCGCGACGAGCGCAGAACCTTCGAAGAATTGGCGGCGATCAAGCGACTTGGACATGGGTACACTCCCTTGGTTGTTGATCCCAACCACAGCTCAATGTACCGACCAGAAAGGCGGTAGGGAATGGCACAAGCATGGGATGAATTGGATGGCCTGCAATCTGGGCCGTGCTTCTGGGGTTTCTCATCGGTACGCACCTGCTGAACGAGGTTGGCAACGATTGCGATTCGTGAACGCGTAGTCCATCATCAGTTCCCGCTGCCCTTTGCGAGATCGCTCCTAAGTTTTCTCACATCCGCCGCATCGACTTGGCTCGCTTGATTGCCCCAGGAGTTGCGGATGTAGGTGGCGACATCGGCGATCTGCTGGTCGCTGAGCTTCCAAGCGAAGGCTGGCATTGCGAGCGGTGTCGGTTTTTCGGGAGTGGCAAGCGAATACGAACCTTGCAGTATGATGTGCAAAACGGTCGCAGGATCGCGACTCTGCACCGTCGTACCGCCGGCGAGCGGCGGGAAGAGCCGTGGCTGGCCGATGCCTTTTGACAGGTGACAGGCCGAACAGGCGTCTACGAAGATCGCCTCTCCCGCGCGCATTGCCGCCGGATCGGGTGCGGATGATTGTTTCACCGGCGCGGAGGGTGGCAAGCCTTTCAGATACGCCGCAATTGCCGCGCGATCTGTATCCTCCATCCGGCTGGTCGAAAGCCCGATTACTTGCTGCATGGAGCCGGATGCCGTCGCGCGCGCATTGCGCCCGCTCTTGAGATATTCCTCGATATCGGCGGCTGTCCAACTCGCCAATCCGGCGCGCGGTTCGCCCGACAGATCGGCGGCGAACCAGTTATCGATTGGGCTGCCCGATAGCGCGCGTTCGTTCTCATCGGCCATCAGGAAATTTTTGGGCGTGTGACACCCGCCGCAATGGCCAGGACCTGTGACGATATAGGCTCCGCGATTCCACTCCGCCGACCTAGCCGGGTCGGGCTTATACTCACCTTCGCTGAAATAGAGCGCGTTCCAGATCGCCATCATCCCGCGAATGTTCAGTGGGAACGGTAATTTGTTCGGCGGTGGTGTGGCGTGAACCGCCGGAATCGTCCGCAGGTAGGCATAGATCGCGTCGTCGTCAGCCCGCGTCATGTGCGTGAAGTAAGGATAGGGAAATGCCGGGTAGAGATGCGAGTCGTCGTCGGCGATGCCCTTATGCATGGCGCGGTAGAACTGGTCGGTGCTCCAATTACCGATGCCGGTCTCTCGGTCAGGCGTAATGTTGGCAGAATAGATGATCCCGAAGCCGGAATTGAGGCCGCGTCCCCCCGCATAGGACGCACCATCCTTACTGGTATGGCACGAGGCGCAGTCGCCGAGGATGGCGAGATACTTACCGCGCACGACCAGCTCGCTCGGCGGTGGGGCGCCCTGCTGGGCCCGCGTCATGGTCGGCCCAACTAACGACACCAGCGCCGCGACAGACAACAGCCCCACAATCGCGATCCCGCGCTTCATGCATGCACCAAGGGGCCGGGGGATTTCTGGTAGCGATTGAGAAATGCATCAGCCGACCAGTAGGCCAGTGCCGCTAGCGTTCCTGTCGGGTTGTAGCCTGCGTTCTGGGGATAGGCCGACGCACCCTGAACGAACAAGTTCGAAACATCCCAGCTTTGCAGGTAGCGGTTGACCGCGCTGGTTTTGGGATTGTCGCCCATGATCGCGCCGCCCGTGTTGTGCGTCGTCTGGTAGGGCACGATGGAATATGAGCCTGCGCGCTTCTTCGCTTGCACCTCGCGCGCGCCCATGCGCTTGGCGATGTCCGTGGCACGATCCGTCAGATAGTCTGACATCCTGTGCTCGTTGTCGGTGAAGTCGAACGTCATCCGCAGCAACGGGCGCCCATAGGCGTCGGTGTAGGTCGGATCGAGGTCGAGGTAGTTACCCCGATGGCTCATGACCGCGCCATGCGTCGCGATGGAGACTGTCTTTAGGTAGTTCGCAGCGATGGATCTCTTCCAGGCGGAACCCCAGGCCGGCACGCCGTCTGGCGTCGGATGTGTTTCGATTGGGCGCGCACCGGTGTTGACGACACCGATATAGCCGCCGCCAATGAAGCCCAGACCAGAGTGATCGAAATTGTCGCCGTTGAAATCGTCAATGATCATACCTAGCGCGCCGGCGCCGATGAAGGGATTGATGATCTTGTCGTCGTAAAAGACGTTTACGGAAGAGGTGATTTGGTAGGCGTAGTTCTTGCCGATCACGCCCGTGCCGGTCTTCGGGTCATAGGGTTTGCCGATACCGGAGGTCAGAAGCAGGCGCACATTGTGCAGGATATAGGCGGTGAGCATCACGACTTCGGCGCCTTGGAATTGCGTCTGACCTTTTTCATCGACATAGGTCACGCCGGTCGCGCGGGCCTTGCCGGGATCGAGTTCGATTTTCGTCACTTCGCAATTGGTCAGAAGCGTGAAGTTTGGTCGCCGCATCAGAATGGGCAGGATAGTTGTCTGCGGGCTTGCCTTCGAATAATTGCCGCAGCCGAACTTCTCGCAGAACCCGCAATAGGTGCATTCCCCAAGCTGGGCGCCCAGGGGATTGGTATAGGCGCGCGACATGTTCGCGGCGGGATGGACGAACGGGTGATAGCCGGCCTCAGCAGCCGCCTTCGCGAACAGTGTTGGACCGTAGGTCATATCGAGCGGCGCGTTGGGGTACTCTCGCGAGCGCCAGCCTTCGAACGGGTTTCCGCCCGGCTGGATCGTCCCGTTCAGATTTCCTGCCTTGCCGGAAATGCCGCAGAGATATTCAAAGGTGTCATAATGCGGCTCGAGTTCGTCGTAGGTGACGGGGAAATCCTGAACCGTCATGTCCTCGGGAATTGCCGACTTTCCATAGCGGGCGAGATTGTGGCTGCGCACGGCGAAGTCCTTCGGAAGATACCGCCAGACCTGTCCGTTCCAATGGATGCCCGCGCCGCCCACACCCGTACCGGGTAGAAACGATCCCAACCGGCGCATAGGTAGGGCGACTTGGCCGGCGTTGTTTCGGAATGTGAGCGTGTCGTGCGCGACGTTCTCGAACTGGTGATGGCGCCACATATAGCGCAACTCATCCTGGTCGAACGTCGTGGCGAATGTGTTGGGCGTATCGCGCCAGCCACCGCGCTCGATGGCGAGCACGCTCAGCCCCGCCGCCGTAAGACGCTCCGCCATGATGGCGCCCGTCCACCCGAAACCGACCAGGACGACATGCGGATTTGCCATGGTCAGCTCCGCGTCCAATCGGGCCGGCCGTTCAACGAAACGGGAGGCAGCGGATAGGCCTGCCCATGCTGTGTGACGAAGGCCTTGTTGTTGTAGCGGGCGCCCGGAAAACCGATCAGCTTCCAACCAGCCATTTCGCGGTTGCCGCCATACAGCGGATCGGCGAAGAAACCCTCCATCGTGTTCTGCAATAGCAGCGTGAAGAACGCCTTGGAGTCGATCCCACCCCTGAGCTTCGCACTGCCGGATTCGAGCGATTTCAGAAACTCATCCTGGCGGTCGACTGATAAACGCGCGAAGTCGCCGCCATGCGCATCGTTTGTGTAGCGATTCACTTCCGTGATCGCTGCGCGATAAACGTCCGCCGGCTTCGGCATTTGCCAGCCCTGCGTCGCCTCGCCGTTCGGAGACGGACCTCTCAGGTAGAAGTGATCGCCTTGTCCGTAAGGCCCGGCGAGCTGCCGGTCGATGAACACGGCCACGCCGCATTCCAATGCGCCGGGACCAAGATCGTCCTTCGGAATAAGTCTGGAGACAGCGGCCTCGACAAACAACGACTCGGTAGGCGTGAAAAACAGATAACCTTGTAAAGGATCGGCCGAGGCGGGCCGATCAGCCTGATTGGTCGGGATCGAAGGATACGCCGTAAACGTCTGCGCTTGAACGCCGCGCAGCACCATAAAGCCCGACGAAATCGCGGTGCCGGACGCCAAAATACTGCGGCGCGTAACACTGTCTATCGGCATGGAGGCCCCCACGTTCGAGTCTCAACGAACTAACGATCCATAGGTTCCAAGACTTTCGAATGGCTCGCTGCAAGCTGAGCGACGGCCGATCCAAGCCGTCTAAGTGGCCGGGCCACTTGATGCCATCGACCTAACGTCTGGGAGAACATCAAAGTGAGCGGCACAGCGTTCGCCGCGTTTGTGGACAAGATCATTCTTGCGCTACCTCCTGCTAGCCAACAGGCCTAGGAGGACTGATCGGCAACATGCAGCCTGCTATTGCAAGCTTTTCTCAGAGCGAATGCCGGCAGGAGCGCATCAAGCTCCTCGTCAGCGAGTCTTGGTCAGGAAGCTGAGTATCGTTCGGACAAACCAATCGGGCGCGTCCACATGTACGCGGTGACCGCCGGCTGGAGCCGTCACGTGCGCAGCTCCGGGATATCGTCTTGTAAGGCCGTCCTGTTCCTTTGCCCAAAGCGCATCTAAGATGCTGGGGTCCCGAGCCGGCTTGAACCGAGAAAGGACCAGAACCGGTCTGCCATGTAACGGCACGGACTCTCGAACTTCATCGTAGGTGCGCTCGAACGACTTGAATTCAGGGAGCGCACCTGCTTGTAGCAACAGGACCAACGCGACCGGCGGTGCGCACATACCGGCGTTAGGTGTCGCCCAGCAGCGTCTGGAGAAGTCGGCGGATCGCGCATCTTCAAGAATGAGACCGGCAATCTCATTGGGATGGATTGCCGCAAAATACTCTGCGTACAGCCCTCCCGTTGAATGACCGAGTAATACATATGGACCCTTCACGCCCGACTGCGCGAGTACAGCTTGCAGTTCGCGCGACGCGGCAATCGCGTCGCGCGGCGTGTCGGCGGAACCGCTGGCACCGTACCCCGCGCGGTCATAAAGGATAACCGTTCCGTGACGTGCCAGCTCGGCGGCCACATATTGAAACGTCGCCATTCCATCACCGAGCCCTGCGGTCATCACCAAGACGGGACGGCCACTTCCCAAGACGCGGTAGGCGATCTGGCGACCTTCGGCCATCGCGTACCGCGTGTCAGAGGATGTTGGTGGGGGCATCCTCAGATAGAAGACGGCAACGACAGCCGTCGCTAGCAGCACTGCGGCTACTACGAGGAGGATTTTAGGAACTAGGCGCGCCATAGTCTCATCATTCTCGAAACGTCTGCCGATGTGTATTGAAATTCACTCAGCCTGCTCCAGGCTGCAATAACCCTAAAGCACTGACCACCGCCAGCACGGCGATGCCCAGTCCCTGCTCTATCACTACGTGCGCCCTAAGGCGCGCGAGCAACGTACCGGCGTCGATTATTCCCGCTTCCAATCGCGGCGTCATCACGAAACGATTGATTATGGCGAGGATCGTCATTGCCGCGAAGAGCGCAAGTTTGAGAAGCAACAGCCGATTATAATCGGAGGCGAAGAGCGTCTCGACCGAACCGACCAGGAACCAGCTATTGACCAAGCCGGACGCGACCAAGAGCGCAACGGCGATAGTCGCGACACCGGAGAACCGGTGGAGCACTACGATAGTTCGCTTGATGTTCGGTTGCTCGCGCGTGGCGATGACCATGCCGAGCGGCCACAAGCCACCGAGCCAAAGACCCGCCGCGAGCAAATGGGCGGCGTCAGATGCGATATGCACAGGGCCGCCCCAACCTTCGGTGACGCGCGTATGTCCCGTTCCAGCCAAGCTCGCCAACAGAAGCGCGGCGAGCAGCGGGACTAGAAATGAGGAGATCTTGCGGGGCCAGCGCAGCAGAAGAACGCCAATAAGGACAGTAAGTGCCAGCCGAGCCGCCCATAGTGGCCGAAGTCCGTGGCTTCCATCATGGTGCGCAACATCGCGGGATTGGCGACTTGCGTCATGTCGTCGGCCATAGAGGCCGTCGTGAATACAAACCAGCTAAGACCACTGACAAACGTCAGCGCAACGGTCAGCAACAATATGCGTCGCAGCGAACGAACGAGCTTGGCTTGCTCGATGGCAAGAACATCTAGCCGCCCACGGAACGTATAGAGCGGATAGAGCGCTGCCCCGAACAGCGAAAGCACCGCGACATAATGCAGGAAGCGGGACGCACTGAGGCCCGCGTCCAGCATTACGCCTTCACTTGAAAGCTATAATGCCCGGACACATGATGCGTGTCGGTGCCGACAGCATGCCATTTCACCGTGTAGGTGCCCGCAGATAGCTTGGTCTTGACCGGCACGATTAGCTCCTTGCCGTCGTTCGGATCGAGGGTCGCGTCGCCGGTTTCCATTGCCTTGCCATTCGCGTCATCGACCTCAAGACCGGAGAAAGCCGCGACCAGCGCTTCACTGAAACCGATGCGGATTTCCGTGGGGCTAGTCGTCAGCACCGAGTTCGGCTTGGGCGTCGCGCTCTTGGGCAGAGGGTGCGCGCCGGCAACGGTGGCAATGCACGCTAACGAGGCGACGAGAAGGGCAGTACGAATGATGCGCATAGGGTGCTCCTAATCAATCTTTAGACGCGTGAACAACATGTAGGACACGGGGCTTGAGCCGTAGGACGGTTGCACGGCCGAGGGCAGATCATAGACGCTCCCCATCGCGCCAAGGCCGAGTTTCAAGTGATCCGCCACCGGGATGTCATAGACATAGCCGAGCGAGAAGGTTGAGACGCTGAATACATCGTCCGCGAGCGGGCTTGGCGCCGCGAAGAGTTCGTCCTTCTGCGCGTTCTCGGCACGAACAAAGACCGTGTGATTGTACCAGGACGCCGCCGATTCCAGCAGGAAGGCATCGAGCGTATTGCCTGGCTGGTTGGCGTTGCGGCCCCAGGCAAGCGTCGTCTGCCAGTTGCCGTGTTCGAGCGGCTGATTGTAGCTCACCGAAGCAGTCGTGCGGTGCTGGTTGACCGTTGGCTCCAGTTGCTCCGGGCTCTTGATGAAGCCATAACTGACTTGCAGCGCCCAGTTGAGCGTCGGATTCCAACTGAGACGCGCCGAGGCGGAGTCGAGACTGATCGGGTCGAAATTCCAGCGGAACTGGTCCGGCTCGCGGCCACGGAATACCGAGCCTTCGATCTTCCAGTCGCCATCGACAAAGCCGGTGGTGAGGACACCGTAAGTGATGTGCGTCGAGTCCAACCAGTGATGGCTGATCGGGGCGGCGGGATCATCCATGCCGGAGAAGCGGTGCATGAAGGTGGGCGGACCTAAGGCTGGTTCGCCCGGATAGCCGACATAACCGAACACCGACATCTTGTCGCCGACCGGCACGCTATAGATGCCCGCTAACTCCATGAACAAATCGTGCGGGTGCTGGCGGTCCACTAACCCGTGGACGCCATCCGCTGTCTCACCAGTTTGGAGAAGTAGCGGGTAGCCGCTTTTGCCCATCAGCGGATCGAGCGACACCATGGTGCGCAGGGTGAGCGTGCCGATGCCGACCTGCTTCTGCGCCATGCCCATCAGCATGCTTTCGCTAAAGGTCTTTTCACCGCCGCGTGGACCGCCTTGGTTGTCGTACACGCCGGTCACGGAGCCATGCAGCATTGTGGACCAGCCCCATAGCTCGCCGTTCAATGCCTCCATCGGTGTGGAGTCAGGCTGCCACGAGGTGCCGGAAGCATCGCGCATCATCGAATAGCTACCGGTCGCGCCAGCCATCATGTGGCCGCCCATATCCATACCGGGCATATCGGCTGGCATGGCATCGACGGTCATGCCGGGCATGCCGGCATGACTGTCCTGCGCAAACGAAGCGCTGACCAGCATCGTGCTGGTGATCGCGGCAACGCTTGCGAGAAGGATGGTATGTATTCCCTGAAAGGGGAATTTCACCGCGTTCCTCGCTCCAAGAGTTCGATCAGTTCCCCCGCCTTCTTTCGCTGTTCAGCGGCATTGCCGCTGACAATCGCGTCCTCAATGCAATGTCCCAGATGGTCTTTGAGCATCTGCGTCTCGACCTTCACCAACGCCGCGCGCACGGCCTGCAGCTGCGTCAGCACGTCGATGCAGTAGCGGTCTTCCTCGATCATGCGCGCCACGCCGCGCACCTGGCCTTCGATGCGATTGAGGCGGCCGAGCAGTTTGGGCTTGTTGTCGTGCTTCACCGGTGCAATCTCCGTTTGTTGCCCTATATACCCCCGAGGGGTAATCTGCAAGAATACTCCATGGGGGTATAATTGCGCTTCTGACATCTGAGGTAATTTCATGGCGTCCCTGGCACACCACCGCGACCACGACGCTCACAGTGCCGACTCCGGGGCGCAGATGAACAAAGCGCGCGATCCTGTTTGCGGGATGCAGGTCGATATGGGCACGACGGCACACCGTGCCACGCAGGCAGGCGAGACATACTATTTTTGCTCTAGTGGCTGCCGCAGCAAATTTATCGCCGATCCCGCAAAATATCTGACGAAGAACGAAATACCGGCTGCGCCCACAGGCGCGTCGGATGTTATCTACACCTGCCCGATGCATCCGCAGATACGCCAGAAGGGACCGGGCCATTGCCCGATCTGCGGCATGGCACTTGAGCCCGAAACCGTCACGGCCGAAGTCCAGCCCAACCACGAACTGCGCGAGATGACATGGCGGTTCTGGGTCGGCCTTATGCTGTCCTTGCCTGTCGTGGCGCTTGAAATGGGCGGACATCTTTTCAAGCTGCCGGTGAGCGAGAGCCTTTCAAACTGGATTCAATTCTCGCTGGCGACACCGGTCGTATTGTGGGCCGGCTGGCCGTTCTTCACTCGGGGCTGGCAATCCATCGTCAACCGCAGCCTCAACATGTTCACCCTGATCGCGATGGGCACTGGCGCGGCGTGGCTCTACAGCGTCGTTGCTACTCTTGCGCCGCAGATTTTTCCACCTGCTTTCCAGATGGACGGAACGGTCGCCGTCTACTTCGAGGCTGCGGCGGTGATAACGGTTCTGGTGCTGCTGGGACAGGTACTGGAGTTGCGCGCGCGCGAGCACACTTCTGGCGCCATCCGTGCGCTGTTGGACTTGGCGCCCAAGACCGCGCACCGGGTCAAGTCCGACGGCAGCGAAGAAGACGTGCCGATTGCAGACATCGCGGTCGATGACAAGTTGCGCGTGCGTCCCGGCGAAAAAGTGCCGGTCGACGGCGAGTTGCTGGAGGGCCGATCATCGCTCGACGAATCCATGGTCACCGGGGAATCGATGCCTGTGACGAAGGAACAGGGCGCCAAGCTGATCGCCGCCACGATCAATCAGACTGGTGGTTTCGTGATGCGCGCCCAAAAGGTGGGCAGCGACACATTGCTGTCTCAGATCGTGAAAATGGTCGCCAATGCTCAGCGCTCTCGTGCCCCGATCCAGCGGCTGGCCGACCAGGTTGCAGGCTGGTTCGTTCCCGTGGTCATCGCGGTCGCCGCTGCCGCCTTTACCGCTTGGGCCATCTTTGGACCGGAGCCACGCCTCGCCTACGGCTTCATCGCCGCCGTGACGGTTCTGATCATCGCTTGCCCCTGCGCGCTCGGTCTGGCCACGCCCATGGCGATCATGGTCGGGGTCGGGCGCGGCGCCGGCGTCGGCGTCCTGATCAAGAACGCCGAGGCGCTGGAGCGCATGGAAAAGGTCGATACGCTGGTCGTAGACAAGACAGGCACGCTGACGGAAGGAAAGCCCAAGGTCGTCGCCGTCGTGGCGACACTGGGGTTCAGCGAAGACGAGATCATCCGCATTGCCGCCAGTGTGGAGAATTCAAGCGAACATCCTCTAGCCCGCGCCATCGTCGCGGAAGGAGCGGCACGCAAACTACCGCTGGCTGCCGTCGCGGGCTTCGACTCGCCGTCCGGCAAAGGCGCGGTCGGCCGCGTCGAGAACCGTTCGGTCACCTTGGGAAACGCAAAATTTCTGAGTGAATTGAAGGTCGCGACTGCGCCTCTCATGGTCGAAGCCGAACGCCTCAGACAGGACGGCGCCACGGCGATATTTATGGCCGTGGACGGCAAGGCAGTCGGTATCATCGCCATTGCCGACCCGGTCAAGGCATCGACCGTGGCAGCCCTCAAGGCGCTGGCGGCAGATGGCATCCGCATCGTCATGCTTACCGGCGACAACCAGACTACAGCTCTCGCCATAGCGAAACGGCTCGGCATCGCGGATGTCGAAGCCGAAGTGCTCCCCGACGGTAAGAGTGCTGTCATCGAGAAACTGCGCCGCGAAGGTCGCGTCGTCGCCATGGCCGGAGACGGCGTCAACGACGCGCCGGCGCTGGCCGCCGCCGATGTCGGCATCGCGATGGGAACCGGGACCGACATTGCCATAGAGAGCGCCGGCGTGACGCTTCTTGGCGGCGATTTGGGTGGTATCGTTCGAGCGCGGCATCTGTCGAAGGCGACGATGCGCAACATCCGGCAAAATCTGTTCTTCGCGTTCTTCTACAACGTCGCTGGCGTTCCGATTGCGGCCGGCGTCCTCTATCCGGTCTTCGGTCTGCTGCTGTCGCCGATCTTCGCTGCTGCCGCGATGGCGCTCAGTTCAGTGTCGGTCATCGCCAACGCGCTCCGATTGCGGATTGTCCGCATCTGAACGTCGATGGCGATTCCGCTCATCAGACTCTGAGCGAGCGCGACAACTGCTCGGAGGTTCTGATTTGTAGTGGCTTATTTTCCGTGGCCGGTAACGATGTTGACACGGGTCCGTTGGCACATGAGGGCATTCTATCCAACGAACGGAACACGACAAATGACACGATTTGGCAAATTCATGACGCACGGCGCGGTCGCCGCATTGATCGGCATTGCCGGCTTGGCCGCCACCGCACCAGCAGCGTCGGCGCATGTCGTTTGCAACCGCGCCGGCGACTGCTGGAGCACGCACGCACGCTACCAGTATCCCAACGAACTCGGCGTCCGCTTTTACAACAACCGGTATATGAACGACCGCTACAGACACCGGCATTGGCATGACCAACGCACCTGGCGCGACGACCACCACGACGACGACCGTGGCTACTACCGCGACGGTTTGTGGGTAACATTCTGATCCTCATTCGGTGAGACTAAGGGGGTGCGCCGTCGTCATCGCACCCCTTTATGTTCATTCAGCTTTTCACGACACAGGCAATTCAATCGCAAGCGGCCCTCGCCGAAGAGCTATTATGGTCCGTCGCCTTCGGTGCGTTTCCCAGGTTTCTGGTTTCCACGCTCTATCGCTTTCTGCCGATTGGGCGGCGCTAGGAGCAGTCGCGTCGAAAAGATATCGGCGAGTGCTAAGCCGCAATCGACTCTGAGATTGGCCGGAACGGCTTTTCGACCGTCACCGATCCGCGCCAGGCGCTTGGAGCGGCAGAGGATCCGTCGCCCGCGACTTTCAGTGGTGGCCGGGTTGCTTCGATTGGTCGTCGTTGCGCCCGCCGGGCTTGGTGTCGCGACCCCTGTCCTGCTGCTGCCGCTCTTCCTGACGCTCCTGCGCGCGCCCGATGTCGGGTTTGGGCGAGGGCTCCCGCTCGCGGTCGTGATCCGTCTTGTCCTTGTTGGTCATGGCATACCCCTTGGTTTCGCGCGGCGAAGCGCGCCTTTGCACAACGCCCTGGCCGGCACGGCGTTGCGGCGCGCGTCACCCGGCGCGCCAACGGCGCGCCGGGTAGCGTCCGGCCGATGCTAGTCGTGTTCCCAGCCGTCCTTGCCGTCGCGGTCGTGGTGCCAGTCGTGATAGGCGGCGCCCGGACGGGTGCGATAGGTCTGCATGTCGCCGTCATTGTTCCAGGCATGCCACTGATGGCCGTTGTCCCAATAGCCGTCGCTGTAGCCATAGCGGACCGTGCCGAAATCGAAGGCCACCATCGCGCCGCCGGCGCGGTCGTCACGGTCGCTCATGTGATGCCGATCGCCGCCGTGATCCATCACGCAGCCGGCGGCGAGCGTCGTGCTCGCGAGCGCAAGTGCCAGCGCGGAGCCTCTGAACATATTCATCTGCGATTCCTTCCATGCGCCACAGGCGGTCGCGTGCGGCAGCGGTTTGTCGACCCACGTTCGAGACGAGCGTGTCGCGCTGCCTCTGGCGGCGCTGCATGGCTAACGCGCGGCGGTGGAAGATGACCGCGCCATCGACGCGGCTATTTGACATCTCTTCCGGCGCCTGTTCGGCAAGACGGTGTCGCGGAACATTAGTTCCACAACTCTATGGAATTGGCGGGCTCAATCCCGGAGGCATGCGGTCTCGGCGCCCTCAAAACGTAAAATTCATCCCCAGCGACGCCACCACCGCGTGCGACGCGGCGCCGGCGAAGTCGGCGGACTGGTAGCGCAGCGTGCAGCGCAGGCGGGCGACGCCCAGCATGTTCCACTGCACGCCGCCGCCGACGCGATAGTCGAACTCCGACTTGTTGGCGATCGCCGTCGTCGCCGTCGCGGTGGTGTTCGTCGCATAGACGTTGGCGAACATCCCGCCCGCCGTCGCGAACAACGACACATCGGAATGAAACAGCGGCAGGAAGCCGTAGCCGTCCAGCGTGACGCTGTGGACCTCTACCTTGTTGGCGAATTTCGGCGGCGGCGTGGCGGGCGCGGGCGGGTTGGCGCTGGTCGTCGAGCCCATCTGATAGCTGTAGCCGAGCTCGGCCGAATAGTACGGGCCATAGCTCTCGCCGATGTGGATGCCGATGCCGTCGAGCTGCGGCAGCGCCTTGGCGAAGGTGCCCTTGTAGCTGACATCGGCGCGCGAATAGTCCCAGCCGAAATCGGTGCGCCAGCCGTCGGCCGCGGCCAGCGCCGGCGTCGCCGCCAGCAGCGTCGCGCACGACACGATCAAGATGGCCCCACGCATGCTCAAGACATTCCCCCGGATCGCGGCCACCTTGTCATATGCCACCGCGCCCCGCCGCGTTAAATTCCGGTCATGCGCGCCGGCGCCGCGCCGCGGCCTCAGCTTAGCAGGAAATCCCCGGCGTTGAGCTGGGCCAGCGTCACGTGCTGCAGGAGGATCTGGTTCTGGGCGTCGAGGTCGATCAGGACGTCCGCGCCCACCTGGCTCATATGGGTCAGAAGGTCGCTGAACGCCGTCACGCCATAGCCGTGCAGGTCGATGACGTCGCCGCTCCCATTGCCCGGCGCGAAATCCGTGATCGTGTCGTGGCCGTCGCCGAAGACGAACAGGAAGTGGTCGTCGCCGGTGCCGCCGGTGAGCGTGTCGTTGCCGAAGCCGCCCGAGATCAGGTCGTTGCCGGCCCGGCCGTTCAGCGTGTCGTTGCCGCCATAGCCGTAGAGCGTGTCGGGATCGGCGCCGCCGGTCAGCGTGGTGTCCATCGGCAGGCCGCCGAAATTGGCGTCATAGGGCTTGGTGAACCACACCGCCGTGTCATAGGCGACGGCGACCTCGCCGGCGGAAACGGTATGCGAGCCGTCGTCGCGATTGGCGCTGACGGACGTCCAGTTCCAGGCGGCGTCGAAATTGATCGTGATGCTGGCCCAGGGATGGGTGTTGAAGGCGTCGAACATGGTCAGCGCATGCGTGCCGTTGTCGTTGGTGACCACCTGTTCGATCGGGGTGGTGGGCACGCCGTTGAAGTCGACCCCGAAAAACACCTCGCTGTTCCAAAGCTGGGCGGAGGTGTTGGCGGTGTCGTAGGTGTTCACCCAGATCAGGCCGTTGTTCAGATAGATCGTCTGGCTGGCGATGCTGTCCTGGCCGTCGAAGGTCGTGAGCTGTGTGTTCCAGGGCAAGGTGCCGGTGAAATCGGTGACGGTCTGCGGCAGGCGCGCCACTGTGGCGCTGTCGGCGCTGGCCACCGATTCCGCCACGCCGTGCGCGTCGGTGTAGCTGATCACCACGCGGATCGGATTGCCGGTGTCGGCGGGGGTCAGCCGATAGGTCGGCTGGTCGCTGCCCTCGTTGACATAGGTGCCGTCGACGTCGCGCTGCCACTGGTAATGCGCCGTGCCGAGGCCGTCGGCGTCGGAAAGGCCGTTGATCGCGTTCAGCATGCGGCCGTCCGTGGTCACGCCCTCGATGGTGACGAGACCGGTCGGCAGGTGGTTGATGTCGGTGACGGCGAGGCTGAAGCTTTGTCCCGTCACCGTGCCGCCATGGCCGTCGCTGACCGAGAAGCCGAACGAGTCCGATGCCGTGCCGCTGCCGTCATGGGTGTAGGTGACGCGGCTATGGACGAGATCGTCCTGCGTGAAGGTGCCGGATGCGGCCAGCGCCACGCCGCTCTTGAACAGCGTGCCGTGCACCGGCGGCGTGCCGAGCGTGTAGACGATATAGCTGTCGCCCTGCTCGGCGTCGTTGAAGTCGAGCTCGGCCGCGGTGACGGTGACCGTCTTGCCGTCGAACACGGTGAGGCCGGCATTGTGGCTCAGCGTCGGCGCCGTGTTGGGCAGCGCGAAGGTCTGGTCGGAGAACTGCAGGAACTCGATGCCGTGCAGCGTGTCCGTGCCGTCGGGCGAGCCGCCGCGCAGGTCGGTGACGGTATAGGTGCCGTCGGCGTTGTGCTGGATCGTGTAGCTCGCCTTGGCGCCGGTGTAGACGGCGGTGTCGTCGCCGCCATTGCCGTAGAGCGCGTCGTTGCCGCCGAGGCCGGTCAGCGTGTCGTTGAAATCGCCGCCGGCCAGCGTCTGCGCGATCGCCGTGCCGGTGCGGTTCACCGCCGCGTCGGGTGCGTTGCTGAAGACGACATAGCTGATGCCGGACCGGAAGTCGTGAGCATAGGCGTCGGGGGCGCTGACGATCAGGTCGGCAAATCCGTCGCCGTTGACGTCGCCGGCCGCCGAGACCGCGGTGCCGCTGAGGTCTTCCGTGGACGCGCCGTTGATCTTGAAGCCGGCGGTGCCGTCGAGCGTCGACAGTTCGAGAGTTGCGTCGAAGCCGCCAGCATGACCGAACACGACATAGCTGACGCCGGAATGGTGGATATCCAGGCTGGCCAGGGGCGCGCCGATGATCAGGTCGGCGAAGCCGTCGCCGTTGACGTCGCCGGCGCCCGAGACCGAGAAACCGGCTTCGTTGAAGGCGGCGCCGCTGAGCTTGAAGCCGTTGTTGCCGTCCAGCGCGCCGAGGTTGGTATTGGCGGCGAAGGCGCCGGCATGGCCGAACACCACATAGGCGGCGCCGGAATAGCCGCCATGCGGACGCGCGAACTTGGCGCCGACGATCACGTCGGCGAAGCCGTCGCCATTGATGTCGCCGGCGCCCGAGACCGAATAGCCCGCGTAATCGATGGCGCTGGCGCCGGTGAGCGCGAAGCCGTTGCTGCCGTTGAGCGAGGACACGGCAATGCTCGGCGCGAACGGGCCGGCATGACCGAACACGACATAGGCTTGGCCCACACCGCTCTGCGTATAGGTCGCGCCAATGATCACGTCGGCGAAGCCGTCGCCATTGACGTCGCCGGCGCTCGCGACCGCGTTGGCTTGCGCGCCCGTGATCGCGAAGCCGTCCGTGCCGTTCAGCAACACCAGATCGTTATGGGAGGCGAAACCGCCGGCCTTGCCGAAAAAGACGTAGGTTGTGGTGCCGCCGTCGCCGATGATGAGATCGGAAAAGCCGTCATGATTGACGTCCCCGGCATTGGCGATCGGCGAGCCGGCGCCGACCACGAAGCCGTTCGCGCCGGTAAGCGTCGACGGATCGAACTGCGCCGCAAAGGGGCCGGCATGGCCGAACACCACGAACCCGTTGGCGCCGCCGACCACGAGGTCGGAGAAGCCGTCGCCGTTGACGTCGCCGCTCGACACCGTCCGGCCGGTGTCGCTGTAGTGCGAGAGGCCGTTGATCCGAAAGCCGTCCGTGCCGTCCAGCGACGACAGTTCGATGCTGGGGTCGAAGCCGCCCGCATGGCCGAACACGACATAGGCCGCGCCGGAATAATCGGTGCCGTGAGTCGAGGCGAAATAGGCGCCGACGATGACGTCGGCGAAACCGTCGCCATTGACGTCGCCGGCGCCGGATACCGAGCGCCCGCTTTCGTCGCCAGGGGCTACGCCCAGGAGCTTGAAGCCGGTGAAGCCGTCGAGCGACGACAGGTTGACGATGGCGGGGAACTGCGACGCCTGCGGAACGACGTCGGTGGCGAGCTGCAGATGCGCGGCGGGGGCGGCGTCGGCCGCAGCGAGATCGGCGACGGCGAACGAACCTCTCCCGTTCTCCAGCAGCGCATGTCCGAGGCCGGAGTGGTAGGCGGTGTCGCCGCCGGCGACCATCGCCCCGGCGGGCGCGCGCCGGACGGCGTCTGCGCCTTCGGTGTCGGCGGCATCGCCCAGGGCGAACGAATCGAAGCTGGCGGAAATCTGCGACATGGGACGCTCCGGACGCGTGGAAGCTCACCCGCAACGCAACAGCGGGACGCGCCACCCGGTTTCGCATCCATGCGCGACCGCCGCAAGACCGGATTGGACTTTGGTGGCGATTACGCAGCGCGCCTCAGTCCTCGCAGACCAAGGCGGGAAGTTCCCGGCAGAATATTGCGCAGAGCCCGCGCCAACGACTCGCAATCGATTCAAAAGCCGCGGTTCCTCTGGCGGAACGCGGTAAAGGTTTGACGCTCCTTTCCGGCGCGCCCTATTGTGCGGCCTCAATCGGATCTCGCGCGGAGCGCTGGTGGCTTATCAAGTGGTCTTGTTCGACGACGGCGAAGACGACGGCTTTGCGCCGCTCGATTCCGGCGACGGCCTTATCGGCCGCCATGGCGGGTTCACGCTGCGCGACGGCTATCACGACGATCCGAGCCTGACGCTCGACGTCTCCGCGCGTCACGACGGCAATCTCGCCTTCACGCTGGCGCCGAGCCTGCCGCAGGGACCGATGCCGTCGCCCTCGGCGCTCGGGCTGAGCGACGAGGTCGCCTTCGTCGCCGGCGTCTATGCCGACGGCACGCTGCCGCTCTTCGCCTTCTCGGCCTGGAACGACGACAAGCCGGCGACCTATGGCGGCGGCTTCACCAATACGGCGAAATGGGGCGCGCCCACGGCGCAGACGCCGGGCGGCACGATCGACTTCTACTTCACGCCGTCGTCGAACTGGAGCGCCACCGAGAAGCAATTCCTCTCCGCCGGCCTCGCCCTGTGGTCGGACGTCGCCAACATCTCCTTCACCCAGACGACCAATCCCGGCGCGGCGCAGATCGTCTTCACGCGCGGCCATGACGGCAGCGCCGCCACCAGTCCGCAGGTCAGCGATCCGGGCGGCGGCGGTCAAACCGGCGGCTCGATCCTCCTGACCATGACGAAGGCGACGATCTCGATCGACACCAGCGGCAACGGCTTCGGCCCGATCGACGGCACGTTCACCGCGCAGGGCGGCTATCCGATCATGACCTTCCTGCACGAGGAAGGGCACGCCATCGGCCTTGGCCATGCCGGGCCGTATAACGGCACGGTCGACGTCACCGCGCAGCAATTCAGCCCCTACGACACGCGGCTATGGACGATCATGTCCTATATCGAGCCGCGCCAGACCACGGCCGAGTTTTACAACCAGTATCCCGTCACCGGCACCAACTGGATCGTCGGGCCCAGCGGCTTTCACAGCGATCCCACCGGGCTGATGCCGCTCGACATCCTGGCGGCGCAGCAGCTCTACGGCCTGCCGACCTCGACGCCGCTGTCCGGCGGGCAGGTCTTCGGCTTCAACAGCAACATCGCCGGCCCCAGCGGGATGTTCTTCGACTTCACGCAGAACACCTTCCCGATCCTGACGCTGTTCGACACCGGCACGAACAACACGCTCGATCTCAGCGGCTACAACACGGCATCGACCGTCAACCTCAATCCGGGCACGTTCAGCAGCTGCGACGGGATGGTCAACAATCTCGGCATCGCCTTCGCCACCGCGATCGACACGCTGATGCTGGGCGGCGGCAACGACCTCGTCACCGGCAACGCCGACGCCGACACGATTCACGGCGGCGGCGGCAACGACACGATCACCGGCGGCGCCGCGGCCGGCGCGATCTACGGCGAGGCCGGCGACGATCTCATCACCAGCATCGGCGCTGCCGACACCATCGACGGCGGCGACGGCGCCGACAAGCTGATCCTGGACCGTCACGCCGCCACGGCGCCGTTCACGCTGCAGTTCACCTATGGGGCGGCCAGCACCGCCTCCGACGGAACGCAGTTCGCCAATATCGAGAACCTGGCGCTGACCACGGGCTCGGGGAACGACACGGTGTCGTTCCTCAACGTCCACAACGATACCTCCCAATGGGGCGGCAATTCCTGGGACGCCGGGGCCGGCAACGACACCGCGATCGTCGATCTGTCCAACACCGCGGGGCTGTTCGGCGGCAATATCACCAACGGCCGCATGGACCTTATTGGCGGCTCGACCCACATCACGCTCATCAATGTCGAAAACTACGACATCACCACCGGGCCGGACGGCAGTTCCATCGTCACCGGCCCCGGCAACGACATCCTCATCGGCGGCGCGGGTAACGACAATCTCGTCGGCGGAACTGGAACGAACACGCTGATCGGCGGCGACGGGGCGGACGGCTTCAACGACAACGGGACCGGCTCGACGATCGACGGCGGCGCCGGCGACCTGGACAGGCTGCGCCTCGACCGCAGCATCTCCACGAGCCCGATCTCCTTCACCTTCACGCCCGGCGCGAGCACGCCGGCGACGCTGCCCGACGGCACCACGATCAAGAACATCGAGATCCTGTACCTCTTCACCGGCTCGGGCGACGACAGCGTCACCTTCAACGAGCCGCGGCACACGCCCTTTCCGGTCAACAACTGGGACGGCGGCGACGGCAACGACACCGCCACCGTCGATCTGTCGGCGGATGCCAATGCGGTGACGGCCGGCGTCGTGAGCGGCATCTACACCGTGTCCGACACGACCGGCTCGATCCTGCAGCTCACCAATATCGAGAGCTACCATCTCACCGGCGGCGCCGGCGCCGACCTCTTTGCCGGCGGGCACGGCAATGACGTCTTCAACGGCGGCGGCGGCGTCGACACGGCGATCTTCAGCGGCGCGCATACCGATTACGTCGTCACGGCGACGGCGGACGGCTACACCATCGCCGACCAGCGCGCCGGCGCGCCGGACGGCAGCGACACGACGGCGGGGATCGAGCAGTTCCAGTTCTCCGACGGCACCTTCGATCCGGCGACGCTGGCGCCGCCGCCGAACACCCAGACCCTGACCGACATCAACAACACCGCGCCCTGGGCGACGCAGACCACGACCTTCACGCCGCAGGGCAGCATCGCGACGCAGACCATCGTCAACGACAACGGCACCCATTGGGTCAACACCTACGACACCACGGGCGCCACGGCGGTGCTGTGGACGACGGACGGCTATGACGACGCCGGCCACCAGCTGACGCAGGTCGGCACCAATGACGACGGCAGCCATTTCCTCACCCTGTTCGATGCCGCGGGCCGGTACGCCTGGGCCAGCGCCACGCTGACCTTCGACGCCAACTGGAACCAGACCGGGCTGAGCGGCACCAACGACGACGCTTCGCATACGATCGCGATGGCCGACATCGCCCCGGCGCTGGACACCGCGCTGTGGTTCGCCACGCCCTATGACGCCAACCACGACGCCGCGCCGATGGACATGACGCTGAGCGGCGGCGCGGGCATCGACGTGCTCTATGGCCATGCCGGCAACGATACGCTGAACGGCGCGGGCGGCGCCGATTATCTCAACGGCGGCACCGGCAACGACACGCTGACCGGCGGCAGCGGCGCCGACCGCTTCGTCTTCCGCACCGGCGACGGGCTCGACACGGTGGTCGATTTCAACCCCAGCGGCCTCAGCCACGACGTCATCGACCTGCACGGCTATGGCGTCACGAGTTTCGCGGCGCTGGCGCCTTTCATGACGCAGTCGGGCGCCGACACGCTGATCGCCTTCGACGACCAGAACCACATCCTGCTGCACAATGTGACGATGACCCAGCTCAGCGCCGGCGATTTCATCCTCAGCTGAATGTGACAAGGCGTCGGCGGAACTTGCGGCGGTGGCGCCATTGTGCGGTTGCCGAGCCGTGAATACTGCGCGATATATGCCCTCGGGCCGCGTAAACTGGGCAAGCGCACGCAAGGCGGGCGCCGCTGGGGGGTTGAATGACATTGTTCGCGACGATCGGCGGCGCCGAGATGCTCCGCGATGACGCAAGCCGCCCGGCCGGTTCGGACCCCGCCCATCCCCGCCTCGCGGTGGCGGCAGCCTATCTGGTCCCGCAAGGCACCGCCGGCAACGACTTCATCCATGTCGCGGGCGACGGCCTGGTCGCGCCCGGCGGCTATAGCGACGATCCCAGCGCCACGGCGGGCAACGACACGATCGACATCTCGCAAGGCGGCGACGACCAGGTCTTCTCCGGCGCGGGCGACGACCAGATCCATGCCGGCGCCGCGCTGACCGCGGCCGACATCATCGACGGCGGCGATGGCGGCGACGGCCTCTATCTCGACGGCGATTATGCCGGCGCCCACGCGCTGACCCTGTCGAACGTCTCCCATATCGAGGCGGTGACGCTCGCCGCCGGCCACAGCTATACGCTGACCACCGCCGATGCCGTCGTGGGCGCGGGGCAGTCGATGACCTTCGACGGCATCGCCCTGCTCGCGGCCGACGCGCTGACCTTCGACGGCTCGGCCGAGCTGGACGGCAAGCTGGAGATCGTCGGCGCCGCCGGGAACGACCACCTCACGGGCGGCGGCGGCGCCGATTTCATCACCGCCGGCGGCGGCAGCAATGTGGTGGCCGGCGGCGGCGGCGACGACATCATCTCCGACAGCGGCAGCGCCTCGACCCTCGACGGCGGCGCGGGAGCGGACGTTCTGACCCTGAACCGCGGCGGCCTCGGCGCGGCGGTCACCCTTTCCTTCACCTCCGGCGCCGCCGGCACGACGACGCTGCCCGACGGCACGACGTTCCAGAATTTCGAATTTCTGAATTTGACCACCGGCGCGGGCAATGACGACGTCACCTTCACCAGTCCGGTGGGCTATCCCTTCGGCTCCTATACCGACCGCTTCGACGGCGGCGCGGGTACCGACACCGTGACCGTCGACATGTCGGCGGCGACCGACACTGTGTACATGTCGCCCGGCCAACTCATCTCCGGCATTTCCTTCGGGGTGCAGTTCGCCAATGTCGAGCGCTATCACATCACGCTGGGCGCCGTCGCCGGGTTGCTCACCTCCGGCAATGGCGACGACATCCTGACCGGCGGCAGCGGCAACGACCAGCTGGACGGCGCCGGCGGCGCCAACACGATCAGCGGCGGCAGCGGCTTCGATTATGTCCTCGATTCCGGCGCCGGCTCGACGCTCGACGGCGGCGCCGATTTCGACCGGCTGGCGCTGACGCGGCTCGGCCCGGACCCGGTGTCGTTCTTCTGGACGTCGGGCTCGAGCACGCCGGTCACCCTGGCCGACGGCACCACCTTCAAGAATTTCGAGATCCTGCTTCTTACCACCGGCAGCGGCGACGACAACGTCACCTTCGACGCGCCGGGCCGCGGCTTCGGCGGACCCAGCAGCTGGGACGGCGGCGACGGCAACGACACCGCCAGCATCAACGTGCCGGATTTCGGTTCCGGCTACACGACCAGCCTGTCCGGCGACACCTATTCCCTCTCCGACGTCAACGGCGTGCTGGTGAGCTTCACCCATGTGGAGAATTTCAAGATCAGCGGCACGGCGGAAGCCGACACGCTGACCGGCGGCGCGGGCAAGGACGAGTTCCGCGGCCAGGACGGCAACGACACGCTGAACGGCGGCGACGGCAACGACATCCTGATCGGCAATGCCGGCAACGACATCCTGAACGGCGGCAACAACGACGACGCGCTGTTCGGCGGCGCCGGCAACGACACGATCGACGGCGGCGCCGGCTACGACACCGTCTATTCCGACAGCGACACGCTGGGCTTCACCGCCAACCTCGCCACCGGCCTCGCCAGCGGCGCGGGCATCGGCAACGACACGCTCGCCAATGTCGAAGCCATCCAGGGCGGCAGCGGCAACGACCATCTCACCGGCGACGGCGGCGACAATCACCTCTACGGCAATGGCGGCACCAACACGCTGTCGGGCGGCGGCGGCAACGATTCGCTGCTCGATACCGGCAGCGGCGGCACCTTCGACGGCGGCAGCGGCAGCGACTTCCTCTTCCTCGACCGCTCCACGCTGGGCGCCAACACGATTCACTTCACCTCAGGCTCGGCGACGCCGCAGACGCTGAGCGACGGCACGTCCTTCGTGAACATCGAAACACTGGCCCTGTTCAGCGGCGCCGGCGACGACACCATGACCTACACGTTCGGCGCCACCCATCCCGGCCCCGACGACTCCGGTTCCGGCACCTGGGACGCGGGCGGCGGCAACGATTCGATGACGATCGACGTCTCGGCCTTCGACATGCCGGTCCAGGCGTACAACGCCGGCACGTACTACACGGTCGGCGACCAGCAGGGCATTTACTTCGTTTCCGGCTTCAACGTCGAAAGCATTCACCTCATCGCCGGCAACGGCGACGACTTCTTCGGCGCCCGGCCCGGCAATAACAGCTTCGACGGCGGCGCCGGCGTCGACCGGGCCGGCTTCTTTCACGGCGCGCACACCGATTACGCGATCAGCTACGACGCGGGCACCCAGAGCTTCACCATCGCCGACCAGCGCATCGCACCCACCGATCCCGACGGCACGGCCACCATCAAGAACGTCGAGCTGTTCGAGTTCACCGACGGCGTCTTCACCTTCGACACGCAGGGGCGCGTCACCTCGCAGACCGTCTCGGACGGCATCGGCGGCGCCAACATGACGGTGACCGACGTCGCCGGTACCGCCGGCTGGAGCACGCAGGTCGTCCACACCGTGCTGGGCAGCCTCGCCAGCCAGACGGTCACCACCGACGCCGGCGCGCAATGGGTCAACACCTACGACCAGGCCGGCACCCAGCCCTGGGCCTGGACCAGCGACAGCTACGACGCCGCCGGCGGCCACCTGACCCAGACCGGCACCAATGACGACGGCACGCATTGGCTGACGCTGTGGATTCCGGCGATCCAGTACGGCTACACCGACATCACGCTGACCTTCGACGCCAACTGGAACCAGACCGGCGTCAGCGGTAACAATGGCGGCGTCCCGCTCACCATGGCGCGCATCGCCCCGGTGCTGGATACGGTGCTGTGGTTCGCCACGCCGTACGATCCCGACTTCAACGGACCGGCGGCGGGCGGCTATGGCCTGGGCGGCGCGGGCATCGACGGGTCCGGGGGCTTGATGAGCTATGGCGGCCCCGGCATCGACATCCTGTACGGCTTCGCCGGCGACGACTGGCTCGAAGGCGGCGGCGGCGCCGATTACCTGAACGGCGGCACCGGCAACGACACGCTGGTCGGCGGCGTCGGCGACGACCGCTTCGTCTTCAAGTTCGGCGACGGGCTGGACACGATCCGCGACTTCGCGCCGGGCAACGCCTCCGGCGACGTCATCGACCTGCACGGCTACGGCATCGCAAACTTCGCAGGCCTGCAGGCGCTGATGACGCAGACCGGCGCCGACACGCTGATCGCCTTCGACGACCAGAACCACATCCTGTTGCACAATGTGGCGCTGGCGCAGCTCAACGCGGGGGATTTCGTGCTGAGCTGAGAGCAAGCCGCCGCGTGCCGCGGCGGAGCAAACCAATTCGGGTAGACCGCTTTGCCAAATCCCGGTCCCGTGTTCGATAAACACTTTGAAGTATTGGGCATTCGAATTCTGCATTCAGCGTCGAATCCTGCTTAACAAGGATCGCCGTTTGCCATAACCTCCGGTTGTACGCCTGCCGGTCAAACCGGCATCGCGGCTGGGGGGCGGCACATGACGATGCAGGACATTCGAGGCTGGGCGGATGCAGGCTTCCTCAAATCGCTGGAAGATCCGATCTGGTCTTTCGCTTCCGTAGACGACATCCACGCCGCACAGTCGCCCCCACGGCCGGTCACCGCGTTTACAAGCTCCGAGCCCTGGCGTGGCGCGAGCCACGCCGCGGCGGGGCGATTGACGCACGACCTGCTCAACAACGATTATCTGCGCACCGTCTACGCGAACGCCCCGGCGAACGCGCCCGGCGCGCCCGCTATTGCCCTCGCCCCCGCCTTTTCCACGCTCACGCCGGCCACCGGCGGCGGCGTCATCACGTTCAGCGAATTCGCGGTCGGCACCGTCAATCCGACGTTCACGCTTTCGGACAACACCGTGCACAGTTCCGGCCTGATCTGGACCGACGGCGCCAATCCGACGTCGCCCGTCCTCGCCGGCTCGACGGACTTTCAAGCGCCCATCGCGGTGCAATTCCTCCATCCGGTGCAGACCGTCGGCCTCGACGCCGGTTACTTCGACAATTTGGGCAGCACCGAAATCCTCTTCCTGTCGTCCGACGGCCATGTCGTTTCGGATCAATACAATCCCGGGTTCGGCATCGAGCATTTCTCCGCCTCGTCGAACACCGGGATTTCCTCCGTCCTGATCCGCGCCATCTCGACCGAGCAGGCCGGTTTCGCGATCGACAACCTGGCGCTCGGACCGGCGATGCAGCCGCTGCCGCCGCCCGACGTCGAGATAACGCTCCCGACCTTCGTGTTGGCGTCGTTCGGCAACATCCAGCAGGCCAATGAAAGCGCGGTGATCGACACGATCGGTCCGAGCAACCGCTCCGACCATTTCTCCTTCACCGTGGATCATCAGACGCAGATCACCTGGACGGTCGAACTCGTCAACGACCCGTCCACCGCCCGGAACTACACCTTCACCTTCGACGGGGGCCGCAACTACATTTCGGTCAACGACACCTTCCACTACGCATCGGACCAGACTTACGAGATCTTCGTTTCGGATGTGCAGCCCATCAGCACGACCGATGCGAAGATCGCCGAGATCGCGGACATCTTCAGCGAGTTCTTCGAAGGGCAGGCGTCGCTGACCGAGTTGATCTCGAAGATGGCGGGCGCGATCCAGACTGCGGCGGATGCCAAGGCCGTTTTTGACGATATCTCCGAGACTTCGGGGGCGCTCGGCACTGCGGTGAACCTCCTGTTCCGGATACCCGAAGTTCTGGCGAATCCACACCCGGCGCGCGAGCTTTTCGCCCAGATGGTCGACTTTTTCGCGACCGTGGGAGCCGGCGAAGCCGGCGGCATCGCGGGCGCCGAAGCGGGAGTGCTCATCGGTGGACCCTTGGGCGCCGCGGTCGGCTGGCTCGGCGGTCTCGCCGGGGGCTTTATCTACTCCGAAGTCATGAGCAACGCCGTCAAGGCGGACGCGCGCGCGCTGTGGGATTCGACGGTCGCCAGCCTCGGACTCGACGGCGCCGTTCCGGCTCTTGTCGCGGGCGACACCGTCCAGACCGCGCCGGTCGTCGCCTTCGATCCGGTCTGGTATCTGCAGACCTATCCGGATGCCGCGGCGGCCATCGCATCCGGCCAGGCGCCTTCCGCTTATCTTTATTACATGACGACGGGAATCCTGAAGGGCGAGGCGCCGAACGCCACCGCCGGCGCCATCTCGCCGGACAGCCTGCGCGATGCGCCCGCGACGCTCGCCGGCGCGATCAGCCGTGACGGCATGTATCAGGTTCCTCTGACGCACATGATCGGCGACGGGCTTTCGGCCGAGGAGACCGCGCTCTATATCGCCATCGAGGCCCTGCGCACGTCGCCGCTGGCGCTGGATGGCGAGCTGACCGCCGCGGCCAACCGCAAGGCGATGGATCTCGTCCACAATTTCCCGCAGACCCCGGCCACAAATCAGGCCTTCAACGGCGCCAATTGGGCGCAAGCCTGGAGCAACGGCCAGAGCTTCGCCGACGGCTTTCATACGCTGACCTCCGATTCCGCCGCCACCGTGATGATGGCGGTCGCCTCGAACGGGCAGAGCGCGGACGCCGTGCTGGCGGCCCTGCGCAGCGATCTTTCGGACGTCAGCAACCTGCTTTCGCTCTCCGAGACCCGCATCGGCATCGCCGAATATGGCGGCGTGTGGGTCGTCATCCTGGCCAACGGCGCCGGCGGCGCGGCGCCCGCCGCCGACACCGCCGTCAACCCGGTCACCCGCGCGGGCGGCGAAACCGCCGACACGATCGCGCTCGGCACCTGGCAGGGCACGATCAACGGCAATGGCGGCGACGACACGCTCACGGGCGGCCCGCACAACGACACCATCAACGGCGGCGGCGGAAACGACATCATCGCCGGCGGCGGCGGCGCCGACGCGCTCAACGGCGACGACGGGGACGACAGCATCACCGCGGGTCCCGCCCTGCGCGCGCTCGACACGCCGCCCATCGTCAAGCCGCAAGCGACCGCGAATACCACGTTTGCAGCCGCGATCGGGCTCAACGGCCATTTCGACGCCTTCGCGGACGCCAATATCGGCGATTCGCTGACCGTGCCGCACGCCACCGTGCTGGCGACCGCGAACGGCGGCGGTCCGGAGTATTACAGCTTCACGGTCTCGGCCGCCAACGCGCAAGCGACCTTCGACATCGATCACACCAGCGGAATCGATTCATACGTCGTCCTGTACAACGCGGCGGGAACCCAGCTCGCCTTCAACGACGACAGCGGCTCGGATCCCGGCAGCACCTCGTCCCTGGATTCCTATCTCACCTACACCTTTGCGCAGACCGGCACTTATTATGTCCAGGTGCGGGATTTCCACGGCAATCCCGCCGCCGGCGCCACCTATACGCTGAACGTCTCGCTGCAGGGCGCGCCCGTCGCCACGGTGCTGGACGGCTCGAGCCTCAGCGGCGGCGGCGGCAACGACACCTTGCAGGGCAATGGCGGCAACGATGCGATCGACGGCGGGGCGGGATCGGACATAGCGGTCTTCACCGGCGCGAGCAGCGATTACGCGGTGTCCTATGCACCGGGGCTTTACAGCTTCACCTTCGCCGATCAGCGCGCCGGCGCGCCGGACGGGACCGACACCGTCACCGGCGTGGAGCGGTTCCAGTTCACCGACGGCACCTTCACGGCCGGCACGATCGGCACGACAAGCCAGACCGTCCATAACGGCGACGGCAGCACCACGACGACTCTGTCCGACACGCTCGGCTTGCGGGCCTGGACCTCGCAGGTCAGCCAGTTCTCCGCGGCCGGCAGCCTCGTTTCGCAGACCGTGACCAACCACAACGGCACCCATTGGGTGAACACCTACGACGCAGCCGCCGCGGCGAGCTTTCAGTGGACCTCCGACGGCTATGACGCCAGCGCCCGCCACGTGACGCAGGTCGTCACCAACGACGACGGCACGCATGCCCTCACCCTGTTCGACGCCGCGAACCAATACGCCTGGACCAGCGCGACGCTGACCTTCGACGCGAGCTGGAACCAGACCGGCCTCACCGGCACCAACGACAACGGCTCGCACACCATCACCATGGCCAACATCGCCGCGGCGCTGGATACGGCGCCGTGGTTCACCACGCCTTACGACGCCGACACCAACGCGATCCCGGCCGACCTGACGCTCACCGGCGGCACGGCAATCGACGTCCTTTACGGCCACGCCGGCAACGACACGCTGAACGGCGCGGGCGGCAACGATTATCTGAACGGCGGCGCAGGCAACGACACGCTGACCGGCGGCAGCGGCGACGACCGCTTCGTGTTCCGCACCGGCGACGGCCTCGACACGGTCACCGATTTCGCGCCGGGCAACGGCTCGGGCGACGTCATCGACCTGCACGGCTACGGCGTCACCACCTTCACGGCACTGCAGGCGCTGATGACGCAGACCGGCGCCGACACGCTGATCGCCTTCGACGACCAGAACCACATCCTGCTGCACAATGTGGCGCTGGCGCAGCTCAATGCGGGAGATTTCGTGCTGAGTTGAGGCGAGGCGGCACTACTTGCCCTCGCCCTCGATCAGCCTGGCCATGGCTTCGAGATAGGCCGCGAACGCCTTGCGCCCCGCCGGCGTCAGGCGTGCGCGGGTCAGCGGCTTGCGCGCCAAAAAGCTCTTCTCGATGGCGATGTAGCCGGCATCCTCCAGCTTGCGCAGATGGATGGAAAGATTGCCCTGCGTCGCCTGCAGCACGGCTTTCAGTTCGTTGAAATCGGCGACTTCGGCATTGGCGAGATAAGCCATGATCCCCAGCCGCAAGCGGCCGTGGATGACATCGTCGAGCGTAGCGATGTCGAAATCGGCCATCGGCGCTCAGGCCGCCTTGCGGCTGCGCAGCATCAGCCAGCCCGGCAAGGCCATGCACAGCCACAGGCCGGCGCCGGCGAAGGCGATGAAATAGCCGACCGTGAAGATCGACAGCGCCATCGCCACCGCGCTGGCGAACCAGCCCGCCGCCACCACGGCGAACCAGGCGCGCCGCCGCATCACGAAGACGAACTGCCACGCCATGCCCTGCAGCACGAAGATGCAGCACGGATAGATCAGCCAGACCTGCACGCTGTGCAGGCGCCACGCCACCGAGCCGACGATCGCGATCAGGAAGAGATTGGCGAGGCCCACCGCGCCGAACACGCCGCCGACCGCGCGGCTGACCGTGCCGCTGAGCCGGTTGTGGCGGTTGCGCCAGAGGATCGCCGCCAGCACCGGCAGGAACAGCACCGTCGGACCCAGCCCGATGCCGAGGCCCCAGGCCGGGCCCTGCGGCAGCCAGCCCACCGCCTGCACCGCGTGCAGGATCATCTGGCCGCCATAGATCAGGCCGGCGGCGAAATAGGTCTCGCCGAAGGTACGCATCTGCAGCGTCTCGTCGTTGCCCGCGATGGCGCGCAGGAAGGCGAGATCGTCGCGGGCCGATTGCACGTCGTTGCTCATTGCGCAGGCTCCATCGCGGTGGCGGGCATCGCGCTTGCGCGCCGCGATTCGCGCCGCCCGTTGAGAATGCCGCCAATGAAGCTATAGCGCACGAAAAGATGGTAGCTGGCGAACATCAGCGGGAAGGCGATGCCGAGAATCAGGGGAAACTTCACCCACCACGGCCAGGCGAGCTGCGACACCGCCACCTGCAACGCCATGACCAGCGGCACGTGGATCAGGTACAGCCAATAGGATGCGTCGGCGATGTAGCGGCGCACCGCGCTGTAATTCGCCAGGAAGCGCAGCGCCATGCCGATGACCGCGAAGGTCCAGCTCCAGATCGCCAGCGTGTAGCAGGCGGCATAGAGCGCCGTCTTGCCGTCATGCGGCGCCGGCGCCAGCAGCGGCGTGATGCCGGTGAGCCAGAGCGCCGCGGCGGTGAAGCCGAGCGCCAGCGCCAGGTTGAGCAGCCAGCGGCGCTTCCACACCTCCAGCAGGCCGCGCTGGCGGTGCAGCAGCCAGCCCAAGCCGAAGGCGGTGAAGAAGCCCACCGCCGCGCCGGCATTGGGCACCAGCGAGGAGTCCGGCGTCATGATGCCGAACCACGGCATCCACACGGGCAGCGTATAGAGCGTCACCGCCGTCGGCGCCGCGAGCAGCACCAGGCCGAAGGGATTTCCGACCAGCCGCCGCACCACGCCGTCGACGCCCGCGCGCAGCCGGCCCGAACGGTCGATCAGCGCCACCAGGCCGCGCACGATCAGCGTCGCCGTATAGAGCAGCATCAGCACATAGAGAAACCACAGATGCGTCAGCGGGAAGGCGGGAAAGCCCGGATAGGCGGGCGGCGGCGGCAGCTTGCCGCCATGCGCCATGACCACCGCGCCCCAGATCGTCGCCGCCATGATAGCCGCGAACAGGATCGGCAGGCCGACGATAAAGGGAAGGCCGATGCGCTTCAGCCGGTCCTTGAGGAAGGCGCCGAGGCCCTTCTTGTGGAAGCTCATATGGGCGAAGAAGCCGGCGATCAGGAAGAACGTCGTCATGCGGAAGATGTGCAGCACGTAGAAGGTGACGCCGAGCGCCACGCTGCGCGAATTGTCCATCACGATCCACAAGGGCACGCCCGGCGGCGCCGGCAGGAACGACACGGTGGCGTGAAACACGATGCCGAGCAGCAGCGCAAAGCCCCGTGCCGCATCCAGCGCATGCAGCCGTTCCGAGCCCGTGTTGTCCATGACCGAACCTCCCTGTGGCGGCGCGCAAAGGCGCCGCGTGTGGTGGAACGGTATGTAAGCCAACTAGTTTGAAATGTAAACTAGTTTGTATATCGAGGATTTTGTAGGCACTAATGCCTTGTAATGGCACCCAGTTTCAAGATTCCCGGAGCGAGCCATTCCTACTTCTCCCTCTCCCCCCACTTCTGGGGGGTGTGTAGAGCACGATGAGAACGCCGCGCGACCGAAGAAGGCTGAGCGTTTCCGCCACGCCGTCATATAGCTGCAAACTCGATTTCCGTGCACTGCGATACGCGTGAATTGCTGGGTCAAAGGCCTCCATCAATTTTTCGCGATCCGGGTACAGCTTCTGGAGTGACGGTATCTTCTCCACCAGAAAGGCGTACTCAGAGGTGCCATACTCTTGGTGGATCACGCGTATCTCGGGAATGAGCTTCGCTCGTTCGATACCGCTGATGCGTTCGATCTCGCTCAGCATGGCGCTGAAACTGACGGTCCACATGTGGAACCAGTCGTAAAGCGTGTTGTCGAAGTCGGTGATCAGCGTGTTCGCTGGCATAATGCATGTTCCTTATTCGTTCTTAACCTGATTTGCATCAGCGTTCAACACCCCCGCCGGGCTACGGAAACACGCTAGTGGTCCAATTTCAGTCAGTGGTCCATTTTGATTTTTCGGTGCCAGCGGCGTGGTCTCATTCGACCCTAATTGGACCAGCACCGCCCCTTGAACCGAGTCGGTCCAAACCCCATTTCCCGTAAATCCCCACAATTGCAGGTAAAGCTCCGCGGCCGATTTCGGCGCGCGTACTTTGGCCTGCGCAACGAGGAGCAAGCACGAATGAAATGACGTCCAGACTCGAACCCGCGATTCCGTTCACGCCCGGACTCCGTTCGCGCCGCGTCCGAAATTTATTCCGGCACCGGCGCGTCCGGATGGATCAGGCCTTGCGCTTTCAGGTCGCGCCACAGCGCGGCCGGCGTTTCGGCCTCAAGCAGCGCGACATTGCCGTCGACTTCCTCCGGCGACACCGCGCCGGGGATGACGCTGACCACCAGGGGATGCGCGGCAACGAATTGCAGCGCGGCCTGGCGCAGCGGCACGCCGTGGGCAGCGCACACCGCTTCCAGCGCCGCGACACGCGCGGCAACCTCCGGCGGGATAGCCGCGTAGTTGAACGTCGCCTTGCCGGCCAGCACGCCCGAATTGTACGGCCCGCCGAGCACGATGCCCGCGCCCGCTTTCGCGCATTGCGGAAACAGCGTCTCGATCGGCGCCTGTTCCAGCAGCGTATAGCGCCCCGCGAGCAGGAAGAGATCGGGATCGGCCAGCTCCAGCAGCCGCGCGCAAGGCTGCCACTCGTTGACGCCGAGGCCGATGGCCGCCACCGCGCCGCTGCGGCGCAGATCGTCGAGCGCGCGCCAGCCGCCGGTTTGCATCAGTTCCTGGATGCGCGCCTCCGACGCCTCGCGCCCGCCATGGGTGAAGCCGTCGACGTCGTGCACCAGCAGGATGTCGATGCGGTCGAGGCCGAGCCGCGTCAGGCTCGCTTCGAACGACCGCAGCACGCCGTCATGGGAATAATCGTAGACGTATTTCAATTCCGGCGAGACGACGAACGCGCCGGCATTGGACTCGCCCGGCGCACAGGGCTCGATCAGCCGCCCGACCTTGGTCGAAAGCAGATAGTCGTCCCGCCGCTGCTGCCGCAAAATGCGCCCGACGCGGTCCTCGGCCAGGCCCAGCCCATAGAGCGGCGCGGTGTCGTAAGTGCGCAGGCCCCGCGCCCAGGCCCGCGTCACCGTGGCGTCGCATTGCGCTTCGGAATAGGCCTGCCCGAGATTGCCGAGCGTCGCCGAGCCGAACCCGAGCAGCGAGAACGGCAGCGATTTGCCGGCGCGCGTGGTGAAATTGCGGACGGCGTCGAACATTCAGGCCGCCGGCCGCGGCGCAAGAAGGCGCGTGATCTCCAGGCTGCTGGGATAGCCCGCGGGCTGGTAGGAATAGAGCAAGGCGCGGCGGTCCTTGTCCGACCTGTTGGGCAGCGAGCGGTGCACCAGGAAGGCGCCGAAGAATACCACCGCGCCGGCCTTGGCCTCGACCGGGATCAGGCTACCCAGTGGAAATTGCGCTTCGTCCATCTCGTTGGCGCCGAAGCCGTCGACGCTCTTGGTGGCGCGGCACATCCCGTCGCGGTGGCTGCCCGGCGCCACTTCGAGGCAGCCGTTTTCCACCGTCGCGTCGTCGAGATAGATCAGCGCCGTCATGATCTTGTGGCAGACCTTGGTCATCGGCCGCCAATAGGGATAATCCTGATGCAGCACGATGCTGCCGCCGGTGCGGGCGCGCTTCAGCGTGATCTTCTCGGTGAAGAGGCCGATGTCGTCCTGGCCGACGACGTCCTTGGACGGATTCCACAGGCGCGGATCGCGCGCGAAGGCATCGAGCGGCTTGGAAATATGCGCGAAGGGTTCGACCGCCTGCACCACATCGGGATGCTCCGGCTCCCATTTCACGACCGCGCCGAGCTCGCGCTGGATCTCGAACATGTAGCTGCCGACGACGTGCTTGGTGCGGCGCTTGGCGGCGAGCAGGTCGCGCTCCAGAGTCTCGACCGCGTCCGCGATGGCGGCGCATTCGGCCGGCGCGAACACGCCTTCGCGCAGGACATAACCGTCCTCGTGGAGCTGGTTGCGCTCCGCGGGCGACAGACGGAAGGGCTCGGACATGCGCGGCACGCCTGAAGAATTGACATGCCAGCATCGGAAAAATCCGCCGCCACCGCAAGCGTTGACCCCTGAACATCGCAATTCTAACATGTTACATCGCCAGCAGGACCGGCCATGACCTATCCCACCGCCACCGCGGAACAGATCGCCTTCTTCGACGAACATGGCTGGCTGGTGGTGGAGGACGCGATTCCGCAAGGCGACCTCGACGAGCTCGAACGCTATTGCGACCTGATCCTGGAGAAGAAGGAAGAGATCGCCTTCGACTGGGCCTGGGACGCCAAGGAAGACCACGACAAGCGCTCCTTCCGCATCGTGCAGTCCTCGCCGACCTTCGTGTGGAAGGAGGCAAAGAGCGCGGCCTATCGCAAATGGCTGGTGGAATTCGGCGCGGCGCTGAGCGGGCTCAAGCTGGAGTTCTGGTACGACCAGTTCCTGGGCAAGCCGCCGGGCAAGAGCGTGCCGACCAACTGGCACCAGGATGAAGGCTATTGGGGCCGCAATTTGCGCAACAAGGGCGCCACCTGCTGGATCCCGCTGATCGACGTCGATGCGCAAAACGGCTGCATGCATTTCATCGACGGCGCGCACAAGGGCGAGGTGCTGACGCATCATCCGGTCGAAGGCATGGCGAGCGATCTTCTGACCTGCGATCCCGACGAAACGCATATGGTGGTGTGCCCGATCCGGCGCGGCAGCGTGACCTTCCACCACTCCAACATGCCGCATATGACGACCGCGAACCTGTCGGCGAACTGGCGCAAGGCGGTGTCGAACCACATGCAGGAGGCGGGCGCCGGCGGCGAAGGCGATCACTATCCGTGGAAGTTCTACGTCAACCAGCGCACCGGCCAGAAGATCGTGCCGCAAACCCGCGCCGACGGCGTGCCGGCGGAACTGGTGCGGCGGAAATAGGCACCGCCCTCGCGCTGTCATGGCCCGCGACTGCGGGCCACCCAGGTGATCACGCGCTCCAGCTTTGCAGATTGTGCGCAGCCAAATCCTGCGACAGCTATTATATCGTCAACTGGGTGGCCCGCATTCGCGGGCCATGACACCGAAAGTGTTAGGTCGCCATGCTCAAACTGAAAGACCCATCCCTGCTGCGCGCCGACGCTTACATCGACGGCGCCTGGACCGGCGCGGCCTCGGGCGCACGCTTTGCCGTCACCGACAAGGCCACGGGCGAGACGATCGCCGAAGTGGCCGATCTGGACGCCGCCGACACCCGCCGCGCGATCGCCGTCGCCAACGCCGCCTGGCCGGCCTGGCGCGCCAGGACGGCCAAGGACCGCGCCAATTTGATGCGCAAATGGTTCGAGCTCATCATGGCCAATCAGGAGGACCTCGCCCATCTGATGACGGCCGAGCAAGGCAAGCCGCTGGCCGAGACGCGCGGCGAGATCGCCTATGGCGCCAGCTTCATCGAATGGTTCGCGGAAGAGGGCAAGCGCATCTACGGCGACGTCATCCCGAGCTTCGCCGCCGGCAAGCGCATCCTGGTGCTCAAGGAGCCGGTCGGCGTCGTCGCTTCGATCACGCCGTGGAATTTCCCCAACGCGATGATCGCGCGCAAATGCGCTCCGGCGCTGGCGGCGGGCTGCACCTTCCTGATCAAGCCCGCGGCCGAGACGCCGCTGTCGGCGACCGCCATGGCCGAGCTGGCGCACCGCGCCGGCATTCCTGCGGGCGTGTTCAACGTCGTGACCTCGACCCGCGCCGCCGAGGTCGGCCGCGAGATGACGCAGAGCCCGCTGGTGCGCAAGTTCAGCTTCACCGGCTCGACCAAGGTCGGCAAGCTCTTGATGGCGCAATGCGCCTCGACGGTGAAGAAGGTGAGCCTCGAGCTCGGCGGCAATGCGCCGTTCATCGTGTTCGACGACGCGGACCTCGACGCCGCGGTCGACGGCGCGATGGTCTCCAAGTTCCGCAACATGGGCCAGACCTGCGTCTGCGCCAACCGGTTGCTGGTGCAGGACAAGGTCTACGACGCCTTCGCCGCGAGGCTCGCCGAACGCGTCGCCAAGATGAAAGTCGGCAACGGCCTGGACGACGGCGTGACCCAGGGCCCGCTGATCAGCCGCGCCGCGGTCGAGAAGGTCGAGCGCCTGCTCGGCGACGCGACCGCGAAGGGCGCCAGGATCGTGGCGGGCGGCAAGCGCCATGCGCTGGGCGGCACGTTCTTCGAGCCGACAATCCTCACGGACGTGACGGACAAGATGGATATCGCGCGCGAGGAAATCTTCGGGCCGGTCGCAACCCTCTTCCGTTTCTCGGACGAAGCCGAGGCCATCCGCATGGCCAACGACACCGAGTTCGGCCTCGCCGCCTACTTCTACACCCGCGACATCGGCCGCGTGATGCGCGTCGCCGAGGCGCTGGAATACGGCATCGTCGGCATCAACGAAGGCATCATCTCGACCGAGGTGGCGCCCTTCGGCGGCATGAAGGAATCCGGCATCGGCCGTGAGGGCAGCAAGTACGGCATCGAGGATTATCTGGAGATCAAATACGTGCTGCTGGGGGGATTGGCCCGGACGTAGTCGCCTTGCACGCCCTCGACCCCGCAGCTAACATTCTAGCTATGACCGCGCTGATGTTCGGCCCGCCGCCCGCGACCGCTTTCGAGCTCACCCCTCGGAAAGCGGAAATCGCCTTCTTCCGCGACAACGGCTTTCTCGCGGTGGAGCGCATCACCAGCGACACGGAAGTCGCCTGGATGCGGCAGATCTTCGAATACCTGTTCTCGCAAGAGCATGCCGGCAAGCCGGGCGCCCCGCTCGACCGCTCGGGCACGCCCTGCCCGGCGAGCCGCCGGCGCGGCTGACCCAGGCCTTCTTTCCGGAAATGTTTTTTCCCGAATTGCTCCAGACCCAGTTCCGCCGCAACGCCAAGCGCTATGCCGCGGCCCTGCTCGGCGTCGACGAACCGGACCTGTCGAGCTGGGGCCACATGATCGAAAAGAAGCCGGGCGGCCGCGCCGCCTCGTGGCACCAGGATCACGCCTATTGGCAGCCCGAGCTCGACTATTGCGCACTCGGCGTCTGGCTGCCGCTGCACGACGTCAGCACCCCGATGGGCGCGATGCAGTTCATCCCGGGCTCGCATAAGAAGGGATTGGTGCCGCATCGCCAGGAAGATGCGCCGCAGCACAACGTTTTGATGGCGAAGGATCCGGTCGATGCCGCGAAAGCCGTGCCCTGCCCGCTGAAGATGGGCGGCGCGACGTTCCACCATTCCGAGACTCTGCACTACACCGCGCCGAACACGACGACGCGGACGCGCCTCGCCTTCCCGATGGAATTCCAGCTCGCGCCCAAGCGCCGCGCGGTGCCGGAAATCATGCCCTGGATTGACGAATTCCGCGCCGCGACCGGCGGCGCAAGGCCGTTTATGTACGTGGCCGACGGGAAGGTGATGAAGGTTTAGAGGCCCTCTTACCCTCCCCTTGAGGGAGGGTCGAAATTGCGAAGCAATTTCGGGGAGGGGTCCGACG
>OLLF01000226.1_pt1 | contig 49784 bp, 50 predicted proteins | sample 1604471 | NCBI WGS metagenome assembly OLLF01 (sample SAMEA104055714, study PRJEB20765) | soil metagenome | isolation source: soil
TCCGTGTCCAAAACGTCGCCAAACGCTTGGAAGACAGAAGAATCAACGCCATGCGCCTTGTCCACCAATTTAAACCGGACAGCAGTGGCCTGGTGCCGGCCATCCATGAACACCGTCGGTGAAATTTTCTTCACCGGCTGTTTTCATGGGTCGCCCGGACAAGCCGGGCGATGACGATAGATTGGTTTCGCTTAGTCGAAGGGCGCTTCAAATCCGCTTCAGCAGTTCGGCCTTCTTCGCGTCGAACTCGGCCTGCGTCAGGTGTCCCTGGTCGCGCAGTTCGGCGAGATGGCGGATCTGGTCGGCGATGTCCGCCGCGTTCGCCGGCGCTACCGCGGCCGGCGACGGCGGCGTGAAGATCGGCGCCGCGGGCGGAACGATCGGCGCGCCGCCGCTGACCGCGGAGGACGCCTGCATCTTGGCGCGGATCGCGTTCAGCGCGTCGCCCGGCCATTTGTTGAAGACGTTCCAGAACAGATAGGCCTCGCCGCCCAGGACAATGAGGAACCACAGGCCGTTGAGACTGCCCAGGAAGAAGCCGCCGAACAGCAGCGCGGCGAGGCCCAGGCCGACGGCATAAAGCAGGAACTGCGTCGCCGGATCGATCGTCAGCGTCACCGCCGCCTGGCCGTCGCCGGTGGGCGCGATCACGGCCCGGCCGGGCATCAGCACCTCGACGGAGCCAGTTTCCATGTCCTTGCGGGTCAGCGTGAATTCGACAAGCGCGGGCGCGGATTGCGCGCCGAGCGTCGCCCCCGCGGCCTGCAGGGCGCCGCGCGTGTAGTCGAACGCCTCGGCCGGGCTCATCGCCATGTTGTAAAGCGCCGTTGCCGCCATGCGATTCTCCGAACTCAGGTCCGTACTGTGTCAGAGAAACGCACGAAACCGCTAGTGCGGCCCAGCCTTGCCGAGAGCGGCCACCGGCGCGTGGCGATGACAGGAGACGATATGGTCGTTCACCATGCCGACCGCCTGGGCGAAGGCGTAGACGATCACCGGCCCGACGAAATTGAAGCCGCGGTCCTTGAGCTCTTTCGACAGGCCTTCGCTCATCTTCGTCTTGGGCGGGACCTGCTTGAGCGTCTTGTAGCTGTTCTGCTTCGGCCTGCCGCCGACATGCTTCCAGATCAGGTCGCGAAAGCCGCCGGGCTCCTTCTCCTCGATGTCGAGCCAGAGCTGGGCGCCGCGGATCGCCGCCTTGATCTTGGACTCCGAGCGGATGACGCCGGCATTCCTGAGCAGCCGGCCCACGTCGCGCTTGCCGTAGCGCGCGATCTTTTCGGGAGCGAAGCCATCGAAAGCTTCGCGGAAATTATCGCGCTTCTTGAGGATCGTGATCCAGGAGAGACCCGCCTGGAAGCCGTCGAGCACGAGCTTCTCGTACAGCGCCCTGGAATCGTATTCCGGCACGCCCCATTCGTCGTCGTGATAGGCGATGTAGATCGGCTCCTTCACCGACCAGCCGCAGCGGACGATCTGGTCTTCCGCCATCCGCTTCAGCGCTTCGCCTTTTTCTTGGCTTTCTTCTTGGCCGCCTTCTTTGCAACTTTCTTGACGGACTTTTTCGCGGGCTTCTTCGCCGCCTGGGTTTTCACCGCCGGCGTCGCGAGCAGCGCCGCCTCGATCTTGTTGCCGTCGAGATCGTAGACGAAGGCGCCGTAATAGTCGGGGCCGTAATCGGGGCGCGGGCCGGGCTCGCCATTGTTGCTGCCGCCTTCGCGCAGCGCCGCCTCGTGGAATTTTTGGACCTGCGCCTTGGTGCGCGCGATGAAGCCGAGATGCGTGCCGTTGCCGATGCTCATCGGCTTGCCGTCATGCGGCGGGCCGATCCAGAACTCGGGGCGATCGGTGCCGTAGCCGATGGCGTGCGGCGAGTAGTCCGCCACGCGCTTGTAGCCCAGCGTCTTCAACACCGCGTCGTAGAATTTGGCCGCCCGCGCGACATCGCTGACGCCGGCGGAAACATGATGGAGCATGGCTTATCCCCTCATCGATGGAGTGTCAGAACAAAACAGAAACTTTCACTCGCGGCGCGCGGCGTCAAGGGAAAAGCCAATCCGGTTTTATCAATTTCACGCTGACGCCGTCTGTCAGCAGCGGCACATTGCCTGCCTCGTCCAGCCGGTCGAGGCGTATCAAGGCGAAGCCGTGGGCGCCATAGGCGAAGGTGACCTCGCCAACATCTTTCTCTCCGGCCTTCACCGTGGCGCCGGCGGCGATATCGCCCGATCCGTCGAAAGCCAGCAGGCGCTTGCGCGCGGTGCCGCGATGCTTCATGCGCGCGGTCAATTCCTGGCCGACATAGCAGCCCTTGGCGAAATCGACGGCGTGCAGTTCGTCCAGATCCGCGTCGAGCGCGAACATCCGGTCCGAGCCGAAATCGGCCGCTTCCGGCACGCCGAGTGCGAGGCGATGCGCGTGATAGGCCGCGGCGCTCGAGACATCGCCCGGCAGTTCGGCGCGCGCAATGAAGCCGCGCCTGCCCAGTGCGTCCAGCCGCGGATCGGGATAGCCGATGGCGCTTTTCGACATCTCGCCGTCCCAGGCCGCCAGCACCGCGAGCTGGTCGCGCGCTTCGAGGGTGACCTTGGCGCGTAGCCGGTACAGCGACAATCTCTTGAGCAGCGCGTCGCGCGCCGTGGCGGCGCAGTCGATCAGGATGGCGCCGTCGCCTTCGGCCAGGAAGAAATCGAACAGGATCTTGCCCTGCGGCGTCAGCAGGGCGGCATAGAGGCCCTTGCCGGGCGCCAGCTTTTCGATGTCGTTGGTGATCAAGCCCTGCAGGAAGTCACGCGCCTGCGGTCCGGCGACGGCGATGACGGCGCGATCCTCAAGATGGGCGACGGGCATGCCAAAGGAAGTAATGCCTCCGTGCCCGGTTGCCAAGGGAAGAGCCGCGGCGTACGCATTTTGCATGTCCGAGACCTTCGATCTTCTGATCCGCGGCGGAACCGTGGCGACCCCCAACGGCATCGCGCCCGGCGATGTCGGCGTGCGCGCCGGCAGGATCGCCGCCATCGGGGCGCTGGGCGGCGCCAAGGCGGCCGAGACCTTCGATGCCAGGGGCCTGCATGTCCTGCCCGGCGTCATCGACAGCCAATGCCATTTCCGCGAGCCCGGCAACGAGCACAAGGAAGACCTCGAAAGCGGCAGCCGCGCGGCTGTGCTGGGCGGCGTCACCGGCGTTTTCGAGATGCCGAACACCTATCCGCCCACGACGACGCGCGCCGCGATGGACGACAAGCTGGCCCGCGCGCATGGGCGCATGCATTGCGACTACGCCTTCTACATCGGCGCCACGCCGGCCAATATCGGCGCGCTGGCCGAACTCGAACGCATGCCGGGCGTCGCCGGCGTGAAAGCGTTCCTCGGCTCCTCGACCGGCACGCTGCTGCTGGACCATGAAAGCGACATCGCCGCCATGCTGCGCGCCGGCCGCCGCCGCGTCGCGGTGCATTCCGAAGACGAGGACCGGCTCAAATCGCGCAAGCACCTGGCCGTGGCCGGCGATCCGCGCAGCCATCCCGTCTGGCGCGACGCCGAAGCCGCGCGCATGTCGACCGAGCGCGTCATCCGGCTGGCGCGCGCCGCCGGCCGGCGCCTGCACGTGCTGCATGTGACGACGGCGGACGAGATCCCGCTGCTCGCCGAGGCCAAGGAGATCTGCACCGCCGAGACCACGCCACAGCACCTGACGCTGGCGGCGCCGGAGTGCTACGAGCGCCTGGGCACCTATGCCCAGATGAATCCGCCGATCCGCGACGCGAGCCATCGCGAGGCGCTGTGGGCCGCGGTGAACCAGGGCGTGATCGACGTCATCGGCTCCGACCACGCGCCGCACACGCGCGCGGAGAAGGACAAGACCTATCCCGATACGCCCTCGGGCATGCCGGGCGTGCAGACGCTGGTGACCATCCTGCTCGACCATGTCGCCGCCGGGCGGCTGACGCTGGAGCGTTTCATCGATCTCACCAGCGCCGGCGCGGCGCGCATCTTCGGCATCGCCGGCAAGGGCCGCATCGCGCGCGGTTACGACGCCGATTTCACCATCGTCGATTTGAAGGCGAAGAAGACAATCGAGAATTCTTGGATCGCCTCCAAATGCGGCTGGACGCCGTTCGACGGGATGGAGACGACGGGCTGGGCGCTCGCCACCATCATCCGCGGCAAGACCGTGATGCGCGACCGCGCGCTGGTGCTGAGCGGGCAGGGCGAGGTCGTCCGTTTCGGCGAAACCCTGGAACCGCGATGACCTGGGCAACCGATCGCTTGAACGCGCTGATCTCGGGCAAGGCGGAAGCGCCGCCGGTGATCGAGACGCTGCGACTTGGCCTGCTGGACGCCTGGGATGAGGGCTGGGTCGCCAAGCGCTGGGCGCCGCAACCGGAACTCCTGAACGGCGACGGCACGCTGTTTGGCGGTTACATTGCGGCGCTCGCCGACCAGATGCTGGGTTTCGCGGCCATGACGGTCGTGCCGGAAGGCAGCGCCTTCCGCACCATCAATCTCAACGTGCAGTTCCTGCGCGTCGGCCGTGCGCATCCGATCCTGATCGAAGCGCGCGTCACGTCGCAGACCAAATCCCTGATCGCGGTCGAGGCCGACTTCTATCGCGAGGACGACAAGACGCTGATCGCCAAGGCCGCGGCGCAGCAGATGCTCGCGCCCTTTGCAATGCCTTGACGCAGCCGCCGAATTCGGGTGGCCTGCCCCGCAACGACACTGGGTGGGCAGCGACGCCATGAAGAGCCGGTTTAAGGCCATTTTGCTCCGCAAGGACGCCGACAAGCAGACCGCCGACGACGTGGAACTGTCGCCGGACGAGCTGATGGCGGGCGACGTCACGGTCGCGGTGTCGCATTCGACGGTGAACTACAAGGACGGGCTGGCGCTGACCGGCCGCTCGCCGGTGGTGCGGAAGTTTCCGATGATTCCGGGCATCGACCTGGCGGGCACGGTCGAAGAGTCCTCGCATCCCGACTTCAAGGCCGGCGACAAGGTCGTGCTCAACGGCTACGGCCTCAGCGAAAGCCATTATGGCGGCTACGCGGAACTCGCGCGGGTGAAGGGCGACTGGCTGGTGCCGCTGCCCAAGGAATTCTCGCCGGCGCAGGCGATGGCGATCGGCACGGCCGGCTACACCGCGATGCTCTGCGTGCTGGCGCTGGAAGACGCGCATGTGAAGCCGGGCAGCGCGGTCGTCGTCACGGGCGCCGCGGGCGGCGTCGGATCGGTGGCGGTCTCGCTCCTGAGCAAGCTCGGCTACAAGGTGATCGCCTCGACGGGACGGCCGGAGGAAGAAGCCTATCTGCGCGATCTCGGCGCCGCCGAGATCATCCCGCGCGCCGAACTCGCCGGCGAGCCGCGCATGCTGGGCAAGGAGCGCTGGGCCGGCGCGGTCGACAGCGTCGGCTCCAAGACGCTCGCCAATGTCATCGCATCCACCTCCTATGGCGGCGCCGTCGCGGCCTGCGGCCTGGCGGCGGGGCTCGACCTGCCAACCAGCGTCGCGCCGTTCATCCTGCGTGGCGTGTCTCTGCTCGGCATCGACTCGGTGCAGGCGCCGAAGCCGCGCCGCATCCAGGCGTGGAACCGGCTGGCGAAAGATCTGGATATCGGCAAGCTCACCGCCATGACGCGAACGATTCCGCTGTCCGGCGTGCGCCAGGCCGCCGAGGATATTCTCGCCGGCAAGATCCGCGGCCGCCTGGTCGTCGAGATATAGGTCGGCGGGCGCAAGCGGGCATGGATTACGTCTTCCTCATCGTCTCCGGCGTCGTGATCGGGCTGATCGTCGCGGTCCCCATCGGGCCGGTGAACCTGATCTGCATCCGGCGCACGCTGGCCTTCGGGCCGGTGAACGGCTTCGTCTCGGGCCTCGGCGCGGCGCTGGGCGACACGGTGTTCGCCATCGTCACCGGCTTCGGCCTGACCGCGGCGGCGCAGCTCATCAAGGGCTATTCGTCGCTGCTCGAGCTGATCGGCGGCGGCATGCTGATCTATTTCGGCATCCACACCTTCCTCGCCAAGGTCGAGGCGCGGCTGCCGGATTCGCTGACCTCGCGCGAGAAGGGCGCCTCGACGCTGTTCCGCGCCATGGCTTCGACCTTCGCGCTGACCATCACCAACCCGGCGACGCTCTTGGGCTTCGCCGCCCTGTTCGCGGGGCTCGGCGGCCTCGCCGGCGGGCATCCGAGCTTCCTCGCCGCCGCCTTCGTGGTGATCGGCGTGACGGCCGGCTCGGCGCTGTGGTGGCTGGCGCTGACGACGATCGTCGGGCTGTTCCACGCCAGCATCAATGATTCCGTCATGGCGATCATCAACAAGGGATCGGGCATCGCCGTCGGTGGCTTCGGCGTCGCCGTGCTGGTGCATCTTGCGGCCAAGATGGCGGAGCGGCTCTTCTGAAGCCTAACGCGGGGCGTCCGGCGTCACCGAAACGTAGATCAGTTCTACCGCGTGGATTTCGTGCCGGTCGGGCGCGTGCGGCGCACCGGCGCCCAAGACGGTCAGGCGGACGCGTACGTGGCCGTCGACAACCATGCTTTGTGGCAAGGGGACCGTGGACTTGACGTCGCCGCTGCCGGCGTTCGCGCCGAAGACGGTGAGCAGTTCGAGGCGCGATCCATCCGCCTTGTCGACACGGATGCTGGCGCCGCGCGGCAGCCTCCCGGCGGTGACCGACAGCCAAACCCGCTCGTTGGCGGCGGGCGCGCGCGGCAGGCTCAAGATCAGTGACTTGAAACCCGCGCCGAGCGCCGGCGGGACGATGGGTCCCGCCAGCACGATGGCCAAAAGCGCACGCGCAAACATTCCCTACTGGGAAACGATCGAAACGGAGCGCAGCTTTGTCGTCCCAGCCGTGGCCTTGAGATTGCCGGCGGCCTCCGTCACGACCGACAACGTCTGCTCCTTGCCGGCCGTCAAGGTCAGGGCCCTTGACGCCTTGGCCAGAGGCACGACGACCGTGACGGTTCCGCCCATTGGGTGGTGATGGCCAAAGAACGTGATCAGCTCCACGAAGTTCGGGCTGCCCACGCCGAGGTTGCGCGCGTTGGCCGGCGCGTTGAGCAAAACCTTGAAGGCGTCGCTGGTTCCGCCGGGCCCGAGTTCAAGTTCGATCTTTGCGAACAAGGCCGAGGTTCCCGTGAGCGCCGCCGCGGGCAGCGTAAATCGGGCGCTCGCGCCGGCGGGAGCGCCGACGGCGCCGGCGACGACTCGTCCTGTTGTGCTGGTCGCCGCCGAGCGCGCCGACGCCACCAGCGCGGCCTTCGGAACGACGTCTTCACCGGTGCCGGGTTCGTAATCGTAGTCGAACCGTCCGATCGTGGTGTATTCGCCGGAAATGTGCGGCAGGTTCCTGCCCTCGGCGTCGACGAAGAACCGGAACCCCTGCTTTTCCCAGGCGTCTTTGTCCGCGCCCACCGGCGTGGTGGGCAGCGAGTAGGCCGTCTGCTTGCGGGTCCACACGTCCCACAGACGGTCGATATTGGAATGGTGCAGGAAGAAGATCGGATCGACGGGCGACAGGTTGTTCTGCATGAAGCCGCCATTGTCGGCGATCCTCTGACCGGCGATGTTGTAGACGATGCCGCCCACGCAATTGTGAATCTTGTTGTGCGGAAACATCTCGATCGGGCCGAAGCCCGCCATGGTGGAATGCTGGTCCGCCTTGTAGCTGCCGAAGGTTATGTAATCGGACGGCGACAGGCCGGTAATGACCTGGCCTCGCGACGACGACAGCGTCGTGAACTCATCGAGCTGCGGCTTCGCCGCCGTCAGGCCGCGCGCCTTGGCGATCGGATAGAACATCGGACCGGCCGGTGGGCCCTGAATCTGCTTCCACAGGTCCTCCGGGGTCTTGATTTCGCGGATTACCAGATCCGCGTTCTGTTCCGGCGTGAAGCCCTTGTACATGGCCGCGATCTGATCGGCGTAGGTTTTGTAAAAGGTGTCGTATGCCGCAATGAACCCAGGCGTCGTCGGCGTGAGAAATTGGCCGAACATGCTTTCGGGAACGCGGGGCGTGGCCGACCAATCCCAGTAGGGCAGGGTGAACCGGTCATAGCCGCTCATCTTGCGGCAGATCTGTTCGAAGTAACCGGTGAATCCGCGATGCCAGGGCAGGAACCACCAATTGCCGTGCGGGCAGTCCATGGCGTGAATGAAAGCGAAGCGATAATAGTTGAACGGGCTCGTCACCGGTTCGGCCATCATGGCGCGGATCGCCTTGGCGTAGTACCCGAGCATCTCCTGGCCGTTGCGGCTGGTGACGTTGTAGCGGGTGTATTTGGCCGGCGCCGCGGCGGCAGCGGGCAGCAGCGACACGCCGACGGCGGCGGCCGTGGTGCCCAGAAACACGCGGCGCGACGGGCCGGGATGCTGAAAGGATTGCGTCATGGCTGTGAATCTCCCCCTCTAAACGCGAATATTGGTTCACGTCTCGGGGATTCAGTCAAAGCAAAGATTCCGCGCGCGAGGCAAAATATTCGTGTGAAATCAGTCATCCCCCTCAAAGAGGGGGGCGCCCGGCGGTGGCGGTCCACGTCGCGACGATGTTCGTCTAGGTTCCGCCGTCGAGGGTGAAGAGGCCGGAGCGCGGGCACATCATGCCCGCGACGGGCACACTGACGAACTTCACGTGCTTCTCGTCGAGGCGCCAGGCCGCCATGGCGGGCAGCAGGACCGTGTCGTCGGTGTTGTAGTGATGCGTCGTATCCGGATCGAAGCCCTTGCGGTTGTCGAGCACGGCATAGACCGAATCCGCCATGTCCTTGCCGGCGATCTTGCAGATGCCGCTGAAGGCGGGCGTGGCGCGCGAATGCACCGGAAACAGGATGACGTCGCGCATGACGTCCTTGTCGTCCACCAGCATCTGATAGGTGCGGCCGCAGATGCGCCAGCCGGTCGCGTTCAGATGATCGTTGACGATCTCGCCGCCTTCGTCGACGAGGTCGAGGGCCTTGTGCCGCGCTTCGGTGTCGACGACAACGCCGGCCGGCATGACCTTGCCGATCAGCAGTTTGGGGATGTCGGCGCCGCAATGGATCGCGTCGAACGAGTCGCGCGCTTGCGCCGCACCGCACAGGAGCAGCAGGGCGGCGACAACGCCAAAGGTGATCTTGATCATGTGTTGCTCACAGCCTTCTTCGCCAGCGCGGCCATCCGGCTGATAACCGCTTCAGCCTCGTCCATGATCTCGGCGATAATGAGGCGCGACGGCTTGACCTCGTGGATGCCGCCGGCGCCCTGGCCCATCGCGAAGGCGGAGCGTTCGCGGCTGAGGCCCTCGATCTGGCCGCCGATGCCGCCCATCACGCCGGCCTGCGAGGAGAGTATCGCCTGCGCCGGGAACGGCTTGATGTCCTGCGGGCGCTTTTCCCAGTCGGCGACCCATTCGTTCTTGAACACCCGCATCGGCTTGCCGGAATAGGAGCGCGTGACGATCGTGTCCTCGTCCGTGGCATCGACGATGACCTGCTTGTAGAGGCCGCCGGCATGGGCCTCGGTCGCGGCGATGAAGCGCGTGCCCATCCACACGCCCTGGGCGCCCAAGGCCAGCGTCGCCGCGAGGCCGCGCCCGTCGACGATGGAACCCGCCGCGATCACCGGAATCTTCACCGCGTCCACCACCTGCGGGATCAGCGCCATGCCGGCGACGCGGCCGGTGTGGCCGCCGGCCTCGGTGCCCTGGGCGATGACGGCGTCGAGCTTGCCGGCCTCGGCGATGCGCGCATGCTTCACGGCGCCGGCGACGTTCATGACCTTCAGCCCCGCGTCGTGGAATTTCTTGACCAGGTGCGGCGGCGGCACGCCGAGGCCGGAGATGAAGGCCTTGGCGCCGCCCTCGATGATGATGTCGGCGGTGCGCTCCAGCGATTCCGGAACGGCCGCGAGCAGGTCGACGCCGAACGGCTTGTCGGTGAGATCGCGGACGATATTCATCTGGAGCTTGATCTCGTCGGGCGAGCGCCCGGCCATGCCCAGCGTGCCGAAGCCGCCGGCCTCCGACACCGCCGCGACGAGCTCGCCATACGACACGCCGCCCATGCCGGCCAGCATGATGGGATAGCGGATGCCGAGCATGTCGCAGAGCGGGGTGCGGATGGTCATGACGTGCCTCTTGTTCTTTGCGCCAGCATTCACCCCCGCCGCCGCGAGAGCAAGTCAGCCGAACCGCTTCTGCGCCTCGCGCGTCAGACCTAACCCAACGGAAAGGAAGTCCGAGCCGGCGGTGGCGCGCGCGTTCGGCGCGGCGCGCTGGATCGCGTCGCGCACCGCCGGCACGCGGCCGGAACCGCCGGTGAAGAAGATCGTGTGGATGTCGTCCGGCTTCAGACCCGCGTCCTGGATGCAGGCCGACGCGGTCGCAAACAGCCGGGCGGTTTTCGCCCGGATGGCGCGGTCGAAACCGGTACGGGTCGCCGGCGCCAGCAGGCCGCGCTCGATGAAGTCGAAGGGCAGGGCGGCGGCGTCCGCTTCGCTGAGCGCGATCTTGCCGTCCTCGACGGTGAAGGCGATGCGATGGCCGAGGCGCTGGCGGATCACTTTCAGCAGGCGCGCGACCTTTTCCGGCTCGCGGGCGCCGGCGACCAGCTCGATCAGCATGCGCTCGTTCTGGAACGTGTAGGTGAAGTTGATGGTCGGCCAGGTCGACAGCTCGAAATAGAGCGAGTTGGGCATCGGCAGGTTCTTCTCGATCAATTGCGTGCCCAGGCCCAGCAGCGGCATGACGGCGTCCAGGCTGAGCAGCGAATCGAAATCGGTGCCGCCGACCCGCACGCCGTCATTGGCCAGGATGTCGGCGGTGCGGTCGGCGCGCTTGCGCCGCTCCGGCCCGATGCGGATGACGGTAAAATCGGAGGTGCCGCCGCCGATGTCCGCGATCAGCACGGTCTCCTCGGCGGAGGCGGTTTCCTCGTAGTGATAGGCCGCCGCGATCGGCTCATAGACGAAGGCGACGTCGCGAAAGCCGATCCGGTTGGCGATGCCGTGCAATACGCGCTGCGCCTTGGCGTCGGCCGCGTCGTCGTCGTCCACGAAGCGCACCGGCCGGCCGTGCACGACGGCGGTTAGCTCTTCGCCCGCAAAGGCTTCCGCCTTTTGCTTCAGATGCCGGACGAAGATCTCGACCACTTCGGTCAGCGCCACCATCTTGCTGCCCAGCGCCGTTTTCTCGTCGATCAGCGGCGAGCCGAGGATCGATTTCAGCGCCCGCATCAGCCGGCCGTCCTGCTGGCCGATATAGGTCGCGATGGCGTCCGCGCCGAAGAGGACGTTGCCCTTGGTCTCGTAGTCGAAGAACACGGCGCTGGGGATCAGCGTCTCGGCCCCCTCGACCGGCGCCAGCACCGGCGCACCGCCGCGCATCACCCCGATTGCGGAATTCGAGGTGCCGAAATCCAGTCCGCATGCCGCCATGACAATCCCCTGTGACCCGTGTGAGGGGATGTCATCTATTACGATAGTCCGGGGCTTGCCAGACTGTTTCTTTGTGCCTAAAATGAGCCCTGATAGTGGGATGTCCGCGCTGCGGGCGTCCCTTTTTTGTTTGTGTACGGATTATTCATTCCGTATGCGGAGCGACCCGGTCATGGCACGAGCGATCCTGCGCGGCGTCATGGCCCTCATCGTCCTGCTGGTGATCGTGCTCCTCGCGGCGCTTGGCTACCGCGCCTGGCGCCAGCACGGCACGGCGCTGGCGCTGGCGATCACCGCGCCGCGCGGCATCGACGAGGCCCGCTTCGTCAAGATCGGCGGTATCGATCAGTTCATCCAGATCCGCGGCGAGGATCGCGGCAATCCGGTGATCCTCATTCTGCAAGGCGGTCCCGGCATCTCGATGCTCGGCTTGACCCCGATCTTCCGGTCCTGGGAACGCTATTTCACGGTCGTGCAATGGGACCAGCGCGGCACCGGCAAGACCTATGGCCGCAATGGCGGCCGTGCCGAAGCGCCGTCGATGACGATCGCCCGCATGACGCAGGACGGCTTGGAGGTCGCTGCCTTCCTGCGCAGTCGCCTGCACAAGGACAAGATCATCGTCCTTGGCCATTCCTGGGGCACGGTGCTCGGCCTTCGCATGGTGCGGCAGCAGCCCGCGATGTTCTCCGCCTATGTCGGCACCGGCCAGCTCGTGGACAAGGCGCAGAACGAGCAACGATCCTATGCGCAATTGCTGGCGAAGGTGCGTGCCGCGCACGATGCCGCCGGCGTCGCCGAACTGACGCAGCTCGGTCCACCGCCGTACAGATCACTGGCCGCGCTCTACGCGCAGCGAAAATGGCTGACGGCCTACGACACGCCGGCCGAGCGCGACCTGACCGCGACCCTGGCGCCGATGATCCTGCTCGCCCCGAATTATTCGCTGCAGGACCTCTACGATTTCCGGGCATCCACGGCTTTTGCGCAAACCGTCACCTATGACGAGATCAACGCCTATGACGCGCGCAAGCTGGGCTTGACGTTCGCCGTCCCGTTCTTCGTGTTCGAAGGCAGCCAGGACAACCAGACGCCGACCGTCCTGGCACAGGATTATGCCGCAACCGTGCGGGCGCCGGTAAAAAGGTTCGTGCTGCTGCCGGGCGGCGGTCACTCGGCCATGCTGACCATGCCGGACGCATTTCTCAAGGCACTTCTGGCTTATGTCCGCCCGATCGTCCCGGACGGGCGCTAGGCCGCCACCGCGACCGGCCCGCCGCGGCGCCGGTACGTCGCCAGCGTGTACAGCGCCACCACGATCACGTTCGGAATCCACGAGGTGTAGGCCAGCCACACCGACATCGCCGAATAGCTGTGGAAGCCGAAGAAGATGAAGCCGAACGGGATCTGCAGGCGCAGCGTCACCGCGCCGAACGTCATGGCGTAACTGAAGCGCATCAGCACGCGGTGCGCCGCGAAATTGCGCGCCACGGCGGTGCGCCAGCCGGCGAAGGTCGCCCCGATCCACGACACGGCCAGGAGGCCGAAGCCCAGCCCGGCGACCGGCCCGCCCGAGGCATAGGGCGCCGTCGCCAGCGCGCCGGCGCCGGCAATGAGGCAGGCGGCGACATAGACCCGGCCGCTCCAGCGGTGGAAACGCGGATAGCGGGCGCGGATGCGCGGGATGAACTGGAACGGCCCCAGCAACAGGGCGAAAGGCGCGATCAGCATATGGGTCAGCGCCTGCAGCGGGGCGCGTTCGATGACGCCGCGAATGCCGCTGTCGATGCCCAGCCAGACATGCGCGAGAACGCCGTCATAGCGCATGGCGTGCAGCGCGACGCCGACCGCGAGAAACGCCATCGTGTAAAGACTGAATCGCGTGATGCCTCTTTCCATGCGCCGCTCCCGCCTATATCTTAACACTGTCCAGATAAGGTAGGGCGCCATTTGAACAGTGTCAAGATGAAGAAAGTCGCGAACGCCAAAAAAGCCGGGGCGGCGAAGAAGCGCGCCTATCACCATGGCGACCTGCACGACCAGTTGGTCGCAGCGGCCGAAGCCATCATCCTGGAACGCGGCGTCGACGGCTTCACGCTGCGCGAGGCGGCGCGCCGGGCCGGGGTTTCGCCGGCGGCGCCGGCGCATCATTTCAAGGACGCGCGCGGCCTGCTGTCGGAAGTCGCGTTGCGCGGCTACCGCGAATTTGGCGATGCGCTGGAAGCGGCCGACAAGAGCGGCGGCAGCGACCCGCAGAAACGGCTGGATGCGCAGGGCCTCGCCTATGTGAAATTCGCGCTGAAGAATCCGGCGCGCTTCCAGCTGATGTTCGCGCACGGCAAATGCGACATGGGGTACAAGGATCTCGAGGCGGTCGCGAACCGCTCGTTCCTCGTCCTGGAAGGCGCGGTGCGCGCCGCGAACGGCCTGAAGCCCGACGAGGCGATGACGCCGGACGCCTACGGCTTTCTCATGGCGACCTGGTCCATCGTGCACGGCTTCGCGCATCTGGCGCTGGGCGGCGAACTGGACTGGGCGGCGAGCGAGCGCGGCGGCAAGAGCGCCATCCTGAATTCGTTCCTGCCGCTGACGCTGAAGCACCTGCCGGTGCCGGCGCGGCGATAGCGGATCAATCCGCCAGCCCGAAGAACAGCAGGGCGATGCCGATCGTGTCGACCAGGCCGTGCGCCAGCACGGCGACCCAGAGATTCCGCTTGCTGAGCAGATAGGCGGCACCGATGACGAAGCCGTCGATGGCGGTGGTGAACACGCCCGCGGGCCCCTGGTAGTAATGGCCGAAGCCGAACAGCACTGAGACGGCGATCAGCGCCAGCCAATGCGCCGGCACGGTGCGGTTGCCGAGGTCGGCGGCGCGGCCGAGCAGGTAGCGGCGATACGAGATTTCCTCCCCGAACGCGGCGAAGGTCCAGACCAGCAACAGTCCCTTTGCGACGGTGGCATAATCGCCCTTGGCGGTGCCGAGCGCCTTGGCCGCGCCGCCGGTCTCGTGCAGGCCCAGATAAGCCGCGAGCGGCTCGGTGACGAACTCGCCCGGCAGGATCACGGTCACCGCGGTCGCGGCAGCAATCGCGACCGTCATCAGCCAGGACTTCGGCCGCGTCAGGCCCAGCGCCACAAAACTGCCTTCGCGCAGGCGGATGGAAATAATTCCGAGCACGAACAGGATCGGCACTTCATTGGGCACGACCCGCAAGACGTTGTGCCCGATGACGATGGCGGTACCGATCAGGAATTCCGCCAGCGACAGGCCGCGCGCGCCGGCGCTGAGCCTCGCAGCGGACGGTGCCTGTGTGCTTGCGCTCATGACCATCTCCCGGCGTCGGCGTTATCGCATCAACGCCATCAGGCTCAGCGCCTGCTTCGCCGCCGCCATGATCTTTTGCGGATAATCGGGCCAGTCGGGAACGATGAGCGGCAGGCGGAAGTCTTCGGCGACGATGGCGCGGACGAGGGGCCAATCCAACACGGCGTCGGACCCCACTCGCCGGCAAGCCGCGCGCCAGATCTGGACTTCCTGGCCCCAGAAATAGACGGAGCCGGCGCCGATGTTCGCCTGCATGCGCTGGTAGTCCTCCAGCCTTCGGTCGCCGTCAGTCTTCTCCCAGATATCCGCGAGCAGCGTGTCGACGGGCGCCGCGGGTTTCCAAAAATTGGCGTCCGCCGTGACGATCTCGATCTTGCCCTGCGCCTCTGGAGGCAGCTGCGCCAACACGCCCTGATCCTCGATCAGGGCGATGATGGCGGGATCGCGCTCGACCACGGTAACGTGCGTGACGTCCGGCTTCAGCGCGGCGTTGGCCGCCTGCCAGCCGAGGCCGAGGCCCAGCACCACCGTGTGTCCGTGGGCGCCGGCCTGGCCGATCTGTTGGCTCTCGATCTCGGACGGCGTGGTCGACATCCACGACGCCTTGCCTTTCTCGCCCGGCCCCGTGAGCACGACGGCGCCGGATATTCGATAGGAGGTGCCCCAATAGCCCGGCGCGGCGATCATGCCGACGAGGCGGACCGACCAGGGCCCGCTCACCGTCTGGCGATAGTGCGGGAACCACAGGTCGGTCTTGAAGTCGCCGAGGAACCGGCGCGGGTCGTAGGTGTCGGTATTGCTCACGTCTATCCGCTCAGAAGATGATGTAGCCGCCGTCGATGATGAAGGTGTCGCCGGTGTGGTATTTGGCGGCGTCGCTGGCGAGATAGACCGCGATGCCGCCGAAATCCTCCGGCTTGCCCCAGCGGCGCATCGGGACGCGCGGGATGACCTTCTCGGCGAAGGCCGACGAGTTCTGCGCGAAACTCGTCATGTCGGTCGCGATCCAGCCCGGTGCGATGGAATTGGCGCGGATGCCGTAGCGCGCATGCTCGACCGCGATGGAGCGCATCATGGCGAGCACCGCGCCCTTGGTGGCGCTGTAGGCCTCGTTGCGGCTGGCGCCTTCGAGCCCCGCCAGGCTTGCGACGCCGACCAGCGAGCCGCCCGCGTCGCCTTTGCCGGCCCGCGCCACCATGTGCTTGCACGCTTCGCGCAGGGTGAAGAATACGCCTTCCTCGTTGACGGCGTGGACGCGGCGCCAGGTTTCGATCGTCATCTCGCCGAAAGAGGGCGCGCCGCCGCCGATGCCGGCATTGGCGATCACGGTGTCGACCCGCCCGAATTCCTTGATCGCTTCGCCCATCGCGTCGACGACTTCGGCTTCGTTCGCGACGTTGACCTTGCGCGCCCCGGCGTGGACGCCATGCGCCTTCAGCTTGGCGACGGCGTCGGCGTTCTTGTCGTCCTTGGTGCCCCAGATGACGACGTCGGCGCCGGCCTGCGCCAGCGCGTCGGCCATGCCGAAGCCGATGCCGCCATTGCCGCCGGTGACCAGCGCGACTTTTCCGCTGAGATCGAATGGCTTGTACATCTCATTCCCTCCATTTTTCGCTGCGCGGACGGTAGAGGCTGGCCGGAACCGAGGCAATGTGCGGTAACCATGTTGCCCGCGGACGTCTCCCAATTGCCGCGCGGCTATGACATTCTTGGCGCCAACAGCAGTGGGGCACGAGACCAAAGCATGACATCCGAGATCGCGGTGATGAACCAGCGGGCGGTCGCGCTCGCCGCCGATTCCGCGGTGACGCTGATCGACGGCGGCACGGTCGTGGTGCGCAACGACCAGCGCAAGCTCTACAACCTCATCGGCGGGCATCCCGTCGGCGTGATGTTCTTCGGCGTCGCCGACATGATGGGCCATCCCTGGGAACACCTGATCGAGCACTACCAGAAGAAGGCCAAGTCCGGCGCGCTGCCGCATATCCGCGACTACGCCGGCGGCTTTGTCGGCATGCTCGACAATCTGGAGGAGTTCTTCCCCAAGGAGCGCCAGCGCGACGAGTACAAGCGCCTGCTGGCCTCGGTGTTCCGCTACATCTTCCATCTGGCGCAATACTTACGCGAGTCCGGCGGCGTCGAGCGGCAAAGCATCAGCGACACCACGATCCTCGAAGAAGCCATCGAACGCGTCTGGCGCGACTACCAGTTCCGCGAGGACGGTTCGGCGCGCGGCAACCTTTCCTGCTTCCCGCAGGGCTTCGCCGAGACGGTGCGGCGCAACTATGCCGGCGAGATCGACGAGCTCATCGCCTACGGCTTCCAGCCCTTCGGCCTCGCCAAGCAGGCGGTGGCGCACCTGAAGGAGATCGCGGTCTTCGCCGTGGTGAAGGACCTCTTCCTGGAGGACGTCACGGGCTTGGTGTTCGCCGGCTTCGGCGCGGAGGAGCGCTATCCCGTGGTCACGACCTATTTCGTCTCGGCCATCGTCGGCGGCATCGTCAAGCGGGCCGAGGCCTCGTTCGACGCCATCGACGGCGACACGCGCTCCAAGATCCGCGTCTTCGCCGACAGCGAAGTGACCAACGCCTTCATCCGCGGCATCGACTTCAACCTGGAGCGCCGCGTCTATGGCGCGCTCAACAGCCTGATGTATGGCCTGGTGGACCAGGTCATCGGCGCTTTTCCCAATGCCGATCCGGCGACGCGCGAAGAGGTTCGCCGCCAGTTCCAGTCCAACTATATCCCGCAATATTTCGACGCGTTCCGCGGCATCATCGGCGATTACCAGCAGCACGCCTATATCAACCCGGTCTTGCGGGTGCTGGAGATCGCCTCGCGCAACGAACTGGCGGAAACGGCGCGCGAGCTGGTCTCGCTCAATGTCTTCAAAAAGCGCATAATGGCGCAGAAGCAGACCGTGGGCGGCGCCATCGACGTCGCCATCATCAGCCGCGAAGGCGGCTTTCAGTGGCATAGCAGGCAGGGTGGAGGCTGACATGGCCGAGTTGGTTTGCAGGGTAGAGGGCAGCTCGCTGTCCGAAGGCGCCGAGCGCTTCGAGAACCTGATCCGGGGCGTCAAGGACCGCCAGTTCACCGAGGCGCATGCCGCGCCCGAGCCCAAGACCGTGCCCAACGCCTTCGCCGTCAGCCCCGAAGAAGCCTGGTCCAAGAAATTCATGACCGCCGGGATCGGCCCCCACGATTTCAAGCCTGTGCAGATGCCGGCGGTCGCGGTGGCGGCGCCGTCCGCGGCGCTGAAACCCGCCCCCAAGGACCTCGAGCCGGCGCTGGCGCATGCTACGGCCAGGAGCGCGGCCAAGGCCGGCGATCTCCGCCCCGAGCCCATCGGCCAGGTGCTGGCCAAGCCGGCCCGCCGCCGGTCCTGGTTCGGGCGCCTTGTCCGGAGCGATTGATCCCGCCTACAGACCGGTGCGGCGTCACTCCGTTTGAGCAGGCGCCCCGATTCTGGGATAAGCTGCGCCGACGGAAACAGGAGTCTGACTATGAAGCGTTTCGGGGCCATCATGGCCGCGTTGACTGCCCTTTTGTCGTTCGTGACGGTCCCGGCGACGGCCGCCGATCCATCGCTCAGCCCGGAGGCGAATGCCGCCTATCTGCGCGCCAACGGCGCCAAGCCCGGCGTGGTCACCCGCCCGAGCGGGCTGCAGTACAGCATCATCAAGAACGGCTTCGGCGGCCGCGCCCTGGCGACCGATCTGGTCAAGGTCTCCTATGTCGGCATGCTCATCAACGGCAAGGTGTTCGACGGCACCGAGCCGATGACGCCGGCCTCGTTCACCGTGAACAAGCTGATCCCGGGCTGGACCGAAGCGCTCAGCATCATGCGGGTGGGCGACAAGTGGCACATCGTGATCCCGGCGAACCTCGCTTACGGCCCGCGCGGCGCCGGCGACGGGCTGATCCCGCCGAACCAGGTCCTGGTCTTCGACATGGAACTGCTGGAGGCGACGCACCCCAAGCAGACCGCGCCCGATCCCAATGATCCGGACGCCCCGCAGCAGCAATAATTTGGAACCTGAAAGCCTTTTGCGAACTTGATATCAGGCAGACGAGGTGCGGCTAAACCGCGCCGTGGGGCAGCAACGGACGTGTTCAAGGCGGTCCTCAGCGGCTGGCGTCATCGGATCGGGGGCGGACGCCTCCGGATAACGATCGCCTTGTTCCTGGTGGTCGGGGCGTCCGTGCTGTTCTGGGCCAGCCGCGACTACACCGTCGTGGCGCCCGACTGGGCCGGCCAGATCAGCGGCATCACCTATGCGCCGAGCCATGTCTTCACCCTGCGCGACCACGCCCGCATCACGCCCGAGCAGATCGACCGCGACATGGCGCAGCTGTCGCTGCTCACCGGGCGCGTGCGCACCTACACCGTCGCCAACGGCATGGACAAGGTGCCGGAGATCGCGCGGCGCCACGGCCTGACGGTCTCGCTGGGCTGCTGGATCTCGGCCGACCTCGAGCAGAACGAGACCGAGCTGGCGCTCTGCATCAAGACGGCACTGGCCAATCGCCGCGTCATCGACCGCGTCTTCGTCGGCAATGAGGCGATCCTGATGGGCATGGTGACGCCCGACCAGCTCAACGGCTACATCAAGCGGGTGCGCGACGCGTTGCCCTCGCGCATCAAGATCACCACCGCCGAGCCCTGGTCGACCTGGCTGCTGACGCCCGAGATCGGGCAATATGTCGACGTCGTCTCGGTGCACCTGCTGCCTTATTGGGAGGGCATGTCGGCGCAGGATTCGCTGCGCTTCCTGGAGCACGCCTACAACGACGTGCAGGAGGAATTTCCCGACAAGGCGATCGTGATCGGCGAAGCCGGCTGGCCGTCGCAGGGGCGCACCAAGCGCTTCGCCGAGCCGTCGGTCGCCAGCGAAGCCTATTTCATGCGCGCCTTCGTGCAGTTGGCGATGGAGAAGGGCTACGACTACTACCTGCTGGAGGCCTATGACCAGCCCTGGAAGATGGCCAATGAAGGCTCGGTCGGCGCCAGCTGGGGGCTGTTCGACGCGCTGGGCAATCCCAAATTCGCCTTCACCGGCCTGCTGCGCACCTTCCCCGAATGGCGCACCTACGCCTTGTTCGCGTCGTTCCTGACGCTGGCGCTCGGCCTTTTGATCCTGGGCTGGATGCCGCGCATGCGCCAGCAGGGCTATCTGGTGATGGGCGGCCTGGTCGCCGTGGTCTCGACCGGCCTGCTGGTCCTGATCGACGCCAGTTCGCTCGAATATGTCGAGCCCACCGATCTTGCGATGATCATCGCCATGACGCCGCTGGTGCTCTTGGCGTCGACCGTGATCCTGACCGAAGGCATCGAGCTCGCCGCCAGCCTGTGGCGGGTCGAGCGCCGCGCGGTGCGCGCCGCCATTCCGGAGAAAAGCCCGCGCGTCTGCGTGCATGTGCCGTGCTACAACGAGCCGCCGGCGATGGTGATCGAGACGCTGAACGCGCTGGCGCGGCTGGACTACGACAATTTCGACGTCATCGTGCTCGACAACAACACGCCGGACCCTGCGACCTGGATGCCGGTCGAGGCGCACTGCGCCACGCTGGGCGCGCGCTTCCGCTTCTTCCATTACGACGACATGGCGGGCTTCAAGGCCGGCGCGCTGAACGAGGCGCTGAGGCTCACCGGCCGCGACACCGCCTATATCGCCGTGATCGACAGCGACTATCAGGTCGAGCCGTTCTGGCTGCGCCGCGCGCTGCCGTTCTTCGCATCCGACAATATCGCGGTGGTGCAGGGGCCGCAGGATTACCGCGACGCGCATCAGAGCATCTTCAAGGCCATGGCCTATGAGGAATATCGCGGCTTCTTCCAGATCGGCATGGTCGAGCGCAACGAGCACAACGCCATCATCCAGCACGGCACGATGACGATCGTCCGCAGAGGCGCCCTGGAGGAGGTCGGCGGCTGGGCCACATGGTGCATCACCGAGGACACCGAGCTCGGCCTGAAGCTGTTCGAGGCCGGCTATGGCGCGGCCTACATTCCCGAAAGCATGGGCTCTGGCCTGATGCCCGACACGCTCGATGCCTTCATCGGCCAGCGCTATCGCTGGGTCTATGGCGCCATGCAGATCATGAAGCGCCATGCCGGCGCCATCTTCCTCGGCCGTTCCAAGCTCTCGGCGGCGCAGCGCTACCAGTTCCTGGTCGGCTGGCTGCCCTGGATCTCCGACGGGCTCGGCATGATCGTGACCTATATGGCGCTGGTCTGGACCGGCCTGATGTGGGCCGCGCCGCAGACCTTCGACGTGCCGCTGCCGGCGCTGTCCGCGGCAGCGCTGGCACTGTTCGCCGCCAAGACGATGAAGACGCTGCTGCTCTATCCGCAGAAAGTCCGCTCCGGAATGCGCGGCGCGATCGTCGCGTCGGTCGCCGGCCTCTCGACGACGCACGCGGTCGGCAAGGCCGTGATCTCCGGCCTCTTCACGCGCGGCAAGCCGTTCCTGCGCACGCCCAAATGCGAGGACCAGGCGCTGCTCAGCCAGGCGCTGCGCAAGGTGTGGCAGGAGACGACGCTGTTTGGCCTCTGCCTGCTGGCGCTGTTGTCGCTGGCCACGGGCCCGTCGCTCGACGATCCCGCCGTGCAGCTCTGGATGGTGATGGTCTCGGTGCAGAGCATTCCCTATCTTGCGACGGTCGCCACGGCGGCCATCAGCGCGGTGTCGAACAAGCAGCGCGAGGCGCGGTCTGTGACGCCACCGGCGCAGACGGCGCCGGCACCGGAGTTGCCAAAGGCAGCTTAGATATCGGATTGGCGGTTGACTGAAACGCTATTTGCGCTGGCCTCCGATTTCCGGCAGCAGCAGTTGCTCGATCCTCGCATTCGCCTGACAGGCGATTTTGGTAGCGTCGATTTGCCAAGAAGCAATTCCGGATAATCTGAACTCGGCAAGTTGGTAGTTTCCATCGGAGACAACGTTTAGAAAAGCAGTCCAGAGCCCGCCACCGCTGGTCCCGCCGAAGCTCTTTGGGAGATCGGGAACGTTGTTTTCCGTCGTCTCAAAGGTTATGGCACCACGATCTTCCGCCACAATGCGCCCGGCATTCATAAGTCCTCGTATCATGGTCACCCAAGTCCCGTTGTTGGCCGCGGGCTTATCTGTCCTTTCGTCCAGAAGACCAAGGATTGCATCCGCCCGTTTCGTGAACTGAGGTTCACCTCGCGCGTGTTTTTGGGCGTTCTGCATAAGATCCAGGAAACTTGATTTTGCCGCAATCGATGAAGAAGTTTCTGGCGGCAACCACGTGACTGCCAAATCGGCCGCCTTTTCCGACCATGGTCCGTTGCCGAGAGTAATCGTCTCTGTCTCTCTCAGCTGCACCACGTCTCGCTGGGGCGATCGTCCGGCAACAGTTATCAAGCCTATCTCTGATCTGTTCGCGTAGCACTCAGCGACATGCCCACAGGTGAGTATGCCTCGGCGACCTTCTACTGACACCAAAACGCCAGAGCCTAGAACTCGTGCACCCAAGTGAGGATCGAGAGCCATGAGCCCCACTGAGAACTGGCTGGCGCGGCCGAATAGAAGCGGACCTGCATCCTTAGTCATAATTCGTTCCGAATTGCGAGGCGAACTACCTCCGGTTAGATTCTCAAATTTCGATCACCTTCCCCGGATTGAGGATGTTGTTCGGATCGAAGCTGCGCTTGAGCGCGCGCATCAGGTCCATCTCGACGGCGCTCTTGTAGCGGGCGAGCTCGTCGCGCTTCTGCACGCCGATGCCGTGCTCGGCGCTGATCGAGCCGCCGAAGTCGTGGACGATGTCGTGCACGATGCGCTGGACGTATTCCCAGCGCGCCAGGAACGCCTCAGCGTCGCCGCCCTTGGGGGCGCTGAAATTGAAATGGATGTTGCCGTCGCCGATATGGCCGAAGCTCACGGCGCGCGCGCCGGGCAAGGCGGCCAGGACGGCCTCCGTCGCTTTCGCGAGAAATGCCGGGATCGCGCCGACCGGCACCGAGATGTCGTGCTTGATCGAGGCGCCTTCGCGCTTCTGCGCTTCGGACATGGTCTCGCGCAGGGCCCAGAATGCGGCGCGCTGGCTGTCGCTCGCCGCGAGGACGGCGTCCGTGACGATATCGGTTCCGGCGGAAGCCAGCGCCGTCTCGAACACCGCATGCAAATCGAATTGCGCCGCGCTCGTCGCTTCGACCAGGACATACCATGGCGAGGGAGCCGCGAGCGGATCGCGGGCGCCCGGCATGTGCGCCAGGACAAGCTCGATGCCGAGGCGCGGCATGATCTCGAAGGCGGCAACGAGACCGCCCGTCGCCGCCTGCAGGCGCGCCAGCAAGGCGACGGCGGCGGCGGGCGAGGGCACGGCGACGAACGCAGTCGCGCGCGCTTCGGGCCTGGGAAAAAGCTTCAGCACCGCCGCGGTGATGACGCCGAGCGTGCCTTCGGCGCCGATGAAGAGCTGCTTCAGGTCGTAGCCGGTGTTGTCCTTGCGCAGGCCCGTCATGTGGCCCAGCACCCGCCCGTCGGCGAGAACGACTTCCAGGCCCAGCACCAGGTCCCGCGCCATGCCGTAGCGCAGCACGGCCACGCCGCCGGCATTGGTCGAAAGATTCCCGCCGATGGTCGCGCTGCCCTCGGCCGCCAGGCTGAGCGGGAAAAGCAGGCCGGCCTCGTCCGCCGCCGTCTGCACCGCTGCGAGGATCACGCCGGCCTCGACGCTGATCGTGTGCGCCGCGGCGTCGAGCGCGCGCACCTTGTTGAGGCGCGAAAGGCTCAGCAGCACCTCGCCGTCGAACGGAATCTGGCCGCCGACGAGGCCCGTATTGCCGCCTTGCGGCACGATGGGCGTGCCGGTCTCGTTGCAGATGGCGAGGATCGCGGAAACCTCGGCCGTCGTCGCCGGCTTCAGCAGCAGGGCGGACCGGCCCTTGTACTTGCTGCGCCATTCTTCCAGATGCGGCGCGATCTCGGCCGGGTCTTCGCTGAAGCCTGTGGCGCCGGCAGCGGCCTTCAGGCGTGCGAGCGTCTCGCCGTTCATGGCGCCTCGCGCGGGCCGGCGGCGCGCCGCAGCCGGTCGTTGATCGCTTCGCCAAGCCCCGTGCTCGGAATGGGCATGACCGCGATGGCCGACGCGCCGGCGGCATCGAGCGTATGCAGCATGGCGAACAGATTGGCGGCGGCTTCCTTTAAATCTCCCGAGACGCTGAGATTGAGCATGCGGCGCGCGCCGGCCGGTATCAGCGGGCCGAAAGCGAGCAGCGCCTCGTCGTCTCGCGCCGTCAGCGCATCCAGGCGCAGGGCCGCACGCGGTGCATAGTGACTGGCGAGTTGTCCCGGCGACTGGATTTTGGAGCCGGCGGCGGCTGGTGCCAGTGAGCCGGCAATCGCTTCGACGTCGGCCCGCGCAAGGGCGCCCGCGCGCAGCAGGACCGGACGCTCGCCGTCAAAGCCGATGACCGTCGACTCCAATCCCAGCGGCGTCGCGCCGCCGTCGAGGATGAAGTCGACCCTGTCCCCCAGGCTTTGCGCGACGTGCTGTGCTGTTGTCGCGGTAATGCGGCCCGAGGCGTTCGCGCTCGGCGCGGCAATTGGTACACCGCTGGCGGCAAGAAGTTTAGCCGCGATCGGATGCGCCGGCACGCGTAGCGCGACCGTGTCCAGTCCGGCGCTGACCAACTCCGACAATGCGCAGCCTGCGATGCGCGGCAAGACCAGCGTCAACGCGCCGGGCCAGAAGGCTGCCGCCAGCCGGCGCGCGCCATCGCTGAACGTCGCGTGGCGTTCGGCCTGCGCGAGACTGCTCACATGCACGATCAAGGGATTGAATTGCGGCCGGCCCTTGGCCTCGAAGATGCGCGCCACCGCGCGTCCGTTGCTGGCGTCGGCGCCGAGGCCGTAGACGGTCTCGGTCGGAAACGCGACCAGCCCGCCGCCACGCAGCAGGCGTGCGGCGTCGGCAATCGCGCGGTCATCGGCGCGGCGCAGCAGCGGGGAAGAGGCAAGAGCCGTCATGCCGCCAGTCTATAGCGGAAATCAGGGGGCTTTTGTCGCCGTCAAATCGATCGCGATCGCCACCTCATGCGCGATGGGCGTGGGCGCGGCCCATTCGCCGCTGCCGAGGCCGAAATCGGTCCGCAGCACCGCCGCCTTGCCCGTCATGTGCGCCGTGTTGCCCGTGATGGTCAGCGTGAAGGGCAGGGTCACCGGCCTGGTCACCCCATGCAGCGTCAGGCGCCCCGTGGCGACATAAGCATTGCCGCCCTTGGCGGTGAATCCCGTGGTCTCGAACTTCGCCGCCGGGAACTGGCCGATGGAAAAACCCTCCGGGCCCTTCAGCCCGTCATCATTGTCGGATGAGCCCGACGTCTCGCTTGCCAGATCGACGGTCACGGTGGCCTTGGAATGCGCCAGGTCGGCCGGATCGAATGCGATGTCCGCTTTCCACGACTTGAAGGTCGCGACGAACGCCTCGCCGCTCCATTGCACCGTGAAGCCGAGCCGGCTTCTGGCATGGTCGACGTTCCACGTCGCGGCGGCAGCCGGAGCCGTCAGCAGGATCGACGCGACGGAGGCGAGAAGAAGTTTCCTCATGCCGGGTCGTCCACATGCGTGCCGGGGATCATGCGCTTCAGCACATCGTCGCGGCGCAGGAACTGGTGATACAGCGCGGCGCCGACATGGAGGGGAATGAGTACGATGGCGCTCCAGGCCAGGAACACATGCGTGGTGCCGAACAGCTCATGATAGGGGTGCACCGCCTCACGGGTCATGCCGGCGAAGAACGGCAGGTTCGGCCAGGTGAAGAGGCCGAAATAGAGCGAGCCGTTGCCCAGCGGCGACGCCGAGACCAGCAGCCAGCCGGTCAGCGGAATGAAGACGATGGCGAAATAGAGCACGAAATGCGAGGCATGCGCCGCGAAGCGCAGCACCGGCGACATGCCGCGCGGCAGCGGCGGCACGGGATTGATCAGGCGCCAGCCCAGCCGCAACAGACTCAGCACCAGCACCGTCAGGCCGATGGATTTGTGGATCTGGACGACGGTGAAGCGGGCGGGGTCCTGGTGCGACATGAATTCGGCGAACCACAGGCCAAGGACGATGTTCGTGAGCACGAAGAGGGCGATGACCCAGTGGAACGCCATCGCGACGCTGCCGTAACGCAACATGGTATTTCGCAACGCCATGGTTCAGGCTTTCTGCTGCTGGAACATGGCTTCGATGGTCAGCCGGACCTCGTCGCCCACGAAGCTCGTCCACATCATCTTGTCCAGGCCGTAATCGCTGCGCTTGACGACCGCCGTGGCGTGGAAGCCCAGCGCATAGGCCGCGCCGCCCATCGGCGACGAAACCCCTCCGTTGAAGGTGACGTCGAAGGTGACGGGCCGGGTCACGCCATGGATGGTCATATCGCCCGTCATCGTGCCGCTGGCAGGGCCGGTGCGCGCGATCGTCTTGGAGACGAAGGTGGCGGTCGGAAACTTCGCCGAGTCGAACACGCCGGGGCCGACGATCTCGCCCATCAGCTCGCTGCTCATCACATTGGCGCTGGCGGTGTCGATGGTCACCGACACGGCGCTCTTCTCCGGCGCCGCCGGATTGAAGGTGAGCGTGCCCGTCACCTTCTCGAAGCGGCCGTAATAGTCGGTGAGGCCCAGATGCGGAATGGCGAACAGCACCTGCGTGTGGCGCGTCTCCATCTGATAGGTGCCGGCCGGCGCCTGCCTGGGATCGGTGGAAATGCCGGCGGCGTTCGCCACGCCCACCAGGCTTGCGAAACAGGCGAACAGGGCTAGGCGGCGCATGGGTCCTCCGGTCGGCAAATCACGGGTTCTTCCCACCTATAACGCCCCTGCACGCCGGTTGCAGCGCCGTGACGCGGTAAATATGCGCGACTTGACGGGGCTCGGACGGCCTACCCATAGTCGATGCAACCGCCATTCCTCCGAAAGGCTCCCTCGCGTGAGCGCCCCCGAAGCCCGGGTCCGTCCCGGCAGCAATCTCGATTATCCGTTCGAAACCCGGCCCGAAACCGGCCACAGCATCGTCGTGGCGCCCGGCGTGCACTGGGTACGCATGCGCCTGCCGATGCAGCTCAATCACATCAATTTGTGGCTGCTGGAAGACGGTGACGGCTGGACCGTCGTCGACACCGGCATCCGCACCGAGGAGACCGTCCAGGCCTGGGAGCAGCTCTTCGCCGGGCCCATGCAGGGCCGCAAGGTCAGCCGCGTCATCGTCACCCACATGCATCCCGATCACATCGGGCTGGCGGGCTGGCTGGCACGCAAATTCGACGTCGAGCTGTGGATCACGCGCACCGAATTTCTCATGTGCCGAAACCTGGCCGCCGATACCGGCCAGGAGGCGCCCAAGGAGGGCCTGCGCTTCTACCGCGCCGCCGGATTCCCCGAAGATCTGCTGGAGAACTACCGCACCCGCTTCGGCGGTTTCGGCCACGGCGTCTACAAGCTGCCCAACGCCTATCGCCGCATCGTCGAAGGCGACAGAATCGAAATCGGCGCGAACACCTGGCGGATCGTCGGCGGCAACGGCCACTCGCCGGAACACGCCTGCCTGTGGTGCCCGGAGCTCAACGTCTTCATCTCCGGCGACCAGCTGCTGCCGAAGATATCCTCGAACGTCTCCGTGCATCCGACGGAGCCCGAGGCCAACTCGCTGCAGGACTGGATCGATAGCTGCGCCAAGCTCAAGCGCGTGGTGCCGGACGATGCGCTGGTCCTGCCGTCGCACAATGAGCCGTTCCGCAAGGCGCCGCTGCGGCTGCAGGAGCTGATCGACCATCACGAGGAGGGGCTCGACAAACTGCACGCCCTCTGCGCCGAACCCAAACGCGCCGTCGACGTCTTTCCCGCGCTGTTCCGCAGCCGCATCACGCAAGGCAATTTCGGCATGGCGACGGGCGAGAGCCTGGCGCACCTCAATTGCCTGCGCTTCCGCGGCCGCATGCAGCGCACCGCCGACAAGGACGGCATCGACTGGTACGAGGCGATCTGACGTTAACCGGTTGGGTTCCCTGCGAAAGCGCGCCAGACGCGGAATCGGCCGCGCGCGGTTACCTTGTCAAAACGTCGCCCGTGCAAAGAACGCCCCCCCGTGTTGAATGGAGGCCAGGAGCGAATCGATGCGGTTGCAGCCGGTATTTGTCGCGATGGGTCTGCTTGCGGCCCTGCCGGCCAGCGCTGCCGCCTTGCCGTCCTGCGCCGGCCCGGTCGAGATCACGGGCGGGCAATTGCTGCGCGTCGAAAAGAACGGCGCGGTGATCTTCACCGACGGGCGCGCCATTCACCTGGAAGCCATCCGGCTGCCGGCCGGCGCGGCGGACCGGGCGCCGCAGGCTTTCGCCGACAAAGCATTGGCGAGCCTCGCCGCGCTGCTGCACCAGGCGCCGCTCACGCTGACCGCCGTGCCGCCGAAAGAGGATCGCTACGACCGTGTGCGTGGCCAGCTGTTCGGCGCCGGCGGCAACTGGGTGCAGCTGGCGCTTCTCAAGAGCGGCCTTGCACGCGTCGCCATCGCGCCGGACCGCACCGAATGCGCCGGCGAGCTCTTCGCCGCCGAGGCGCAGGCGCGCGCCGCGCATGCCGGCATCTGGTCGCTGCCCGCCTATGCCGTACGCACCCCGGACACGGTGGGGCGCGACATCGGCACCTTTCAGATCGTGGAGGGCAAGGTGCAGAACGCCGGTCTCAAGAATGGCCGCGCCTATCTCAATTTCGGCGCCGACTGGCGCACAGATTTCACCGTCAGCGTCGCGCCCGAGGACATGGCGAATTTCCGCCGCACCGGCGTCGATCCGCGCGCCTATGCCGGCCAGACGATCCGCGTGCGCGGCATCGTGCAAGCGCTGAACGGCCCCGAAATCGAAGCCGCCAATCCGCAGGGCATCGAAGTCGTCCCGTAGCCTGCGTTCACCTTGTTTGGCGCGGAATTCCTCCTATAGACTGCGCCGGGGACGGCAGAATCAGTATTGGGGCTCGCCATGTCGAAATTCTTCAAATGGCTGTCGTCGGCCTGGAAATACCTGACGTCCAGGCCGTGGTACGTGAAAATCGCGGTCTTCGCGATTGTGCTGGTCGCAATCGTAGCCGTCTCCAATTACATCTCGAATGTATGGGCATTCTGGGATCGCGACCCGGATCGCGGCGCCACCATCGTCGAGACCGACGTCTATGGCGACGTCGCCAAGTCGATCCGCTACCTGCCGCAGAACTGGGAGCCCAAGGACTCGCTGTGGTTCGACAGCGTCACGCAGGGCTCCGATCTCATCCCGTATGATTTCTTCCTCGTCCTGGAGCAGCCCAACGGGCAGCTGTTCCGCTCCAACGAGCACATGAACAACGCCTACCGCTATCTGGCGCGCAAGCCGACCTACAGCAATCCGGACGGACTGCCCATCGGCTTCACCAAGGACAATTACCAGGGCCAGGATTTCATCGGCTACACCTGCGCCGCCTGCCACACCAATCAGATCAACTACAAAGGCGTCGGCATCCGCATCGACGGCGCGCCCGCCATGGCGGACATGGACACGTTCCTGACCGACCTCAGCAATGCGCTGGCGCTGGCCCAGAGCAGTCCGGGCGTGCAGGCGCGCTTCATCAAGAACGTCCTGGCGCTCGGCAATTACAGGTCCGAAGATGCGGTCAAGGCGGACTTGCAGAAATTCACCCTGAAGCTCCTGACCTATCGTATCGTCAACAAGAGCGACACGGCTTACGGCTTCGCCCGTCTCGACGCCTTCGGCCGCATCTACAACCAGGTGCTGCAATATGTCGTCACCGTGCCGGACATCGAGGCGGCGGCGAGCACGCTGATCGGCCAGGGCAAGCTGACCAAGGCCGACCTCGACACATGCGGCTTCACCGCGATCGTCGACGACCTGAAGAAGAACGGCAAGCAGCAGGTGCTGAACGGCGAGGACCGCGACCGCATCATCCAGAGCCTGGTGAGGCTCGGCAGCCTCAAGAAGGTCCTGTATTTCCGCAACCAGGTGTTCAACGCGCCGGACGCGCCGGTCAGCTATCCGTTCCTCTGGGACATCCCGCAGCACGATTATCTGCAGTGGAACGGCATCGCGGCGAATGCCGGGCTCGGGCCCATCGGCCGCAACACCGGTGAGGTGATCGGCGTCTTCGGCAGCATGAACTGGTCGCTGAGCGATCACTGGACCGTCGCCGGCGTCTTCAGCGGGCAGGGGCTCTTCAACAGCCATCCGATCGACTACAGCTCGTCGGTCAACGTCCACAATCTGGCGCTGCTGGAGGACCACCTGAAGACGCTGTGGCGGCCGGCCTGGCCGCAGGACCTGCTGGGCAAGATCGACGGCAACAAGGCGTGGCGCGGCAAGGTGGTGTTCGACCAGTATTGCGCGTCCTGCCACGCCCAGATCGATCCCACCGACGCGTCGCGCCGCATCGTGGCGCATTTCTCGGCCCAGGATTCGATTCACACCGACGACATGATGGCCAAGAACAGCGTCGGCTATACCGGCTTCAGCGGCATCGTGCGCAATTCCTACATCACCGTCGGCGCCGGGCCCTTGCTGCTCGACCAGAAGGCGCCTGTCGCCGCGCTCCTGACCAAGACCACGATCGGCGTGGTGTCGACTCCGGACAGCGACAAATGGTGGCCGCGCCGTTTCGCCGAGTGGCTCTACGACGTGATCTTCTCGCTGCGCACCAACGACATCCAGGCGTCGCTGAAGAACGGCGACTACCATCCCGACACGTCGGCCGATCCGCTGGCGTCGCTGCGTTCCTATAAGGGCCGCGCGCTGGACGGCATCTGGGCCACGGCGCCCTATCTGCACAACGGCTCGGTGCCGAACCTCTACGACCTGCTGCTGCCAGCGGCGCCGATGGCGGGCGATCCCGCGGGCACGAAGTACCGCCCCAGCCAGTTCACCGTCGGCTCGCGCGAGTTCGATCCGGTTGCCGTCGGCTTCAAGGCCGAGGGCTATCCCGGCTTCGTCTTCCGCACCGACAAGCTCGGCAACAGCAATGCCGGCCACGAATTCGGCACCCGCGACAGCTATGCGCTGAATCCCGACGGCACGGTGATGAAGAACCCCGACGGCACGAACAAGATCGCGCTGCCGGCGCTCACGGAAAACCAGCGCTGGGACCTGATCGAGTACCTGAAGAGCCTGTGACGGCGGCTTAGCCGGCGTAGCAGCCGTTCCGCAGGCGCGGCGCGCAGGCGCTGACGTCGTGCTGGACCGCTAGTTCGACGTCCTCGGCAAAGCCCCGGCCGATCAGCTCGCGGCCCGAAACCCCGTCCCTTATCGTGGCGGCAAGATCGTCGCGGGCGCTGCGGAACGCCTCGCGCGCGACCCGCGCCTCGACGGTCATCGGCAGATCCAGCGCGTCCAGGACCGCGCCGGCGCCGAGCCAGTCCTCGATGGCGGGCCGCAGGCTGTCGTCGCTGCGCCAGCGCTCGCCGGCGGGGATCACGGCGATGTCCGCGCCATTGGCCGCCAGCAACGCCGCGTTCGCAACCGCCGCGGCATTGCGCAGGCAACCGGCGAAAACGACGGCGCCACCGCAGGTCAGCGAGAGCTTCGAGCCGTTGGGTGAGGGCAACAGCAATTTGGTTCCGGCTTCTATGGCCTGCAGCGACGCCGGCGACAGCGAATATGGTCCGCCGCCGCCGCGCTTGGGATTGGCGAGCATCGCGCCCGACGCCCGCGCGGCGATCGCCGCCGCCTCGCCGCTGCCGAGCGGGAAGGGCGCGATCATCGCGCCGCGCGCTACCGCGATATCGACGGCGGTGGTGAAGGACAGCACGTCGACGATGACGATGACCTTCGCGGTCTCGCGCAACATCAGGACGCCGTTCGCGCCCCATTCGCAATGCGCCGTCGCCATGACGTTCTCCCTGTTCGAACCGATAGCTCTTTACCAACAATCGTCATGGCCGGCCTTGTGCCGGCCATCCATGAACACCCAAGCGGCACGGTGTTCTTGGATGCCCGGCACAAGGCCGGGCATGACGATGAGGTAGTGAGGCCAAAAGCGGATCGGCCTGATCTCTCAAACAAAAAAAGCCCGGACTTTCATCCGGGCCTTTCGCATTCAAAGTTGGAAAAATCTACGCCGCCTTCTTCAGCAGCATGCCTTCGACGCGCTTGACCGCCGACGGCTCGTCCGTCTTCTCGACGGCGGCGACTTCGCGCGCCATGCGGGCGAGGGCCGCTTCATAAAGCTGGCGCTCGGAATAGGACTGTTCCGGCTGGCCGCTGGCGCGGTGCAGGTCGCGCACCACCTCGGCGATCGAGACCAGGTCGCCCGAATTGATCTTCGCTTCGTATTCCTGGGCGCGGCGCGACCACATGGTGCGCTTGATGCGGGCGCGGCCCTTCAGCGTGTTGAGCGCGTTGGTCACCACGTCGACCGAGCTGAGCTTGCGCATGCCGACGGCCTTGGCCTTCAGCGTGGGCACGCGCAGGGTCATCTTGTCCTTCTCGAAGGTGATGACGAAGAGTTCCAGCTTGGTGCCGGCGACTTCCTGCTCCTCGACTTTCATGATCCGGCCGACGCCATGGGTCGGATAGACGACGTGGTCGTTGGTCTTGAATTCCTGCTTGGCGGCCTTGCTGTTGGAATTGGCGGGGATTTTCTTGGCGATAACGGGTGCGGTGGCGGGGGCGGTCTTGGGAGCGGTCATGGTTCACTTTCATTCGGCTCACCGTCGCGCGCGGGCCGCGCACGCCTTGAGCCTTGCGTTTACACTGCACTGCAACCGAAACGCGCGGCGGCGCCGGAATGTTGCCAGTCCGGAGAGGGGTGCCTTGGAGCGTTTCTGATCGTGCAATTATATAACACACTTCATCCGTAAACGGAAGGACAAAGTGACAAGGCGTTGAATCGACGGCATTTATTGCGATTCGCGGCGAAAAGACCCGCGAATTCAACTGGTTAAATTCGTCCTTAAGAGACGTTAACGGGCCAGGCCCGGCGGCTAAAGGTTAATTCTACACACCGTCGCCGGGTTTATCGCTGAAATACTTATCGAACTTGTCCGATACGCCTTCCCATTCCTTGGCGTCGGCGGGGGCCGTGCCGTGCTGGGTGATGTTCGGCCATTTCTTGGCGTAGTCGGCGTTCAGGGTCAGCCACTTCTCCAGGCCGGATTCGGTGTCGGCCTTGATGGCCTCGGGCGGGCATTCCGGCTCGCAGACGCCGCAATCGATGCACTCGTCGGGGTGGATGACGAGCATGTTCTCGCCCTCGTAGAAGCAGTCGACCGGGCAGACCTCGACGCAGTCCATGAACTTGCACTTGATGCAGGCTTCGGTGACGACATAGGTCATGGCAAAGGGGCCCCGTGATCCAAGCTGGATCAGCGTCATTACGGCGGGGGAGCTTTGGGATCAAGTCCGTCCGCCGCGACGCTTTCGTACAATAGCCGCGCCTCTGGCGCAGGCCCCCGCCGTTCCCCGAAGGCAACCACACGCACCACAAGGACTTCGCGCCCGGCGGGGATGGTGAGGACGTCGCCGATCCTGATCCCGCGTCCCGCCTTCTCCACGCGGTTGCCGTTGACCCGGATGCGCCCCTTGTCGGCCGCCGCCTGCGCCAGCACGCGGGCCTTGTAGAAGCGGGCATGCCAGAGCCACTTGTCGATGCGGATGCGGTCGGCTTTGTCGTTCATTTGCGAACCAGCGCGGCCAAACCCGCGAACGGCGAGTCCGGGCGGATCTCGACCTTGAATTCCTTCGGCGCGTGCGGTTGGCGCTGGTGCTTCTGCGGGCGCGGTGCGCGCGGCGGCGGAGCTTTGCGCCAGACATGCGTCACGCCGTTGCCAGTGTCGGCGACGTCGACGATCTGCCAGCCCATTTCGCTAAGCACCGTCTTCAGTTCGTCGTTGCCGGAGCCGATCAGCGAGACGAGTTTGGGCAGCAGGCTTTCCGCGTTGGCGCCGCTGGCTGCGCCTTTTTCGAGTTCTTCTTCCAGGCGCTCCAGCATGTCGAGCCGGATGGCGCGGCGGGCGATGACGCGGAAGCCGGCGGCGGCGAGGAAGTCGCGCGGCAGGTTGCCGTCGTTGACGAACGAGGTGAGGCCGGGCTGCGGCGGCGTGTAGAGGCGCTCCTGCTTCGTCCACACGCCCCAGAGCAGCGCCAGCAGCGATGCCGCATCGGGACGCAGCATCTTGGGCAGGTAGATCGAGCGCCGCCCGAACCACACGCCATAGGCCTTCAGCGCGCGCAGCAGCGGACGCAGGTCGTCGGGCAGCGAAACCTTGCCGCGCTCCAGCGCGCCGAAATTCTCGATCAGCTGGTGCGCGATGCCGCGCGCCGCGGCGGGCAGGGCGTCCGCGGTGCCGGCCTTGGCCTCGATGCCCTGCACCAGCGCCAGCAGCGGCTGCAGGCGCGTCGCGATCCGCGCCCGAACGAAGGTCTCCAGCCGCGCCTGCACGCCTTCGCGCAGATCGCCTTTCAGGTGTTCGTCGGCGAGCGTCTCGACCACCGGCGCCAGCGGCGCGCCGCCGCGGGCGAGGGTGCCCACCACCGCGCCGTCCCACCACAGCTTGCCGTGCTCGCTGAGCGAGATCCCCTTGTCGTCGGCTTCCATGATCCGTTTGGCGCGCGCGTAGAACTCGCCTTCCAGGCCGCGCATCGCTGCCGTGCGCAGGGTGCGGCCATGCACGCCCTCGGCGCGGGCGTCGGGCTCGAAGCGGAAGCCTTCGAGCTTGCCGACGATCTCGCCGCCGATGGCGACGCCGCCGGAATCGTCGAGCGTCAGGTCGATGACGTCGTCCTCGCGCAGCCGCTTCATCAGCACCGACGTGCGCCGGTCGATGAAACGCTGCGTCAGTTGCTCGTGCAGCGCGTCGGACAGCCGGTCTTCGACCGCCCGCGTCACGCCCTGCCAATGGGCGCTGTCCTTGGTCCAGTTGGCGCGGTGCGCGGCATAGGTCCAGGTGCGGATCTGCGCCAGCCGCCCGCTCAGCGTCGCGACGTCGCCTTCGGTGACGTTCAGCCGCTCGATCTGCCGCGCCAGCCAGTCGTCCGACAAGACGCCGTCATCGCTCATCAGGAACAGGAAGATCGCATGCACCAGCCGCACATGCTCGTCGACCGACAGCTTGCGGAAATCGGGCAGCTGGCAGGCCTCCCACAACCGGTGCACGCCGGCGCGGGTGGTGGCGAGCGCCTGCACATCCTCCTGCGCCGCGAGCAGCCGCAGCGCGGTGAAATCGCTCGCCGGCCGCGCCTTGGCGAGGCCCTTCAGCGGCGGCGGCTCGTCGAGGCTCGCGAGCAACCGATCGAGCGAGGCGAAATCGAGATCGGCATTGCGCCATTGCAGCACGCGTACCGGATCGTAGCGGTGGCCTTCGACCCGCGCGACGAGTTCGTCGTCCAGCGCCTCGGCTTCGCCCGTGGTGCCGAAGGTGCCGTCGTTCATGTGTCGTCCGGCGCGGCCGGCGATCTGGCCGACCTCGTCGGGGCGCAGCGGCCGCATGCCGTAGCCGTCGAACTTCTCCATCGCCGCGAAGGCGACGTGGTCGACATCCATGTTGAGGCCCATGCCGATGGCGTCGGTCGCCACCAGGAAATCGACGTCGCCGCTCTGGTAGAGCTCGACCTGCGCGTTGCGGGTGCGCGGAGACAGCGCGCCCAGCACCACCGCCGCGCCGCCGCGCTGGCGCCGGATCAGCTCGGCGATGCCATAGACGTCCTCCGCCGAGAACCCGACCACCGCGGCGCGGCGGGGCAGGCGGGTCAGCTTCTTGTGGCCGGTATAGGCAAGGTCCGAGAACCGCGCCCTTGTCATGAACCAGGTGCGCGGTACGAAACGCTGGATGACGCCGCGCATGGTGTCGGCGCCGAGGAAGATGGTCTCCTCCTCGCCGCGCGCGTTCAGCAGCCGGTCGGTGAAGACATGGCCGCGCTCGGGATCGGCGCAGAGCTGGATCTCGTCGATGACGAGGCACGCCACCGAGATGTCCAGCGGCATCGCCTCCACCGTGCAGACGTAATAGCGCGCGTCGCGCGGTACGATCTTCTCTTCGCCGGTGATCAGCGCCGCGACGTTGGCGCCCTTCAGGCGCACGACCTTGTCGTAGACCTCGCGCGCCAGGAGGCGCAGCGGCAGGCCGATCATTCCCGACCGGTGCGCCAACATTCTTTCAATGGCAAAATGCGTCTTGCCGGTGTTGGTGGGGCCGAGGACGGCCGTGACGCGGCTGACCGCGTCGGGCGCGCGCCGCGCCGTTTTGATGTTCATGGCTTTGCGAACATGGGTGCTTCGGCAGGCTCTCGCAAGCGGCGAGAACGCCGCGCCGGCGCGGTCAACCCGCCCGCTGTGGATCATCCGTAAACGGACGGTACGTTCTGCGAACGAACCAAGCCCGAATCACTAACTCGTTTGATATCATCCTTTGTTCTCATACGTTTAGTGGTTTGTCAACCGATCCTGAGCACTACATCTTGTGGACAAAGCCAGAATTGGAGTCGCCGCGGCTTATCCACCGAGCCATCCGTATAAGGATGAATATTACGGTTTTGCGACTGTGGCTTGGCCGGGTTTGACGCTCATTTCGCACCTGCGATACTCGCGGCAAGCAGGGCCGGCAGGACAGGAATGCCATGAGTGACGACAAGACACCGCAAAGCTGGGCGAAGGCGGCGCAGAAGGAATTGAAGGACCGCCCGCTGGCGAGCCTGACCTGGGCGGCGCCGGAAGGCTTCGACGTCAAGCCGCTCTACACCGCCGCCGATCTGGACGGCTTCGAAGCCGCCAACTCGCTGCCCGGCCAGATGCCCTATATGCGTGGCGTGCGCTCGACGATGTATGCGGGCCGGCCCTGGACGATCCGGCAATATGCCGGCTTCTCGACGGCGGAAGAATCCAACGCCTTCTACCGCAAGAATCTGGAAGCGGGGCAGATGGGCCTGTCGGTGGCCTTCGATCTGGCGACCCACCGCGGCTACGACAGCGATCATCCGCGCGTCGCGGGCGACGTCGGCAAGGCAGGCGTCGCCATCGACAGCGTCGAGGACATGAAAATCCTGTTCGGCGGCATCCCGCTCGACAAGATGAGCGTGTCGATGACCATGAACGGCGCGGTGATCCCGATCATGGCGAGCTTCATCGTCGCCGGCGAGGAGCAGGGCACGCCGCCGGAAAAACTCTCCGGCACGATTCAGAACGACATCCTCAAAGAGTTCATGGTGCGCAACACCTACATCTATCCGCCGGCGCCCTCGATGCGCATCGTCGCCGACATCATCGAATACACGGCCAGGAAGATGCCGAAATTCAATTCGATCTCGATCAGCGGCTATCACATGCATGAAGCGGGTGCGACGGCGACGCAGGAACTCGCCTTCACGCTGGCCGACGGCGTCGAGTATGTCCGCGCCGCTCTCGCCAAGGGCCTCGCCGTCGACGAATTCGCGCCGCGCCTGTCATTCTTCTTCGGCATCGGCATGAATTTCTTCATGGAAGTCGCCAAGCTGCGCGCCGCGCGCCTCTTGTGGTCCGGGATCATGGCGAAGTTCGGCGCGAAGAACGCCGAAAGCCTGATGCTGCGCACCCATTGCCAGACCAGCGGCGTGTCGCTGACCGAGCAGGACCCCTATAACAACGTCGTGCGCACCACGATCGAGGCGCTGGCCTCCGTGCTCGGCGGCACCCAATCGCTGCACACCAATTCCTTCGACGAAGCCATCGCGCTGCCGACCGAGTTCTCCGCCCGCATCGCACGCAACACCCAGCTCATCCTGCAGAACGAGAGCCAGGTGACGAAGGTCGTCGATCCGCTCGGTGGCTCGTACTATGTCGAGGCGCTGACCCATTCGCTCGCCGACGCGGCGCGCGCGATCATCGACGGAGTCGAGGCCATGGGCGGCATGACCAAGGCGGTCGAGGCCGGCATCCCCAAGCTGCGCATCGAGGAAGCCGCTGCCCGCCGCCAGGCGCGCGTCGACCGGGGCGAGGACGTCATCGTCGGCGTCAACAAATTCCAGCTCAAGACGGAAGATGCGCTCGACGTCCGCGCCATCGACAACGCGCAGGTGCGCGTGTCCCAGATCGCGCGGCTGAAATCCGTCAAGGCGACGCGCGACCCGGCGAAGCTGAAGGCGGCGCTCGACGCGCTGGTGGCCGGCGCCAAGGCCAGCGGCAATCTTCTCGAACTCGCGGTGGAGGCCGCGCGCGCCCGCGCCACCGTCGGCGAGATCTCCGACGCCATGGAAGGCGTCTTCGGCCGGCATCGCGCCGAGATCCGCTCCATCGCCGGCGTCTATGGCGCGGCCTATGAGGGCGACAACGAATTCGGCGCCATCCGCGGCGATGTCGAGGCCTTCGCGAAAGAGGAAGGCCGCCGCCCGCGCATGCTGGTCGCCAAGATGGGCCAGGACGGCCACGACCGCGGCGCCAAGGTGATCGCCACCGCCTTCGCCGATCTCGGCTTCGACGTTGACATCGGCGCGCTGTTCCAGACGCCGGAGGAGGTCGCCAAGGACGCCATCGACGCCGACGTCCACGTCATCGGCATCTCCAGCCAGGCGGCGGGGCACCTGACGCTGGTGCCGATGCTGATCGATGCGCTGAAAGCGCAGAAGGCGGACGACATCCTGGTCGTCGTCGGCGGCGTCATCCCGGCACAGGATTATGACGCACTGAAGAAGGCCGGCGTCGCCGCAATCTTCGGCCCCGGCACCAACATCCCGGACGCCGCCCGCAACGTGCTGAGACTGATCCGCGAGCGCAGCCTCAGCCGCGCTGCGGAGTAGGGCGGCATGACGAAGATCGCCCTCATCGGTCCCGGCGCCATCGGCGGCACGGTTGGTTTCGTGCTGGCGGAAAAGGGGTATGACTTGGTCGTCTGCGCCAACCAGAAATTCGAAACACTGGCGATCACACGGGTCGGCACGGGCGAGCGCCGCGCCGTTCCGGTGAAAGTTCTGACATCGCCGGACAGCGCGGCGCCGGCCGACTGGGTGCTGGTCGCGGTGAAGTCGCACCAGACGCCGGCCGTTGCCGGTTGGCTGAAGGCGCTGGTCGGTCCGCATACCAAGGTTGCCATGCTGCAGAACGGCGTCGAGCACCGCGAGCGCGCCGCGCCCTATGTGCCCGCCGGCACGGTGATCGTGCCGGTCGTGGTGGCGTTGCCGGCCGAACGCACCGCGCCGGGCGAGATCGAGATGCATGGCGGCGCCGCGCTGACCGTGCCCGACGACGCCGCCGGCCGCGAATTCGTGGCGCTGTTCGCAGGCACCTTCGTCAAGGCCAATGCCGACGCCGATTTCACGACCCGCCTCTGGGAGAAACTCTGCCTCAATTGCGCCGGCGGCGCGCTGTCGGCGCTGACGCTCAGGCCCGACGCGCTGGCCTCATCGCCGGAGATGACCGCCCTGGGCGTGCGCTACATGGAGGAGACGATGGCGGTCGGCCGCGCCGAAGGCGCCCGCTTCGCGCCGGACTTCCTGGACCAGCTTCTCGCCCTGCAGTCGAGCAACCGCGTCAGCCGCGGCAATTCGATGTACTACGACCGCCGCGACGGCAAGCCGATGGAGTGGGACGCGCGCAACGCCGTGGTGCAACGCTTCGGCCGCAAGCACGGCATACCGACGCCGATCAGCGACACCATCGTGCCGCTCCTGAAGACGCTCAGCCCTTCGGCCTGAGCACGCCGGTGGCGCGCAGCGCGGCGGACGCGGCAAGCGTCACGTAGAGGCCCACCGCCACGGCTTGCAGCGCACCGGCAACCCTCTTGTCCGGCGTCGCCAGCAGCACCGCATAGCCGGCCGCGGCGCGCACGACGAACAACGCGACGATCGCGGCGAGCGCTGCCGGCACGCCGAGCCACCACACGGGCCGCTGCAGGATGCGCGGCTCCAACCGCAAATCGACGACATAGCCAAGATAGGCGCTGGCCAGGAACAGCAGCGCGTCGACCGCGCCTTCGGGATAACGCGGCAGCGGCCAGGTCGCGAGCAGCAGCGCCGCCAGCGCGGCCAGGCCTGCGAAATGCGTCCACACCGGCAAGCGCCGCCACCAATCAAAGCGCGGCGTGAACAGCCACAGCATGACGCAGAATCCCGCAATGCCGAGCGCGAAGCCCGTCAGCACATCGTCGATGTCGTGCACGCCAAGATAGAGCCGACTCAATCCGACACCGGCGGCAATGAATATAGCCACCGGCCAGGCCCAGCCGCGCTTGATCTCATGCGCCAGCCACAGCCACAGGATGGCCGCGCCCTGGGCGTGGCCGCTGGGCCGGCCATAGGAATCGAGCACGCGGGCATGATCGAGTTGGATCTCCACCGGCGGCCGCGGGTCCTGCCAGAAATCCTTGAGCCAATCGTTGAGCAGCGAATTCAGCACGATCACCACCGCGAGCCGGATGAACAGCGCCCGGTCCCAGAACCAGTAGATCAGCGGCAGGAAGATCAGGAAGAACGGCGTGTAGCCGAGGAAGGTGAACCCTTGCGCAATCGGCGTCGCCCAGGGTGTGCGCAGCGGCAGTACCCAATGCATATCGTGGAGGAACGCATACATCGCCAGTCTCCGGATTCGTCCGAAGGATGACGGCAAGGGTATCGCAGTGCAACGAGGTCGGTTGATGTCGCTACCGCTGGTTGCGACAATGACGGTGGCCGTGTATTATGATTGTGCGGCGAATATTTGGAGAGCCACGATGAACAGAAGTCTTATTGTAATAGCTATTCTTGTTTCGACAGTATTCGTTTCAACCGTGAGCCAGGCCACCGTGATCGGCGGCGGCACGGTTGCGTTCTATGAAGGCTCCGCGTGGTTTAGCGACACCAGCGGCGCCGGTGTCTACGGGCTGACCTATCAGATTTGTCACAATCGCCTGAAGGATGCCGTCAACAACCGGTTAGGGCAGGGCGTGTCCCTCAGCTCTTTCACCGATTGTCACATGGCGCCCTTCATGGGTTTCCCAGGCGTGGCGCAGTTTAGGGTCCCGATTTCGTCCACGCAGTTCACGCAGACGATGAGCGTGCTCGAGCGGCTGCATGCGAAATACAATATCGACGCTTATGACGCGGACGTGAGCAAGATCATGGACACGCCGGCAGACGGCCGCAAGAAATGATGCCGTAAGAAATGATGAAACCCGCCACGCTTGGCGCACGTCACCCCGCCGGCTTGGGCGCGGCGCCGTCGATCTTCAGCGAGGTGACCACGCCGGCGATGACGCCGTAGCTCGTGTCGGCCCAGACGCGCAGCGGCACGGTGTAGTTGCGGCCCGTCACCGCGCTCGGGAAGGTCGCGACCCAGGCGTTGATCACGGGGAAACTCGCGCCTTCCCTGATCACCTTCGGCTTGAAGCCGGCGAGCTGGCGGTACTTGATCTGGCAGAGCAGGGCCTTGCCCTTGTACAGGCCGTTGTCCATCGACACCGTGGTGTCCTTCACCTTGGTGACCTCGATGTTGTAGCGGCGGCGGCCGTCGAACACCGGCAGGGTGATGCCGCACGGATTGCTCGCATCCGTGCCGAAGCCGGAGAGCAGATAGGTGATCGTGCTGAGCGGATCGAACGTCGCCTTCTGCTGCTCGGGCGAGACTTCGTAGCCGGTGGTGCTGTAGGGCGGCTCGGCATAGAGTCGCACCGGGCCATTGGCGTCATAGGTCAGCGACACTTCCTGCTTCTTGTCGGAGCGCCCGGTGTAGAATGAATCGTACAGCGCCGGATGGAAGTTCTTCGGCGCCACCGTGCCGGTCGAGGTCGCCTGGATCTCCGACTGCCAGAAGGCGTTGACCACGCCGCCGGTCTGCAGATTCGAGACCGTGTGATACTGGTCGCCGCGGATCGTGGTGTTGAGGTCGACCTTGCCCAAGGTCACGCCGCCGGCATAGAGCGTCATCGCCATCTGCAGCGTGGAGCCGGGTTGTGCCGGCGTCTCGCCACCCGAGCCGCCCGCGGCCAGCGCGGCGCCGCCGAGCGGTAGCGCGGTCAGCAGGACTAATAGAGCGCGACGAATTTTCATCGTGAAGGTCTCCGGATGGCCGATCAAACTAGCGGCGCGGACGCTCCAAAACCACTATGGTCCAATTATGGCCAAGGCCTTTGATTCAATCGCGGTTAATGCCGACCTTGCCGGCGCCGTAACCTCCGGCGACCGCCGCGCGCTGGCCCGCGCCATTACGCTGATCGAATCCACGCGCAGCGCCGACCAGAAAGACGCCGAGGCGCTTCTCACTACGCTCCTGCCGCACACCGGCCGCGCCGCGCGCATCGGCATCTCGGGCGCACCGGGCGTCGGCAAATCGACCTTCATCGAAGCCTTCGGCCGGCACCTGACGGGGCAGGGCAGCCGCGTCGCCGTGTTCGCGATCGATCCCTCGTCGCGCCGCTCCGGCGGCTCGATCCTGGGCGACAAGACGCGGATGGAGAAACTGGCGCGCGATCCGGGCGCCTACATCCGTCCGTCGCCCGCCGGCACCACGCTGGGCGGCGTCGCGCGGCGCACGCGCGAATCCATGCTGCTGGCCGAGGCCGCGGGCTTCGACGTCGTGCTGGTCGAGACGGTCGGCGTCGGCCAGTCCGAAACCGCGGTCGCCGACATGACCGATCTCTTCGTGCTGCTCGCCTCGCCCGGCGGCGGCGACGACCTGCAGGGCATCAAGCGCGGCGTGATGGAACTCGCCGACCTCCTGGTCGTCACCAAGGCCGACGGCGATCTGCTGCCGGCGGCCAGCCGTGCCGCCTCGGACTATCACGCCGCCCTGCATCTGATGCGGCCCAAGCATGTCGGCCTTTATCCCAAGGTGCTGAAAGTCTCGTCCGTCGAGGGCAAGGGCATCGGCGAGGCCTGGAGCGAGATGGCGGCGATCCACCACGCCCTGGCGCAGGATGGCCGGCTCGGGCGCCTCAGGGCCGAACAGGCGCGGCGCTGGTTCTGGGGCGAGGTCCAGACCCTGATCAGCGAGACCATCCTGGAGGACGCCGGCCTCGCCCGGGATGCCGCCCGGCTGGAGGAAAGCGTGGCCGGCGGGGCCGAGTTGCCGTCCGCCGCGGCCCGGGCCCTGATCGGGCGGTTTCGCCCGGCTTGACCGGCCAATTGCCTTGACCAGAGGGGCCGTCCCCCTTATGACACCGCCTCTTTTGAGACGAGAACGACAATGGCACGCCGCTGCGAATTGACCGGAAAAGGCACCCTGGTTGGCAACAATGTCAGCCACGCCAACAACAAGACCAAGCGGATTTACCGCCCGAATCTGCAGCATGTTTCGCTGGCCAGCGAGATCCTGGGCAATTCCTACGTCCTGAAGATCTCCATGAACGCGCTGCGCACCGTGGACAAGAATGGCGGGCTGGACACCTTCCTGCTCAAGGCCAAGCCCGACCTTCTGTCGCAAAAGGCCCTGCGCCTGAAGCGCGCCATCGCCAAAAAGGCGAAGGCGACGGCTCAGAAGGCGGCTTAAGAGTTCCGCTTAAGTTACTCTAAAATTTACCATGTTTCTGCCCGACTCGGGCATAGCCCCTGCATCGTTTCTGCCCTAGTGTATCAAAATGTGTCAGGCCTGTGGATAAACGGCCGGCACGGGGCGGGGTGCAGTGCGCGCGTACGAATCAGGTTCTCTTTCGACGCCGGATCGGGTGTCGACCAGGCTGGCGGTCGGCATCAATGACGGTCCGTACCGCTTGCGCGGCGCCACCGACGCGACATGGCCGTCGCAAGGCTATGGCCAGCGCACCGGCATGGCGCGGCGCGTCGCCGAAGTGATGCGGGCGATTCTGCGAACCATCATTCCCGTCCTGACGCTGTGCGCCGCGCTGGCGGCGCTCTACCTCTACATGGATACGGCACTGCCCTATTTCGCCGACGGCCGCGCCCGCTGGCTGACGGTCAGCCACCTGCTGCTGCCGCTGGCCTTCCTCACCATCCATCTCACCAATCGCCGCTATGGCCCGGGCTACGCCTTCGCGCAGATCGTGCTGGCCTTCACGGCGCTCGGCGCCGCGATCCTGTTCGGCGGCTCGCTCCTCCAGATGCTGCTGCCTGAGACGGTGATCCCCAGCGTGCGCGAGGTCGCCGCCTTCGCCAGCGCCTTCTTCGTCGCCGGCTTCCTGTCGATCGTCGCCTTCGACGGCGCCCGCGGGCCGCGCTGGTGGACGGCGCCCTTGATCGGCAGCCTCGTCGCCGCGCTGATCTTCGTGCCGATCTTCTATCCGGCCGCGTTCCTCGGCACCGCCGCGCCGTGGTTCGCGCATATGGGCATCCACACGGGCTTGCTGATCGCCGGCTCCGTGCTGTCGCTGGTGCCGTACTGGCTGCTGCGCCGTCTCGTGCAGCCGCTGCCGGGGTATGGCGGGTATTAGGTCCCAACTTTAAGCGCCGGTCTCTCCACCATCACCATGGCCGGGCTTGACCCGGCCACCCATCTCTCCGTCCCGCGCACCTTGAATCATTAGCGCGCAGACGCGCGCTTGCTGGTGGCCGGGTCAAGCCCGGCCATGGTGAGTGGATGGCTTACCGCGCCGCTCTGCGTGGCGCATGCTTCGCACCGACCACGCGCCTGGGCGCGCGGGTGTGGCCTTCGTGGCCTTTCTCTTCGTGGAACAGGCCGATGAGCTGCTCCGTCATCGCGCCGCCGAGTTGCTCGGCGTCGACGATGGTCACCGCCTTGCGGTAATAGCGCGTCACGTCGTGGCCGATGCCGATGGCGGTGAGCTCGACGTCGGACTTCTCTTCGATCTCCTCGATGACGCGGCGCAGGTGGCGCTCGAGATAGTTTCCGGCGTTGACCGACAAGGTTGAGTCGTCCACCGGCGCGCCGTCCGAGATCACCATCAGGATCTTGCGCTGCTCGGGGCGGCCGACGATGCGGTTGTGTGCCCACATCAGCGCCTCGCCGTCGATGTTCTCCTTGAGCAGGCCCTCGCGCATCATCAAGCCGAGATTCTTGCGCGCCCGCCGCCACGGCTCGTCCGCGGCCTTGTAGACGATGTGGCGCAGATCGTTGAGGCGGCCCGGATGCGGCGGCTTGCCGTCGGCGATCCACTTCTCGCGGGACTGCCCGCCCTTCCAGGCGCGCGTCGTGAAGCCGAGGATTTCCGTCTTCACCGCGCAGCGCTCCAGGGTGCGCGCCAGGATGTCGGCGCACATCGCCGCCACCATGATCGGGCGGCCGCGCATCGAGCCCGAATTGTCCAGCAGCAGCGTCACGCAGGTGTCGCGGAAGGTCATGTCCTTCTCGCGTTTGAACGACAGCGGATACATCGGATCGATGATGATGCGCGGCAGGCGCGAGGTGTCGAGCATGCCTTCCTCGATGTCGAACTCCCAGGTGCGGTTCTGCTGCGCCATGAGCAGGCGCTGCAGCTTGTTGGCGAGGCGCGAGACCACGCCCGACATCGCCTGCAGCTGCTGGTCGAGGAAATTGCGCAGGCGCGAGAGCTCCTCGGCGTCGCACAGCTCGTCGGCGTGGACTTCCTCGTCGAATTGCAGCGTGTGGACCTTGTAGCCCCATTCGTCCTGGTGGCTGAACGGCTGCTCCGGGCGGTGCGGCTTCATGCCGTCTTCGGGTTCGGCGGCGTCCGACATCTCGTCGGTCTGCTCGGCGCGCATCTCCGCTTCGCTGTCGTCGCCTTCCTCGCCCTCCGATTCCTGCATGTCGGCTTCGCTGGACTGGGACTCGCTGTCGGAATCCTGCTCCTCGCCGTCCTGCTCCTGGTTGTCGGCGTCTTCGCCTTCGCCCGAATCGTCAGAGGATTCGTCGGCGTCGAATTCGTCGGACAGTTTCAGGTCGCGCAGGATGGTGCGCGTCAGCTTGGCGAACTGCGCCTGGTCGCGGATTCGCTCGCCGAGTTTTTCCAGGTCCTTGCCGGCGTGCTCCTCGATGAACGGCCGCCACAGGTCGACGGCGAATTTCACCGAGTCGGGCGGCGCCTGGCCGGTCAGCTTCTCGCGCACCATCAGGCCCAGGACGTCGGCGATCGGCGCATCGGCCTTGACGCGCGCCTTGGTCAGGCCGCGCTGGACCATGCGCTGCTCGAGGCCGGCGGTCAGGTTGTTCGCCACGCCCGTCATGGCGAGCGAGCCGATGGCTTCGACGCGGGCCTGCTCGGCCGCCTCGAACACCGCGGCGGCATCGGCCGATTGCGGGCGGAACTGGTCGTGGACCTTGTCTTCGTGATGCGCCTTGCGCAAAGCGTAAGCGTCGCCGGCGCCGCGCACGATGGCGACTTCGTTCGGCGGCAGGTTGCGCGAGGGCAGGGGCAGCCGCGCCTTCAGCCCGCGCAATCCTGGAGGCTCGGCCGAGAACGTGACTTCCAGCTCCGGCTCGCCCGACAGCGCCCGCACGGCCGTGCCGACCGCGCGCTTGAAGGGCTCCGACGGATTTTCCGGCTTGGACATCTTTCAACCCTCCCCTTGAGGGAGGGTCGAACAAATTCGCGCACCTTCGCGCGAATTTTTCGGGGAGGGGTCCGGCGCCGAGCGCAACGCCCGACCCCTCCCCGAAATTTGCTGCGCAAATTTCGACCCTCCCTCAAGGGGAGGGTGGAAAATCCCCACTGTTTTCACGTCACCAGAACCTTCGCGGCGCTCTCCGGCAGTTCTTCGCCGAAGCAGCGCTGATAGAACTCCGCCACCGAAGCGCGCTCCAGCTCGTCGCACTTGTTGAGGAAGGTGAGCCGGAAGGCGAAGCCGATGTCGCCGAAGATCTCGGCGTTCTCGGCCCAGGTGATCACGGTGCGCGGACTCATCACGGTCGACAGGTCGCCGGCGATGAAGGCGTTGCGCGTCATGTCGGCGACGCGGACCATCGACGCGATCTGCTTCTTCTTCTCCGGCGTCGCCGCATAGGACGGCACCTTGGCCAGCACGATCTCGGCCTCGGCATCGTGGGTCAAATAGTTCAGCGTCGTGACGATGTTCCAGCGGTCCATCTGGCCCTGGTTGATCTGCTGCGTGCCGTGATAGAGGCCGGTGGTGTCGCCCAGGCCGATCGTGTTGGTGGTCGAGAACAGGCGGAACGCCGGATGCGGCTTGATGACCTTGTTCTGGTCGAGCAGCGTCAGCTTGCCCTGGACCTCCAGCACGCGCTGGATGACGAACATCACGTCCGGCCGGCCCGCGTCGTACTCGTCGAACACCAGCGCCACCGGATGCTGCAGGCACCAGGGCAGCAGGCCCTCGCGGAACTCCGTCACCTGCTTGCCGTCCTTCAGGACGATGGCGTCCTTGCCGATCAGGTCGATGCGGCTGATATGGCTGTCGAGGTTGATTCGGATGCACGGCCAGTTGAGGCGCGAAGCGACCTGCTCGATATGCGTCGACTTGCCGGTGCCGTGATAGCCCTGGATCATGACGCGGCGGTTGAAGGCGAAGCCGGCGAGAATCGCCAGCGTCGTCTCGCGGTCGAAGCGATAGGCCGGATCGCGGTCCGGCACATAGGAGGTGCCGTCCTTGAAGGCCGGGACCTTCATCTTGGTTTCGATGCCGAACACCGAGGCGACGTCGACCGTCGTGTCGGGCTTCATCGCGGTGTCGAGTTCCTGCTGTTCGGTCATGATCTGGGGTCCGGCTCTAAAATCCAAAATGCGGGGTAGACCGCCGGATGAGGGGAAGGGCGCCCAGAGCCGCTTCCTAGGTCAGTAGCCCCGAGGCGCGTAGCACGCCATAGGCCTTGATAACCTGCTTCAGTCGCTCCTCGGCGCCCCGATCGCCGCCGTTCGCGTCGGGATGAAACCGCTTCACAAGTTCCTTATACCGCGCCTTGATCTCTATCAAGGTGGCGCCATGTGGTAGCCGCAATGTGTCCAGCGCTTGTATCTGCAGCCGCGTCAATGTGCGCTCGGGGCGGCGGATATGCGGCTCGTCATGCGTGTCGCCGCCGAAGGTTCCGTGACTGTCGCGCACGCCGCCCACCCCGAACGGGTTGGGCGTGCCCGCCGCGCGCTTGCCCAGCGGCCAGGTCGGCCGGTGCCCGGTCAGCGCGTCGGTACGGAAGGATTCGATGTCCTTGTCGTCCATGCCGCGGAAATAATCCCACGACTCGTTGTGCTCGCGCGCGTGCTTCAGGCAGAGCCAGATGTACTCGCCGAGATTCTCGCGGGTCCGCGACACGCGGTGCGCGCCTTCGCCGGCGCAGCCGGCCTTGGCGCAGGGACGCGCGGACGGCTCCGGCGCAGCCTTCTTGCCTTTCGGCTTGATGCTGATGTCGGACTTGAAGCGAGGAGCGGGCTTGGACGGAGCCATGTGCTGATTATGGTGCCGGAGTGTAAAAAAACAAGAAAACGTATCGCTTGACTTACGTCGCCGGACATATGACACGCTGGATTCATGACGCTGGCCGACACGATCCGCCAAAAACTCGGCGCCGCCTTCGCGCCGTCGGAACTCGTGGTCGAGGACGACAGCGCCAAGCATGCCGGCCATTCCGGCGCCCGCCCGGGCGGCGAGACCCATTTCAGCGTGCGCCTGGTGTCGGAGAGCTTCGCCGGCCTCGGCCGTGTCGAGCGCCAGCGCCGCGTCTACGCCGCGCTCGCCGAGGAGCTGAGGCCCAATGGCATCCACGCCCTGGCGCTGACCACCCTCACGCCTGCTGAGGTTTGGCAGGAGCACTGAGTGCTGCCTTGGCATCGGCCACCGTCGGCACCTCCGCCGGCGGGATCACCCGGAGCGCGGTGATCTGGTTGCGCTGCCGCTTCATGATCTCGAACTGATAGCCGAAGAACGCGAAGCGCTGGCCGACCTCGGGAATGGTCCGCGCCTCGTGGATGACGAGACCGGCGATGGTGGTGGCCTCCTCGTCCGGCAGGTTCCAGTCGAGTTCGCGGTTCAGATCGCGCACCGGCACGGTGCCGTCGATCAGGAACGAGCCGTCGGGGCGGCGGCGCACGTCGGGGCGGCCCTCTTCTTCATGCTCGTCGGGGATGTCGCCGAAGATCTCGTCGAGGATATCCTCCAGCGTGATGAGGCCCTGCAGCGCGCCGTATTCATCGACCACCAGCGCGAAATGCGAGCGCTGGTCGCGGAAAGAAGCCAGCTGCTCCTCCAGCGTCGTGGTGTCCGGCACGAACCAGGGCGGCGTCGCCAGCGCCGCAACGTCGATGCCGGCGCGGCCGTGATTGATGATGGCGCGCACGATGTCCTTGGTGTGGATCACGCCGACGATGTTGTCGGGCTGCTCGCGCCACAGCGGCACGCGCGTGTGATTGGCCTCCAGGATCGCGTCGAGCATCTCCTTCGCCGGCAGGTCGGCGTCCAGCGTCACCATGCTCTTCCTGTGGATCATGACGTCGGCGATCTGCAATTCGCGCAAGTCGAGGATGCCGCCGATCATATCGCGATGCTCGCGCTCCACCGCGCCCTCGGAATGATGCAGGTTCACCGTGCCGCGGATCTCGTCATGCGCCTCGACCATTTCGTCTTCCTGCTGCCGCACGCCAAACACGGCGAGCACGCGCCAGACCAGGAACTGCACCGCGTTCACCACCGGCGCCAAGAGGAACACCACCCAGCGCACCGGCGTCGCCACCGTCAGCGCGAAGCGGTCGGTGCGGGCGATGGCCAGCGTCTTGGGCAGCACCTCGACGAAGATCAGGATCAGGACCGTCATCACCGCCGTGGTGACGAACACGGTGCGCGGCCCAAAGCGCGTCTCCAGGATGGAGGTCGCCAGCGACGACGCCAGGATGTTGACGAAGGTGTTGCCCAGCAGCAGCGCGCCGACCATGCGCTCGCGGTTGGCGACCAGCAGATTGACGTTGCGCGCCGCGCGCGAGCCGTCGCTCTCCAGCTGGTGCATCCGCCCGCGCGACACCGCCGTCAGCGCCGTCTCGGAGCCCGCGAAAAACGCGCCGCAGACGAGCAGCAGCGCAATGGGCGCAAAGGTGATGAGAACGATCGTGTCCATGGCGGAATCTCGAAGCTGTGGGATGAACAGAATGTCATTGTGCGAGGCAGGGGGCCAGCGGCGCGTAATAACAACCGTCGCAGCCATCATATCCTTCCACCATGGCCGGGCTTGACCCACTGCTGTCCGGTTTAAATTGGTGGACAAGGCGCATGGCGTTGATTCTTCTGTCTTCCAAGCGTTTGG
>OLLF01000303.1_pt1 | contig 48637 bp, 53 predicted proteins | sample 1604471 | NCBI WGS metagenome assembly OLLF01 (sample SAMEA104055714, study PRJEB20765) | soil metagenome | isolation source: soil
CACGGTCCCGCCCATCCGCGTCGGGTCTGCTGGCCGGCAGACCCGATGCACCTCTCAGCCTAAGCCAAGACGCAATGCCAATATGCAAGGGACGCAAAAACTTAGGCTTAGCGAAGCACTTCGCGCAGCTAAGCCTTAGTTTTTGCTGGGTGAGGGGATCCGGCTCGCGGTAACTTGAAGCACCGGGTTTCGGCTAATGTCACAATTTGAATGCTGGCCACCCATCTAACGGTCATGGCAGGGTGAAATGAAGAAGCCAACCACTCAAAGTCTGAACGAATTCGATCGCGTGGAGGCGGTTCGCAAGATACTGGCCGTATTGTACGAGTTGCCAGATGGTTTTCCGCAGTCCGGCATCAATCGCATCGAACGAGAGACTATCTTTTTTCTGTACGAGAACGTCGATCACAAACTCGCTGCGCGCCGGCCGCATTCGATGAAAGCGCGTCTTATGCGTACGCCGTCCGCAAAGAGCGTCAATCGCTTCCTGACATACGATCATGCCATTCCGCTTTGGACGTTACGAACAGGTCTTAGGACGGCTGTGTCGACGCATGATAAGCTAGCAACATTTCTCAGACGCTACGTACGAAGCGCGGTCATTACCAAAGAAGAGGATCAACTTTTGACCAATGGATTGTTGCGGTCAGTTATGCCGAAGGACGCGCGCGACGATGATCCCATGGCTCGGTATCGGGCGCTCGGAATAGCTTTTGGACCAGATGACGAAAGACTCCTGTCGGAGCCTTGATCAAAAACCGGGCAAGTTGGCTTCAATTCCGGATGTTGGTTGGACCCGCCGAGAATGTTCTGACAATCTGTCAGAAATTATTCCTCAACTAGGGGTTGAAACCCATTTTTTCCACCCCATATCCTCCCCCGCAACACAGGGGCAACCCATGACCGAGTGTAGATAACGTGGGCGTATACAGGGGCTTGCGCGGGTCACGCGCGCCGGCGTGGACAGGCAAGGGCGCACCGCCAGGATCGGGCCGCGCGCCGCCTGGGGTCCACAAAAGCTCCGCGGCGGCGAACCAGGTGGATGTCGGTCGGGCCCCATAAGGCTGGCCGCAAACGCGCTGAACACTCGGCCAAAAACGGGGCGCCTGGTGCACACAGGGGCCCTTCTTTTTATCCGCCGCCCCGAACTCGGCCGCTCTCGCCAAGCCCGCGAAAACCGAGAAGATGCGCGCGCCCACCGGAGTCCTCGATGAACGATCTGCAAATCGCCCGCGCCGCCAAGCTCCGGCCCATCGAGGACATCGGCGCCGCCGCCGGCCTGCCGCACGAGGCGCTCTACCGCCACGGCCCGCACAAGGCCAAGATCGACCTCAATTACATCCTCGGCCTCGCCGGCAAGCCGCGCGGCAAGCTGATCCTCGTCACCGCGATCTCGCCGACGCCGGCCGGCGAAGGCAAGACGACCACCACCATCGGCCTCGGCGACGCCCTCGCCCGCATCGGCAAGAAGACGATGATCGCGCTGCGCGAGCCCTCGCTCGGGCCCTGCTTCGGCCAGAAGGGCGGCGCCACCGGCGGCGGCCACGCCCAGGTCGCGCCGATGGACGAGATCAACCTGCATCTCACCGGCGACTTCCACGCCATCACGGCGGCCAACAACCTGCTCGCGGCGCTGATCGACAATCACATCTACTGGGGCAACAGGCTCGGCATCGATCCCGCGCGCATCACCTGGCGCCGCGCCCTGGACATGAACGACCGCGCCCTGCGCGACATCGTCGTGGGCCTGGGCAACAACGGCCAGGTGCGCGAGGACGGCTTCGACATCACCGTCGCCTCCGAGGTCATGGCGATCTTCTGCCTCGCGGCGTCCCTCACCGATCTCGAAGAGCGGCTCGGCCGCATCATCGTCGGGCGCACCTTCGACCGCCGGCCCGTCACCGCCGCGCAATTGGAAGCCGCCGGCGCCATGACGGCGCTGCTGCGCGATTCCTTCCAGCCCAACCTGGTGCAGACGCTGGAGCACACGCCGGCCCTGATCCATGGCGGCCCCTTCGCCAACATCGCCCATGGCTGCAACACGGTGATGGCGACGCGCACCGCGCTCGGCCTTGCCGACTATGTCGTGACCGAAGCCGGCTTCGGCGCCGATCTCGGCGCCGAAAAATTCTTCGACATCAAATGCCGCCAATCGGGCCTGGCGCCCGACGCCGTCGTCATCGTCGCCACGGTGCGGGCCCTGAAGATGCACGGCGGCGTGGCGCGCGCCGATCTCGCCCGCGAGAATGTCGAAGCCGTGCGCGGCGGCGGCGCCAACCTGCTGCGCCACATCGCCAATGTGCGCAAATTCGGCGTGCCGGTGACGGTGGCGATCAATCACTTCACCGGCGACAGCGCCGCCGAGCTGCAAGCCGTGGCCGAGGCCTGCCGCGCGGCCCACGCCACGGTGCACGAATGCCGCCATTGGGCCGAGGGCGGCCGCGGTGCGCAATCCCTGGCGCACGAGGTCGTCGCGCTCGCCGCCGGCGGCGGCCAATTCAAGACTCTATATCCCGATACGCTCCCCCTCGCCGACAAGATGCGCACCGTGGCGCGCGAGATCTATCGCGCGGAGGACATCGCCATCGCCGCCGAGGCGCAGAAGAAGCTCGACCAGTTCGCCGCCGAGGGCTTCGGCCACCTCCCCGTCTGCATGGCCAAGACCCAGTACAGTTTCTCTGCCGATCCGGACCTCGTCGGCGCGCCCGAGGGTTTCATCCTGCCGGTCCGCGACGTGCGCCTGTCGGCCGGCGCCGGCTTCGTGGTGGCGCTGTGCGGCGCGGTGATGACCATGCCCGGCCTGCCGCGCGTTCCCGCCGCGCACAATATCCACGTCAACGCCGACGGCCTGATCGAAGGATTGTTCTGACATGACGCTGGAGCCCCTCCTCCAAGCGCCGCTGGCCGTGCAGATCCATGTCGCGACGATCGTCCCGGCGGCGCTGATCGGCACCTGGCAGATATTCTTCAGCAGCAAGGGCGCGCCGCTGCACCGGGCCCTCGGCTATGTCTATCTCACGCTGATGTCGTTCACCGCGCTGTCGACCTTGTGGGTGCATCAGCTCATGCCGCATGGTCCGTTCTTCGGCTTCAGCCCCATTCACCTTCTCATCCCCGTGACGCTGTTCGGCGTCGTCGGCGCCTTGCGCGGCGCCTGGACCCACAATATCGCGATGCACAAGCGTTCGATGATCGGCCTCTATTTCGGCGCCATCTTCGTCGCCGGCGGCCTGACCTTCCTGCCCGGCCGCGTCATGCACGCCGTCATGTTCGGCCACTGACCGCAGCAAGAAACGGATCGCCCGCGATCGCCCCTCGATCTAGACAGGTTCTATGGAACAGGATCGCAGCTACGTCATCGGCACGCAGGATTCCGAGATCGAGCGCCTCGGCGTGCAGCATCGCGTCTGGCGCGCCAGCGTGCTCGAGCTCTGGCGCCTCGCCGGCCTCACCGAAGGCATGACCGTGATCGACGCCGGCTCAGGCCCCGGCCACGCGACGCTGGATCTCGCCGAGATCGTCGGTCCCACGGGACGCGTCATCGCGCTGGAACGCTCACGCCGGTTTCTCGACGCGCTGGAAGAGCGGGCGCACCAGCGCGGCCTGACCAACATCCTGACCATCGAGACCGACCTCGCCGATTTCGACTGGGCGAGCCTGTCCGCCGACCGCCTGTGGTGCCGCTGGGTGCTGGCCTTCGTGCCCGATCCGGCGCGCATCGTGCGCGGCATGGCGCGCGCCCTGAAACCCGGCGGCGCGGCAATGCTGCACGAATACTACGACTACGCGTCCTGGCGGCTGGCGCCGTATTCCGCGCCGTTCGAATCCTATGTCGCGAAGATCATCGCCCGCTGGCGCGCCAGCGGCGGAGAGCCGGATGTCGCCCTGGCGCTTCCGGCTTTGCTGCAGGACGCCGGCCTCGCCGTGGAAACGCTTCGCCCCGTCGTCTTCGCGGCAGCGATGTCCGACTTCGCCGCGCGCTGGCCGATGGGTTTCGCACGCGAATATCTGCCCTCGATGATCGCCAACGGCGACCTCTCCGCCGCGGAGGGAAAAACGCTGTCCACGATCCTGTCGGACTATGAAGCCGATCCGAACGCCTTCGTCATAACGCCGGGCGTCCTGCAGATCGTAGCCCGAAAATAATTCAATGAGCCGCCGCCAGCGCGGCGGACATCTCGGCGCCCTTCGCCTTGCGGAAGGCGATACAGCGGTCGATGCTTTCCTCGGTGTGCTCGATCCTGCGCTTGGCGCCGAGCGCGTCGCGCAGGCGCGTGTGGTAGAAAGCATCCGCTTCGGCTCGCGCGCCGGCGTCGCAGGCGGTTTGCAGGATGGTGGCGGCGTTGCCCATGCCGCGCGCTGTCAGGCGCTTGGCGAAGTCGTCGAAGTGGACGCCGACGAACCTCCACAGCGCTTGCCGCGCCACCGGCTCGTCCTGCATGTAAGCGTTGAGATAGCGCAGTTCCCCAATGCGCATCTTGCCGAGGCCGAGGTTCAGCATCTTGCCGATCACCGCCGGATCGCCGCTGCCGGCGAAGGCGTAGACGATGTCGCGGCGATAGGTTTCCTGGTTGGTCACCTGGAACGTCGCGAGCAGCGCATCGGCAAAGGCGGGATCGGCAATCAGACCGGCGCGCAGCGCCTCGGCCCGCAATTCCGGCGCCATGACTATCGTCATATCCGACCGCGGCGCGACATAGACATGCGCCGGAACAGACAGCTCCGCCATGACGGCCGGATCTCGCGCCTCGGTGACGAGCAGCGTTGCCAGGTACTGCCGCAAGAATGCGTCGGCCGGCTTTTCTGCGGCTTTCGGCGTCAAGCCCAAAAGCTTCAGGCGCGGTGCGAAAGTGCGGCTGATGAAAGCGCGATAGGCCGGCAGATCGCCGTCCGGCAAACTGTGGCGCAACGCGATCAGCCGCTTGGAGAGCGAGCTCACCACATCCCAGCGCGCCACCGGCGCCAATGCGCGGATCAGCGCAAAGACATCGGCAGCGGCCGCTTTGCCGGCCCGCAAGCCGGCAAACAGATTGCCGATCAGCGTGATCTGGCCCGCCGCGTCGAGCTTCGCCGCGCCGGCGATCTGCTGCTGCCATCCCGGCTCGTCCAGCGCAAAGCGATAATAGCCGGCACCCTCGCTGTTCGGCAGCGGCGGCGTTGCGCACAGGCCGCTGAACGGCACGGCAAAATGCGCGCCCTCGCCCATCTTGCAGTCGCCGGCGCCAAGGCAGACCGGCACCCGCCAACTGCGCCGCGGCGGCTCGAACGAGATCGGCGCATACATGCTCTGGGTAACGTCGAAGGCCTGTGGCGCACAGCCCGCCTTGAACTGCAGATATGGCACGCCGGAGCGATCGATGAAATCGTCGAACGCCGCCACCAGTTCCGGATGTCCGGTCGTTGCGGCGATGGTGCCGATGAAATCGTGCGCCGTGGCGTTGCCGCGGGCATATCTGGTCAGATAGGCGTGGATGCCGCGCTGCCATTCCGCCTTGCCGACATAGCTCTCGAACATCTGCAGCACCGACGCGCCCTTGTCGTAGGTGATGCTGTCGAAGGCGTTGGCCATGTCGTCGACATTCCCGATCGGCTGGTGGATCTGCCGCGCCGACGGCAATTCGTCGAGGTCCATGACGTCGAAGCCGCTGCGCAGCGTGTCGGTCTCGAAATTCTGCTCCGGCAGCACCGCGGCCGCGGCCTTGTACTCCATCCAAGCGGCGAAGGACTCGTTCAGCCAGATGTCGTCCCACCAGGCCGGCGTCACCAGGTCGCCGAACCATTGATGCGCCAGCTCGTGCGCCTGCACCGTCAGGCTGCCGCGCTTCTGGTCCAACGGCGCGCCGGGATCGATCAGCAGCAGCCGCTCGCGGAAGGTGATGGCGCCGGCATTCTCCATCGCGCCGGCCGCGAAGTCCGGCACCGCCAGTACGTCCAGCTTCTCGAACGGAAAGCCGATGCCGAAATAATTCTCCAGCGCCGTGACGACCCGCGGCGTCAGCGACAGCGCATAGGCGATGCGCGGACCGTTGCCGCGCGCCGTGATGCCGCGCACATGCAGCGGCTTGGAACGGTACTTGTTCGGCGGCACCACGCCGCCGTCCACCACGTCGAGCGGACCGACCGCCAGCGCGATCAGATAGGTCGGCAGCTTCTCCGTGGTCGCGAAGACGGTGTCGACCATGCCGTGCGCGGCGGGCGCCGCGGCCACGATCCGGGTATTGCCGATCACCTTCATGCCCTTGGGCGCGATCACGGTAACGTCGAACGGCGTCTTGAAGCCCGGCTCGTCGAACGACGGAAAGGCGCGGCGCGCATCGGTCGACTCGAATTGCGTGAAGGCATAGGAGTCGCCGCGGTCGACGACCTTGTAGAGGCCCTCCAGCGAACGGTCGAAGGGCGCGTCATAGTCGAAGATCAGCGTCGCCGGGCCGGCCGGCACCTGATCCACGAAGATCAGCCGCGCGACGCCCGAGGCGTCGACCTGGTCGTAATGCGCTGCAAAGCTCAGGCCGGATTTGAGCCGCACCGTCACGCCCGAGACGCTGAGATCCAGGCCGTGCAGGAAGAGCGACCGCCGCGCCTTCAGGAAATTGACGTCGATTTCGACATGGCCGCTGAAGCGATCGGCCTTCGGGTCGATCCGAAGCGCGATTCGATAGCGCGTTGGAATTGCCACGCGCGGCAAGGAGCCAAGGGGAATCGATTCACCGCGCAGTGAAATACCCGGCTTGTGGGTTGCGGCCTTGGGCGGCGCTTTGCTGCAGCCTGCAAGACACAGTGTGACCCCAAGGACGACAAGCGCCCCGATCCGCGCCCGATTGTGCACTGCGTTCAAATCACATGCTCCGTCTGAACCAGCCGGAATCGGCCAAAAAGGGAACAAAACGCGCCATCAAAAGTTTTCGCAACAGCCCTGTCCAGTGTGGCCTGATTCTGCCCTATTCTGTTCAGGCAGGGTTCATGCCGGCAGGGCAAAACTGAATTTTGACACGCGCGGACTTTGGCCCGTTTGGTGGGCTGGGGCCGCTTCAATGAGGAGAGCGATATGTTGATGAAATCCGGATTGATCGCGGGCGCCGCCATGCTGGCGTTGTGCGCGGGAACGAGCGGCGCCTTGGCCGACGATTGCAGCGGCCACGGCCATGCCGGCGGCACCGTGCTCGGCGCCCTTCTCGGCGGCGCGATCGGCAGCGCGGCGAGCCACGGCAATGCCGGTGCCGTCGTCGGCGGCGCGATCGTCGGCGGCCTGGCCGGCAATGCGATCAGCCGCGACATCGACTGCGAGGACCGCGACCGCGCCGGCCGCGCCTATCATGACGCCTTCTACGGCGAAGTCGGCGAGCGCTATGAGTGGGAAGGCCGCGGTCACGGCTATATCGTGACCAACCGCGAATACCGCCGTCACGGCCATACCTGCCGCGACTTCACAGAGGTCGTCTATCGTCACGGCCATGAATATGACCGCGACGGCACGGCCTGCTTCCGCGACGGCGAGTGGGAAATCGAAGAGTCCTGAGCCGGCGAGCCAATCGTCTCGACGCGAACCCCGCGCCCTCACCGGCGCGGGGTTTTCCTTTTGGCGCTTAATGACCGATGTGCAGCGTGCCGGCGATGCCCATCATCAGCATCCAGGGTTCGAAGATGGCGCCGAACAAGCCATGGGCGACCATGCCCGGCATCAGGCGGCGGCGCGCCAGCACAAAGACGACGGCGAACAACGCTCCGAAGATCGCGGTACCCCAGAACGCACTGAACGCGGCCTGGAAATCGAAATGGCTGTTGAACCCGCCCCAACCGACATGCCCCAGACCGAAAATGAGACCTGAGGCGAGTATCTGCACATAGACCGGCGCGCCGGCGTCGCGCATTTCGGTCATCAAGAATCCCCGAAACACGCCTTCCTCGCAAATCCCGACCGTAATGCCGATGCCGAGCGCCATCGCGATGCGGAAAAACGACCGGTCGGACAGCCAGGTGGCCTTGTCGAGAAAATGAACCGGCCCGAAGAACGCCGACCACACCAGGAACGCCAGCACCGCGCCCGCCAGCAGCCAACCCCAGATGCGGCCGGCCCCGCCCCAGCCTGCGTCCGAGAACGTCTGGCCGCGCATGCGGAGCAACAAGATCGCCACCGCCAGGTCGATCCAGTTGAACAGGATAGCCAGGCCGCCGCGAAACGCCGTCTTGCTCCGCACATCCTGCAGAGCCAAATGCGGTTCCGCCAGAGCCCGCACCACCGGGCCGATCACCGTCATCATCGCGATGAGGAACCCGGCATAAATCAGAAGCGCCACGAGTGGCGAAAGCTTCGGCTTCACGTGCATGACATCTCCAGACGGGCTCAGGGATTGAATTCGCCGCGGCGGCGCAATTCGGCCATGGCCTTGCCGACGAATTCCATGTCGGCCTTGCTGACGGAAACCTGGCCGGCGGTTCGCGGATTGCTGACGGCTTCGTCCCAAAACCGCTTGCCGTTGTTCCACATCGCGACGTCGCCGCGATGGGCTTGCTGAAACAGGGTCAGGATACGGCGGGCGATCGCCAGGCCGCGTTCCGACAGCGGATCGCCATCGGGCAGCAGAGCATCGAGTTCGGCCCGGATTTCGCGCCAGGTTTCGCTGACTCGCGCGGCCGCCTCGGGGCTGGTTTTGCGCGAACGCAGGCTGGCGATCTGCTCCGGCGAATAAACCCGCTGCTCCAGTTCTTCGAGCTCCGCCGTCGAGCGGATCACGGTCTTGGACGTGGTGCGGACGAGCGTAGCGAGTTCGTCCGGCGTGAGGTTGCCGCTTTCACGCACCCGGACCTTGGCGACGCGGATCAGGGCCAGCGCATGATCGCTCTCGCGCCGGCTTTCCAGAATCATTTCCTCCTGGATGGCGAGCAGCGCCGTCAGATCGGTCGGGCCGCTCCGTAAGAGCTCCGCGATGCGCGCCAAGGGCAGGCCAAGCTGCTTGAGCGAAAGAATGGCATGCAGGCGCCCGATTTCCGCCGGCCCATAGACGCGCCAGCCCGCCTGGGTGCGCGGCGCGCTGAGCATGCCGAGCCGCTCGTAGAGCCGCAGCGCTTTCAGCGATATGCCGAACTGCGCCGCGACGGCGGCGGAGTTGTCTTTGGGCTTGGCGGGCTTGAGCGGCATGGCGGGAGGAACCTTCCTTCGACACCACTCCAAGCTATGCCCTTAGGGCAGGCGCAAGCGATTTCTTTACTTGCCCTTCCATTGCGGACTGCGCTTCTCGGCAAATGCCTTGGGGCCCTCCCGCAGGTCCTCGCTGCGATACATCGCGGCGACCGCCGGGTAGCCGTTCTGGTTCTTCAACGCGTCTGCGACCGACGCCTCGTCCAGCCCGCGATAGACCGCCTGCTTGGAGGCGCGAACCGACATGGGGCTGAGCGCCATGATCTGCGTTGCCAATTCCTTCGCCCGCGTCATCAGCTGCGCTGCCGGCACGACTTCATTGACGAAACCGAGTTCCTTGCCCTCCGCCGCGCTGACGCGGCGCGCGGTCAGGATCATGCCGAGGGCGCGCTTGATGCCGATCTCGCGCGGCAGGCGGTGCAGCCCGCCGGCCAGCGCCGCCAAGCCCACGCGCGGCTCGGGCAGCGCAAATACGGCGCTGTCGGCTGCGAGGATGAGGTCACAGGCCAGCGCGATCTCGAACCCGCCGCCCATCGCGATGCCGTTCACCGCCGCGATCAGGGGTTTGTCCAGGTCGAAGCGCGTCGCCAGCCCGGCGAAGCCGCTGGAATGGCGCGGCAAGATGGTGGCCGTGCTGCCGCCGCCGGCCGCGGTGACCTTCAGATCGTTGCCGGCCGAGAAGGCGCGCTCCCCCGCCCCGGTCACGATCGCCACCCATTGTTCGGGGTCGGCGGCGAAGTCGTCGAACACGCCGGCCAGCTCCAGATGCGCCGGCGCATGCAGCGCGTTCATCACCTCGGGCCGGTTCAAGGTGACGATGGTCAGCTTGCCCTCGCGCTCGACTTTGCAGAATTCGTAACTCGCCATGGCGTTTTCCCTTGGTTTTCCTGCCCAAGTGTCTCGTGGCGGGCGGCGCGCGGCAAGGCTTGGGTAACTATTTAATCCTAGGCTATCGGCAGCCACGGAAGCTTCAGCGGACATGTCAGACACCTGGACGATCAGCGTTGCCGGCCAGACCTATGGCCCCTATTCGCCGCAGCAGATGCAGGCCTTCGTGACCGAAGGCCGCCTGGCGCCGCATTCGCTCGTCGCGCCGGCAGGCGACACGCAATTCAAGGCCGCCGGTGAATATCCCGCGCTGCTCAGACTGTTCGCGCCGGCGCCCGGCCCGACGCCTTCCGCCACGGGCAAGTTCGTCACCGCCGGCGGCGTCGAGGCGGATGAAGACCTCATCTCGCCGACCTTCGGCCGCAGCAACGACGAACCGCGCACCGGCGATCGCGGCCGGTTCGTGATCGTCGCCGACATGAAATCGCGCTCGATCTCCGGCCTCGAGGAAGAGATCTTCAACCTCGGTCCGGCCTATTCGTTGATGCCGCAGGCCTGGCTCCTGACCAGCGACCAGCCGATCAACCTCATCCGCAACGCGCTGGTGCAGAAGCTCGGCAAGATGGACATGCTGTTCATCGTCGATGCCACGCACAACAAGGCGGCCTGGTTCAATTTCGGTCCCGAGTCCGACACGCGCATCCGCCGCGTCTGGACCGCGCAGCATGAGCCGATCTCCAAGGCCGGTTGAGCCTTACTCGACGCGTTTCAATCCCGCCATATAGCGCCGATGATTGGCGACATAACCTGCCGCCGACATCTTCAGGCCGGCGAATTCCATCTCGTTCAGCGGACGCGTGACTTTGGCGGGGGCGCCCAGGATCATCGAGCCGTCTGGAAACTCCTTGCCCTCGGTAACCAGCGCGTTGGCCCCGACCAGGCAGTTCTTCCCGATCCGGGCGCGGTTGAGCAGGGTCGAGCCCATGCCGATCAGCGAACCGTCCTCGACGGTGCAGGAATGGACGATGACGCGGTGGCCGATGGTGCAGCCGGCGCCGATCGTCACCGGCTGGCCGGGATCGACATGGATGACGGAATTGTCCTGGACGTTGGAATTCTCACCGACGGTGATCCAGTCGGTATCGCCGCGCAGCACGCAGCCCCACCAGATGCTGGCCCCCTTCAGAAGCCGTACCTTGCCGATGAGCACCGCATCGGGCGCCACCCAATACTCGCCTTCCGGCGGCAGGTCGGGCCTCACATCGTCCAGCGCGTAAATCGGCATGTCGGTCCCGCAAATATTCCACACAGCCATTGTGGCAGGGGAATTTTGCGATGGCGAGGCTTGCGAGGCATACTGCCGCCATGGCCCCTGCTTCGAAGACGTTCTTGCCCGCGCTGGACAGCGCCCTGGCGCACACCATTGTCGAGGATGCGATCCGCACCTATTTCCGCAAGCGCCGCAGCCGCGTTCCGGGGTTTGTCGAGCGGACCTTTTCGGTCTCCGGCGCGCTGCAGACGCATCGCCGCGCCCTCGGCCACGATCTGTGGCGCGCGCCGCTGAACGCGGCGCTGGCGGGGCCGCAACTCGGCCTCAACGCGGCGGCGGGATTGCTGGCGCTGGCCGGGCGCAAAGCGGCCGCCGAGCGTCTGCGCGCCCGCGAACTCTTTTTCCGCACTACGGTAACGCAGGAGATCGAGCGCCGCCTGATCGTCGATCTTCTGGAGCTGCCCTACACCGGGTCCGGCGAACCTTCGTTTCACGATGCGCTGGCGGTGGAAATTCTGGGCGACAAGCGCCTGGACGGTGCGCTCGGCATGCTCAACGGTCCCTGGGGCGAGACGCAGCGGCTGCAGATGGATGCGCGGCTGACGCAGCAGATCGCAATCTATCTCAACGCCCGCGGCGCGGCCGGCGAGATCGTCAGCGCCGGCGTGACCATGGCGGCCGGCGGCGCCTTCCTGCATCAGGCGACGCCCGGTTTCCTCACCCTCGGCCCTGCGCTGGCGCAGGCGCTCGGCGCCAAGATCGGCGGCGTCGCGGCGTTCACCGTGGTGGGCGCGGTGCTCGCCGCCAGCGCCACGGCAGCCGCGTTCGCCGGCATCGTCACCGACCCGATCCAGAGCGCGCTCGGCATTCATCACCTGCGCCTGATCGCCTTGCTCGACACGTTGGAGAGCGCCTTCCTCGGCGGCGACGCGCGTCTGGCGATCCCGGAACAATATGCGGCGCGGCTGATCGATATCGTCGACGCCATCGTCTCCGTCGCGGCGCATCTGCGCGCCGGCTGATCTGCGGCGAGCAATCGCTCCACAGATTTCACATTGTGGTCGCACAAAGCCTGTTACGCTTTTCTTGTCGGAGCGTGATTCGACATCAGCGGGGGCCGATTTAGTGCAGCATTGCACTGTGCCAATCCTCGAACATCCGGGCAAAGCCGTCCGCCCTCGAACGCACGCCGACCGACACATCCCACCAAGCGTTCCGTTCCTGACCAGGGAGTCTCCATGGCCAAGCGTTCCGCGCGTCACAAGGCGCGCGACTACCAGGAATCCGAAAACGTTCATCCCTTTCCGTCCCGCAGCGGCTGGAACCCGCACGGTGACGACGATCAACGCGACCGCAAATACGTAAAGAACATCCGGGCGATGAGCCCGACCCAGCAGCTCCTGCTGGACGCCATCGAGGCACGCTCCGTCGTGCTCGCGCTCGGGCCCGCCGGAACCGGCAAAACCTATCTCGCCATCGCCAAAGCCGTCGAAGCGCTCGAAGCCGGGCGCTGCGGCCGCATCGTGCTGTCGCGTCCCGCCGTGGAAGCGGGCGAGAGCCTCGGCTTCCTGCCGGGCGACCTGCAGGAAAAGCTCGCGCCCTATCTGCGCCCGCTTTACGACTGCCTCACCGAGCGGCTCGGCACCAAGCGGCTGAAAGCCTATGTCGCCGACGGGATCATCGAGATCGCGCCGGTGGCCTATATGCGCGGGCGCACGCTCAGCGATTGCTATGTGGTGATCGACGAGGCGCAGAACTGCACCTACACGCAGCTGAAGATGCTGCTGACGCGTCTGGGCTGGCGTTCGACCATGGTGCTGACCGGCGACCCCGACCAGACGGACCTGCTGAAAGGCATGTCGGGCCTCGGCGACATCGCCGACCGGCTGGAGCGCGTGCCGGAGATCGGTGTCGTCCGCCTCGGCGAAGCGGACATCATCCGCCACCCGCTGGTCGCGGGGATGCTGACGGTTCTGTGAGGTTCTTTTTTGGGGGGCCAGCTCAAGGTGGCCCCCCAATGGGACATACGTCTACGACTATGACGATAAAATGCGGCACCACGGGTTTTGCATCGTGGATTGCGACGGCATATGGCCGGACTCACCGGACATTTCGTAGACGATAAGTTCGCAGCGATCACAGTCCGGTAACCGGATCGCAATTCGCAGCCACGTGTTGACCTCTACGATGCCGTTGCCGCCTTTAATCTGCACATGTCGCGACAGGGCGACATCATCGCCGGACTCGAGGACGCGACCCAGCGCGGTTTGTGACTCGCCCGCGCCAAGATGGGGAAGAAAATCCGGATCGGATCCGTTCGCCATCATGTCCACCGGCTGATCGCGGTCCCAGATCACGCCGCGCGCCTCCGGCACCGAGACGTAGAGATAGATATGACGCCCTAGAAAACGCCACTTCTGGTTGACGTCCTCGCAAACACTGTCGAGACAGATGTGTCCACCATATTCCAAGGCAAGTCCCTGTCGATTGCATACCGCCATTGCGGCCGACTGAGATGCAAGAAGTGCCGCGACAACGCATGCCTGCGCAAATAGGACGCGCGCCGTCGTTTTCAGACATCCCGCGAATATATGCGCCATGCTTTTACCCATTGATCTGGCATGAACCGCGCTCGAGTCGCTGTGTAACCACATCGCCATAGCCCGCAGCATGATCATATTCTGCATAATCTTGAACTTTGCAGGTATAACAATTCGGAAGGCTGAAGGTCAGCCACCAGCCACTGCCGGTCCAGTCATCTGGAAAATTTGCGTCTCGATGGGTGCGGATGGAATAGTCCAGTTTGATGCTGTTGTGCGTCAACTCGACGGATAGAGGAATGGTCGTCGACATCTGCCGGACATGAGGGTCATTGAGATAACGGTCGTAGAGCCTCCTGTTCTCCTCCGGCTCCGTCAACGCGTCGACAGTCTTATCCGGAAAGAAAACCGTTCCCGTCTCTTCGTCCGTACTATCGAAATAGTAGATTTTGTTCTTCAAAAAACGCGTTTTGGTTTCCATCAGCCGGCATGTATCGCGAGAAGCTGGCTTGTTCGGATCACAGCTTTGGATTCCGGCGGTGATAGTTATATTCGTCAGGTCACAGGTGTCGGCGAACGCGCAGGGCATCAGAACGCATTCGAATGCCAGCGCCAAAACCAAAACAGGACTTTTCATTCCCTTCTCCTCAATCGCAATGCTTTTCGCCGTTGAACATGATGCATTGCGTCGCGGGCGTTCTGACTTGTGCCGGTGGCGGGGGACCGGCTGTTGGGACTTCAACCGGCGTGGAGCGCTGCCGGGCTGCCGCCGCTTCCTCAAGCTCGTCTATTCTTGACTGCGCAAGATCGGCGAACTGGCCATTTGGATATCGCCGCAGATACAGTTGGAATTGCCGGATGCTAGTGCTCCCCGAAATTGAGTTCCAATATGTCAATTCGACTGCCGCCGGATCGGGCGCCCTGACTGCCGGCGTCTGACGCATGCTCGGCTTGTCGTCGGGGACGGCTTCGTCCGGCTGCCCGGCATGCGTCGGAGGCTCTCTCTCCAATCGGAATCCAAAGAAATCCAGCCCAACGACCGCCAGCTGATAAACGGCAACGACTGCCAAGATCAGACTAATGACACCGGTCACAACCGTCAAAGGCACGTTGTGACCAAACCTCGACCGAAAAAGCAGTCCCGAAGACAGCGTGAAGACAATCGCGAAAACGCCTGAGACGATAAATTCGAGCAGAACCATTTTCGCGATGCCTAGTGAGGCGAATCAAATGTTGCCTCGATTTTTACATTTGTCGAGACTTTAGCGGGCCTACTTCGGCGCCAAACAAATTACGACAGCACATCACGGGCTCTTCACCGAGCCATCGAACAGACGCGATTGACGGCGGGCCAGTATTTAACTATACGGATAATTAGCTACATGGTGAAATACGAATGGACACGCTTTCCACCACGTTCCAGGCCCTCGCCGACCCGACCCGGCGTGCCATTCTCGCGCGCCTGGCGCTGGGCGAAACCTCCGTCACTGAGCTCGCAGAGCCGTTCGACATCTCGCTGCCGGGCATCTCCAAGCATCTGAAGGTTCTGGAACACGCCGGCCTGATCACGCGCAGCCGCGACGCGCAGTGGCGGCCCTGCCGCATCGAGCCCGCGGCGTTGATGAGCGTCGATACCTGGCTTGAGGAATATCGCCGGCTGTGGAACGCGCGTTTCGACCGGCTCGAGGACTACCTGAAGGCGTTGCAAGCGAAGGGCAGGAAACGTGGCCGCAAGAAATAAAACCCTGGTGCCGCCGGATGAACCGGTCATCGCCTTCGAGCGCCTGCTCGATGTGCCGCGCGAACTGGTCTGGAGCGTGTGGACCGATCCCAGGCACGTCGCGCACTGGTGGGGCCCGAACGGCTTCTCCGTCACCCATCATGCGATGAGCGTGAAACAAGGCGGCGTCTGGGATTTCGTGATGCACGGACCGGACGGCAGGGACTACGACAACAAGATCACCTATCACGAGGTCGTGCGGCCCGAGCGGCTCGTCTACAGCCACGGCGAGCCCGGCGACGCCGACCAGTTCCACGTCACCGTCACCTTCGCGGACGAAGGCGGCAAGACGCGGCTCACCATGCATTCGCGCTTCCCGTCCGTCGCCGCGCGCGACCGCGTCGCCCGCGAATTCGGCGCCGTCGAGGGCGGCCAGCAGCATCTCGAGCGCCTCGCAGCCTATCTCAAAGAGCAGCAGGCATAATCGCAGGAGACACCCATGCCGCACTATCTCACGATCTACACGCCGAAGATTCCGTCCAGCGGCCCGCCCAGCGCCGGGCATATGGCCGAGATGGGCAAGCTCATCGAAAAGATGAATGCCCGCGGCGCGCTCGTCACCATGGGCGCCACCGTGCCGGGCGCGTTCAAGGTCCGCCGCTCCGACGGCGATTACACCGTCGCCGATTTACCGAAGACCGGCGAACAGGGCTTCGCCATCCTCAATGCCAAGGACCGCGACGATGCCATTCAGATGACCAAGGATTTCCTCGCCGTGGCCGGCGAAGGCGAGTCCGCCGTGCATCCTCTGATGGGCCCGCCGCCCGTCTAGCACGCTCACAAGAAAGGAAAGCATCATGTCGGGTACCGTAAAGGCCGGCGTTCAGGTCAAGCTGGAACGCATTTTCGACGCGCCGCGCGACCTCGTCTTCCGGATGTGGACCGATGAAAAGCATTTCCGCGCCTGGTGGGGACCGGCCGGCTCCGATAACGGCGAGACCCGGCTCGACGTGCGTCCGGGCGGCGAGATCTTCGTCCAGATGCGCGGCCCCGGCTTCGATCATCCGATGGGCGGCGCGTTCGAGGAGATCGATCCGCCCAAACGTCTCGTCTTCACCACGAAGGCGTTCCAGAATCCGGACGGCTCCTGGAAGTTCGTCAATCACAACACCGTGATCTTCGAAGATATCGGCGGCAAGACGAAAGTGTCCCTGCACGTCGTGGTGCAGCAGGCCGATGAAGACGTCATGGTGCCGGTGACCGATATGGAGAGAGGTTGGAGCGGCAGTTTCGACCGCTTGGGTGATCTTCTCGCCGAAGTCCGATAGATTTCGCCACCGAACCCGGAGACACGACCATGAAACGCCTGCTTCTCACCGTCGCTGCCATCGCCTTCGCGGCGTCCGCCAGTTTCGCGGCCGATCCCGCGCCGGCGCCCTTCGTCATCCCGCATGGCGGCAAGGACGTCACCAAGGCGGTCGCCGGCGACTACACGCTGGACGGCAACCATGTCGGCGTCATCGCCCGCGTCTCGCATCTGGGCTTTTCGCTGAGCGTGTTTCGCTTCGAGAAGGTCGCGGCGAAACTCACCTGGGATCCCAAGGCCATCGACAAGTCGCAGCTCAGCGCGACCGTGGAGACCGGATCGATCGCCACCAACGTGCCGGGCTTTGCCGCGGAACTGGCGGGCCCGAAATATCTCGATGCCGGGCAGTTTCCACAAGCGACCTTCGTCTCGACGGCGTTCCATCGGACCGATGCGACGCACGGCAAGGTCACCGGCGATTTCACGCTGCGCGGCAAGACCAGGCCGGTGACGTTCGACGTCACGCTGGTCGGCGCCGGTCCCGGCTTCGCCGGCGGCCCGGTGATGGGCCATGTCATCGGCATCCATGCCGAGGGCGCGATCAATCCGCAGGATTACGGCATGGCGCCGTTCTTCAAGGAACCGATCCTGCTCACCATCGACACCGAATTCGACCGCAAGCCTTGAGAACCGCGCCATGCCGCTGAAGCTCTATTATCACCCGCTATCGTCCTTCTGCTGGAAGGTGCTGGTCGCGCTCTATGAGAACGACACGCCGTTCGAGCCGGTTCTCGTCAACCTCGGCGACGCGGCGGAGCGGGCGGCCTTCCTCAAGATTTGGCCGATCGGCAAGTTTCCCGTGCTCCAGGACACGGCGCGCGACTGGATGGTGCCGGAGTCGAGCATCATCATCGAATATCTGGCGCAGCATTATCCGAGCGCCGTGAAGCTGGTTCCCGACGATGCCGACAAGGCGCGCCAGGTGCGCATGCGCGACCGCTTCTTCGACCTCAACCTCCAGGTGCCGATGCAGAAGATCGTCGGCGACCGCCTGCGTCCCGCCGGCAACAAGGATTTGCTCGGCGTCGAGCAGGCGCGCAGCCAATTGCGCACCGCCTGCACCATGATCGAGGGCGACATGGCGTCAAAGCGCTGGGCGATGGGCGAGGACTTCACCATGGCCGACTGCGCCGCCGCGCCGGCACTGGTCTACGCGGACAAGGTCGCGCCGTTCGGCCGCGAATTTCCCAACACGGCCGCCTATCTGAAGCGATTGACCGAGCGCCCGGCCTTCGCCCGCGTCCTCAAGGAAGCCGAGCCCTATCAGGCGATGTTCCCGAAGGAATAGCGGCGGTTATCCGCCGCCGATCGGCTTGTTCCGAATCCATTGCGACAACAGCCATTTCTCGCCGCGCGTCGGCGGCAGGCCGGCATGTGTTGTGTTGAGATCGGGCTGATCTGCGGCATCGACATTGCGGAACAACAGGGCGTCGCCGGTGCGTCCCTTGAAGCGGTAGTCGATGCGCGGGAAATCCGTTTCCCCGCCTTCGAAATCGTCGTTGAGATAGACGAGGAAGGTGCTGACGCGCTGCCCATACTGCGCGACCTCGCGCGCCAGCACGGGATTGCGGACATCCAGGAAATCCGCGTGCAGGCCGAATTGCTCGCCGGGGCTGTAGTGCAGCAATTTGGCGATTTCGAAATAGGACGCCGCCACGCCCACGCTGTTGGCGATCCGTTCGCGGATCAGGCTTATCACGATATCGGCGTGGCGGACGTCGAAGCTGGATTCGGTATTGGTGCGCGATTGCTCGACGGCAAGTCCCGGCGCGTCCTTGCGATAGATTTTCGCCCGCTCCATGGCGCCGCCGCGCGCGATGACCCAGCGGCATTCCTCGGGCGACAGAAAATCCTGCAGCACACGGATCAAGGGATTTTCGCAGACGACCTGCGGCGGCCGCGCCCGCGTCCAGTCGTCCACGCTGACATTACGGCGTAGCGCATCCCAATCCGTGCCGGTCTCACGCGCCAGGAACTGCAACTCATGCTGTGCCGCCGCCGAACCGAGCGCCGCGGCGCGCGCGAGCCGCTCCAGCGCCTGATGGATATTGCGCGGCTGCAGCACCCCCCAGGCGGCGAACAGCGCGAGCTGGCCAACCGCCTCGGCATGGTCGCGGTTCGCGGCCTGCGTGATGAGCGCGAGCCCCTCCTGCGGGTTTGCGGGCACGCCATCGCCCACCAGCAGCCGCTTGCCGAACTCGGTGAGGGCCGCCGCATCTCCGATCCGGGCGCGCTGCTTCAGGGCTTCAACGACGCGGTCGACCAAGCACCTTCTCCCATTCGGAACAGCATACTGCCGAAGGAACCGGACACCGCAAGAACCGGCGCCATACCGGTTGTTCTAAAATTGCGCTGGCATTCGTTTCGGACCTGAGCATACTGACAGATAGTCATATTGCCGAGATAACCCATGTCCGACGTCTCCACCCCGTCCCAGCTTGGCTTCGATCCCGAAGCCCTGCGCGCCAAATATCGCGCCGAGCGCGACAAGCGCCTGCGGTCCGACGGCAACGAGCAGTATGTCGAGATCGCTGGCCGGTTCGCGCACTATCTCGAAGACCCCTATGTCGCGCCGGTCGCCCGCACGCCTCTGAACGACGAGGTCGAGGTCCTGGTGATCGGCGGTGGTTTCGGCGGCCTGCTCGCCGGCGCCCGCCTGCGCGAAGCCGGCGTCGAGGGCATCCGCATCGTCGAGAAGGGCGGCGACTTCGGCGGCACCTGGTATTGGAACCGCTATCCGGGTGCCGCCTGCGACATCGAATCCTACGTCTACCTGCCGCTGCTCGAAGAGCTGAACTTCGTGCCGGTCGAGAAATACACGCGCGCGCCCGAAATCCTGAAGCACAGCCGCGCCATCGGCGAGAAGTTCGATCTCTATCGCGACGCCGTTTTCCAGACCGAAGTCACCGACATGCGCTGGGACGACGGGAGCGCACGCTGGATCGTCAGGACCAACAAGGGAGACGCCATGAAGGCGCGCTTCGTGGTGATGGCGAACGGTCCGCTGCACCGCCCCAAGCTGCCCGGCATCCCGGGCGTCGAGAGCTATCGCGGTCATTCGTTCCACACCAGCCGCTGGGATTACGCGTATACCGGCGGCGATGCCAACGGCAACCTGACCGGCCTCAAGGACAAGGTCGTCGGCATCATCGGCACCGGCGCGACCGCGGTGCAGTGCGTGCCGCATCTGGGCGCCGGCGCCAAGCATCTCTACGTCTTCCAGCGCACGCCCTCCTCCATCGACGTGCGCAACAACCGGCCGACGGATCCTGACTGGGCCGCCAGCCTGCAGCCCGGCTGGCAGCAGGCCCGCATGGACAATTTCAACGCCCTCGTCTCCGGCGTGCCGCAGGCCGAGGATCTGGTCAATGACGGCTGGACCGACATCATCGGCAACATGCTGGCGCTGATGCGCAAGCAGAACGAGGCCGGCGGCGCCGTCAACCTGATGGAGACGATGCAGCTCGCCGACTTCAAGAAGATGGAGCAGGTCCGCGCCCGCGCCCAGACGACGGTGCGCAACCCCCAGACCGCCGAGGCGCTCAAGCCCTATTACAACCAGTTCTGCAAGCGCCCCTGCTTCCACGACGAGTATCTCGACGCCTTCAACCGCCCCAACGTCACCCTGGTCGACACGGACGGCAAGGGCGTCGAGCGCATCACAGATAAGGGCGTCGTCGCCAACGGCAAGACGTACGAGCTCGATTGCCTGATCTACGGCACGGGCTTCGAGGTCGGCACGTCCTATGCGCGCCGCGCCGGCTACGAGCTCTATGGCCGGGGCGGCCAGACCCTGACCGACAAGTGGAAGGACGGCGTCGCCACGCTGCACGGCATGCATGCCCGAGGCTTTCCCAACTGCTTCATCGTCAGCAACAGCCAGTCGGGCTTCACGGCCAACTTCCCGCACATGCTGAACGAGCAGTCCAAGCATCTGTCGTACATCATCAAGACGGCGCAGGACCGCCAGGCGACGGTGGTCGAGGCTTCCGAAGAGGCCGAGAACGCCTGGGTGCAGACGATCATCTCCACAGCGCTGATGCGCCAGCGCTTCCAGGAAGAATGCACGCCCGGCTACTACAACAATGAGGGCAAGCCCTCGACGCTGGCGGCGCGCAACGGACCTTACGGCCTCGGCTCGATCGCCTTCATCCGGCTGATGGAGGAATGGCGCAAGGCCGACGACCTGAAAGGGCTGGAACTCAGCCGCTAGAGCGCCAGGTAGAGCTGCACGATGAAGAGGCCGAGCGCGAAGCTCCAATAGGCCGAGACCGAAGCCGCCAGCCAGAAGGCGAAGCGCGAGCAATCCTTGGCGCGGAACGAGGTCGCGGCGTTCTCGAACAGCACGTTGGGGCCGGCGACGACCATGACCGCGACATAGCCGGCGCGGCCGGCCGCGGTCTCGGGCTTCTTCGCCACCAGGCGGTAGAGATTGGCCAGGATGCCGGAAGCCGTGAAGCCGGCCAGCGTCGCGAACGTGATCAGGAAAATGTCCTTAAACAACCCGGCGTCCCCAGCGGCTGATGTGTGCGAGGGCATGGATGCAGGCCGTGTGCCTGCCGTTTTGGCGACCGGACGCCGAATTTGTGCCGTTTTGACGCGGCCGATTTTGGAACAAACGGAACCGGGCCCAGTTTGGGTTGGCGCCGTAGCGGCATCCGCGCCACGCTTTGAAACAATCTGGCCATTCGGCCCGCTTGCCGCGACCGATCGGTGCGCGCCGTATGTTAACAATACTGCGCGAGACTCGCCGAGTCGCGCATGGGCAAGGCAATGACGTATTCCGACACCGACGGTACGATCCGCAAGCGCTCCGGCTGGCTGATCCCGCTTGGCGTCTTCCTGGTGACGGCGGTGCTGTCGGCGCTGGTGCTGCTGTTCTACCTCGCCCCCACCGCGCCGAACTTCCTCGAAGAGCAGGTGTCGCCGACCTCGCGCAGCGACCTCATCCCGCTGAAGGTGCACGGCCTGCACCTGTGGATTCCGGCGAACTACCTGCAATTCGAAAGCACGCGCCAGGGCGGCACGCGCAAGGACCTCTCGCTGTTCGCGATCCTGCCGGACATGGCGGGCTGGTCGAACTGGGAAGCCTCCATCTTCACCGGCAACCCGCCGGACTCGCCGGTGGTCTATCTCCTGATCCGCGAGGAGGGCCTCAACCTGACCGAGGCCGACCGCCTGTCGCGCATCTACATGTCCTATGTCACCAATCCGCGCGGCGCGCCGGGCCCGTTCGGCCTGACGCAATACACCTTCCGCGAGGATTCCGGCTACCGCCACGAAGACCTCTTCGTCGGCCAGGGTGTCAATGGTCCCATCGTCATGCGCTGCGTGCGGTTTTCGCCGGAAGTGCCGAGCCCGGGCTGCCTGCGCGATCTGCCGATCGCGCATTCCGTCGCCCTCTCCTACCGCTTCAAGCGCGAGCATCTGGCGCGCTGGCATGAGATCGGCGACGGCATCGCCCGGCTGATCACGACCTTCAAGGTCAGGCCCAAGACGCAGGCCGACACGCAGGCTCAGCCGCGGCCGTAGAGCTCGTCCACCGAGCGCCGCCGCGGCAGGATGGACTCGAGCGCGGTGGTCAGGGCGGGCATGGCCAGCAGTCCGGCGCCGGCGGCAAACAGCAACATCGCACTCAACATCGCGATCGAGCCGTGCAGCACAATCCACGGCAAGGTCACCGCGCCCGCGCCGACTATTCCGAACCAGGGGGCCAGGCCCAGATCTTCCAGCGCCCGCAGGCGCGCGACGGCGGGGCCGTCGCCGGTTGACCGGTATGTCCGGCTCCGCGCGATCAGATTCAACATCAGGAACAGCGCCGCCGTCGCGACGGCCGCCATTTCGATGAAGGACGGGAGGGTCAGGCGGCCCGTCGCCCTGCCCCATAGAAAGAGACAAAGCAGCGCCAGTGTCGCAAGGGCCAGCGCAGCTGCCAGCGCATCGCGCCAGTCCCGGCCCATCGCGAACGCCAGCAAAAAAGCCAGCAGCGCCGACGCGCCCCACAGAGCCGGCTGCGCGAACAGCGCGCTGTGCGCGAGATGCGGCGCGGCGCCAAACCATCCGAGCGTGGCCATGACCAGCGTAATGCCGCTGAGACTCATGGCCCAACGCGGCTCGACGACGTTCGCCGCGACGCGCAGCACGCTTTCGCGGCGCTCGCGCACGCGATTCGCCGCCACGAAAAAGGCCTCGCCGAACGGCAGCACGGCGGATGCGAAGGGGATGCATGCCAGCACGGACAGAACCGCAGCGGCGAGTTCCGCGGCCGCACCCAACCCCAGCACGCGGCCGTCGCGAAACAGCCAGCCGACGATCCATGCGGCCCCGACGACACTGCAAAGCACCGCCGGAAGGAAGACGCGGGCCAGCGCTTCGCGCGCGGCGGCGACCGGCTCGGCGGCATCCAGGATGCGGCGCATGATATCGCCGCCGAGGCAGGACGCCGTCAGATAGGCGAAGCCGTAGACCACCAGCAGGCCGGAATAGGACAGCCCGCCCTGAACCGCGAACGGTCCGGCCGCCAGCATGCCCGGCAAGGGTGCCAGCGCAACGAGGGCGGCCAATCCCGCATGCCGCATATGGATGAAGGCGAGAATCGCGCCGACCGCCAGCGACGCCGCGCTGAGGAACAGCGCGCCGACCGGAACCGGACGGCCGTGAAACGCAAAGAAGGCCGCGCCCGCCGCCGCCAGGGCGAGCAGCACAAGGACCGCGATCCGGAACCGGAAAAGGAAGGTCAAAATCACCACGCGGCATCATGTTCGCATCTGGAACGATCCCGCTCAAGCATCCGCGATTGCTTGTCGGGCGGTGCTGCGGCAAGTTCCGCGCATGAATCTCCACGCGCCGGACGCCAAGCGGCAGGTCCTCAAGGACATTTTCGGCTTCGACGCATTCCGCCCCGGCCAGGAGGCGGCGATGGACGCGCTCATCGCCGGGCGCAACGTCCTGACCGTGATGCCGACCGGCTCGGGCAAGTCGCTGTGCTTCCAGGTGCCGGCCCTGGTGATGGGCGGGCTGACGGTCGTGGTCTCGCCGCTGGTGGCGCTGATGCAGGACCAGGTCTCGGCCCTGCGGCTGGCCGGCGTCGCCGCCGACACGATCAATTCCTCGCAAGGCCGCGACGACAATATCGCCGCCTGGCGCCGCGCGGTGGCGGGCGAGACCAGCCTCCTGTACTTGGCGCCCGAGCGGCTGATGACCGAGCGCATGCTGGAGGCGCTGCGCAAGCTCGACGTCCGCCTGATCGCGGTCGACGAGGCGCATTGCATCTCGCAATGGGGCCCGGCGTTCCGCCCCGAATACGAAGCGCTGTCGCGGCTGCGCGAGCTGTTTCCGGACATCCCCATCGCCGCGCTGACGGCGACCGCCGACGAGGCGACGCGCAGCGACATCGTGGCGAAATTGTTCGACGGCCGCGCCGACCGAATCGTGCTCGGCTTCGACCGGCCGAACATCCGCCTGACGGTCGAGGCCAAGCACGAATGGAAGAAGCAGCTGCTCGGCTTCGTGCAGCGCCACAAGGGCCGCAGCGGCATCGTCTACTGCCTGTCGCGCAAGAAGACCGAGGAGACTGCGGCGCTGCTGGTCGAGCACGGCGTCCGCGCCCTCTCCTACCATGCCGGCATGGAGAAGGAGCAGCGCGACGCCAATCAGAACAGCTTCATGACCGAGCCCGCCATCGTCATGGTGGCGACCATCGCCTTCGGCATGGGCATCGACAAATCCGACGTGCGCTTCGTGTTCCACGCCGATCTGCCGGGCAGCCTGGAAGCCTATTACCAGGAGATCGGCCGTGCCGGGCGCGATGGCGAGCCGGCCGAGGCGCATATGCTGTTCGGCCTCGGCGACATCCGCATGCGGCGCATGTTCATCGAGCAGGAAGAGGCCGGCGACGACCGCAAGCGCCGCGAGCACCAGCGGCTGAACGCGCTGATCGGCTATTGCGAGGCGCCGGGCTGCCGCCGCGCCGTGCTGCTGTCCTATTTCGGCGAGACGGCCGAGCCTTGCGGCAATTGCGATCTCTGCGCCGATCCCGGCACGCTGGTCGACGGCACCGCCGAGGCGAAGGCGATCCTCGCCGCCGTGCAGCAGACCGGCGAGCGCTACGGCACGATCCATATCGTCGAGGTGCTGCGCGGCATGCAGTCGGAGAAGATCATCTCCGCCGGGCATGACCGCGTCGCCGCCTACGGCACGGGCGCGGCGCGCAAGCGCGAGGAATGGCAGGCGCTGATCCGCCAGCTCGTCGCTGGCGGCTTCCTGCATCTGGACGTTTCGGGCTATGGCGGCATGGCGCTGACGGCCAAGGGCCGCGCCGTGCTGCGCGGCGGCGAGCGCTTCCTGCACCGCCCACACGTCGAGCGCCGCAGCGAGCGCAAGACGCGAGAGACGCGCGAGACCATGGGCGCGGCGCCGCTGAACGGCGACGACACCTCGCTGCTCGCCGCGCTGAAGAATCTGCGCGTGCGCCTCGCCAAGCAGCGGCGGGTGCCGGCCTATGTGATCTTCTCCGACAAGTCGCTGCTCGACATGGCCCAGCGCCGGCCGCAGAGCGAGAACGAATTCGCCGAGGTGAACGGCGTCGGCGCCAAGAAGCTGCAGGAGTTCGGCGCGGCGTTCCTGAAGGTCATCCGCGAGGCGTAGCGGCCGGTTCCGCCGGCCGACTTGTCCACCGCCCGGCGGCCCCGATCCGGCATTTTTCTCAGGCATTGCTTGGGTTTATTCGTTTTCGACTTCGCGGACCCCCTCCCCCCTCCTTCGCTGCGGCGCGGTGCACGGATGGTCTTCGAACGCAGCCTTTCGTCCATGCCCATCGCATCCTCCAAGTTCGACCGCACAGTGTGCGCCCGGTCTGGAGGGTGGTGGATAAGAAAAATCGAAAAGCGTTGGTTTGCGCGGGGAAACGGCGCGCGGCCGGGCGAGTTATCGAACGGATGTTTTAAAAAGCTTGGCGGCCACTTTTACCTCCCCGGAGGGGAGGTCGAAATCTTTGAGCGCAGCGAAAAGATTTCGGGTGGGGCGAATGTTGAGAGTTTCGCCCCACCCGAAATGCTTCGCATTTCGACCTTCCCTCCGGGGAGGTGAAGTGGTTACCCCCGGCTCGCGGGCGGCTCGGGCAGGTCCATTTCGAGGATCGCCATGTTGAAGGCGTAGGACGTCTCGCCGTCCTCCTCGTCCTTGAAGATCACGCCGATGAACTCGCCGGCCACCTGCACCTCGACCGAATCCGCCTGCTTGGGCCGCTCCACGACGCTGATCGTGTCGAGGCGGAACAGGTTGCGCAGGTATTTTTCGAGGCGCCAGATTTCGCTGCGGGTCAACGGGCAGTCTCCTGAAGGGACGGGCTCAAGTCGCATGGGTGCGATGCCCGGTCAAGGCTCCCGCGCCGCGCGCGCCTCAGCCGGACTTTTCCTGCTCCTCGTCGATGAGCTGGTTCATCTCCTGCGACGGGCGGTCGGCGCCGGCGCAGTTGGTCAGGTGCGCCGGCACGCCGACGGCGGTGCAGTGGGGCGGCACCGATTTCAACACCACGCTGCCGGCGCCGACGCGGGAATATTCGCCGATCTCGATGTTGCCGAGCACCTTGGCGCCGAGCGAGATCAGCGAGCCGCGCCGCACCTTGGGATGGCGGTCGCCGGTTTCCTTGCCGGTGCCGCCCAGCGTGACGCCCTGCATGATGGAGACGTCGTCTTCCACCACCGCGGTCTCGCCGATGACGACGCCGGTGGCGTGGTCGATCATGATGCCCCGGCCCATGCGGGCGGCGGGATGGATGTCGACGCCGAACAGGCCGGAGATGCGGTTCTGGAAGAACAGCGCCATGGCGCGCCGGTCGTGATGCCACAGCCAGTGCGCGATGCGATGCGTCTGGAGCGCATGGAAGCCCTTGTAGAACAGGAAGGCGTCGACATGCGCGTTGCAGGCGGGATCGCGGTCGAACACGGCCGCGAGGTCGGCACGCACCGCGTCGCCGATGGCCGGCTCGGCCTGCATCGCTTCATCGAAGATCTCGCGCGTCATCATCGGCGAGAGGTCCTCGGTGCCGATCTTGCGGGCGAGGTGGTAGGAGAGCGCGTCCTCCAGCCGCTCGTGCTTGAGCACCGTGGCATGGACGAAGCTGGCCAGCGCCGGCTCGCGCCCGGCCATCGTCTCGGCCTCTGCGCGCATGGCGGACCAGAGGGGATCGCAGGTGGCGACTTTTTCGCGTGTGACGGCCATGTGAACTCCTGAGTGCCGCGCGATAGCGGCGACCGGCGGATCATACCAAAAGAACGCGGCAAATGCCGAATGGGGGTCGCGCCGCCCCGCCCGATTGCTTAGATAAGGTCAACAAACCTTTCGACAACCCCTCGGACACGCATAGGCCCCGCGATGGATTCCGCAAGCCCCGCCCTCAATCGCCCGGCGCCGGACGCCCTCGACCTGCTGCTGTCGCGGCGGTCGGGCTCGGCCAAGGCCATGACGGGGCCGGGGCCGACGCCGGAGCAGCTCCAGACCCTGCTGACCGCGGCGGCGCGGGCGCCCGACCACGGCAAGCTGTTCCCCTGGCGGTTCATCCTGTTCGAGGGCGAGGCGCGGCGGCGCATGGGCGAGGTGCTGGCCGAGTGCCTGCTGCAGAGCGAGCCGCAGACGGCGCCCGAGCGGCTCGACCAGGAGCGCCATCGCTTCCTGCGCGCGCCGGTGGTGGTCGCGGTGGTCAGCCGGGTGCGCGAGGCCATCCCGATTCCGGAATGGGAGCAGATCCTGTCGGCCGGCGCGGTGTGCCAGACGCTGCTGATCGGCGCGCATGCCATGGGCTTCGTCGCCAACTGGCTGACCGAATGGTGCGCCTTTCATCCCGGCGTGAAGGAACGGATGGGCCTCAAACCCGGCGAGCGCATCGCGGGCTTCGTCTATATCGGCAGCTCGGCGGTGGCGCTGGAAGAACGCGTGCGGCCCGACATGAGCAAGATCGTGGCACGCTTCTGAGCTTGCCGCGTTATCGTGCCGTGGCCGGATTCGGCCATGCAACAACTCGGGGGATTTATGAAAACGCGTTTTCTCGTTCCGGTATTGGCCTCGCTCGTCCTGGCCGCATGCGGCGGCGGCGGGGCGCCGAGCCAAATCGAAGGCAAATGGGGCGCCGACTGCTCCAGCCCGTTCGTCAGCTTCAGCGGCAGCACGATCCACGTCTATCCGGACGACGCCGACTACGACATCAAGAGCGCCAAGCTCGACGGCAGCAATTTCACGGTCAGCTATGAGAGCAAGACGGGTCCGGTCACCGAGACCTATGTCTACGAGAACAACACGCTGCGCCTCGACAAGGGCACCTATGGCGGCATGGAAGCGGCCTGGCACAAGCAGCCGATGAACAAGTGCCCGTAACCTAAAACGGGTAATGTGGTTTTGACAGAAGGCCCCGGAGCGATAAGTTCGCTTCGGGGCCTTCGCATTTTCGGACCTGGCATGGGCCGCAAGATTCTTTTCATCACCACCGACCAGATGCGCTTCGACGCGCTGGGGGTGAACGGCCAGAAGATCGCGCGCACGCCGGCGATCGATGCGCTGGCGGCGTCCGGCATCAACTATACGCGCTGCCACGCGCAGAACGTCGTCTGCATGCCGGCGCGGGCCACGATGATCACGGGGCAATACGTCACCACGCATGGCGTGTGGATGAACGGCGTGCCGCTGCCCGACGACGCGCCGTCGGTGGCGCGGCTGCTGAAGGCGAAAAAGAACTACCGCACCGCCCTGATCGGCAAGGCGCATTTCGAGCCGTTCCTGGACCCGCAGCAGAGCTTCTACGAGAACCGCATGGCGCGGCTGGGCGAGTTCGGACCGCATCGCGGCTTCGATCACATGGAGCTGGCGGCGCATGGCGGGCGCGGGCCGCTGCACTATGCGCGCTGGCTGGCCAGGGCCCATCCCGAGATGGCGGACAATTTCTATCCCGTGCTCGGCCTGACGCTGGCGCAGAACTCCTTCGGCGGCGGTGACACGGATGCGGTGCAGGTCAAGCGCAATGCGACGCCGCGCGGCCTCTACCACACCGACTGGGTCGCCGACCGCACCATCGCCTATCTGGATTCGCTCGATGCCGGCGAAGACTGGTTCGTGTGGATGAGCTTTCCCGATCCGCACCATCCCTGGGACCCGCCTGAGAGCGAACTGCACCGCCACAACTGGCGCGACCTGCCGGTGCCGGCGGGCTATCCCGGCAGCGCGGATAAGATCGACGCGATCCTCTCCGCCAAGCCGCATCACTGGCGCGACTGGTGGAGCGGCAAGCAGGTCACCTGCTACGAGGCGCCGCCCGACTGGGTGCCGGCGACGCTGACCACCGATCAGTTGCGCGAGATCGACGCCCTGACCCACATCAAGAACGAACTGATCGACGAGGCGGTGGCGCGCGTCATGGCGCGCATCGGCGCGCGCGGCTGGGACGGCGACACCGACGTGATCTTCTCCACCGATCACGGCGAGTTCCAGGGCGATTTCGGCCTCTTGTTCAAGGGCCCGCACCATGTCGACAGCCTGATGCGGCTGCCGCTGATCTGGCGCCCCGCGCCGAACGCGCATGTCGCGCCCGCGACCATCGCAGCGCCGGTCGGCCAGGTCGATTTCGCGCCGACCTTCTGCGACATCGCCGGTATCGAGCGCGCTGCGTGGATGGAAGGCGCCGCCCTGCCCCGCGATGCGGCCGGTGCCGCCGGGCGCGAGGCCGTCTTCACCGAATGGGATTCGTTGCATGACGGCGTTTCGGTTTCCCTGCGCACGCTGCACCGCGACGGCTGGACGATCACGGCCTATGGCAAGACGTCGATCTACGCCGGCAGCGAGGGCGAGCTTTACGACCTGAAGAACGATCCCAGGCAATGGCGCAATCTGTGGGACGAGCCCTCCGCCGCCGCGCTGAAGCGCGACCTGCTGGACGATCTGCGCGCCCGCACGCCCAAGGGCGAGACGCGGCGGCGCCGGGTCGTGGCGCCGGTCTGATCAGCGCGCTTCGGCGGGCGTGAAATAGACGACGTTTTCCTTGTAGGCGATGTACATGTGCAATTGCCGCAAGGTCTTGACTCCCAGGATCATCAGATTGTCGCCGGCGCTGAAGCGCTCGCCGTCCAGGATGTCGATCACCGGATGGTTCACCGTCACGCCCTCCAGGATCAGGGTGTCGAAGGGATAGCGGTAGAGCGGCGCCGCGGCGGTGCCGTTGACCGAGACCTTGCCCATCGTCACCAGCTTGGGATCGTTGGCGTCGATTCCGAACAGCGATTTGGCGAGGCCGAGCGTGATGGTGGAGCGGTCGGCGCCGGTGTCGACGCCGGCCGAGACGGTTTTCCCGTTCAGCGTCACCTGGATGATGATGTGACCGGATTCGTCGATATGCATCGGCACCGCGGCATAAGGCGTCTTGGTCCAGTAGACCACCTGGCCCGGGCAGTGATCCGGATCGAACAGGTTGAATTTTCCGGCCGCGAAATCGAATTCGACGTCGAAGCCGCGCAGCACGTCGGGCGCCAGCATGCCGATGGTGTCGTGCGGCAGATGCTTGCTGTCGATGACCATGAGCGACAGGTCCTTGCCGACCATGTTGCCGATCGCGATGCGGTCGGTGCGCGTCATCTCATACATCGGCACGCCGCCCAGATAGGACAGGAACATGTTCGCGAGCTTGACGTTCAGGCCGCGGGACAGCGCCTCGGATTTTCCGATCACGCTGTAGATCGAGCCGGTATCGACCAGCATCTGCCCGGTCTGGCCCTGGATCTCGACCGGAACGGTGATGCCGCCGTCGGGGCGGGTCGACAATTCCAGCGAGGCGACGCGCCCCAGCCGGCAGGCCGGCGCCGGAGCCGCTGTCGCGGCGGGCTTGTCGGACGGTTCCTCCGCACCCGCGGCGGCGGCGAAAAACAGCGCGCCCAGCAGCAAAAAACCGGCGGAAAAATGCGCTCTCATGGTGCCGCCTTCAGCAAGGACGCGGCGATCCGCTTCTCGGCATAGGGGACCGGGCAATCGGCGGCAGCGGCTTGCAGCAAGGGCGGCGCCAGATCGGCGTGCCCCTGCAGGCGCTGCCATTCGGCGATGTAGAAATTGGCCTCGCAGACCTGGCCGTCGACAATGCCGGGTTCGTCGTCCGCCCGGGCTTCGCGCATCACCGCGGCAATGTCGGCCTGGCCCGCATAGAGTTTCACCAGCACGCCGGGCCACTTGGCCAGATCGACCCGGGCGGCGCGCGCCGGCAGATCGCTGTCGGCGATCGCGGCATCGGTGCGCACGATGGTCTGCCACAGCACGACATAGCCGTTGCCCGGCTCGACCGCCGCCGCCCGGTCCAGGGTTTTCAGCGCCTTGGGGAATTTCTTCAGCTGCCACTGCAGGATGGCGTTTTCGAGCAGGATCAGCGTGTCCTTCGGCGCGATGTCGAGCGCATCGTCGGCGGCGTCCAGCGCGTCGTCCAGCTTGCCTTGCGCCTGATAGATGGCCTCGCGCGCCAGATAGCCGCCCGTCGTCTTGCTGTTCAGGTGCACGGCTTTGTCGGCATCGTCCATCGCTGCCGAGAAATTTCCCACCAGGCGATAGACCGTCGCGCGGAACACCAGGGCGTTGACGTCGTCCGGCTTTAATTCCACCACCTTGGTGAAATCGGGCAGCGCCTCGGCATAGCGCTTGGCGCGCAGCAGGAACCCGGCCCGGTCGTAATAGCCGGCTTCGATCTCCGGCCGCGTCGCGATCGCGGCGGCGAAATCGGCCAGCGCGGCGTCGGGCTTGCCCGTGCGCTCATAGGTCACGGCGCGCACGACATAGGTATCGAATTGCGGCTGCAGCGCGAGCGAGGCGGAATAATCCGCCAGCGCCAGGTCGATCTTCTTCAGGTGGGAATAGGCAAGGCCGCGGTCGTAGAGCGCGACGGGGCGCAGATTCGCCAGCAGGCCAGGGTCCGCCAGGGCGGAGGTGAAATAGGTGACGGCAGCGGCATCGTCGGAATCGCGCACCGACAAGCCGTTCACGAAGTCGGAATAGCCGCTGGCCTGCGCCATGGCGCAGCAAACCCCTATCGCCAGCGTCGCCGCCAGACCGCGCTTCATGACCGCCCCCGCCCGATCAGCGTAGGCGCGAATGCGAGGCGGTTCAACCGTCAGCGGATCCCGATCAGCTTGTGCGTCTGCAGGCTGAGCCGCCATTGTGGATGGGCGAGGCAATAGGCGGTCGCGGCGGCGGTGTTGGCGTCGCTCTCGGGATTGTCCATCGGCTGCAGGAAAAAATTGTCGAACGTCAAGGCCGCATAGCGCTCGGGCTCGGCGCCGGCTTGCGGATAGATCAGCTTCAGTTCGTTGCCGCGTTTCAGCACGAGCTCGGCATTGGCCTTGGGACTGACGCAGATCCAGTCGATGCCCGGCGGCGGCGTTTGCGTGCCGTTGGTCTCGATGCCGATCTCGAAGCCGCGTCCGTGCAGCGCCGCGATGGCGGCCTCGTCGAGTTGCAGCAGCGGCTCGCCGCCGGTGCACACGACATAGGGCCGGGCCCCGCCCGGCCATTTCTCCGCCACGGCCTTCGCCAGATCGTCTGCGGTCGCGAATTTGCCGCCGCCGGGACCGTCCGTGCCGATGAAATCGGTGTCGCAGAAGCGGCACACCGCCGTGGCGCGGTCGCGCTCCAGACCCGTCCACAGATTGCAGCCGGCGAAACGCAGGAACACCGCCGCGCGCCCGGTCTGCGCGCCCTCGCCCTGCAGCGTGTAATAGATTTCCTTGACGGAATAGGTCATGCGCCGCGGTACTTCGCGTAGCCTCTGGCCCGCAACTCGCAGGCGGGGCATGTGCCGCAGCCCCTGCCCCAATCGTGCGGCGCCGGATCGCCGGCGTAGCAGGTGACCGTCTCGCGCACGATCAGGTCGACCAGCGCGGCGCCGCCCAAATCCTCGGCCAGCTTCCAGGTCGCCGCCTTGTCGATCCACATCAGCGGCGTGTGGATGCGTGTCTCGCGCGCCAGTCCGAGCGACAGCGTCCGCGCCATCGCCTGGATCGTCTCATCGCGGCAATCGGGATAGCCGGAGAAATCGGTCTCGCACATGCCGCCGACCAGATCGGAAATCCCGCGCCGGTAGCCGAGCGCCGCCGCCGCGTTGAGGAACATCAGATTGCGCGCCGGCACGAAGGTCGTGGGCAGGCCGTCCTTGCCCATCTCGATTCCCATGTCATCCGTCAGCGCCGTGCCGCCGATGGCTTTCAGCGTATCGATCGGCAGGACATGATCGGCGCCGAGCCGGCCCTGCCAGTGCGGGAAACCGCGCAGGGCATCCAGCACGCGCGGCCGCGCCGCCATCTCCGCGATGTGGCGCTGGCCGTAATCGAAGCCGACGGTCTCGACATGCTCGAAACGCGCCAGCGCCCAGGCCAGGCAGGTGGTCGAATCCTGTCCGCCGGAAAACAATACCAATGCCGCCTTGCCGTTCATGGCGCGGCTTTTAGCGCCCCTTGGGCCGCAAGGCGAGCCTCAAGACGTGCGCAGCGACGGCCATGCTTTCCAGGTCCCGACGGCGTAAGCCAGCCCGTAAACAAGCACGATCAACGAGCTCCAGATCAGAAAAGGACTGGGCGGAAAGCGGGTCAGTGCCAGCATCGGAACCAGAACGAGCCCGCGCGCCAGATAAATTGCGCTGATTGCAACCAGCCCGGTTCGAAGGAGCGGCAGCCTGCGGATCAGCCCCGCGCCGGAAAACGCGTATGCAGCCCAGATCGCCAGGATGGCGGCAATCGCCGATGTGATGATAGCCGGTATCGCGGAGCCCGCTTGCGCTTCACGCGCCATCCGCGCGCCTGCGCCGAAGAACAGATACCAGTCCGCCCCGCCGAAGATGCAGGCGACGTGCAACGCCGCCGCCGCCAGACTGAGAATACCGGCTGCGATCAGCCAGCGACGCGCGGCGCGAATTTCGGACGTCATCTCGGCCAGCCCCCCGAAAAAGCCAAGGATATCAGAACGCCCGCGGGGGCATAACGGCGCCTGACCGCTTGCCTTTGGGCGGGGCCTGCGCCAGCCTCGCCCGCGCATTTCAAAAGGATGGCACGCGTGACAGCGCTAGCCGTGAGCGGGACCGGCCTCTACACGCCGCCGCAGTCGATTTCGAACGAAGAGCTGGTGACCGCGTTCAACGCCTATGTCCGGGGCAGCAATGCGGCCAATGCCGACGCCATCGCCTCGGGCAAGCAGGCCGCGCTGGTCGAATCCTCCGCAGAGTTCATCGTCAAGGCGTCGGGCATCAAGGCGCGCTATGTGGTCGACAAGGCCGGCATCCTCGACCCCGACATCATGTGCCCGCGCCTGCCCGAGCGGGCGAACGACCAGATCTCCATCCTCGCCGAGATGGCCGTCAGCGCCGCGCGCGAAGCCCTGAAGAGCGCCGACCGCTCGGCGGCCGATATCGACGGCGTCCTGGTCGGCGCCTCCAATTTGCAGCGCGCCTATCCCGCCATGGCGGTGGAGGTGCAGGACGCGCTCGGCATCGACGGCTTCGGCTTCGACATGAACGTTGCCTGCTCCTCGGCGACCTTCGCGCTGCAGACCGCCGCCGACATGGTCGGCGCCGGCCACGCCCGCGCCATCCTGGTGTGCAATCCGGAGATCTGCACCGGCCATCTCAACTTCCGCGACCGCGACAGCCATTTCATCTTCGGCGACGTGGCGACCGCGTTCATCGTCGAGCGGGCCGAGGCCGCGGTCGGCCACAATTCCTGGGAGATCGTCGCCACCAAGCTGAAGACCAAGTTCTCCAACAACATCCGCAACAATTTCGGCTTCCTCAACCGCACCGCGCCCGAGACGGCCGGCGCCGCCGACAAGCTGTTCGTCCAGGAAGGCCGCAAGGTCTTCAAGGAGGTCGTGCCCATGGTCGCCGAGCTGATCACCGGCCATCTCGGCGAGAACGGCGTCGCGCCGGCGGCGCTGAAGCGGCTGTGGCTGCACCAGGCCAATCTCGGCATGAACGACATGATCGCGCGCCGCGTGCTGGGCCGCGATCCGCTGCCGGGCGAGGCGCCGAACATCCTGCACGAATATGCCAATACCAGCTCGGCGGGCTCGGTCATCGCCTTCCACAAATACAGCGACGACCTGGCCGCGGGCGACATCGGCCTGCTCTGCTCCTTCGGCGCGGGCTATTCGGCCGGCAGCGTGATATTGAAGAAGCTGGGCCGCGCGTAATTACCCGATTTTTCCGGCGTACAATTCGCGAAACGATTCCGCATGAGCTTTTTGCAAGGCATCCATATCGACGTGGCCTATGTCTTCTCGGGCTTCGCCGTCGGCTTTCTGGTCGGCATGACGGGGGTCGGCGGCGGCTCGCTGATGACGCCGCTCCTGATCATGCTGTTCGGCATCGCGCCGGAGAAGGCCGTCGCCACCGACCTGATCTATGCCAGCATCACCAAGACCGGCGGCTCCTTCGTCCATGGCTTCAACAAGACGATCGACTGGCGCATCGTGGCGCGGCTGGCGAGCGGCAGCCTGCCGGCCTCGCTGGCGACGCTGTTGACGTTCTATTATCTCGGCGTCGACAGCGCGGCGGTCAGTGCCCTGATCACGCGCGTGCTGGGCGTGGCGCTGCTGTTCACCGCCGCGGCCCTGATCCTGCGCCCCTGGCTGCTGCGCACCTATGCCCGGCGCTTCGCGGGCGTCAGCATGGAAGCGACGCGCGCCTACACCATCCTGACCGGCGTGGCGCTCGGGGTGCTGGTGACGATCTCCTCGGTCGGCGCCGGCGCGCTCGGCGTCACCGCGCTGATCCTGCTCTATCCCAAGCTTCCCATCGTGCGCATCGCGGGCTCTGACATCGCCCATGCCGTGCCGCTGACGCTGCTGGCCGGCGCCGGCCACCTGGTGGGCGGCAGCATCAATCCCTCGACGCTGCTCTCGCTGTTGGCCGGCTCGCTGCCCGGCATCGTGATCGCCAGCACCTTCGCGCCGCGCGTGCCCGACACCGCGCTGCGCCTCTTGCTTGCGGCGACGCTGATCCTGGTGGCGGTGAAGCTGCTGTTTTAGTGAACCAGAAACAGCGGCAGCTCGGCGTGGCTGACGACGTGACGGGTGACGCCGCTGAAGAACATCTCGCGCAGGCGGCTGTGGCCGTAGCCGCCGGCCACCAGCAGCCCGGCGCCGCCCTTGGCGGCTTCCTCCAACAGCACGTCGCCCACCGCGCGGCTGCCGGCATCGATGACGCGCTCGCCGGCCGCGATGCCCTGCAATCTGAGATAGGATTTCAACTCGCCGCTGTCGATGCTCTCGTCCTTGCCACGCGTCACGCTGAGGATCTCGACGCTCTGGGCGCATTTGAGATAAGGCAGCGCCGCGGTCACGGCGTGGGCCGAGGCCACGCTCTCGTTCCACGCCAGCGCGATCTTCTTGCAGAACGTCACCGGCGCGGCGTGCGGGCTGAGCAGCACCGGCCGTCCGGTCTCCAGCAGCGTCGCCTCGAACGCTTCGCCCAGGCCCGGCCGGTCGCCTTCCTTGAGGGCGCCGAACACGACGAGATCGGACAGCCGCGCCGCCAGCGTCACCTGATCGGCGAAATTGCCCGTCACTTCGCGCAAGGAGCAACTCGGCGTGGCGCGCCTGTCGGGCGTCTCCAGCACCTCGGCGCCCGCCGCTTGCGCCGCGCTCGCCAGCGACGCGCGGGCCACGACGATGGCGCCATCCGACGCTTTCTTCGAGGCATCGGCGATTTCCTGCATCACCGCGGCCGAGACGCTCTCGCCGTAGAACGGCACCGCCTCCGTCACGTCGGGCCGCACGAACAGCGCCGCGACATGGGCGTTGAACGGCTGGGCGGCGGCGAAGGCGCTGGCGAGCACCGCGCCGTCGCGAGGCCCCCCGGTCAGCGGCGCCAGGATTTTCACGATCGTCATGCGGGGCTCTCCGGTCGCCGTGGCTGCGGCATGTGAACGCCGGTAAGCGGAAAAAGCAACTCCGCGCTACGCGGCCAAGGGCTCCGCCCCGCCCGATGGGACGAGAAGCAAGGGCAGCCGTATTTTGATGGCGGTGCCGGCGCGCTCCGGACCGGACACGCTCAGCGTGCCATGCAGCTGCCGCACGAAAATGGCGACATAGTCGGAGCCGCGCTTCTCGGGAATCTTCGCGACCACCTTGTCCGCCATGCCGACGCCGTCATCGGCGATCGTCAGCTCTATGTCGTCGCCGACCAGTTCGACGCTGATCGCCACCTGTCCCATCCCGCCGGGGAAGGCGTGCTTGATGGCGTTGGTCGCGAGCTCGTTGACGAGCAGTCCGAAGGGCACGGCGCGGTCGGGATCGATCTGGAGCGGCGCGGCGCCGACCGTTATGGCGATGCGCGAATCGCTGCCGAGACTCGCCGACAGCGCCTTGGCGATTTCCGTCAGATACGCATCCACCGCGACGGTGCGGCCGCGGCTGGATTGCGAAATCAGGTCGTAGAGCTGGGCAATCGCCCCGATGCGGGCCTGCATCGCCTTGTAGCCTTGCACGCACGGCGCCGCCGTCCACTTGGCTTCGTAGGAGATCAGGCCGACGACGATCTGCAGATTGTTCTTGATGCGGTGCGAGATTTCGTTGGTCAGCATCTGGGCATCGCGTTCGCGCTGCTTGCGGTCGGTGATGTCCTCGAACACCAGCAGCATGCGGTGGGCATGGATTCCCGGCTGGGAAATCTTGCGGGCGTTGAGGTTGAAGACGCGCCGGCCGAGCCCCGGAAAGTCGTCCTCGATCTCGAAACTCTCGAACGGCTTGTTCTCCGGCAGCACCTTCTCCATCAGATGGCGCAGTGCCGGGACGTCCCATTGATGCTGCCCGAGTTCGGAGACGCGCCGGCCATGGGCTTCGGCCTGGGTGATGCCGAAGATCGTGAGGAAGGCCTTGCTCGCCGTCACCACCGTCATGTCGTTCTCGAGCACGACCAAGGGATCGCGGATCGTGTCGACGATGCTCTGGGTCAATTGCCAGTTGCGGTTGCTCTCCTTGCGGGCGGCGCGTTCTTCGCTGACGTCTTCGATGGCGAGCAGGATGCAGCCGTCATGCTCGCCGGGGCGGAAGATCTTGCGCGCGTTCACCAGCATGGTGCGCCGGCCGATGGTCGGAAAATCGTGCTCGACCTCGAAGCCTTCGACGGAGGCGCGATGCGGGATGACGCTCTCCAGCAGCGTGCGCAGCGCCGGAATGTCCCATTGCCGGTTGCCGAGATCGTAGATCAGGCAGCCTTCGGTCTCGTGCGCGCTGGTGCGGAACGTCTGGTAGAAGGCGCGATTGGCCGACGCGATGATCAGATTGCGGTCGAGTACCAGTAGGGCGCTGGGCACGGTCTCGACGATGTCGCTGGCGGCAATGTCGGATACGGGCATGGGCTCCATCGCTTTCACGGCCTCCAACTACGCGGCAAGCAAGGTGGTGACCGAGCCCTGAAGCTGCTGCTCGGTGTAGGGCTTGCTGAGACAATGCATGCCGTCGACGAACAGCGCCTTCGTCGCTTCGGTGACGAAGTTTCCGGTGGTGTAGAGCACCATCAGTTTGGGGCGCAGCTTCATGGCCTGTTGCGCCAGATCGAAGCCGCCCAGCACCGCCGTCTTGAGATAGATATCGGTGAACATCAGGTCGATGTGCTGCGGCGAGCGCAGCACGGCCAGCGCTTCATCGACATCGCCGGCCGACAGCGTGCTGTGGCCCCAGTCCTGGATCATCATCTCCGCGATTTCGCGGGTGAACACTTCGTCTTCGACGACCAAAATCACGGCCATAAGAACGCATCCCGCCGTGACGACGTACGCGGCAGCGAATGCTGCTTTGTTCTGCCAGATGACGCTGCCAGAGCCCGCCAGCCACAGTCCGGGGCTTACCGCTAATGCACTCGGGCGGTTAAGGTTCCAGACGATTGCGGATTTGCCGCGGAATTACCGCTTAATGCCAAAACGCCCCGAATAGACGGCCTACGCCGGGGCCGGACCGAATACCGGCGTGCTAGAAGCGCCACCAGCCGTCGAGGCGTACCGGCTTCAGCACCCGCGGCCGCGCGAAATCGAGCAGGCGCTCCTGGACCTTGGCGTTGAAGCTGCGCCGCGCGAAACTGCCGTCGCGGCGCCGGGCGCCGGCCGGCATGTCCGTCAGGATTTCGATGGCTTCGTCGACCGAGCCCACCGCATACACCGCGAACAGCCCCTTGCGCACCGCCAGGGCCACGTCGTCGCGCAGCATCAGCGTCACGATATTGGCCCTGGGGATGATCACGCCGTGGCCGCTTCTGAGGCCGCGCGCCGCGCAGATGTCGAAGAAGCCCTCGATCTTCTCGTTGGCGCCGCCGATCGGCTGCATCTGGCCGTGCTGGTTGATCGAGCCGGTGATGGCGATACCCTGGTGGAGCGGCACGCCGGCGATGGCCGACAGGATCGCGATCAGCTCCGCGGCGCTCGCGCTGTCGCCGTCGATGGGGCCGTAGGATTGCTCGAAGGCGACGCTGGCCGAAATCGACAGCGGCCGGCCGCGGGCGTACACGCCGTTCAGGTAGCCGGTGAGGATCTGCACGCCCTTGACGTGGCTGGGGCCGCTGAATTTCGCCACCCGCTCGATATCGACGATGCGGCCCTCGCCGGGGCCGACCTGCGCCGTGATCCGCGCCGGCATGCCGAAGGCAAAGCCCGCGGCGCTGAGCACGGTGAGGCCGTTGACCTGCCCGGCCCTGGCGCCGTCGGTGTCGATGAAGACGATGCGCCGCCGCACCAGCTCATGTTCCAGCGCCTTGATGCGGCCCGAGCGGTCTTCCTTGGCCGCCACGGCGCGCGCGATGTCCTCGGCGCCGATCAGGGTGCGCCCCGCCAGCGCGGCATAGTGATCGCCCTCGCGCAGCAGGTCGGCGAGCCGGCCCGTGCGCACGCTGATCTTCTCCGCGTCGCCCGCCTGGCGCGAGGCTTCGTCGAGCAGCCGCGCGGCGCCGCCGGGGTCCAGTTGCTTCAGCCCGTCGCTGCGGGCGATGGAGGCCATGGTGGCGATCAGGGCGGCGCAATTCTCGTCGTCGCGGGCGGCGGTGGCCGAGAAATCGGCCTGCACCTTGAAGAGGTCGGCGAAGTCGGCGTCGATCTGGCAGAGCCGCTGATAGACCCAGGCCTCGCCGAACAGCACGATCTTGATGTCGAGCGACACCGGCTCGGGCTGGATGGTCACCGCATGGCTGCGGTCCAGGACATCCGACAGGCTCTCGATCTTCACCCGCCGCGCCGTCAGCGCGCGCTTCAAGGATTCCCAGGACACGTCCTGGCGGAACAGATCCAGCGCGTCGATCAGAAGAAAGCCGCCATTGGCCAGGTGCAGGGCGCCCGGCCTGATCAGCTTGAAATCGGTGATGACGGCCATCAGCACCGGCACATGCTCGACCTTGCCGACCAGATGCGTCAGCGACGGCAGGCTCAGCGACACCACCGGCGCGCCGGACGCATTCGCATTGTCGACGATCAGGTTGACCTCGTAGCGGTGGAACGGCACGGCCTCGCGCCCCTCCTCGCCGCGCGCCGCGGCTTGCAGCGCGCCGATCTGGCCCACGGCATCCTTGAAGACGAAGCCGAGATATTCGTGCGCCTCGCGGTGCTGCGTGAAACGCTGTGCCAAGGGCGCGACCAGGGCGCGCAACTGCGCCTCGCCGAGCTCGCGGTCGAGCGCCCGCGCCTCGTCCACCGCGTGCCGGCGCAGGCCTTCGAGCTGCTCCATGGCTTTTTCGAGTTCGCCGCGCAATTCGCGCGTCCGCTCTGAAAGACTCTCGCGCTCCAGCTTGGCGAGGCGGCGATAATCCTCTTCCGACAGTGCCAGGCCGTCGCGGGTCGGTCGGAAGTCGAAACCACTCTCGCCGCGCTCGACCAGTGCCAGGCCGTGCGCTTCCGCGCGCCGCCGCAGCCGGTCGAACGTGCTCTCCGCGGTGCGGTGGAAGTCGTCCTCGAGCGCGGCGCGGCGGCGGCGATAATCCTCGCTCTCGAACAGGCGCGGCATCAGGCCCTTGAGGCCGGCGACGAACTCCGCCATGGCGGCGCGGAAGCGGGCGCCGTCCCCGGCCGCGAAGCGCAACACGCGCGGGCGGTGCGCCGAGGCGAAATTGTGGACATAGGCGATGTCGGGCGGCGCCGGCATCGCGGCCGCCAGCCGCAGCAAGGCGCGCTTGACCGAGTTGCGCTTGCCGCTGCCGGCCGGACCCGTGACGAAGATGTTGTAGCCCGGCTGTGCCATGCCGGCGCCGAAATGCAGCGCGCGCATGGCCCGGTCCTGGCCCACCGGGCCGGTCGGCTCGGGCAGGCTGGCCGTGGTCTCGAACGGCAGCCGGGCCGGATCGGTCACCGGCCGCAGCTGTTCGGCCCCCAGGGGCTTCACGCGCATAGGCACTCCATGGGCCGCGCCTTTTCGGCACGGTTCGGCTGCTTCGGGGGCAGGCGCTGCAAGCCTCGCGCCGGGCCGGACTTTCGGGGTAAATAGCCGCCCCGATTCCAGGACCCCCATGGCCAAGCAACCACCCCGCGCCTGGCAGCGCATGCTCAGCGGCCGCCGGCTCGACCTGCTGGACCCGTCGCCCCTGGACGTCGAGATCGCGGACATCGCCCACGGCCTGGCCCGGGTGGCCCGCTGGAACGGCCAGACCAAGGGCGAGCACGCCTTCTCGGTGGCTCAGCACTGCGTCCTGGTCGAGCGGATCACCGCCGAGCTGCGTCCCGGCCTGACCCGCGAGGCCCGGCTGATGGCCCTGCTGCACGATGCGCCGGAGTATGTCATCGGCGACCTGATCAGCCCCTTCAAGGTCGCAATCGGCATCAACTACAAAGCCTTGGAGCACAAACTTCAGGCGGCAATTCACCTGCGTTTCGGCCTGCCGGCCAGCCCGCCGGCGACGCTTGTCACTCTGTTCAAGAAGGCCGATCTTGTCGCCGCCTACTTCGAGGCGACCCAGCTCGCCGGCTTCGAAGTGGCGGTTGCCGACAAGCTCTTCGTCCTGCCGCCCCCCGGCATGCGGACGCCGCGGCTGGTGCCGTTGTCCACCGCCGAGGCTCAAGCCCAGTTTCTGGAGCGGTTTCGCAAGCTAAGCCCCTGACCTCACCATGGCCGGCTCAAGGCCGGCCATGGTGAGGTTGGGGTTGGCCTTCCACCCGTCATCATCCTCCGCTAGCAAAGGGCATGTCCAAAATCCTGGTCACGCCGCTCTCGGCCGTCCCCGGCGTCATCCGCGATTATCGCCCGTCCCATCTGGTGACGCTGCTCTCGCCCGAGCACATGATCCCGACGCCGAGGGGCTTCGCGGCCGAGCGCCACCTGCGGCTCGGGGTCAACGACGTCGTCGATGTCGAGGCCGCCGATCACCCGCCGGCCCGCCAGCACATCGAGCAGCTCCTTGGCTTCTCGCGCGCCTGGCCGGCGGAGGATCCGATCCTGATCCATTGCTGGGCCGGCATCAGCCGCTCCATGGCCGCGACCTACACGATCCTGTGCGACCGCATGGGTCCGGGCAGCGAGATCCTCGCCGCGCGCGCCATCCGCGCCCGCGCGCCGCACGCCTATCCCAACGCATTGCTGGTGCAGCACGCCGACGAACTGCTCGGCCGCCAGGGCCGCATGATCGCGGCGATCAAGAGCATCGGCGCCGGCACCATGGTGGCCGAGGGCGAGATCGTCGAATTTCCGCTGGTGGGGCTGTGACCCAGAAGGCCAAGCACGTCGTCAGCATCGGCCTGTCGGCCGCCATCGTCTCGGTCGCCGAGGAGAGGCCGAGCGTGCTGGTCGTCCACCACGCCGGCGGCGAGGACGCCCTGCCCTTCGGCCCGTTCGATCCGCTCAATCACCGCACGCTCGACAGCGGGTTGCGCAAATGGGTCGGCGAGCAGACGCTGCTCGACCTCGGCTATGCCGAGCAGCTCTACACCTTCGGCGATCGCGGGCGGCATGTGCCGGCCCAGGACGAAGGCGCGCGCGTCGTGTCGGTCGGCTATCTCGCGCTGACGCGCCAGGCCAGCGCGCGCAAAGCGCCCGACACGCAGTGGAGCGACTGGTATCGCTATTTCCCCTGGGAGGATTGGCGCGACGCCAGGCCCGCCGTGATCGACCAGATCATCGCGCCGGCGCTGCGCCAGTTCGCCAAGGCCGCGCCCAATGCGGAAGGCGCCGAACTGCGCCGCGAGCGCACGCGCCTGTGCTTCGGCTTCGAGGGCCTCGCCTGGGACGAGGAAAAAGTCCTGGAGCGCTACGAACTCCTCTACGAAGCCGGCCTGGTGCAGGAGGCGGTGCGCGACGGCCGCAAGCCCCTCGCCGCCAGGCTGCCGCCCGCGCTCGGCGCCGTCATGACCTTCGACCATCGCCGCATCCTGGCCACCGCCATCGCGCGGCTGCGCGGCAAGATGAAGTACCGCCCAGTGGTGTTCGAGCTGATGCCGCCCGCCTTCACGCTTCTGGAACTGCAGCGCACCGTCGAAGCGATCTCCGGCATCCGCCTGCACAAGCAGAATTTCCGCCGCCTGATGGAAGACCAGGGCCTCGTCGAGCGCACCGGCAAGTTCTCGACCCAGGGGCGCGGCCGGCCCGCCGAGCTCTTCCGCTTCCGCCGTGAAGTGCTGCGCGAGCGTCCCGCGCCGGGCGTGCGCCTGGGCGCCAGAATGCGCGGGCAAGCGAGCTGAACCCATTCCGGGCGTTAATTCATCGAACAACAAATTTTAACGGTTACGCCGTAGGGTCGCGACTGAGACAACGTCATCGGGCTTCGGGGCCCCGCGACCATGGGCCAGACGCGACTTAATCTGCGCAATGTGACGACGCTGCTGGTGGACCGCGATCATTTCACGCGCGGTCTGGTCGCCCAGATACTGCGCGGCTTCGGCATGGACTCGCCGACGGTGGTCGAGACCGGCGCAGGCCAAGCATCACCTGATGCATCACTATGCCGACCTTTGCATCTTCGAAGGCGCCCAGCCCGACATGCCCAGCGCCGACCTCGTGCGCTGGATACGGCGCCAGGAAAAGAGCCCCTTCCGCTTCGTGCCGATCATGGTGATGTCGGGCTACACCCAGCTTCGCCATGTCGCCGACGCGCGCGACGCCGGCGCCAACATCGTCATCAAGAAGCCGGTCTCGCCGCAGAGCCTGTTCGACCGCATCACCTGGGTGGCGCGCACGGCACGGCCCTTCATCGAGGCGGGCGACTATATCGGCCCCGACCGGCGCTTCCGGGACGTCGCGCCGCCGCAAGGCGAATACCGCAGAGACACCGACGAACGCGTCGATGACACCGGTAGCGAACCCGCCTTGCCGAAATCCAGCGCAGCGTAGAAGGGGCACCCACCATGGCCGGCAAAGCAAAAAAGAAAATCCACTTTCCCAAGACAAGGCTCTCCGAGCTGGCGGCGCGGGCCGGCGGCATGCTGCGCGACGACGCGCTCGACGGCGCCATGGCGAGTCTGGAATCCATGCGGGCGCAGAGCGACGGCGAAATCCGCAAGTCGATCGCGGCGATGGAGGGCATCGTGTTCGCGCGCGAGGCCGGCGACACGCTGGACGACGCGCAGATGCACGCCATCCTGGTCCACGCCGACCAGGTGGTGACGCTGGCCGGCACCTTCTGTTACGCCGCGCTGGACAGCGCCGCGCGCAGCCTGTGCGACGTCACCGACGGCCTGATGCGCGCCGGCATGCACAACCGCAAGCCCGTCGCGGTCCATGTCCAGACCCTGCATCTACTAGCGCCGGGCGGCATGGTGCTGTCGCCGGAGCATGCCGAGAAGATGCTGGGCGAGCTCGCCAAGGTGGCGGCGCATTTCAATTTCGGCTCGCTGAGCGCGGCGGCGACGGTGGGCGACGAGGAAGATATCGTCGCCGCGGCGGCGAAGTAGTAGGCTTCCGCCGCCCACGTTTCGCGAAAGCCCGATGAGCGTCCACATCGCCCTGCTGCGCGCCGTCAATGTCGGCGGCACCGCCAAGATGCCGATGGCGGATTTGCGCGCCCTTGGCGAGAGCCTCGGCCTGAAGAACGTCCGCAGCCTGCTGCACAGCGGCAACCTCGTTTTCGAGGCCGGGCGCAAATCGCCGGCGGCTTGCGAAAACCTGCTGGAGACCGCCTGCGCCAAGGCCTTCGGCCTCAAGACCGACATCTATGTCCGCACGCAAGGCGAGATCGAGGCCGTCTTGGCGCGCAACCCCTTCCCCGCCGAAGCTAGGGACGATCCGGCGCATCTGCATGTGCTGTTCCTGCGCGCCGCGCCGGATCCCAAGGCGTTCAAGACGCTGCAAGCCGCCGTCAAGGGCCGCGAGACGGTGCGCGGCGCGGGGCGCGAGGCCTACATTGTCTATCCCGACGGCGCCGGGACCTCGAAGCTCACGCTGCGCCTGATCGAGAAGCATCTCGGGACGACCGGCACGATGCGCAATTGGAACACGGTCGGCAAGCTAGCGGCCTCGATGAAAGCCTGACTACCGCGCCTTGCGCAAAGCGCGCCGGGCCCGGTTGCCGGTTTGCTCAAGGGCCCGGCGCCGGGCGATCCACGCGCGCTCCTCGGCCTTCAGTTTCGCCGCGATCTTTGCCTGCTCGGTCTCGAGCATCTGCTGCGCGTCCGCATGTTCCTGTTCGGCGCGCTCCAGCTCTTCTTTCGCCGCCGCGGCGGCCTTGCGCGCGGCGGCGTCCACGCGCGCCTTCGGTTTCGCTTTCGCCGCCTTCACTTTCGGCAGCGGCGCCTCCTCCGCATAGGCGCCCGTGGTGCCGAGCGGGCGTTTCAGGACGACGCCGGGCTTGGCCAGCGCGGCCGCGACCACGGCCTTGTCCACCGCGACCTTCGCCATGCCTTCCGCGAACAGGTTCTGGCGGATGCCCCAGGCGCCGAGCGCCGCCGCCTGCGACGGCACGGCGACCGCAAGGTCGTAGAAGCCGGATTGGGTGATGAAGACTTTCAGGCGGGCCATAAGGAAACAATGCGTCACAGGCAGTTCCGTGCCCTGGCCGGCGGCCGCTTGACAGATTTATGCTCAGATGTAGCATAACCCCCGGATACGAACCGGCCCTTGCAGGCCGGTCTTTTTGCCCCATATATATACTCAAGTTGAGTATTATTGGGACGATGGAGATTTAAGACATGGCCGCCGAACGGGCTTTCACGCCGGACACGCTACGGGAGTCGCGCGCGCTCTACGCCAAGGTGGCGCATGTGATCCCCGAGATCGAGTGGGCCGCCTACGCGCCCACCATCCTCGCCATCAACGCGCTGAAGCGCGAGAGGAATGCCGTCATCCTCGGCCACAACTACATGACGCCGGAGATTTTCCACTGCGTCTCCGACTTCGTCGGCGACAGCCTGGCGCTGGCGCGCGAGGCGGCGCGTACCGATGCCAAAGTGATCGTCCAGGCCGGCGTGCATTTCATGGCCGAGACCTCCAAGATCCTGTGCCCGGAAAAGATCGTGCTGATCCCGGACGTGAAGGCCGGCTGCTCGCTCGCCGCCTCCATCACCGGCGCCGACGTGCGCCTGCTCCGCCAAAAATATCCCGGCCTGCCGGTCGTCACTTACGTCAACACCTCCGCCGAGGTGAAGGCGGAGAGCGACGTCTGCTGCACCTCGTCCAACGCGGTGGCGGTGGTGGAGGAGATCGCGCGCGAATTCGGCGTCGACACGGTGATCATGATCCCGGACAAGTACCTGGCGCAGAACGTCGCCAACCTGACGGGCGTAAAGGTCATCACCTGGGAAGGCGCCTGCGAGGTGCATGAGCGCTTCACCGCCGCCGAGATCCGCGACTACCGCACGGCGCATCCCGGCATCGTCGTGCTGGCGCATCCCGAATGCCCGCCGGAGGTCGTCGCCGAGGCCGACTTCGCCGGCTCCACCGCGGGCCTGATCGACTATGTCGCCGAGCACCGCCCCAGCCGCGTGGTGATGATCACCGAATGCTCGATGAGCGACAACGTCGCCGCCGAATATCCGGATATCGAGTTCGTGCGGCCGTGCAATCTGTGCCCGCACATGAAGCGCATCACGCTGGACAAGATCCTGCATTCGCTCCAGACGATGACGACGGAGGTCTTCGTCGATCCCGCCATCGCGGTGCGCGCCAAGCGCGCCATCGACCGCATGCTGGCGGTCAAGCTGCCGCTGAAGAAAGCCGCCTGATGACCCGGCCCGTCGACAGCATCATCGAGTGCAAGGGCGCGCTCGTCCTGGGCGCCGGCATCGCCGGCCTGTTCACGGCGCTGAAGCTCAGCCCGTTTCCGGCGACGGTGCTGGCGGGCACGCGGCCCGGCGTCTCCGGCTCCAGCGCCTGGGCGCAGGGCGGCATCGCCGCGGCGGTGGGCGAAGGCGACAGCTGGCAGAGCCATGCCGCCGATACGCTCGGCGCCGGCGCCGGCCTGTGCGACCGCGATATCGCAAACCTGGTGGCGCGCGAGGCGCCGGCCCGCATCGACGACCTCCTTGCGCTCGGCGTGCCGTTCGACCGCAAACCCGACGGCTCGCTCGCCGTGGGGCGCGAGGCGGCGCACAGCGCCAGCCGCATCGTGCACATCAAGGGCGACCGCGCCGGCGCGGAGATCTCGCGCACGCTCGCCGAGCGCGCCCTGGCGACGCCGTCGATCACCGTGATGGAAGGCTTTCACGCCATCGAGCTGGCGCTGGAGGACGGCCGCGTCGCCGGCCTCTTCGCGCGCACCGGCATCGGCCGCGACACGCGGCTGGTGCTGTTCAGGAGCCCCGCCATCGTCTTCGCCACCGGCGGCCTCGGCGCGCTCTATGCCGTGACGACCAATCCCTTGGAATCGCGCGGCGAAGGCCTCGGCATGGCGGCACGCGCCGGCGCCATCATCGCCGATCCCGAATTCGTGCAGTTCCATCCCACCGCCATCGACATCGGCCGCGATCCCGCGCCCCTGGCCACCGAAGCCCTGCGCGGCGAAGGCGCGATCCTGGTCGATGAGACCGGCCGCCGCTTCATGCTGGACATCCATGCCGATGCCGAGCTGGCGCCGCGCGACGTCGTGGCGCGCGCCCTGCACCGCGAGCGCGCCGCCGGGCACAAGACCTTCCTCGATTGCACCAAGGCCATCGGCGCGGCGTTCGCGCAACACTTCCCCACCGTCTACGGCGCCTGCATCGCGGCCGGCATCGATCCGGCAACGCAAGCCATCCCGGTCGCGCCGGCGGCGCACTACCATATGGGCGGCATCGCCAGCGACGAACGCGCACGCTCCTCGCTTGCCGGCCTGTGGGCCGTCGGTGAGTGCGCCGCCACCGGCCTGCACGGCGCCAACCGCCTCGCCTCCAACTCGCTGCTCGAAGCCATCGTGTTCGGCGCCCGCGCCGCGCAGGACATTGGCGGCACCGTCATCACGCGCGCCGGCTACGGCACCCCGCCGGCGCCCGAACGCTTCGCCTCGCCCGCGCCGCCGCATGTCCTGCGCGAAGCGATGACGCGCCTGGTCGGCCTGGAGCGCGACGAAGCCGGCCTCAGCGAAGCCCTCGCGGTCATCGCCCAGGTCGAACGCGCCGGCGGCGGCGAGCCCGCCCTGCTCAACATGACGGCCGCCGCCAAGCTGGTGACCGCCGCCGCCCTGACCCGCCGCGAAAGCCGCGGCGGCCATTACCGCAGCGACTATCCGAGCACCGACCCGGCGCCGCGGCGCACCTTCATGACGCTCGGCGATGCGGAAGAGATCGCGGGTGTCAGCACCGCAGAGAGTCAAAAGCGTGTTGCAATCTGACACCGCCCCGTTTTTCTACCCTCCCCTTGAGGGAGGGTCGAAATTTGCGCAGCAAATTTCGGGGAGGGGTCCGAC
>OLLF01000277.1_pt1 | contig 47552 bp, 43 predicted proteins | sample 1604471 | NCBI WGS metagenome assembly OLLF01 (sample SAMEA104055714, study PRJEB20765) | soil metagenome | isolation source: soil
CGCCAAACGCTTGGAAGACAGAAGAATCAACGCCATGCGCCTTGTCCACCAATTTAAACCGGACAGCAGTGGCACAAGGCCGGCCATGACGTTTGGGGACTGGTTGGGGCTTGGCCCGCCCATGGTGAAGTCGGCGGACAACTTGCATACACTCGCGCCGCCGAACCCGGAGACCGCCTTGGCCACGCTGGAATTCTTCTTCGACTGCTCCTCGCCTTGGACCTATCTCGCCTTCACGCGGATCCAGCCCATCGCGGCGCGCACCGGCACCGACATCGCGTGGAAGCCGATCCTGGTCGGCGGCATCTTCAACGCCGTTAACCGTGAGGTCTATGAGCGCCGCGCCAATCCCGACCCGCGCAAGGCGGTCCACAGCGCCAAGGACCTGCAGGACTGGGCCAAGCTGACGGGCCTCAAGATCATCATGCCGCCGCCGCTCTTCCCGGTGAAGGCGACGCTGGCGATGCGCTGCGCCCTGGCCGCCCAGGAGGAGGGCAAGGTGGTGGCCTATGCCCGCAACTGCTTCGAGGCCTATTGGAGCCTCGGCAAGGACATCAGCCTGCCGCACGTCATCAAGCAGGTCTGCGAGGAATCCGACCTCGACGGCGATCACATCCTGGAGCGCGGCCAGACCCAGGAGATCAAGGACCGGCTGCGCGCCAACACCGACGACGTCATCGCCCGCGGCGGTTATGGCTCGCCCACCATGTTCGTCGACGGCAGCGACATGTATTTCGGCAATGACCGCATGGAGCTGGTCGAAGCGGCGCTCAGGCGCTGAGAACCGGACAACCGCCATGGCCTTCTTCCAGGAAGCCCGACCCGCGCGCGAGCCGATATTCCGCGTGCCCGCCGCCGTCGTCGCCCTGATCGGGGTGCTCGCCGCGGCGCATGCCGCGCGGGTCCTGTCGCCGATCTCGGAGCGCATCGTGAACGACTATGCGCTCGACCCGGCGCTCTATTCGGCCGCGGCGCTGAAGGCGCTCGGCGAGGCGGCGCCCAGCCTGTGGGGCCGCGTCGTGCCCCTGTTCAGCACGATTTTCCTGCATGCCGACCTCACCCATCTCGCGGTCAATTGCCTGTGGCTGCTGGCTTTCGGGCCGGTGATCGCGCGCCGTTTCGGCGGCGCGGCGTTCGTCCTGTTCTTCCTTCTCTGCGGCCTGGCCGGATCTTTGATGTTCGTGGCGCTGAACTGGGGCCAGAACATTGGCGCGATCGGGGCCTCGGGCGCGATCTCGGGCCTGATGGGCGGGGCCATCCGCATGATGGACATCCGCCAGCCCTATCTGAACGTCGCAATGCTGCCGCTGCAGCCGCTCTATTCGCGCCAGGTCCTGTCCTTCACCGCGATCTGGATGGTGCTGAATTTCGTCACCGGCTATTTCGCCATCGGCGCGTTCGGCGCCGTGCAGACCATCGCCTGGCAAGCCCATCTGGGCGGCTACATCGCCGGCCTGCTGCTGGCGGGGCCGTTCGAATATTTCGTCGGTCCGGCGGCCAAGCTTCGTCGCGCCGGTGCTTGAACGGCGCCGCCGGCGCCCTAGATAAGGGTGGTCCCGACGTTTGGACCTGGAGACCGCAAGATGACCGACGCACCGAACCCAGGCAATGCCGCGCCCCCGCCGCAGGCCGTCGTCCCGCATCATCCGCCGTTTCCCGTCGTGCGGCTGCTCTATTCGATCGGCTACGGCTTCATCGCCTGGTTCGTCCTGCACATCATCTTCATGCTCGCGGTGGTGCAGTTCGTCATGCTGGCCGTCAACGGCCGCGTAAACGAAGAGCTCAAGTCGTTCTGCAACACGCTGCTGCAGTACGAATGGGAGATTCTCGCCTTCATCACCTTCGTGCGCGACGAGCAGCCCTTTCCCATCGGGCCGTTTCCGAAACATGCGTGAGCGGCGCAAGCGTAAGCGCGAATTAATTCATTCATCGGCCAATGAATAAATTGTGCGATTGCGAAGAATGAATTGCGATTAATCGCTGTGGCATAATGGGTACAAGACACTTCCGATTTCGTGCGTGCCCATGCGTCATGTCGATAATGTTCTTGCTCGCCCGTTGAGCTTGCTCATATCGTTCCAATGCCAAATTGCGTCGTTTGGGTCCGCTTCAATGCAGGCGGGTCGCGATCTGGCATCAAGGCTGCGCGGGTGATGCGCGAGCCATAACGGGGAGCTCACTATGCCTGCAATGCGTTCAGTTGGGACCGCGCGGTCCGTCACGTTCGTCAGTGCCTTGTTGATGTCGACGGCCTTTACGGTGCCGGCTTTCGCCGAGATCGAAACCGTGGTCGTGACCGCCGAACGTAAGGCGGAAGACATCCAGACCGTGCCGATCGCGGTCACCGCGCTCACCGGCGCCGACCTCAAATCGAAGCAGGTCAACAGTTTCCGCGATCTCCAATTCCACGTCCCGAGCGTGACCTACACGAAGTCGAACTTCGGCGGCGCGCAGTTCCAGATTCGCGGCATCACCACCCAGTTCGGTCTCGGCGCCGCCATCGCGCAGAACCAGAACGACATCTATCTTGAGGCGCCTTCGCTGGTGACCGGCCAGTATTTCGACGTCGATCGCGTCGAAGTGGCGCGCGGTCCGCAGTCGACCTCCTACGGCCGCGCGGCGACCGGCGGCGCAGTGAACATCATCACCTCCAAGCCGAACCTCGACGAATTCCAGGCTCGCGCGTCCTTCGACTACGGCTCGTTCAACACGATGAAGCCGGAGCTGATGGTCAACGTTCCGGTCATCGACGGCGTGCTCGGCATCCGCGTCGCCGCGCTGGGCGTCTTCCACGACGGCTATGAGAAGAACCAATATGCCGGCCCGCAGATTTATCCGGGCGTGCCGGTGCATGACGCGATCAACGGCCAGGGCACGGCCGGCGGCCGTCTCTCGGTCCGCTGGGAGCCGAGCGCCGACACCACGATCGATATCACCGCCGAACTCGGCTACGAAAACGACTCTCGCGTCCGCGGCGACAAGCAGGAATGCCATCGCGATCCGTCGGGCGTCGTCGGCTGCTTGCCCGACCGCCTCGGCTTCGACCCCATCAACCTGAACTCGACCCTGGGCGCGACGCTCGGTTCGAAACAGGGTCTGACGGCGTTGATGAACAACACCTTCGGCGTGCCCTTCGGCACCGCGTCGTTCCTCGGCAATACGGTCGGCCTCTTCAATCTGGGCGGCAATGGCGGTCCCGGCGATCCGGCCGGCCCTGGCGGCGCGGTCTTTCTTGGACCGGGCAGCCCCGGCCCGGCACCGGTCAACGGCGTTGGCTCGGGCGCCGGCGGTGTGGTCTCGCCGGACCTGCTGACCTCCAACACCGCGTTCAATCCCAAATACACGGGCAACAACGCCGTCTATACCTTCAACTGGTCGCAGAACATCAACAGCTGGCTGAAATCCACGGTCGATTTCGGCTACACCAACAGCAAGTCGCTGACACGCCAGGACTACAATGACGGCCCGCCGCCGAATATTAGCGCGCTGGTCGGTCCGTCCGTGGCCGGATTCAACGCGGTGTTGGGCCCGCTCGCGGCTCCGTATGACGCGGCCTACTTCAACGTCCCGGGCTCCATCCCGATCTCAAGCGTCTTCTACAACGGCACGTTCGGCTCCTATGGCGGCAGCATCGACAACACCCGCGGCGGTATCCTCACCAAGACGCCGTTCTTCACGACCTATGACGAAGACAATTTCAGCAGCCGCGAACTGACCGGCGAGGTGCGCCTCCAGACCTCGTTCGAAGGTCCGATCAACTTCTCGGCCGGCGCCTTCTGGATGTCGTTCCAGTCGCGCAACCAGTACTGGGTCGCGTCGTCTGCGCTGGACTTCGAAGCCATTGCGATTGGCGGCCTCAACCGCGCGCTTACGATTGCCGGCGGCGGCCCAGACCAGGGCCCGATTGTCACGGCCATGACGACGTTCGACGCGGAATACCGCCGCGGCGACGTTCAGTCCCGCTCGGCCTTCCTGGAAGGCACATGGGACGTCATTCCCGACTCGCTGAAAGTCATTGCCGGCGCACGTTACAATGACGACCGTTCGTCATTGCTGCGTACCCCAACGCCGACCAATTTGAATCCCGGCCTCCCTGCCGTCGGCGGTGGTTTGCTCACGGATGGATTTGCCCTGATCGGTTCGACGACCGTCAATCTGCCGGTAACGGTTCGCTCGCCCACCCTTGTTACGGGCCAGGCGAACAACGTCACCGACCTGTGGACCGGCCGCGTGACCGTCAACTGGACCCCGAAGCTGAGCTGGACGGATCAGACGCTCGTCTATGCGACCGCTTCGCGTGGCGAGCTCGCCGGTGGTATCAACGTGGCAAACAACGGCGCAGCTGCGGCCGTCGTGCCGACGGTGTATCAGCCGGCCACCGTCGACGCGTTGGAGTTCGGCACCAAGAACACGCTGCTCGACGGTTCGCTGCAGGCCAATTTGGACGTCTGGTACTACAACTACGAAAACTACCAGGTCGGCATCATCGCCAACCGCCAGGCGCTTACCCTCAACATCCCGGCTCATCTGATGGGCTTCGAGGGCGAGTTCGTGTGGCAGCCGGAAGACGATCTGGCGTTCAACTTGACGCTCAGCTTGACGCGGTCTGCGGCAGGCACGTCCTTCGTTGCCGATCAGCGCAATCCGACGGCTGGCCTGCCGAACTCGATCCTCATCAAGGATCTGACCAACGGCTCGAACTGCGTGATTGTTCCGATCACGGCGGCCGCGACGGGACATACGCCGGGCGAATCCAGCGCATTCCACGTCAACAACTTCTATCTGCCAAATGGGGGTAACGCCTCCATCGACGCTCCCTTTGGAATTCCGTTGGTCAACTACGGCGTCTGCGTACCTGGCGGCCCGGCGGGCGGCCCCGGCGGCCCGGCGATCACTGGTCCTCGCGCCCTGCTTCGTGCGGCTGGTTTCGACTACTCGGCGGCGACCAATCCGGTTACCGGCGCGACTGTCGCGGCCTCGACCGACGTCACGGGCACGCTCCGCGACGGCAATGGTATCGCCGTCAATCTGCATGGTAACGAACTGCCGCAGGTTCCGAACGCCCAGGTCGGCGTCGGCGCCCAGTGGACGGCGCATCTGGGAGGCGACTTCACGTTGGTTCCGCGTGTCGACTACTACTGGCAGTCAAGCTTCCAGTCCCGCGTGTGGAACGACGCGAACATCGACCGGGTCGATGGCTGGGATACGATGAACGCCCAGATCCAGCTGAACGCTCCGGAGAACAAGTGGTACGCGCGCGTCTTCGCGACCAACCTGTTCGACAAGCGCAACCCGACCGGCGTCTATCTGACCGACCCGACCTCGGCCCTGTACACCAACGTGTTCTCCGAAGACCCGCGCGTGCTGGGCGTTTCGGTCGGCGCGAGCTGGTAAGCCGCCCCAACCGGACAAGGAATCGGGGCGCCGCGCCAGCGGCGCCCTTTTTCTTTGCCCGCCGACCCAGTGTCCGCCGCGCGGCGCCGATGTCGCTGGCACAGAAGCGGCCGTTTCGCCGCCGCGCCGGATGGCATAGGTTCCCCGCCTGCAACGCAGGAGGCCTGCTCCATGGAAACCCGCAAGCTCGGCAAGTCCGGCATCGCCGTCTCGGTGATCGGCCTCGGCTGCAACAATTTCGGCGCCATGAACGTCGACGCCTCGCGCCGCGTGGTCGATGCCGCGCTCGCCGCCGGCATCACCCTGTTCGACACCGCCGACGTCTACGGCAACCGCGGCGGCTCGGAGGAGCAACTGGGCGAGATTCTCGGCCCCCGCCGCAAGGACATCGTCCTCGCCACCAAATTCGCCATGCCGATGGACGACAGCGGCACCAAGTCGGGCGCCTCGGCCGCCTATATCCGCGAGGCCTGCGAGGCCAGCCTGAAGCGCCTGAAGACCGACTGGATCGACCTCTACCAGCAGCACCGCACCGATCCCAACACGCCGATCGCCGAGACGCTGGGCGCCCTCGACGCGCTGGTGAAGCAGGGCAAGGTGCGCGCCATCGGCTGCTCCAACATGCCGGCCGACCAGCTCGCCACGGCCCAGGACACCGCGCGCAAGAGCCACCAGGCGGCCTATGTCACGGCCCAGGACCAGTACAGCCTCCTGGTCCGCGGCCTCGAAACCGCCCTGGCGCCGGAACTGGAGAAGGAGGGCATGGGCCTTTTGCCCTATTTCCCGCTCGCCAGCGGCCTGCTCAGCGGCAAGTACGAGAAGGGCAAGGACATCCCGGCCGGCACGCGCTACGCCCGCATGGGCCGCTTCGGCGAGCAATACATGACCGAGGAGAATTGGAAGATCGTCGAAAGCCTGTCGGCCTTCGCGGCGGCGCGGGGCCACACGCTGCTGGACCTCGCCTTCGCCTGGCTGCTCTCGCGGCCCTATCTCTCCAGCGTCATCGCCGGCGCGACGCGGCCCGAGCAGGCGGCGCAGAACGCCGCCGCCGCCGCCTGGAAACTCACCCCGGCCGAAATCGCCGAGGTCGACCGGCTCAGCGCCAAGCCCGCTTGAAGACTATTCCGCCGGCGCGCCGCGCGGTGCGGCGGCGCGGACGCGGAAGCCGCCGAGGCGCTGCTCCAGCCGGTCGAGATAGATGTACAGCACCGGCGTGATGTAGAGCGTCAGGAGCTGCGACAGCAGCAAGCCGCCCGCGACGCACAGGCCGAGCGGCCGGCGCGCGTCGGAGCCGGAGCCCAGCCCGATGGCGATCGGCATCGTGCCCATCATCGCGGCCATCGTCGTCATCATGATCGGGCGGAAGCGGATCATCGCCGCGTCGAAGATGGCGACGGCGGGCGTCGCGCCCTCGTCGCGCTGCCGGTGCAGCGCGAAATCGATCATCATGATGGCGTTCTTTTTGACGATGCCGATCAGCATCATCATGCCGACGAAGGCGTAAAGGCTGAGCGGCACGCCGAACACCCACAGCGTGAGCAGCGCGCCCACCGCCGCCGAGGGCAGGCCGGACAGGATGGTCAGCGGGTGGATGAAGCTCTCATAGAGAATGCCCAGGATGATGTAGACCGTGATGATCGCGATCAGCAGCAACAGGCCCATGTTCTGCGTCGAGCTCTGGAACGCCTGCGCCGTGCCCTGGAAGCTGGTCGACACCGTCGCCGGCACCGCCGCCTTGGCCGACAGCGCGTTGATCGCCGTCACCGCATCGCTCAGCGCCTTGCCGCGGGCGAGGTCGAAGGACAGCGTCACCGACGGGATCTGCCCCAGATGGTTGATGCTGAGCGGCTCGGTGCCCTGGCCGATATGCGCCACCGCGTTCAGCGGCACCAGCGTGCCGTCATTGGCCGTCACATAGAGCCGCGCCAGCGACGACTGGTCGAGCTGGTATTGCGGCAGCAATTCCAGGATCACCTCATACTGGTCCGACGCGGCGTAGATCGACGACACCTGCTGGCCGCCATAGGCCGCGCCCAGCGCTGTCTCGATCTTGGCCGGCGTTACGCCCAGCGAGGCGGCGCGGTCGCGGTCGATGTTCACCGTCACCGACGGCGTCGAAAGGTTGAGGTCGCTGGTGACGCCCGAGAACGTCGGGTCGTTCGCCATGGCGGCGCCCAGCCGCACCGACACGTCCTGCAGCTCCTTCAGGTCGAGGTCCGTCATCGTGTACTGGTAGGGCAGCTTGGTGTTCTGGCCGCCGATGCGGAACACCGGCGGGTTCTGCGGGAACACGTTGAGGCCGGGAATGCCCGAAAGCTTGCGGCTCAATTCCCGCACCACGTCGTCGACGCCGAGCGCCCGGTCGCCGCGATCCTTCAGGTGGATGACCATGACGCCGCTGTTGCTGCCGGTCGAGGTGCCGCCGGCGCCGACCGCCGACATGGCGCCCTGGACGTTGGGATCGGCGTTGACGATGGCGGCCGCCTTCTGCTGATAGCGCACCATCTGCGCGAAGGACGTGCCGTTCGCCGATTCGGTGGCGGCGCGGACCAGGTTGGTGTCGTCGCTCGGCAGGAAGTCCTGCGGCAGGATATAGAACAGCCCCATTGCCGCCGCCAGGCTCGCCAGGAACAGCCCGAAGATCACCGGCCGGTTGTTCAGGCTCCAGCGCAGCGTGCGCTCATAGAACGCCTGGACGTTGTCGAAGCTGCGCTCGCTCAGGCGATAGAAGGCGTTGTGGGCCTGGCCCTCCTCGGATTTCAGCATGCGGCTGCACAGCATCGGCGTCAGCGTGATCGAGACGAGGCCCGAGAAGGTGATGGCCAGGATGATGGTGACGGCGAATTCGTGCAGCAGCCGGCCGATAATGCCGCCCATGAAGACGATGGGGATGAACACCGCGGCCAGCGAGATCGTCATCGACAGGATGGTGAAGCCGATCTCGCGGCTGCCGCGCAGCGCCGCCTGCATCGGTTTTTCGCCGTGCTCGATATGCCGGATGATGTTCTCGAGCATCACAATGGCATCGTCGACCACGAACCCCACCGATAGCGTCAGCGACATCAGCGACAGGTTGTCGAGGTTGTAGCCGAACAGCGACATGCCGGCGAAGGTCGCGATCACCGCGATGGGCAGCGCCAGCGACGGAATGAACGTCGCCGAGACGCGGCGCAGGAAGACGAAGATCACCCCCACCACCAGGATGCCGGCGATCAAGAGCGTCGTCTGCACGTCTGAGACCGAGGAGCGGATGGTCTGGCTGCGGTCGTAGATCGTGGTCAGCCGAATCGAGGCCGGCAATTGCTGCAGGAAGTTGGGCAGCACCTTTTTGATCGCGTCGACCAGCTGGATGGTGTTGGAACCCGGCTGGCGCTGCACCGACAGTACGATGGCGCGCTTGCCGTTGAACCAGCTGGCGGTGAGGTTGTTCTCGACGCTGTCGATCACCCGCGCCACGTCGCGCAAGCGCACCGGCGCGCCGTTCTTGTAGGTCACGATCTGCGGCGCGAAGGCGGCGGCGTTCATCAGCTGGCCCGTGGCCTGCACCACGGCGGCGCGCGTCGGGCCGTTCAGCTTGCCGGTCGCGACATTGACGTTGGCGTCGGCGGTCGCCGCCGCCAGTTGGTCGATGCCGATCTGCCGCGTCGCCAGGGCGTTGGGATCGGCCTGGATGCGCACCGCGAATTTCTGCGCGCCGTAGACATTGACCTGCGCCACGCCGTCCAGCGTCGAAAGCTGGCGCGCCAGCAGGGTCTCGGCATATTCGTCGACCTTCGACAGCGGCAGGGTGTCGGACTGCAGCGCCATGAAGATGATCGGCGTGTCGGCCGGGTTCACCTTCCGCAACGTCGGCGGGTTGGGCATGTTCGGGGGCAGCTTGCGCCCCGCCGTGGAGATCGCCGACTGCACGTCCTGCGCCGCGCCGTCGATGTTGCGGTCCAGCTTGAACTGGATGGTGATCGTGGTGTTGCCCTGCGTGCTCGACGAGGTCATCGAGTCGATGCCGGCGATGGTGGTGAACTGGCTTTCCAGCGGCGTCGCCACGGCCGACGCCATGGTCTCGGGATCGGCGCCGGGCAATTGCGCCGTCACCACGATGGTGGGGAAATCGACGTTGGGCAGCTCGCTGACGGGAAGGGTCGCATAGCCGAACAGGCCGAAGATCACCAGCGCCGCCATCAGCAGCGTCGTCATCACGGGACGTTCGATGAAAACGCGCGAGATATTCATGGCGCGGCAGGCGTCGAGGCTGCTCCCGGCTTGACGATCCTGACGGGCTTGCCCGGCAGCACGCGCAACTGCCCATCCACGATGACCGCGTCGCCGGGCTTGATCTTGCCTTCGATGGCGTCGTTGGTGCCGTCGTCGGACAGCACCTTGACCTCGATCATCTCGGCCTTGCCGTCCTTGACGACATAGACATAGCGGCTGCCCGGGCCGAGGTTCACCGCCTCGCGCGGCACCACCATCACGTTCTTCAGCGCATCCAGCGTCACCGCGACGTCGACCAGCTGGCCCGGCACCAATTGCAGGTCGGCATTGGCGAAGGTGGCGCGCAGCTCGATCGTGCCGGTGGCGTTGTTGACCGCGTTGCCGACGAAATCGATCGTTACCAGGATGGGCGCGGCGCCCGCCACATGATTATCGATCGCCGCCGTCAGCGCATTGTTCAGCGCCCGCTGCTGGATGCGCGGCAGGTCGGCCTGTGGCAGCGACAGCGAGATCTTCACCGGCTGGATCTGGGTGATGACGACCAGCGTGCTCGCCGGTGCGGCGTCGGCCGCCGTTCCGCCGCTGCTGCCGGCGCCGGCCATGACCTGGTTGCCGGGCTGGATCAGGATCGGCCCCGTCTTGCCGTCGATGGGCGAGCGGATCTGGGTGTATTCCAGGTTCAGGCGCGCCGTCTGCACCGCGGCCAGGGCCTGCTGATAGGCCGCCCTGGCGTCGTCGGCATCCTGCGGCGCCACGGCATGTGCCGTCATCAGGCGGGCATAGCGGTCGGCTTTGGCCTTGGCGGATGCCAGCGTCGCCGCGGCGCTGTCATAGACCGCCTGGTAGGGCCGGGGGTCGAGCTGGAACAGCAATTGCCCGGCGCGGACGACGTCGCCTTCCTTGAAATCGGCCTTGAGCAGCTGGCCCTGGACCCGCGCCGAAAGCTGCACGGTGGCGTTGGCGACCACGGTTCCGATCGTGTGCTCGACGATGGACAGGTCCTGGCGCGTTATCCTTGTGACCTGCACCGGCGGCACCGGCCGTACCGGGGCTGCCGGTCCGCCCAGCGTGCGCCATAGGATAAAGCCGACGACCACCACGGCTGCGATACCCAGAATGAGCCAGGTGCGGGGACGGACGCGCCGGACCCGGTCCGGAAAACTCTGGGCCGCCGCGGGCATCAGCTGGGGGTCATTGGGGACGCGTATGTTCATCACTTAAGTCCACGGCCTGCCGATTCTTGCGCTGGTCTTTGGCCAAGACCCATGCGCCGGCGGGCGCACCCACCGTACAACGCTCCCGGCGCTGTCCTAGCATGGCCCCCGCCAATTTCCAGATGGTTTGAACGCGAATGTGATGCCCCGGACGGCATACCGCTGTTTTGTTTCACCAAAGTGTCTCAAGACCCGGCAAATCCGTCAATTTGACAGGTTAATGGAACCGGCAAGACCCTCAGTTGCTCCGGCGGGGCCCCCCGTCTATAAGCCCGCGCTTCTCCAAGCCCGAGCGCCAAAGCCTATGGATATCCGCAATATCGCGATCATCGCCCATGTCGACCATGGCAAGACGACGCTCGTCGATCAGCTCCTGAAGCAGTCGGGCGCGGTGCGCGACAACCAGCACATCGCCGAGCGCGCCATGGATTCCAACGACCAGGAGCGCGAGCGCGGCATCACGATCCTGGCCAAGTGCACGTCCGTCGAGTGGCACGGCACCCGCATGAACATCGTCGACACCCCCGGCCACGCCGATTTCGGCGGCGAGGTGGAGCGCATCCTGTCGATGGTCGACGGCGTCGTGCTCTTGGTGGACGCGGCCGAGTCGGTCATGCCGCAGACCAAGTTCGTGCTCTCCAAGGCGCTCAAGCTCGGCCTCAAGCCGATCGTGATCATCAACAAGATCGACCGCCAGGACGCCCAGCCCGACGTCACGCTGGAATCGATCTTCGACCTCTTCCTGGCGCTGGAAGCCAACGACGACCAGCTCAACTTCCATTACCTCTATGCCTCGGGCCGCAACGGCTGGGCGGTGAAGGAACTGGCCGACGAGCACAAGAACCTCGATCCCCTGTTCCAGCTCATCGTCGACGACGTGCCCAAGCCCAAGCCCATCGCGCTGGCCGGCGACGCGCATCCCTTCAAGATGCTGGTGACGACGCTGGAGGCCGACAATTTCCTCGGCCGCGTCCTGACCGGCCGCATCGAATCCGGCGCCATCACCGTCAACCGCCAGATCAAGGTGCTGAGCCGCGACGGCAAGGTCGTCGAGCGCGCCCGCGCCACCAAGCTCCTCGCCTTCCGCGGCCTCGCCCGCGTGCCGGTGGAGCGCGCCGAGGCCGGCGACATCGTCGCCATCGCGGGCCTGACCGACGCCACCGTCGCCGACACGCTGTGCGATATCCAGGTGGACACGCCGATCCCGTCCAACCCGATCGATCCGCCGACCCTGGCGATGACGATCTCGGTCAACGATTCCCCGCTTGCCGGGCGCGAGGGCGACAAGGTGCAGAGCCGCGTCATCCGCGACCGGTTGCTGCGCGAGGCCGAAGGCAATGTCGCGCTCAAGGTGCACGAGACCGGCGAGGGCGCCTTCGAGGTCGCCGGCCGCGGCGAGCTCCAGCTCGGCGTCTTGATCGAATCCATGCGCCGCGAGGGCTTCGAGGTCGCCATCAGCCGCCCGCGCGTGCTGTTCAAGACCGAGAACGGCCAGAAGCTGGAGCCGATCGAGGAAGTCACCGTCGACGTCGACGATCCCTATACCGGCGTGGTGATCGACAAGATCAGCCAGCGCAAGGGCGAGATGACCGACATGCGCCCGACCGGCGCCGGCAAGACCCGCATCGTGTTCGACGCGCCGGCCCGCGGCCTGATCGGCTATCACGGCGAATTCCTCACCGACACGCGCGGCACCGGCGTGATGAACCGCATGTTCAAGGGCTATGCGCCGCACAAGGGCAGCGTCGGCGGCCGCACCAGCGGCGTCTTGATCTCGACCGAGGACGGCGAGGCGGTGGCCTATGGCCTGTGGTACATCGAAGAGCGCGGCAAGCTCTTCATCGTGCCGGGCACCAAGGTCTACAAGGGCATGGTCATCGGCCAGAACGCCAAGGACAACGACCTCGACGTCAATCCCCTGAAAGCCAAGCAGCTCACCAACATCCGCACCACGTCCAAGGACGAGGCCGTGCGCCTGACGCCGATCGTGCCGATGACGCTGGAGCAGGCGATGGCCTACATCCAGGACGACGAGCTGGTCGAGGTCACGCCCTATTCCATCCGCATCCGCAAGAAGGCGCTCGACGCCAACCTGCGCAAGCGCACGGCGAAACAGGCGGTGGATTAAGGCCGGCCGACCTTCACGCCGGTCTTGCGATGGCTGGCGAAATAGAGCCGCAGCACCCAATTCATCTTGGTCTGCCAGCCTTTGCCCTGTTTCTTGAACCACTTCACCATATCGTCGTCGAGACGAATGGTGACGCTTTTTTTTGTCGCAAAGCCGGGAAAAAGACCGATATAGGTTGGACCTTTGTAGTCGGCAGGCAATTGCGGCAAGTCGCTCGTGTCGATCTGATCGTCCGGCAGACTATCGATATAGGCGAGTTGTCGCCGCTGGTCCTCTGTCAGCTTAGGGAATTTCCCGGTGAATTTTACCCTCACCAGCCGTGACTTTTCGCGCCGAGATGAGCCGGTAGACTTCGATTTCACCCTCTTCACGGATCGTGTAGGAGATTCGAAAGAGTCGGTTATCGATTTCGCCGATCGTCCACCACCGGATTTCTCCATGTTCGTTGCCCTCAACATCTGTGCTTCGGAGAAAATCGGCGAAAACCCTGATGGCAAAGGTGAAATCGATTCCGTGCTTCCGCTTGTTCGATTCTGATTTTCGCTGATCCCATTCGAATTCGATCTCGCGCGCCACGCTACCCTCTCGCAGCTGTAGTTACAAGTGTATGTACATTCATCCTTCCGGCTTTGGCCCCGCCGCCATTATCGACCTGGGCGCCGTGCTCCCCGTCACTTGGCTGCCGGCTTCAGGCCGAGCCGTCCCGCCACCATGTTGTCGACCATGCGCTTGGGCAGGTAGTTCACCAGGAAATTCTGCAACGGCTCGGGCGTCGCGGTGTAGCGCGTCTTGGGCCTCGCCGTGGTCAGCGCGGTCCAGATCAACTGGCCGAGTTGTTCCGGCTTCAGGCCCTTGGGCCCGTTCGCGATCATGTAGTTGCGCACGCGGTCGAGTTGGCTGACGTAAGGCGTATTGGCGTATTGCGAGGCGTCGACCGCTTCGGCCTTGTCCCAGATCGGCGTCGCCACCGCGCCCGGCGCCACCACGATCACGTCGATGCCGAACAGCATCAGCTCGCGGCGCAGCGACTCCGCCATGCCCTCCAGCGCGAATTTCGAGGCGCAATAGGGCCCCAGGAACGGATTGGCGTTCTTGCCGCCGACCGATGAGATCATCACGATCCGCCCCGCCTTCGCTCCTTCGGAGCTTCGGCGCGGCAGGCCCGCCTTCGCCCCGGCGGGTAGGCCCGGCGCGCGGTTCGCCATCAACAGCGGCGCGAAGGCCTGGGTGACGATCAGCTGGCCGGTGACGTTGACCTCGAGCTGCTGGCGGAATTCGTCGACTTTCAGGTAGAGCAGCGGCCCGGCGATCGCGATGCCGGCATTGTTGACGAGGCCGGCCAGCGTCTCGCCGCCGAGCGCCGCCGCCACCGTCTCCGCCGCCGCGCCCACGGCCGCGGCATCCGTCACGTCGAACAGCAGCGGCACGAAATTCGGCCCCAGTTCCTTCGCCAGCCGCTCGCCATCGGCCGCCTTGCGGACGCTGCCGAAGACGCGGAAGCCTTTTTCGATGAGAACCTTGGCCGCGCCCCAGCCGATGCCGGTGGACGATCCCGTGACGACGACGCTTTTCATGTGCTGCCCCTGTGCGGTCTGCCGTGCAATATAGGGCGTCTTTTGCGGAATTGCTCAGCATGACGGTCAGCGCCGACACCATCGCCTTCGCCCACCGCCTCGCCGACGCGGCGGGGGAGGTCATCCGTCCCTATTTCCGCCAGCGCATCGACGTCGCCAACAAGCCGATGCTGATCAACGGCCAGCCGGTGTTCGATCCCGTCACCGAGGCCGACAAGAACGCGGAAGAAGCCATCCGCGCCATCATCGACCGCGAGCGGCCCGCGGACGGCATCCTGGGCGAGGAGTTCGGAGAGAAGCGGGGCACGAACGATCTACGCTGGGTGCTCGATCCCGTCGACGGCACCCGCGCTTTCATCAATGGACGCCACGAATGGGGCTCGCTGATCGCGCTGGAAGAGGGCCTTGCGCCCGTCCTTGGCGTCCTCGACCAGCCTTGGCTGGGCGAGCGCTTCGTCGGTGCCAATGGCGCGGCGCATCTGCATTCCAAGGGCGCGGTCACCCCACTGCGGGTGCGGCAATGCGAGACGCTCTCCGACGCCATCCTCTGCGCCACCCATCCGGACGCCTATCACCAGCCCGGCGAATGGCCTTCCTTCCGCCGGGTGCAGAAGGCGGCGCGGATGACGCGCTGGGGCGGGGATTGCTACATCTTCGCCGCGATGGCGCTCGGCTTCTGCGACGTCATCGTCGAGACGACCTTCCACCGCTGGGACGTGGCGGCGCTGATCCCGCTGATCGAAGGCGCCGGCGGCGTCATCACCAACTGGCAGGGCGGATCGTGTGCCGCCGGCGGGCAAGTCCTCGCCGCCGGCGACGCGCGCATCCACGCGGCGGCGCTGAAGCTGCTCAACGCGTAGAACTGCTACCCGGTCGAACGCGTCGGTGCGGTCATCCTTCGACAAGCTCAGGATGAGGATGGTTTTGAGGCTCCGTCGGACGACCCAAACCCCGCCCTCATCCTGAGCCCTGAGCTTGTCGAAGGGTCGAAGGATGGACGGCGATCTCCTGTTTGAGGCGAAAATCAAAATCTTTTCTAAATGTCGTTCGCGCTCATGAACGCGCCGAACGCCTTCCAGAAGCGGTCCCGGATGGCATCGTTCTCCATCAGGATTTCGTGCTCGGAATCCTCGAACGCGACATAGGTCCCGTTCGGCATGCGTTTGGCGAAGGCGCGTTCGGCGTCCGTCAGCACGATGCGGTCCTTGCCCGCGCCGCACACCAGCACCGGCGTCTCGATCGCTTCGGCATAGCCCGGCGCCATCACCCGCGCCATCGATGCCTCGGCCGCTTTCAGCCAGCCCCAGGTCGGGCCGGCCAGCCGGATATCGGGATTCTTCGCGATCAGGTCCTGCTGGCGCTGGAAGCGCCGGCGGTCCGACGTCACGAGGTTGGCCTCGAACGCCATCTTGAGCGGATCGCGCGCCTCCATGCCCAGCACCCAGTCCTCCGAGCGGCCGATGGCGTTCATCAGCGCCGTCGCGCCGCTCGCGAACCAGGTGGGATAGCCGCGCGTCGACACCGCCAGCATCGGCGCGCTCAGGACCGCGGCGCGCAAGGCGCGCGGCCGGTCGTGCAGCGTGCGCAGCAGGATATGGGCGCCCATCGAATGGGCCAGCGCCAGCGGCGCGCCGCCGCCGATGGGCTTGACGACCTGCTCCAGGAAGCTCGCCAGGTCCTCGTCATAGTCCTTGAAGTCGCGGATGTGCGATTTGCGCGTGTCGGCCAGCGCCCGGCTCGACATGCCCTGGCCGCGCCAGTCGAAGGTCGCGACGCAAAAGCCGCGCGCCTGCAATTCGCCGATCACCTCGCCGTATTTCTCGATGAACTCGGTCTGGCCGTGCAGCAGCACGCAGACGCCGCGCTCCGCGGCGCCGGCCGCCGCCGTGAACGTCGCGGTGCGCAGCCGCGCGCCGCCTGGCGTGACGATGAAATGCGGCGAGAAAACCAGATCGGGCAAAGTCTAGCCGCGCGCCTTCTGCAGCACCGGGCCGATCTTCATGGCCAGGCTCATGTCGCCTGCGACGCGCAGCTTGCCCTGCATGAACGCCGCCGTGCCGTCGAGCTCGCCTTTGACCATCTTCTCGAAATCGGCGAGCGACACCGAGATCGTCGTGTCGGCCGCCTTGCCGGTGCCGTCGCTGACCGTATTGGGGCCCGATTTGCCGTCGACCAGCACGCTGCCGGCGTCGCCGAAATCGAATTTCAGGACACCGCCGAGGCCGGAATTTTCGCCCAGTGCGCCGCCCATCTGCTCGATGATCTGCTGTACCGCCGGCGAGCTCATGATCGTTCCTTCCCGGGTTCGCCTTGCCTCGAAGGCAGGAGATTATCGCGCGAATATGAGCATTTGGCAGGCTTTGGCGCAACGCGGGCCGGGCGTATGCGGGGGGCTGCGATGTGCTAGCCTTGCGCCTGGAGACGCCACGCAGGACGAGCCATGTCGGTTACAGACCGCGCCAATCTTGCCGCCTTGTTCGGCGCCGCGCCGCCGCCGCCTGCCGAGACGCCGAGCTTCGCCGAGCAGCGCGCCCGCATGGAGCAGATGGTGGCGTTCCTGCCGGCCACCGCCGACCGCTATGAGGATACGCCCGCCACCGTCGGCGGCATCGCGGGCGAATGGGTCCGGGCGCGCGGCGCGCGCGAGGACGCGGCGATTCTTTATCTGCATGGCGGCGGCTATTGCATCGGCTCGCCCAAGACCCATCGCCATCTGGTCGGCGCGCTCAGCGTGGAGAGCGGCTTGTCGGCCTTCGTGCCCGACTATCGCATGGGCCCGGAGAATCCGTTTCCCGCCGCGGTGGAGGATGCCGTCGCCGCCTATAAAGGCCTGCTCGACAGCGGCATCGCCGCGACGCATCTGGCCATTGCCGGCGACAGCGCGGGCGGCGGCCTGACCTTCGCGACCCTGCTGGCGCTGCGCGACCGCAAGATCCCGCTTCCCGCCTGCGCCGTCGGCATTTCGCCCTGGGTCGATCTCACCGCATCCGGCGACTCGATGACTGCGCGCGCGGCGCGCGATCCCATCGTGCAGCGCGCCGGACTGACGGCGATGGCGAATGCCTATCTCGGCGGCGCCGACGCGAAGACGCCCTACGCCTCGCCGCTGTTCGGCGATCTTGCCGGCCTGCCGCCCATCCTCCTCCAGGTCGGGACGGAGGAGACGCTCTACGACGACACGACGCGGCTGAAGGGGCGGCTGGAAGAGGCCGGCGTCGAGGTCACCGCCGAATCCTGGGGCGGCATGATCCATGTCTGGCATGCCTTCCACCCGATCCTGTCGGAAGGGCGCGACGCCGTCGTGCGCGCCGGCGCCTTCATCAAAAGGCGCATCCCATGAGCCTCGCGGGCGACGACGACGAAGCCCCGGCGGCCGCCAGCACGCTGCCCTCCCACGTCGCCGAGGTGCGCGACTTCTTGGGCAATTTCTGTTTCTACCTGCACTTCGCGGTGATGATCTACATCGTCGCCGGCTGGGCCGTGCCGCTGCGCGCGGCGCTGATCTTCTATCTCGCCTTCCTGCCGGCGGTCGCGATCCAGTGGCAGTTCAACAAGAATTCCTGCGTGCTGAACAATCTCGAATCCCTGATGCGCAGCGGCCAGTGGCGCGACCCGCACAACAAGGAAGAAGGCGCCTGGCTGCTGACGCTGGCGACCAACCTGCTCGGCTATCCCTTCAAGGCCTGGCACATCGACGTGTTCACCTATGGCCTGCTGGTGGCGCTGTGGACGGCGGGGCTCAGTCATCTGCTGTGGTGGTAGCAACAACCAAAGTTCCCTTGTTCCCGCCCCTTGAACCGCCAATTCCCGCTACCTACTTATCCCCTGTCCGGGCGGCCAAGACGGCGTCCGGCGCTTGAAAACGGCCTTGGTCCATCCCGGACGAGGCCCAACCGCAACGCTTTTTGGAGGTTGTACCCATGCGTGATTTCTCCCCCTATTTCCGCTCCACCGTCGGCTTCGACCAGCTCTTCAACCGGCTTGAGCAGGCCGCCGAAGCGGGCAACGGCTATCCCCCCTACAACATCGAGCGCACCGACGAGACCCATTACCGCATCTCGGTCGCGGTCGCCGGCTTCGGCGAGAAGGACCTGAACGTCGAAGTGCGCGACGGCCTGCTGACCGTCGTCGGCAAGCGCGAGGAGGCCGAGAAGGCCTCCTACCTGCACCAGGGCATCGCCGGGCGCGCCTTCGAGCGCCGCTTCCAGCTGGCCGAGCATGTCGAGGTCCGCGCCGCCAAGCTCGAGAACGGCCTGCTCCATGTCGACCTGGAGCGCGTCATTCCCGAAGAGAAGAAGCCGCGCCGCATCACCATCAACGCGCCGGAGCTGCGCAGCATCGAAGGTCAGGCCAAGGCTGCTTAACCTTTTCGGCTTAACGACGTTTTCCTAATCGGATGACAGGGCCCGGTATCAGGTTTACTGATACCGGGCCCTTCTTTCGCGAACCCCCCCGAACCATGCCCAGCTGGCAAAGTTCCTTTGTCGACCGCTTCCGCCGTATGGGCCGCCCCAAGGGCGCCGCGGCGGATACCGACATCGCGGAACTGCGCCGCCACTATGCCTATCTCTCCGACCGCTTCGGCGCCCCGCCGCGCGACGCGACGTTCGAGCCGGCCCAGGTCGGGCCGCTCAAGGGCGAATGGGTGCGCTGCCCCAATTCCTCGCCCGACCGGCTGATCCTCTATTTCCACGGCGGCGGCTATATCGCCGGCTCGCCCGAAACCCACCGCGCCCTGATCGCCCGCCTGGCGCAGGCCAGCGAGGCGACCGTGTTCGCGCTCTCCTATCGCCTGGCGCCGGAATTCGCCTTCCCCGCCGCGGTGCGCGACGGCATCGACGCCTACCGCCACCTGATGGCGCGCAACATCGCGCCGCAGCAGATCGCGCTGGCCGGCGACGGCTCCGGCGGCGGTCTCGCCTTCGCGGTGCTGCACGCCGCGCGCAACGCCAACCTCGCCATGCCGGCGGCGTGCGTGGCGATGTCGCCCTGGGCGGACCTGTCGCTGTCCGGCTGGTCGGTGCTGCAGAACGCCAGGACCGACAGCGCGCTCAACTGGGAATTGCTGTTCGTCAGCGCGCGGCATTACCTGAAGAAGACCAACCCGTCCGATCCCTACGCCTCGCCGGTGTTCGCCAATTTCAAGGATTTCCCGCCGATCATGGTGCATGCGGGCAGCCTGGAGATGCTGCGCGACGACGCCTCGCGCCTCGGCGACCGCGCCGCCGACGCCGGCGTGCCCGTGAGCGTCGAGATCTATGACGGCATGCAGCACGTCTTCCAGGCCAATCGCCACGTGCCCGAAGCCAAGGTGAGCCTGCAGCGCCTCGGCCAGTTCATCCGCACGCGCACGAGCGCGCAGGAAAAAGCGGCGCAGTAGAAATCCAGATGTGAAGCTTACTGCGCCGCCGTCAGAGCTTGCGCGTTCTCCGCGAACACCATGGCGAGCTTGGCGCCGGCGGTGTCGGCGTCGGTCAGGTCCGTGTCGCGCAGGTCGGCGTCGCTAAGATTTGCATAAGACAGATCGGCGCCCGAAAAGCGCACGCGGCGCAGATCGGCGCCGCGGAAATCGGCGTAGCGCGCCACGACCTTGTCCATGCGCGCCGGCAGCAGGCGTGCGTCGGAGATCATCAAGGGACCGATTTTCGCGTCGCGGAAATCGGCGTGGCTGAGCCGGGCGCCGGCGAAATTCACGCCGCGCAGGTCGGCGCCGCCGAGGCGGCAGGAGCGCAGGTCGGCGCCGGCCAGGTTGCTGCCCTGCAGCGAGGCGCCTTCCAGGTTCAGGCCGTAGAATTGCGCGCCCGGCGCGATCAGGGCGGTGAGCGGCCGCTGGCCGAGCGTGGCGACGCCGCGCAAATCCATGTTGGACAGATCGGCCGGCTTGCCCTCGCGCCCAGCGCTGTCGACCCAGCGGGCGTGCGAGTCCAGAAGGTCCTCGATCGAGACGCCGCCGGGCGCCCCCGTCTGTTCGGTCAGCGTCTCGCTGAAATCGGCGCCCTGGGTGGTGGCGTGGTCGAGGCGGCAGCCCACCAGGATCGCGCCGGCCAGATTCGCGCCCGTCAGATTGCAGCCCGAGAGGTCCGCGTTCTCCAGATTGGCGCCGGTCAGCTTGGCCTGGCGCAGATTGGCGCGCACCAGACGGCAGCCCTTCATGATCGCATCGGTGAAGTCGGCGGCGACGGCGACCGTGCCCGACATCTTGGCGCGCTCCAGGTTGGCCGAGTGCATCAGCGCGGACGGCATCTCCGACGGTCCGACATCGTGCTGCAGCACGCGCAACTCGCCGTAGCGGTCCTTCTCGGCGATGGTGCCTTCGCGCAGATCGGCTTCGAACAGGTCGGCGCTGATCATGTTGGCGCCGCGCAGGCAGGCGCCGCGCAGATCGGCCCGGCGGACGCTGGCATGGCTGAGATTGGCGCGTCTGAGGTCGGCGCCGAAGAAGCTCGACGAATCCAGCCGCGCCCCGGAAAAATTCGTCTCTTCCAGGATCGCGCCGGTAAAGTCGGCGTCGGCAAGGTTGCGGCCCGACAGGTCCAGGCCGGAAAGGTCGGTGAAGGCGAAAACGGCGCGCGCGCCGCCCATCCGGCCGGAATAGAGCATCTCGTGGCGCGCCGCGGCCGCCGAGGCATCTTTCTGGCTGAGCTTGGCGAAACTGGTGCGGGCTAGGGTCGTCATCGGGGCGTGGCGCCGGCCGTTGTTAACTTTGCTACAGGTCCATACTGGCCCGGCGGGGCTAATACCTGATTAAGAAGCTGAAATTTGCCTTTGTCGGGCGCTGCGGCTAGGTGACTTTTGCAAAAATCGGTTATGGTGCCCCCGCATTGGCCGGTTCCCGGGGGTAGAGGCCAGAGCTGAGACGAGGGTGATTCGAGAGCAGGGCCCGGGCTAGCCCCTTTCGGTTTCCATTTTGGCCATAGTTACAAGAGGTTCGACTTGAACAAGCGTACTCTCATGCTTTCGGCTGCGGCGGTCGCGTTGCTGTCCGGCCCGGCCATGGCCGTCGGTCCCACCACCATCAGCACGGTGGACACCAAGTCCCACAAGACCAGCGTCGATGGCGATCTCACCATCAATTCGGGGGCGGGCATCACGTTCAAGTCGGATACGATTCCGATCATCACCATCGACTCCAGCAACGTCGTCAACAATGGCGGCATACTCCAGGGCTCGGGCCAGACCGGCGAGACGATCCTCACGATCGACACGACGGCGGCGGCCCTGACCGGCGGCTTCACCACCAACGGCACGATCGATTTGAGCGGCGCCGGCACCCAGAAGACGGTGCTGCTGCTGCAGGGCGCCAACGCCTTCACCGGCAACATCATCTTCGACACCGGCTCGACCGTGAGCGTGGTCGGCGATTCGTCGACCGGCTTGGTGACCGCGGCCGGCTCGGTCCTGAACGGCGACGTGGCGCTGGGCGGCGTCTTCGCGATGGCGCCGACCACGGCCAATGAAGGATCGGCCTCGGCCATTGCGCTCGCCAACCTGTTCGGCACGATCAACGGCAATGTCGTCGTCACGCAGGGCGCGACCTATACCGCGACCGGCAACGGCGCGCAGGGCATCACCATCGCCGGGCCCATCCATGCCGGCGCCGCCGGCGAGCTCGGCAGCTTCGTCAACGCCGGCACGCTGGCCGTGGCCGGCGTGGCGACGGCTTCGACCACCGCCAAGAATGCCGAATCGGGCGCCGCGCTCATCGTCGGCAACAGCATCGACGGCGGCATCCTGAACCAGGGCGCGACCTTCTTCGGCGATACCACTGTGGCCGCCACCATCGCCGGCAACGGCACGGGCGCCTCGTCGGCCGTCATCGTGTTCGCGCCGCAGACGGTGACCGGCGGCTTCACCATCGGCAAGGATTCCATCGACACCAACGACAATTACAGCTTCATCAACCGCGGCGCCATTTCCGGCCGGCCGGTCGATTCCAATGTCAGCACGCGCACCGTCCTCATCGCGGGCAGCACCAATGCGATCATCACGTTCAGCGGCGGCTTCTTCACCTCCGGCTCGCTGACCGCGCAGGCGTCCAGCACGGCCACCACCTCCACCAGCACCGGCAGCCCGGTCACCGCCGTGGCGATGGAGATCGACAGCTACGTCTCGCTGCCGGAGATCCGCATCTCCGCGCAAAGCGCCGACCCCACCGGCGCCGGCACCAACGGCCTGATGGCTGCCGCGGTCAGCGGCCCCCTGGGCGGCTCCGCGGTCGGCATTCTCATCACCGGCTCGCCGGTGGCCGATTCGAACAACGTCCTGCAGGTGGTGACGCATGTTCCGCTCATCACCATCGAGAAGGGGGCGCGGCTCATCGTCACCGCCTCCGTGACCGATCCCAGCAATGTGGACGCGACCTCGCTGGCCGCCATCGGCATCCGCGACACCTCCAATTCGCTGGCCGTGCTCAACAATCTGGGCACGATCAACGTCACGGCGCAGACTTTGACCAACGGCCACACCTCGGTCGCCAACGCCGTGGATACCTCGCTGAACGCGACGCAGGGGCTGAATTTCACCAACAGCGGCTCGGTCACCGGCAACGTGTTCCTCGGCGGCGGCGACGACATCTATACGGTCCAGGGCTCGGCGATAAACGCCGTCGCGACGCATCTGGGTTCGATCAATTTCGGCAGCAGCACCCTTGCCGGCCGGGACTTCCTGCATGTCGCGCAGTTCGCCAATGTCGCCGGTTCCGTCACGGCGCAAGGCACGCTGGACGTCCAGGTCGACGGCACCGGCACGCTCACCGTGCAAAACGTCGGCACGACGCTGGCGACGCGCAATTTCACGGTGGCGGGCGGCACGACGACGACGAATTCGGGCACGGTCAACATCACGGTGTCGCAGTCGACCGGCGTGCCGGTGATCTCGTCCTCGGTCAAGGCAGAGCTCGATCCGAATGCCAATCTCACCGTCCAGTACGGCAGCTTCATCACGGCGGGCGGTTCCTTCACGCTGATCTCGGCGCCCACGGGCGGCCTGATCGTCAGCGCCGCCGACGTCGCGCGGTACAACGCGCAGATCGGCGGCAGCGCGACGCCCTTCCTGTTCGCCTCCGCCTCGATCGTGAAGACGACGGACGGCGCCGGCCACGACATCCTGCAGTTGCTGGTTACGCCCAAGACGGTCGGGACCGGCGTCAACCAGCTCAACATCACGGGTTACGGCAAGGCATTGTTCACCCTCGCCAATACCGCGATCACGACCGACGCCCAGCTGGGCGCCGCGATGATCGCCGGCGTCAATTCGCAGGCCGACGCCCAGAAGGCTTATGACGCGTTCGCGCCCGACCTGTCGGGCGGCGCGCGCAACATCGCCATCTCGCTGACCGACCAGGCGACCGGCGTCGTCGCCGCGCGCCAGCGCGCGCTGCGCATGTTCGGCAAGCAGCCCGGCGACCTCACGCTGTGGGGCAACGAGTTCGGCGAGTACATCAGCACCAAGGGCGGCACCGTCGGCGCGGCCGATCCGGCCGTGCTCAATTCCGGCGCCGCGCCCGGCTTCAAGGATCATGGCTTCGGCTTCTCGCTCGGCATGGACGAGGGCGCGGCCGATGCCGGCTGGTACGGCGCGGCCTTCACCTTCTACACCGGCGACATCGCCGAGGGCGGCGACCGCACCTCCAAGACCAGCACGCTGTGGTACCTGCTGACGGCTTACTCCGATTGGCGCGGCAAGGGGCTGTTCGTCGACAGCCAACTCAACCTCGGCTACGGCAATTTCAAGGGCAAGCGCACCATCGACCTGACCATTCCGGGGTCCACGACGGCATTGAGCTCGATCTTCTCGCGCGAAGCCGACAGCAAGCGCGCCGGGCTTCTGGCCTCCATCGGCGTGACGGCGGGCGCCATGCTGAAATACGGCAGCCTGACGGCCATCCCGCAGCTTTCGCTCGACGGCATGGCGATGCGTGAGGAGGGCTACACTGAAATCAACGGCGGCTCCGGCTTCAACCTCACGGTCAAGCCGTACTATGCCAATTCGCTGCGCATCTTCCTCGGCAGCGAATTCCGCGAAGACATCAATGTCGGCGATTTCTACCTGCAGCCCTCGATGCGCCTCGGCTACCGCTATGACCTGCTCAACGATCCGGTCAAGCTGAAGGCCGCCTTCGCCGATCTCGACCCGAATACGAGCCTGGCTCAGCCGGGCCAGGCGTTCACGCTGCAGGGCCCGGATCCGGCGCGGGGCAATTACGTGGCGGGCCTCAACCTCGCGGCCACCACCGAGAACTGGACCATCGGCCTGAACTACGACTTCGTGCGCGGCTCGAACAACGCGACCGAGCAGGTCGGCACGCTGTCGCTGCTGGGCAGGATTTAGAAAAACTTTTGACCCTCCCCTTGAGGGAGGGTCGAACAAATTCGCGCTCTTCGCGCGAATTTTTCGGGGAGGGGTCCGAAGGCAGTGCTCTGCGTCGGACCCCTCCCCGAAATTTGCTTCGCAAATTTCGACCCTCCCTCAAGGGGAGGGTGAAGATTTCACCAGTTCGATCAGGCGCGCGACGTCCTCTTCGGGCGTCGCGAAAGAGAGCATGAGCCGCGCCAGGACATGTCCGTCGGCCGGTACGCCCCAATCGTAAAACGTCACGCCCGCGGCGCGCAGCTTCGCCGCCAGCGCCGCCGGCAGGCGCGCGAACACGGCGTTGGCCGAAACCGGATGGGCGATCGCGACGCCGGCTGCCCCGGCCAGGCCCTGCGCCAGGCGCTGCGCCAGGGCGTTGGCGCGCCGCGCATTGGCTAGCCAGTGATCGTCCGCCAGATAGGCCTCGAGCTGCGCCGAGACCAGGCGCAGCTTCGACAGCAGATGGCCCGACTTCTTGCGGCGGTATTCGAAATCGCGCGCCGCGGCGGGATCGAAGAAGATCACCGCCTCGGCCGCCAGCGCGCCGTTCTTGGTGGCGCCGAAAGACAAGGCGTCGACGCCGCTCTTCCAGGTGAGCTCTGCCGGTGTGCAGCCGAGCCCGGCGAGCGCATTGGCGAATCGCGCGCCGTCCATATGCAGCGCCATGCCATGGCGATGCGCCAGCGCCGCGATGGCCGCGACTTCGCCCGGCGCATAGACGGTGCCGAGTTCGGTGGCTTGCGTAAGGCTGACCGCCATCGGCTGGCTGTGATGCACCACGCCCTTCTGGAAGTGCTTGAGGGCGCGCTCGATCGCGGCCGGCGTCAGCTTGGCGTCGGCGCCGGCGATGCCCACCAGCTTGGCGCCATGGGTGAAGAATTCCGGCGCGCCGCACTCGTCGACCGCGATATGCGCCTCTTCATGACACAGGATCGCGCCATGCGGCGGCACCAAGGTCGCGAGGGCCAGTGCGTTGGCCGTGGTGCCGTTGATGACCGGATAGGCCGCGACCTCGCGCTCGAAAATTTCGCATAGCCGCCGGCACACGCGCGCGGTAACCGCGTCGTCGCCATAAGCCGGCGCCGGGTCCTGGCCGATGGCGGCGATGGCGGCGAGGATTGGTGCCGAGGCGCCGTAGCAATTGTCGCTGACGAAATTCATCGCCCGCCCATCACCAGGCGCCGACATTGGGCATCGAGGTCCAGGGCTCGGCCGGCGCCTTGGCGCCGCCGTCCTGCAGCAATTCGATGGAAATGCCGTCGGGCGAGCGCACAAAGGCCATGTGCCCGTCGCGCGGCGGCCGGTTGATGGTCACGCCGCCGTCCAGCAGCCGCTTGCATACTGCGTAAATGTCGCTGACCCGATAGGCGAGGTGGCCGAAATTTCGTCCACCGGAATAATCTTTCTCGTCCCAATTGTAGGTCAATTCGACCATCGGCACGCCGTCGCCGCTGCCTTTTTCGGCATCTTCGGGCGCCGCCAGAAACACCAGCGTGAAACGGCCCATTTTGTTTTCGACCCGCCGCAGCTCCCGCAATCCGAGCTTCGCGCAATAAAAGTCCAACGCCGCATCGAGGTCGCCGACGCGGACCATGGTGTGCAGATAGCGCATGCGATTGTCCTCACGCTTAAATGATGACGGCGCGCGCGCCGCTGGCGGGCGCCCGGCCGGATGTTCTAACGGCTTATGGTAGCAATGAAATCGACGGTGACGAATAATCGGTTCTGTCGGGACGGCGCTTCTTGCGAATCGCGGTCGATATATGTTGCAGCGCGAGAGGCGCATTTCCGCCACCTTGCGGAATAATATTGTCGGCTGGCGGACGCTCGGTGGAACGATTAGCCGCATCCGGGAGTCCGTTACTACGTGCAGAGTACGGACGTATGCGCTCGTGGGCGTCATGATATCGTCATCGACGGCGTCCGGCACTGTTGCGAATTAACTAGCCTGTTCACGAAGTTGCGTTTACCAAATCGAAAGACTAGACCCCCCTTGCGAACCGTGATTACGTTGGGTTTAACAAAAAGAGCGCTGGACGGTAACCGGTGCCGGGAGGGGGACGCGTACTTGGCCCAAATCCGCCAATCCCGGTGCAGTTGCGCCGGGATTAGTTTTGTGTAGGCGACGGAAGAACCATGGAACAACCAACACACGACCTTAGAGCCCACACCCCCAGCGTCGCCGCCAACACCGGCCGGCGCACCGCAATCCTGATCGGAGTCGGCATTCTGCATGTCGGCCTGGTCTGGGCGCTCATCGCCGGACTCGCGTCCGGCCTGATTCAAAAGATTCCAGACGAGCTGGTCGCCGAAGTCGTCAAGCCCAAGGACGACGTGAAGCCGCCGCCGCCGCCGCCGCCGGATTTGGAGAAGCCGCCGCCGCCCTACGTCCCGCCGCCGGAAATCAACATCGCCACCGATGCGCCCGTGACCAACGCGATCGTCGCCGTCCAGGCCACGGTGCCCGTGCCGCCCCCCGTCGTGTCGGCACCCGCGCCGACCCCGTCCAAGGCCGTCGGCCGCACGCATGACTGCGCGACCTATTATCCCTCGCTCTCCAGCCGCCTTAACGAAACGGGCGATGTGCTCATTCATTACGACGTGGGCATCGACGGTTCGATTTCGAATGTCGGCATTGCTAAGTCGAGCGGTTCCGAGCGCCTGGATAACGCGGCCGTCTCGTGCGTTTCCGGTAAGTGGCGCAACACACCCGCCATGGTGGGCAACCAGCCCGTCGCCACCCCGGGCCATCAGGCCATCGTTCGTTTCATCCTTCCGGGTCACTGACCGATCTCGTTGATACCAAATCGAAGAATGTTCATCTTTCTGGATACACGGAGTAGTACAAAATGATCTTGAAGCACCTGACGATCGCAGCCGCCTTCGTCCTGATTTCAGGCCTCGGCGCAAGCCCGGCTCTCGCCCAGTCCACCCCGCCTGCCGAGCCGACGATGGCGGCTCCCGCCGGCGCGCCTCCTCCGGCGGACGGCGCCATGGCCCCGGCGGCAACGCCTGCGCCCGCTCCGGCCCCCGAAGTGCACGCGCCGACGCCGACGCCGGCGGTCACTGCCGCGCCGTCGAACCCCTACGGCCTGACGCACATCGTCCAGGAAGGCAATCCGGTCTCGCTGACCATCCTGTTCCTGCTGGCGATCATGTCGATCGGCACCTGGTACATCTTCTTCATGAAGTACTTCGAGCAGTCGCGCATCCTGACCCAGGCGCGCACGGTGGAGAAGCGCTTCTGGACCTCCGGCACGCTGGCCGAGGGCGTCGACAAGCTGCCCAAGAACTCGATGTTCCGCAGCATCGCCGATTCGGGCATCCGCGCCAGCCAGGGCGGCACCACGCTGGTCGGCCTCAACGACTGGATCGCCATGTCGCTGACCCGCCAGCTGGAAGACGCCAATTCGCGCCTGCAGAGCGGCATCGCCTTCCTCGCCTCGGTCGGCTCGACGGCGCCGTTCGTCGGTCTGTTCGGCACGGTGTGGGGCATTCTGCAAGCCCTGATCTCGATCGGCGTCGCCGGTCAGGCCTCGATCGACAAGGTCGCGGGCCCGGTGGGTGAGGCGCTGATCATGACCGCCCTCGGTCTGGCCGCGGCCGTTCCGGCGGTGTTGCTCTACAACTACCTGGTCCGCCGCAACAAGGTCATCAACGAGAAGCTTCGCGGCTTCGCGGGCGACCTGCAGACCTATCTGATCACCAAGGCCAAGTAGTCACGGGGGCGCGGGAAAGCGCGGAGATTTCATCCATGGCTATGAACGTTCAATCCGACGATCACAGTAGCGATCCGGACCTGAACACGACCATCAACACCACGCCGCTCGTGGACGTGATGCTCGTGCTCCTGATCATCTTCCTGGTCACCATTCCGGTGATCGTGAAGGTGCAGCCGGTCAATCTTCCGAACGCGCGCAACATCGCGACGATCACGAAGCCGGAAAACATCGTTATTGCGGTCGACAAGGACGAGAACATCTACTTCAACAACCAGCCGGTCGAGCAGACCGAGTTGAAGGACAAGTTCGAGGATGCGTTGCGCCACGCCATCTCCTCCGGCCGTCCGCTTCCCGAGGTGCATATCCGCGCCGACAAGGACGTCCGTTTCCAGGCGGTCGGCCGTGTCGTGCTCGCCTGTCAGATTGCCGGCATCCAGAAGGTCGGCTTCTTGACGGAACCGCACAACGACGTCCCGCAATAGCTCAGCCCACCCGAGTAAAGGTATCGCCATATGGCAATGAACATCGGCAATGAAAGCGGCGAAGGCGAGGTGATGGTGGAAATGAACACCACGCCGCTGATCGACGTGATGCTCGTTCTGCTTACCCTGCTTATCATCACGCTGCCCATCCAGACCCATGCCGTGAAGCTCGACATGCCCAAGCCCAACATCAAGCCGCCGACGATTCCGCCGGTGGTGGTGACGCTGGTGGTCGACTTCGACGGCACCATCCTGTGGAACAACACGCCGGTGAACCGCGCGACGCTCGACCAGTATCTGGAATCGGCGCAGAGCGACGATCCGCAGCCGGAAATACATCTCCAGCCGAACCGGCTGGCGAAGTACGATACCGTGGCCATGGTGCTCGCCGATGCGCAGCGCATCGGTGTGACCCATATTGGCTTCACCGGTATCGAAACTATGCAATGACGTGAGGGGCGACCGCGGGTTCTGAGCATGCGGTCGCATGCCTCCGAGACCGCGCTTTCGGAGTAGAGGTCTCTATAATGCTGTCTAAATCGTTCCGTGCCGCCGCTGCGGCCTTCGTCCTGGGAACCGCCACGCTTGCGGTTGGGACTCTTTGCATGACCGTATCGGCCGAGGCCGCGGCGCGTCCCGCCGTCGGCAGGTACCTCCAGGAGGCGATCCGCGAGGCGGGCTCCGGCAATGTCGGCGGCGCGCGCGCCAGCGTCGCCTCTGCCGAGGGCGTCGGCGGCCTCACGCCGGGCGACCGCGCCGCCATCGACCAGGTCAAATCCTATATCGCCCAGAAGTCCGGTTCCGGCGGCGGCGGCGGCTGTTCCGGCCTCTACCTGAAGGGCGACTACCGCGGCGTCATCGCCCTGCACGCGCGCGATGCGCAATGCGTGACGCTCACCGCGCAGTCCTATTATCTGACCCACGATTTCGCCGGCTGCGTGCGCTATATCCGCGACAGCATCGGCAGCGGCGCCAGCGAGAACACGCTGGTGATGCAGCAGCGCTGCGCCTATGAGAGCCAGGACAATGAGGGCCAGCGCCAGGCGCTCGAGCTGCTCGTCCAGCGCACCAACAAGCCGCAATACTGGGCGCAGCTCCTCGACACCGCGTCGGGCACCAAGGGCCTCAGCGACCACGGCACGCTCGACATCTATCGCCTCAAGCTGCTGACCGGCTCGCTGGTCAAGGCCGAGGATTACAGCCTCCTGGCGCAGCTGGCGCTGCAGCTCGGCTTCGCCGCCGAGTCGGTGTCGGTGATCCAGAAGGCCACGGCCGCCAAGGTGCAGATGGGCGGCCGCACCGGCGCCCTGCTGACCATGGCCAGCGGCCAGGCCGCGTCCAACGCCGCCAAGGCCGGCCAGATCGCGGCGTCGGGCAATGGCGACGCGCTGGTCAAGCTCGGCGAAGATGCCTGGGGCCAGGGCCGCTTCCCCGATGCCGTCAATTTGATCCAGAAGGGCATCGCCAAGGGCGTGACGGACAAGTCCAACGCCCAGATCCGTCTCGGCATGGCGCTGCTCGGCGCCGGCCAGAAGGACCAGGCCGTCCGCGCCTTCGTCCAGGTCGACGATCCCAAGCAGAAGGTCATCGCCCATGTCTGGGAAATCTACGCCCGCACGCACTAGGCGGGGTCGATAGGAATTGAAAAAGGCCGGGCCGAAAGGTCCGGCCTTTTCTATTTCACCTTGCCCGGCTTCGAGCCGCGCACCGCGCCGCGCATGAGCCACAGATAGGTGCGCACGTCGGTGTCTGGCGGCGCGGCGGGACCGGTGCCCGGCACATGGTCGCTGAGGTTGGCAAGCGAGAAATTCATCTGCACGTCGTAGGTGCGCTCGAGCTGGTTGCGCAAGGTCTGCTCGGCGGCATACCAGGCGCGCTTGACCGGCCCGTCCCCGCAGCTGGCGAGCTCGCGCGCATCGCTGGCGCCCCAACGCCGCTCGATGCAGTGATAGGGATCGAACGACATCGCGAACAGCCGCCGCCGCGCCTCTTCATAGCCGAAGGAGATCACCGAGCCGTCGGTGCGGGCATAGCTGACCTTGCACAAAGCCGCCTCGCGGTCATAGGCCGTCAGCATGTCGACGGCGAGGTTCTGGCCCTTGTATTTCAGCCTGGGATCGTTCGCCTGGTACATCGCCAGGAAGCGCGCCACCTGGTCGCGCAGCTCCTTGAACGCCGTCTTCAGCCGCGCGTCGCGCGAGGGCGAGGAATAGGTCTCCCAATCGCCCTCGGTGCCGTAGATGTTGGACGGCAGCCGCGCCGGCTGGGCGGCGTTCATGATGCCGGCGGCGATGGCGACCTTCACCGCGTCGGCGCGGTACGACAGATCGGCGCAATTGGAGTCCACCATGTCGTGGACTTCCTTGAGCGGATCGAATTCCAGCGTCCCGCCGGCCAGCCGGGCGCGGACATAGTCGTAATAGTCCACGACCTCCTTGTTCAGCGTGAAGGTGCCGGCGCGCCAATTGTCGGCATCCGCCGGGCGCGGCCCATTGCCGTAGAACTGCTCGACCGAGAAATCGGCGATCTCCTTGTTGGCCGGCACCACGACATGGCCGCCCGCGAAGCTGCCGTCCTTCTGCCGCACCGCGCCCACCAGCGTGCCGGAGCGCCAGTTCTTGAAGCCCGCGCCCATCGCGGGAAAGGAGCGCACGAAGCGCAGATCGTAGAAGCCGCGCGTCATCGAGCTGTCCGGATGGGCGTCGAGATAGTGGATGCGCCCGTCCGGATCGACGCGATAGACCGTCGCCAGATGCCCGTTGGGATCGTAGATCACGGTGCCCGGCCGGATCGACTTCGGCGTGATCGCCGGCGAATAGAGATCCTGCGGCAGCGGCGTCTCGAGCTCCGGATCCATCCGGTAATAGGCCGACGAGATCGTGTCGCGCAGCTTCTCCAGCACGGCATAGCCGCTGCTGGCGCCGCTCTGCACCGTGACGCGCTCGGCCACCGCGTTGCCGCGGCGGGTATAGCGCATGTCGCGGGTATAGCCGCGGGGCTCGGCCACGCTGACATAGGCGAAGGGCAGCCCGCGCTTCCAGGCATAGTAGAAGCGCAGCACATAGGGCAGGTCGGCGCAGTCGGCGCGGAAATAGATGCCCTCCGGGTCGGTGGCGCGGAACGGATTGCCGGCGCCGTGCAGGCAGCGGTCCACCGTGCGGCAATCGCTGTCGCCGAGCGACGTCAGGAACTCGCCGAAGCCGCGCTCGTCCTCCGCGCTCCAATGGTCGTAGCGCACGGTGTAGAGCGAGGAGGGCGCGACCTGTGGCGTGACGTCCACGGCGCGCGGCGCGTCGTCCGCGCCGCCCAGCAGCAGCGCCGCCAGCGCCACGATCGCTCCCATCCGCTGGTTCACGCGAGGCCCCCCGTTAACCCGAACGGTAAAGAACGGCCTTGCGGCGTCAAGCGTGGCAGCGTTGCATCGCCCGCGATATAACAGGCCGCGCCAACATGGTTACCGCCGCATGGATGCCTTCCTGACGCCGCCCGAGAGCGAGGCGCTGCTGCTGTCGCTGCGCATCTCCATCGTGGCGGTGTTCGGCGCGCTGCCGTTCGCGTTCCTCGCGGCGCTCTTGCTGGCGCGGACGCGCTTTCCCGGCAAGACGCTGGTCGATGGCCTGATCCATGTGCCGCTGGTGCTGCCGCCGGTGGCGATCGGCTTTTTGCTGCTCACCGTGTTCGGCACGCGGCACGGGCTGGGTGCGTGGCTGCTGCAGACCTGGGGCATCCGCCTGGTCTTCAGCTGGACCGGCGCGGCGCTGGCCAGCGCGATCATCACCTTCCCGTTCCAGGTGCGCGCCATACGCCTGTCATTGGAGGGCATCGACCGCGGCCTCTCCGAGGCGGCGCAGACGCTGGGCGCGCGCTGGTGGGACCGGCTGTTCAACGTCACGCTGCCGCTGGCGCTGCCCGGCATCGCCGCCGGCGTCATCACCGCCTTCGCCGCGAGCTTGGGCGAGTTCGGCGCCATCATCACCTTCGTCTCCAACATCCCGGGCGAGACGCGCACCCTGCCGCTCGCCATCTACACCGCGCTGCAGGCGCCGGGCGGCGAGGCGGAAGCGCTGCGCCTGTCGCTCCTGTCGATCCTGCTGGCGCTGGTGTTCATGACCCTCGCCGAGCTGGCGCAGCGCCGCGCCCGTGCCCCGGCATGAGCGTCGAGATCGCGCTTCGCCACGACTTCCCCGGCTTCGCGCTCGACATCGCCTTTGCGCTACCCAACGCAGGCGTCACGGCGCTGTTCGGCGCCTCGGGCGCGGGCAAGACCACCATCGTCAACGCCATCGCCGGCACGTTCCGCCCGCGCCAGGGCCGCGTCGTCATCGACGGCCGCACCGTGCTCGACACCGCCGCCGGCATCTTCGTGCCGCCCGAGCAGCGCCGCGCCGGCTACGTCTTCCAGGATGCGCGCCTGTTCCCGCATATGAGCGTCGAGAACAATCTGCTGTTCGGCTGGCGCCGCGCCGCGAGCAAGGCGAGCGCCGCCGACATCGATCACGTCGTCGACCTGCTCGGCCTGCGGCCCCTGTTGCAGCGCCGCCCGCGCGCCCTGTCCGGCGGCGAGAAGGGCCGCGTCGCGCTCGGCCGCGCCCTGCTGTCGTCGCCGCAGATCCTGCTGCTCGACGAGCCGCTGGCCTCGCTGGACGCGCAGCGCCGCGCCGAAATCCTGCCCTATCTCGAACGCCTGCGCGACGAGACCAAGCTGCCGATGCTGCTCGTCAGCCACGCCCTCGACGAGGTGGCACGGCTCGCCGACGACATCGTCGTGGTGCGCGAGGGCCGGCTGGCGGCGCAGGGCTCGGTGTTCGACGTCCTGACCGGCCTCGAACTACCGGCCCTGGCCGGCTCGCCGCCGGTCGGCGCCGTCATCCCGGCGACGATAAGCGCGCACCAGGCCGACGGCCTCACCGCGCTCGCCTTCGACGGCGGCACACTGTTCGTCGCGCGGCTGGCCCAGCCGGTCGGCACGCAGCTGCGCCTGCGGGTGCGGGCGGAGGAGATCCTGCTGGCGCTGGAAGCGCCGCGCGCCATCAGCGCCAACAACATCCTCGCGGCCCGCGTCCTGGCGCTGGGCGGCGACGACGACGGTACCCACGCGGATGTTCAGTTGGCTTGCGGCGCCACGCGCCTGGTCGCCCGCATCACCCGCGCCTCCGCCACGCGCCTCCGACTGGCGCCCGGCATGGAGGTCTTCGCCATCGTCAAATCGGTGACCGTGGACGTGCCTGGCTGACGGCACTTTGAGCGCGTTTCCACAATCTATTGCGCTCAATAGGATAAACATATAATATTATTGCTTGACTTTCCTCTTTTGGTGCTTACCTTCCAATTGTCGAAAGGCTCTGAGCGTCTGTCCCCGGTGGTGCGGGGGCACTGATGAGATAGCTGATCGGGGGAGATTTGCACTCATACGGAACTGATTTCAAACATGCTGCATACACCCACCTGTTTTTGGCGGCCGTTGCGGTTCTTCTGTATGAGGCCTTAAAGGTTCTCCCGCTACCTCCTTCTGCGACAGTTCAGCCTTTTTTTGCATTTACAATATTTGGGGTTATCGAACTGCTGTTCAATCGGTGGGGTTGGCGGCTGCTTTGCTATTTTCCAGCGCTTCGCGTCCATAATTCTGCAGGCACGTATGAAGGCGCCGTGTGCTCAGGGGACGGCAACGAATACCCTGCGGCGCTTACCATCAAACAAACTTGGTCTCAGATCGAACTCTATTTTGTATCAGGGGCAGCAGCGTCGAGATCGTTTTCGGCTTCCATAACCCAAGATCGCCTGGGCAAAGATCAGGTTGAAATAGTCTATAACTATTTTGCTCACGGCATTCACAAAGGAGAAGAGAGAGTCGGCGCTCACTACGGAACAGCCATGGTCAAGCGGCTGAACAATGGAGCCCGATTGGAGGGGGAATATTTTACCGAGCAAAAGCGGGACAGCTTCGGTCATTTCACTCTGCAACGAAAATCCTGAGACCATGCCGGCGCGTTTGGTCTCAAACGGGCCAAGAGGGCAAGTAGCCATACATCGTCCGAAGTATGAACATCTAACGTGTTCTGAAGACAAACCGCTTGGACAGCGTGAAGTTGAACACCAGCCCCACCGCGACTCCGATGGCGGTCGCGAGGAGCGGGTTGTTCAATGGCGACGGCGCGAAACCGACGAACAGCGAATACGTGCCGTAGTTCACCAGCGCCCCGATGCCGTTGGCGAGGACGAATTTGCCCCATTCCCGCGCCACTGCGCCCGCGCCGCCGCTGGCGGCGTGCTCGGCGAAGGTCAGGTTGCGGTTGCCCCACCAGGTGAAGGTCATGGCGCAGAAGATCGAAAGCGCCCGCGCGCTGTAGCGGTCCAGCCCGACCCCGTAATGCAGCAGAGTCAGCACCGCCTCGTCGACCACGAAACCCGCCGCGCCGACCACGCCGAAGCGCGCGAAGCGCGAACGCGTCAGGGCGCGAAAGCTCTGGCCGGGAGTCACGAATTGCGCCGGTCCTGCGGCCCGCGCAATGCGAGATACGCCATGCGCTTGGCTTCCCAGCGCCCGCGCGTGACGGTATCCAGGATCAGCCCGCTCATCAGCGACAAAAAGGCGATCACCATCAAGCCGGTGGCGAGCAGCGCGGTGGGCAGGCGCGGCACCAGGCCGGTGCGCATGAATTCCTGCAGCAGCGACCAGCCGAACGCCACCGAGGTCGCGGCCAGCACGGCGGCGATGACGCTGAAGAAGAACAGCGGCCGCTCCTCGCGGATCAGGTGACCGATGGTGAACAGGATGCGGAAGCCGTCGCGATACGTGTTCAGCTTGCTCAGCGAGCCCGCCGGCCGCTCCTTGTACGGCGTATCGACTTCCGCCATCGGCATCAGCAGGCGCACGGCATGCACCGTCAGCTCGGTCTCGATGCCGAAGCCCTCGGCGGTGAACGGGAACGACTTCACGAAGCGCCGCGACATGATGCGGTAGCCGCTCAGCATGTCGCGCAAGGTGATGCCGAACATGATCGACGTCAGCCCGGTGAGCATCTTGTTGCCCCAGACATGGCCGGCGCGATAGGCCGCGGCCTCGGTGTGGACGCGGCGGCCGGTGACGAGGTCGAGCTCCTCACCGGTCAGCTTGGCGATCAGCGCCGGCGCGGCCGCGGCGTCATAGGTGTCGTCGCCGTCGGCCAGCACATAGATGTCGGCCTCGACGTCGGCGAACATGCGGCGCATGACATTGCCTTTGCCCTGGCGCCCCTCATTGCGCACGATGGCGCCGGCCTCGCGCGCCACTTGGGCGGTGCGGTCCTTGGAATTGTTGTCGTAGACGTAGATCCTGGCTTCGGGCAGGGCGGCGGCGAAGTCGCGCACGGTCTTTCCGATGGCCGCTTCCTCGTTGTAGCAGGGCAGGATCACCGCGATCCTGGGAGGCGTCTTGCTGGTATCGGTCATTGGCGGGGCCATTTGAACAGCGGACAGAATTCATAGTCGCCGATGATGTTGGTGTCGAACACCGTGCATTTCAGCCAGTCGATGCGCAGATGGTACTCGGTCAGCGCGTCGCGCGCCCGGCCCATGTCATAGGCGTCGGACAGGACATACAAATCGCCCTTGTGCGCCAGATGGCCCCAGACGCGGTCCTTCATGGTCTTGGTGATTTTGGTGCCGTCCTGCGGCTGCACCATCCAGCCGTCGATGCGCACCAGAGCGATGTTGCGCGGGAAGGAGGGCGCGATGAAGCCCAGCGGCCCATCACCGGTCAGCAGCACCATGGCCTTCTCGGGATGCTCGATCTTCGGCACGTCGGCCTGCACGAAGGGATCGCTGATCGGCGAGCGCTCGATATATTCGACATGCGTCACCGCCGCGGTGACGAGGAACAGCAGCGCCAGGGCGATGAGCTGGACGCGGCGCGGGATCGGCAACAGGCCGATGGCGATGGCCAGGATCAGGGGGCCGATCATCTCCAGCAGGACGATGTAGCGATAGATCGCGAACAGCTTCAGCCAGACGAGATAGGAGACCGCGACGAAAGCCAGGATCGGCCGCGCCGCTTCCGGGATCACCAGCGGGTCCTTGGAGCGCCGCCCCGCCAGCCAGACGATGATGGCGACGATGCCGAAGACGTAAGCCAGCATGACGCGGATGTCGCGGAACGGGATGTCGTCGGCGATGGACCAGTTGAGCGACCACAGGATCGGGAACGCCGCCGCGATCCAGAAATGCGTCGGCAGGAAGCGCATGTCCCGATACGGCGCCGGCAGCGCCAGCGGCGATTTGAACACCTCGTTGAAATAGGGGAACAGCGGATTGCCGGTCAGGTGCTCCAGATGCACCGTCCAATAGCCCATGAACGCCACCACGCCGATCAGGCCGGCGAGGCCGCCGGCGGCGAGGCGCACGCTCTGGTGCTTCCAGCCGCCGCCCAGCGCCACCAGCGCCGCGGCAAAGCCGATGGCGAACGGCGCCTCGGGCAGCTTCAGGCCCACCGTGCTGCCGGTGAGGAATCCGGCCGCGCCGGCGATGGCGGCGGCCTGCCACAGCGGTCCCTCGTTCAGTTTTTTGCGGTTCACCACCAGGATCGCGATGCTCGACAGGATGAAAATGCTCATCGTGTTGTCGTGATAGGTGGTGCCGAACATGTTGAGGCCGAGGCCGCCGGTCTGGCCGAGCAGCGCCAGCGCCGCGGCGCCCAGCTTGTATTCGTCGATGCGCAGGGTCTGGCGGCCCAGGATGTAGAGCGGCACGACGTTGGCGCCCTGCACGCAGCCCAGCGTGAACAGCGCGAACCAGGCCGGCGTGTGCGTCGCCAAGAGGTAGAAGGGGATGTCCTGGAACGGGTTGTAGTAGGTGGCCTGGTGCGCCACCAGCATGTCCAGCCCCTCGCGCCCGTTCAGGAAGGCGTAGGGGATGTACCAATGGTAATTGCGGAAGTCCCAGGACGTGTCCTTGCCCAGCCACAGGACGTAGCAGCCCCAAAAGGCGATGGTCAGCCCCAGGAACAGCCATTCCTGGACGCTGAGCTTGAGCGCACGCGATGGGGCGTTGTCGGATGACATGGAAATGGGGACGCGCGCTCGATAAACCGCCGCTGTTCTAGCCCAGGTCCGCCAGCGGATAAATCAGGCCTTCTGCGGCTCTTCGGCCAGCGGCTGCTCGACCACCAGATTGCCGAGGAACTGCTGGGTGGAGGCCCGGGCCGAGTGCTTCTGGGCAAAGGCCCTCGCCTGGTCACGGGGCAGGGTCAGGGCTCTGAGGCAGGCGGCCCGCAGGTTCTCGTCAAGGGCGGCGGCCGGGCAGTTGCCGACCACGTCCAGCATCACCTCCCGGGGGAAAGTGGCCACCGGGGTGCCGCAGGCCAGGGCTTCCAGCATGACCAGCCCGAAGGTGTCGGTCAGGCTGGGGAAGACGGTGACGTCGCTCGCGGCATAGGCGCGGACCAGGTCCTCGCCCGATTTGGGGCCGAGGAATTTGGCGTCCGGGTATTTGCGCGCCAGCGCCTCGCGCGCCGGGCCGGGGCCGACCACCACCTTGGTGCCGGGCAGGTCGAGCTTCAGGAACGCCTCGACGTTCTTCTCGATGGCGACGCGCCCGACATAGAGGAAGATCGGCTTGGCAAAGGGCAGGGCGGCATCGGCGATGGGGCGGAAGACGTCCATGTCGACCCCACCCTCCCACAGCCGGACATTCCGGAAGCCCTGCGCTTCCAGCTCGCGCTTCATGGCCGGCGTGCGCGCCATGGTGGCGACGCCCTTCGCGTGGAACCAGCGCTCGAATCGCCAGATCAAGCTTTCCGGGATGAACGGAAAGCGCGCATGGACATATTCGGGATAACGCGTGTGGAAGGCGGTGGTGAACTCGATGCCGTGCTCCAGGCAGATGGCGCGCGCCGAAAGGCCCATCGTGCCTTCGGTGGCGATGTGCACCGCGTCGGGCGCGAATTCCCCGATCAGCTTCTCCAGGCCCTTGCGCGGAAAGAAGGCGAGGCGGATCTCGGGATAGGTCGGCAGCGGCAGCGTGAAACGCCCTTCGGGCGTGGCATAGCGCACCGCGTGCCCCAGGGCGGCCAGTTCGCGGCCCAGCATCTCCAGTGTCGTCACCACGCCGTTGACCTGCGGCCGCCAGGCGTCGGTGACGATCAGGACTTTGAGATGCTCCTGGCCCGGCGCCGGAAAACGGCCGGCCGGCACGGCGCCGCCTGCCGTCACGCCGCGAATCCTACGCGGGTACAGGCGCGGCTTGGCCGATATCGCATTCTGGCGTTGAAAGAGGAGCGGCCCAACGGACGATCTCCAGAGTCCCTCGGGCATCTTCGACAAGGGCCGTGCAGCTTTCAACCCAGTCTCCATCATTCAGATAAAGGACGTCTCCGATCCTGCGGATCTGGGCCTGGTGGATGTGACCGCAGACGACGCCGTCCAGGCCCCGCGCGGCGGCGGCATGCGCCACCACCTCCTCGAAGCGGCAGACATATTCGCAGGCGTCCTTGACCGCGTGCTTCAGCCAGTTGGACAGCGACCAGTAGGGCAGGCCGATGGCACGGCGCACCGCGTGCAGCACTTCGTTGGCGGCCAGCGCCTTGTCGTAGGCCCAGGACCCCAGATGGGCGAGCCAGCGGGCGAAGTTGATGACGCCGTCGAACTGGTCGCCATGGATGACGAGGAGGCGCTTGCCGTCCGCGGTCTCGTGCACCGCCTCGCGCAGCACCGCGATGCCCGCATAATCCCGGCCGCAGAAGGGCCGCAGGAATTCGTCGTGATTGCCCGGCACGAAGACGACCCGCGTGCCCTCGTCGACCTTGCGCAGGATTTCGTGCACGACGCGGCTATGCGCCTCCGGCCAGAACCAGCGCCGCTTGAGCTGCCAGCCGTCGACGATGTCGCCGACCAGGTAGAGCGTCGCGCAGGCATTGCGGGCCAGGAAGTCGGCCAGGAATTCGGCCTTGCAGCCGCGCGTCCCCAGATGGACATCGGAGATAAAGATCGTGCGGTGGGCGCGTTGTGGGCGGCGCGGCGCGGAATCGGCGGGAAGCCGCGGCGGCCGCGAGACGAGGGACGGCGGCGGTACCAGCCAGGAGATGCGGGCCATGCGTCGCGCTCCAAAGGGTGGGCGCGAATCGGCGCCCGGTTCCTGGGCGCCTGCCTAATCCTAGGACACGAATCTTTTATTGCGGCGCAGAGACAGTCCTGTGACTCGGTGAATTCCACGCAAAAATCGCCGGTGTTATTGCGACGCACCATTCTTGCGCTTTTGGCATGGCTGCCGAGAATCTAGGCTGAATGGCGCGGAAATACTGGGTTTTTCCTGTGGTATGCCGAATATTTGGACTTGCTTCGCTCCAGCGGGAAGTTCATATTATTGCAGTGCGGCATGACTGACCTCCCGTTTGTTTTGCCGCTGCCCTTCCTGGGCGTTTCCTCCCTGAACTTGGCCGCTCCCCCGGGAGCGGCCTTTTTTTCTTGGGAAAATCTTGAAAGCTATTCCGCCGCCAGATTGAGCCGGCGATGCCGCGCCAGCGCGGCGGGCTCGATTCCCACCAGCCGCGTCAGCGCCTCGGTCAGGCGGGCGTGGACGATCTCGAAATGCGCACCCTTGGCGATGCGCTCCTCGTCGAGATAAAGCGCCCGGTTGATCTCCACCTGCAGCGCATGCACGTCGCGGTCGCGCCGTCCGTGCAGATGCGTGGTGTAGCCGCCGGCATAGGGCGCGTTGCGGGCATGGCTGAAGCCCTGCGTCTCGAAGGCGATCTCGGCCGCGCGCGTCACGGCCGGCGCCGCCGCCATGCCATAGCGGTCGCCCAGCACGACGTCGGGAATGGCCGCGGCCGACGGCATCGAATGGCAATCGACCAGCACGCAGACGCCGAAGCGCGCCCGTGTCTCCTCGATCAACTGCGCCAGTGCCGCATGATAAGGGCGATAAAGGCGGGTCAGCCGCTCTTCGGCCTCGCGCGGCGAAAGCTTGCCGCGATAGATCTCCGCCCCGTCGCGCACGATGCGCGGAATGACGCCCAGGCCCGCCGTCACCCGCGGACTCGGCGAATCGACCGCGACCGGCAGGGTGCCGTCGAACATGGCGCTGTCGATCTCGGCCGGCGCCCGGTTGGCGTCCAGGAAGGCACGGGGAAAGCGCGCCGCGATCATCGGCGCGCCCAGCGCCACGGCGCCGCAGAACAGTTCGTCGACAAAGGCATCCTCGGAGCGGCGCAGGGACAGCGCGCTCAGCCGGCTCATGGCGACAAAATCGGCGGGGTAGGAGCGGCCCGAATGGGGCGAGGCGAAGACGAACGGCACGGTCTGGCGGAACGGGCGCAGGATACGGAAAGGCTCGGCAAACAGGGCGGCCAGGGTCGGCTCGACCGTCGCATCCTTTTCCGTCTCTTTGCCCGGCTGCGCCATTCTGCCCGATTCGTGCAATGCGGGGGTCAGTGGACCATTAAGGCGCTGCCCCGATCAAGCGCCAGACAGCCCGCAGGCGCTCTTCCGTTAACCGACATTTACGGCTTGAGGAATATACGGTCTATTGGGGGGCGAGGCGGGTTCATGGCGCATATCCTTTTGGCGGAAGACGATGAGAGCTTGCGCAAGTTCCTGGCGCAGGCGCTGGTCAAGGCCGGTCACGACGTCACCGACTTCGGCGATGGCGGCGACGCCTTCGAATGCCTCAAGGGCTTCCGCTTCGACCTCTTGGTGACCGACATCGTGATGCCCGGCATGGACGGGATCGAACTCGCCAAGCGCGCCGCCGAGTTGAACCAGGCGCTCAAGATCATGTTCATCACCGGCTTCGCCGCCGTGGCGCTGCATCCCTCGTCGAACGCGCCCAAGCAGGCCAAGGTGCTTTCCAAGCCCTTCCATCTTCGCGAGATCGTCGCCGAAGTGGACCGGATGATCGCGGCGTAATTCATCCGCCGCGCCGTCTAAAATCGTTCCGCAGCGCGGCAAATATTTACATGGTCAATAGGGCGGTGCGGCCACATTCGCGCCCGCACGCCGCCGGATTTCAGCGTTATCGCTACACGAGTCCGGCAATGTCTGTCCGAGACGACTCCTGCCGGGGCCGCCGGTAAGCGTTCCTGCCCCGGCGAAAATTGGGGAGTGAAACCTATGCAGTTGGCACAGCAGCATCAGATATTGGCGGCGCGTTCGTCCGGCATGACGCCACGGCGCGCAATGATCATCGGCGGCGTCGGTTTGCTGCACGTCGCGGCGATCTATGGCCTGATGAACGGCATGGTGGCGCGGGCCATCGCGATCATCAAACCGCCGATCGAAATAACGGTCGAAACCAAGGTGCCGCCAAAGGTGGTGCAGATCCCGATCCAGCCCAAGATGGTTCAGCCGACCCAGCCGACTGTCGAGACGCTCCCGCCGCCCGACATCGTCATTGCCGACACGCCGCCGCCGCAGACGATCTTCGTCCCGCCGACCGTTCCGACGAATCCAGCACCGCCGGCCGACGCCAATGCGGCTGGCCTGACCAGCACGCACACCGTGCCGCCCTATCCGGCGCTGGCCCGCGCCGCATCCCATCAGGGCACGGTACTGCTCCAGCTGGTCGTGTCGCCGGAGGGCGCCGTCGCCAACGCCACGGTCGCGACCTCCAGCGGTTTTCCGGAGCTGGACCAGGCCGCCGTCACCTGGGTGATGTCGCATTGGAAGTACAAGCCGGCCCTGCAGAACGGCATGGCCGTCGCCAGCCAGACCCAGGCGGCTGTCAAGTTCGATCTCAAGCTGGCCCGCGGCTGATTTTTGCCGGTCGCGCCATCCCAACCCCCGCGGCAACAGCCCTGCCGCGGGGCTTTTTTTGCCTATTCGGGCAGCCCGGTTGGGGGCGCCAAAGCGTCGCTTGCCCCCCCTGAGGCCCAAGGCTATAGAGACCGCCCGCCGTCACTGGCACGGGCGCGTAGCTCAGCGGGAGAGCACTACCTTGACATGGTAGGGGTCACAGGTTCGATCCCTGTCGCGCCCACCAGCCATAAGTCTTTGTTTTGGCTGGATAAAAACATTCCGCACACAGAGCGAATAAGCCCCGTTAGTGGGGCCTTGTGGGACCAGATTTTGTCTCTGTGGGCGTCTCACCTGCAGCTGAACATCCATGGTCCGAGCAATTCACCCCTTTGTCTCCGGCTCGGCCAAACCCTTTCCAGTAATCGGTGACGCGGAGTCGCGGAGACACGGTTCGCATCCGGCGGAGACCGGTTCGATCCGCGGGTGGTTCAGGCGGCGAGGCGCGACTTCGACAGCCATCGCCGCTGGGCGCTGCGCACCTATATCGTGGCCAACGGGCAATGGTTCTTCCGCGTCGGAACATTTGCGTGGATCGTCGGTTATATGGGCGTGACCGGGGTCCCAAAACATGTGGGTCAGTTCATCCTGTTCTGGGATTTGGGCAGCTACCTCGTGCCGCTTGCGGTCCTCGAACTCTACCTGCGCGCCAAGGACCGCGGCTGGCTTGGCGGACGCTATGTCATGGCGGGTGCCCTCGTGGCGCTCACGATTCTGATGAGTGCCGGAATAGTCGCCTTCTCCGTGTTCTCATGGAAGCAATTCCTCTCTTAAGGATCCACCATGCTCGGCCGCATCTTTCCGAAGCAGTTCGACAACAATTATCGCGGCCATTGGCTCGCAATTCCGCTCTTCGTCGTGGTCATGGCTTTAACCGCGGCGCAAGGCGCGTTCGTGATGCTGATGACCCGCCAGACGCTGCCGACCGCCGATGGCATTTCCCTCGATGCACTGGGCACCACTGGCGTGTCGCTCGTAGTTTCCATTACGGCGGTGCTGGGGCTTTTCACTCTCATTCTTCCCCTGCAAAGCTTCGTGGTGCTGATCCGCTATCGCGCGATGATCCCGTTCATGTTTCTCTGCCTGTTGCTCCTGGAAATCTGCAACCGGGTGCTTCTGCGGCTGAACCCGATCGTCAGAACCACATCGTGTTCCGGACCGCACACCTACGCGTGTGGCGGCCTCAACGGTGAGGTGCATCACAGCGGCTACTATGTCGGCTATGCCATCCTGGGCATGGTGATCATCGGGTTTGTCCTGTCGCTGCTCCACAAACCGGTCTCGTCCCAGGCATGACGATCACAGCGGCCTTGGTCGTCCATGTCGGCGCAGCGGCCGTCGGAATACTCTCCGGCGCGGCGGCGCTCTCCGTTCGCAAAGGCGAGCGCTTGCATCGCGTGTCCGGAACCGTTTTTGTCCTTGCCATGCTGACCATGGCCGCGACCGCCGCGTATCTGGCCGCGCTGATTCCCGACAGAGCCAGAGTCATCGGCGGAATTTTCGCATTCTACTTCGTGGCCAGTGCCTGGGTCACCGTCAGGCGAAGAGATGGCAGCATCGGGCTCTATGAATACGGCGCGCTCGCCGTCGCGCTGGCGTGTGCTGCGCTCGCCGTTATCTTCGGCTTACAGGCCGCCGGCAGTTCCACCGGCACGCTCGATCACTATCCCGCGTTTATCTACTTCGTCCTGGCCGGTGTCGTGGCGCTTCCCGCGGCTCTCGACCTCAAAGTAATCCTCGCCGGCGGCATTTCCGGCAAGCCGCGCATTGCGCGACATTTATGGCGCATGTGTGCCGCGCTCTTCCTTGCGACAGGCTCGTTCTTTCTCGGGCAGCAGAAGATTATGCCCGCATACATGCACGGATCGCCAGTGCTCCTTGGATTGGCGATTGCACCGCTTGTGCTGATGGCCTTCTGGCTGATCCGGGTTCGACTCACCAGTCGGTTCAAGAGTGCTGCGGTTGCATCGTAGGAGCGAACAGTTCGAAATGCTCAACGCCTTTGCAGGTCCGAGCGTATCTCGAATTGCCGACCAGATGGTCTGACTCGAATATTCGCAATTGGCGAAAGGCGGACGTCAGCAGAAATTGAAACAATATGCAGGATTTTGTTTCAAGCCGTGTGGGCGCCTTGGTTCAGTCGCCAGCTTTCGCGCGCCATCATGTAGCAAAACGTCCCCGACGCCGTGGCGGTCCTGTCTGACAGGACGTCGGTCGCGTTCGCCCATTGGCAGGCGTATTACGCACTCTCCTGTGCTGGCGCATGAAATTATAGTGCGCGAAATGCGAGGCGACTGCCGCGCAATGGTTTCCGATCTTCTTGCTGAATGCATTCGCCAGGCGCACGTACGCGCATATGAGCGAAATCGCCATCTCAAAATTGAGGAAGGCCGTCGAGACCCAGCACGGCGGCAAAGCGACGCTTGTCCAATCGGTTCCAGTTGACGAGCCGTTCCGTGACCGACCGGTTTGGCGCGGACTGTCCATGTCTTTGCGCTGGCAGGTCACGCTACCGCCAAGAGGGCCTACGGTTGCGACCTTGGTCGCCCGCGCGCCGCTCGGGACGGGGCCGACCTTCTACACGCGGATCGGCGACCTGTTTGGATGGCTCTGTGTGGCGCTGAGCGTGTTCGCCGTTGGTGGGCGCGCCGCACTTCGTCGGGGAACATGGTTGTCGGCGGTGCGGCGATAGCGTTCGAACTGATCGAGGGGAACGGCGATTAGGTTCCGCAAGCGCCCATCAACTGCCTGCATCATCAGATCGCGCTTCGCGTCAGCGGCCTTCTTGTAAGTAGAAATCATTGGGTCAGGGCTGCGGTCGGGAAGCTCAACGTCGGTGAAAACCATCCGCCAGCAATCGTCCTCGGGCTCGAACTGGTACATGAGTCCGCACCGGCAGACGATCTGTGCGAATGCCTGTTCCAGCGCGCTCACCCGGTTCGGCACGAAGTCGTCGCCATCGCCGCGAAACACAACAAGCATGGGCGTATCCTCGCTTTTGGCCTGTAGAACAAATAAAGAACAAATGGACCGAGGAGTCCAGCCACTAGGTCTTGTGGGCGTTCCAGAGGCACCGCTTGTGATATGCCGAGAACCATGACGCACGCTGAGGAAACATCCAGCTGGACCGCCGTATTGGCACCGTCGCGCATACTGGCGCTTACGGCCTTACTCGGCGGCGTGCTGCTTTACGCAATGAGCGCGTTGCTCGTCTCGACCGTGCTGCCCAGTGCCATCGCGGAGATCGGCGGCGTCGCTTATCTCTCCTGGGCCACCACCGCGTATCTGGCTTCTTCCATCGCGGCTGCGACCGGCTCCGGCCTTCTCACCGCGCGCATTGGCGCGCGCAATGCCTTCGCACTCGCCGCGCTTGTGTTCTGCGTCGGCGCACTGGTGTGCGGCTTGGCGGCGACCATGGGGCAGTTCATCTTGGGCAGACTTGTCCAGGGCGTCGGCGGGGGCATGATCTCTGCACTTGCTTATGTGATGGTGCGAAACGTCTTCCCCGCACCGCTTTGGCCTCGGGTCTTCGCGCTGCTGTCAGGCATGTGGGGCGCTGCCGTGTTGGTCGGTCCGCTCGTCGGCGGCGTGTTCGCCAAGGCGGGCGTCTGGCGCAGCGCGTTCCTTGCGGTGGCAGGTATGGGGCTGGTATTGGCTGTTGCGACGATGTGCGTACTGCCGACCGATACGCAACGAGCGCGGGGATGGGTGTTCCCGGCATTGCGCCTTTCACTGGTTATTGCGGCGATCCTCGCCATGTCCGGCGCAGGCGTCGTCCAAGACATGCTTGAGACGGTCGCAATGATCATCGCCGCGCTCGGTGCGATCTTGATCATGCTTTGGTTGGATCGCCGTGCGAGCGTGCCGTTACTACCGAGTGATGGTTTCTCGCTCAATTCCTCGGTGGGCATTGGCCTATGGATCGTGCTGCTGCTCTCGATTGCGAACGATCCTTTCCCGATCTACGGCCCTCTCTTTCTGCAACGCTTGCACGGTTTCGATGCCCTAACCGCAGGCTACCTCGTCGCGATTGAAGCGCTGGCGTGGACGCTGACGGCGCTCGCCGTCGCGCATATGCCGCAAACGGGCTGGCTCCCGGTCGGCGGCCCACTCGCGATGGCTGCGGGGTTGGCTGGCATCGCATTCTTCATGGCGCACGGCCCGATCTGGGCGGTGGTGATCGCGATCTATCTAGCTGGCGGCGGCATCGGTGCCTGTTGGGCGTTCGTTTCGCATCGGATCATGTCGGGAGCCAAGATCGGAGAAGAGAACATTGCGGCAGCGTCTGCGCCCACCGTTCAACTCTTCGGTCTTGCATTCGGCGCGGCGCTCGCCGGTCTCATTGCCAATGTCGCCGGTTACGCCGAGGGCCTCAGCAATGAAGCGACACACGCCGCCTCTTTCCAGGTGCCGATCTGGTTCGTAGCTCCTGCGCTTGCGGCAGCAATCTTCGGGTGCCGTCTTCGCAAGGTTCCGACTTGAGTCAGCCGCATGGATTGGCCTTAGCGGTCGTCCTCGGTAGTGGCGCAGAATAGAAAGTGATCGGAGCGGCGCTGATAACAATCGGCATCGCTATGGCAGGTGATGGCATCCTGCTTGGTCAGCGCTACACGCCCAGGAGCGCGGCAGCTAGCCTTCGAGCCAGCCTTCGCATTGGTGCTCGCTGAGCATTTCCATCACGCGTCCCGTGGGCGCGAGAAATTGGTCGTTCGG
>OLLF01000298.1_pt1 | contig 46034 bp, 44 predicted proteins | sample 1604471 | NCBI WGS metagenome assembly OLLF01 (sample SAMEA104055714, study PRJEB20765) | soil metagenome | isolation source: soil
CCCATGCTGCTTGGGTGTTCATGGATGGCCGCCACAGGGGCGGCCATGACGATGTTGGAAGGTAGGAGCGAAATGCCAGGCAAAATCTGCGTCATCACCGGCGTCGGCCCCGGCACCGGCGCCTCGCTCACCCGCCGCTTCGCCGCCGGCGGCTACCGCGTCGCGATGCTGGCGCGCAACGCCGAACGCCTGGCCGCGCTCGAAAAGGACGTCGCGGGCGCCAAAGCCTATCCCTGCGACGTCTCCGATCCGGCCCAGGTGACGCGCACCGCTGCCGCCATCGAGAACGATCTCGGCGCGCCCGCCATCGTCATCCACAACGCCGTCGGCGGCGCCTTCGGCACATTTCTCGACATCGACCCCAAGGTGCTGAACCAGAATTTCCAGACCAACACGATGGGCCTGCTCTATCTCGCCCAGGCCTTCGTGCCCGGCATGATCGCGCGGGGGCAGGGCGCCCTGATCGCCACCGGCAACACCTCCGCCCAGCGCGGCCGCGCCGGCTTTGCCGGCTTCGCGCCGACCAAGGCGGCGCAGCGCATCCTCGCCGAGGCCATCGCCCGCGACGCCGGCCCCAAGGGCGTCCACGTCGCCTATGTCGTGATCGACGCCGTCATCGACGTGCCCTGGGCGCGCGAGCGCTTCAAGGACAAGCCGGAAGCGTTCTTCATAAAATCCGCCGCGATCGCCGACGAGGTCTTCCACCTCGCCCACCAGGACCGGTCCGCCTGGTCGTTCAACGTCGAAATCCGGCCCTTCGGCGAGACCTGGTAGCCGGTTGTGCTGCGCCGCCAGCCTCGTACAATCGGCGCCATGGCTATCCAGGACGGGCGGACCCCATGAACATCGAGCCTGAGATCGCGGCGCTCGCCGCCCCCATCGATTTCGACCCCGACGCGCTGAAGGCGAAGTACCTTGCCGAGCGCGACAAGCGCCTGCGCCCCGACGGCAACGCGCAATATATCGAGGTCAAGGCCGAGTTCTCGCGCTACATCGAAGACCCCTATGTCGAGCCCGGCTTCACCCGCGCCCCGGTGTTCGACGACGTCGAGTTCGCCATCATCGGCGGCGGCTTCGGCGGCTTGATGATGGGCGCGCGCCTGCGCGAGGCCGGCTTTGCGCGCCTGCGCGTGGTGGAGAACGCCGGCGATTTCGGCGGCACCTGGTACTGGAACCGCTATCCCGGCGCCATGTGCGACGTGGAATCCTATTGCTACCTGCCGCTGCTCGAAGAGCTCGGCTACATGCCGAAACACAAATATTCCTTCGCGCCGGAGATCCTGGAGCACAGCCGCGCCATCGCCCGGCACTTTAATCTCTACGACGACGCCCTGCTGCAGACCGGCGTCACCGAACTGCGCTGGGACGAGGCCGCTTCGCGCTGGATCGTCAGCACCGATCGCGGCGACCGCTTCACGGCGCAATACGTCGCCATGGCCAATGGCCCGCTCAGCCGCCCCAAGCTGCCCGGCATCCCCGGCATCAACGAATTCAAGGGCTACACCTTCCACACCAGCCGCTGGGACTATCGCTACACCGGCGGCGACAGCGCGGGCGGGCTCACTGGGCTCGCGGACAAGCGCGTCGGCATCATCGGCACCGGCGCCACCGCGGTGCAGTGCATCCCGCACCTCGGCGAATGGGCGAAGGAATTGTTCGTCTTCCAGCGCACCCCGTCCTCCGTCGACGTGCGCAACAACGCGCCCACCGATCCGGCCTGGGCCGCCGCGCAGACGCCCGGCTGGCAGAAGCGGCGCATGGACAATTTCAACATCCTGGTCAGCGGCGGCGACCAGGACGAAGACCTGGTGATGGACGGCTGGACCGACATCTTCCGCAACCTGACCGGCACCGCCGCCAAGGAGGCCGCGCGCAAGCTCGGCCGCCGGCTGACCGGCGCCGAGCGCGCCCAGCTCATGGAGCTCGCCGACTACCGCAAGATGAACCAGGTCCGCGCCCGCGTCGACGCCATCGTCAAGGACCCGGCCACCGCCGCGGCGCTCAAGCCCTGGTATCGCCAGTTCTGCAAGCGCCCGTGCTTCCACGACGAATACCTGCAGACCTACAACCGCCCCAATGTGACGCTGGTCGACACGCGGGGCCATGGCGTCGAGGCGCTGACCGAGCACGGCGTGATCGCGAACGGCCGCGAATACGAGCTCGACTGCCTGATCTTCGCCACCGGTTTCGAGGTCGGCACCGCCTTCACGCGCCGCGCCGGCTACGACATCGTCGGCCGCGGCGGCAAGACGCTGTCCGAGCACTGGCAAGGCGGCCTGCGCACCCTGCACGGCGCCACCACCAGCGGCTTCCCCAACTGCTTCTTCCTCGGCTTCACGCAAGGCGCCATCACGATCAGCGTGCCGCAGGCCTTGGGCGAGCAGGCCCGTCACATCGTGCACATGGTGACGCGGGCCAAGGCGCGCGGCGCCGAGGTCCTGGAGCCGACGCCGCAGGCCGAACAATCCTATGTCGATGAGGTGCGTAGCCTGGCGCGCCTCGGTACGCGCTTCTACACCGAATGCACGCCCGGCTACTACAACAGCGAGGGCGCCAGCGGCAACAAGGGCGGCTTCTTCTCCGACATGTACGGCGCCGGCCCGATCCGCTTCTTCGAGGTGCTGAAAGCGTGGCGCGCCGGCGGCAGGCTGGAGGGGCTGGACCTGCGCTGAGCCGTCTTACGGCTTGGGCGCTTCGGCCGGCGGATCGCGCTGCTTGGTATGCGACACCGCCGCCATGATCCCGAGGCCGAGCACGATGAGCGCGCCGACGACGATCCAGGTCTGCGGGATGTGCAGCAGCAGGGCGCCGTAGATCAGGCCGCCCAAGAGGACGAAGAAGCCGGCGATATAGAGAATGAAAGCGGACATGGCGCGGCCCGTGGGAGTTCCGTCTCTATAACGGCGGGCCGTCCGCTTTGTTCCGCGCGGCGGAACCGGGCCCGGCGCGCATCACCAGATCAGCGGAAAGACGGCCCAGGTGCGCCGCCGCTGCGCCTCGAATTCGGCGCCGAAGCGCTCGCTGAGCGCCTGCTCCTCGACATGGATGCGCCAGGCATAGGCCAGGCCCACCGCCAGCGGCGCGGCGGCGGTCGAAATCCAGTTGCCCGTGGAAAGTCCGATGCCGGCGAACAGCAGGATGCCGCCGGTATAGGCGGGATGGCGCAGCAGGCGGTACGGCCCGCGCGTCACCAGACGCTGCCCGTCCAGCAGCTGCACCGAGGTCCGGAAAAACGCACCCAGCGTCACGACCGCCCAGTTGTAGAGAATCACGCCGGCCCAGAACAACGCCATGGCGGTGATGAAGACGGGCTCCGGCGGCAGCGCGATGCGGGCCGACGGCACGAAGGCCGGCGCGGCGAAGGCGAGCGCCATCCCGGCGAAGGATGCGGCATAGATCAGCGGCTTGCTGCCGCGGTCGCGGACGTCGCCGCGCGGCGCGGTGCGCTCGCCGCTTTGTATCCGGGCGGTGATGGCGAAAAACGCGACGAAGCTGACCCAGTAGAGGACGCTCCACAACAGGTGCGTGTCGAAGAGATAGGCCGGAACGACAGTGTGCATGCGTGTCCCCATCGCAAGACCGGTCCGAACCTATCTCAACCGGGCGCCACGCGCCACGCGCCACGAGCTTCAAAACCCGTGAAACGTCGCGAAGCTCTCGACGGGCTCGCGCTCCGACACGAGGCCGTTCACCGGGTGGCTGTCGTCGGCATAGCCCAGCGAGATCCCCGCGACGACGTACTCGTCGTCCGGCACGTTCAGCACCCGCCGCGTCACCGTCCAGTAATTGTTCCAGGCGCCCTGGGCGCAGGTGTCCAGTCCCTTGACCTTCGCCGCCAGCATGAAGGTCTGCATGAACATGCCGATGTCGACGAAGCTCATCGCGTCGAGCTCCTTGTCGATGGTGAAGAGCAGCCCGACCGGCGCGTCGAAGAATTTGTAGTTGCGGCCCCACTGCGCCCAGTTCGCCGCCGCATCGCCCTTCGGAATCCCGATCAGCGAATACATCTCCTTGCCGAGCTTGCGCATGCGCCCGACATACGGCTCCTTGCGTTTTCCCGTGCGCGGGAATTCGGCGCGGTCGTCCGGCGGATTGGTCTCGCGATGCGCCAGCACCTCCGCCTCCAGCCGCGCCCGCACCGCGCCGGCGACGACGTGCACCTTCCACGGCTGGATGTTGGTGCCGGACGGCGCGCGGCTCGCCAGCACCAGCAGTTCCTCGACCAGCGCCCGCGGCACCGGATCGGGCTTGAACGCACGCACGGATTTGCGCGCGTGAAGGGCGTCGATGAAATGCAAACCGGTTACTCCTACGGCGTGCCGCTCAGCTCGAAATCCGCCGGATTGGGGCTGCGCGTCGCGCTCCAGTAATCCACCAGCGGATAGGGCCAGTTCTGCGACACGCGCCCCTTCTTGTTCTTGTACCAGCTCGTCACCTGCGGCACGCCCCAGGCCATCTGCGCGTTGCTCGCGTCCACCTTGACGTTGAACGCGTCGTGCACGTCCTTCCTGACCTCGATGGCGCTGGCGTTGGAGCGCAGCAGCAGCTCCAACAGCCCCTGGATGTAGCGGATCTCGCATTCCGAGAAGAAGATGATCGAGCCGTTGACCACGATATTGGTGTTCGGCCCGTACATGATGAAGAGGTTCGGGAAATTCGGCACGGAGATGCCCAGATAGGCGCGCGCGTCGCCGTCCCACTGCGCGTGCAGGTCGACGCCGCCCTTGCCCTTGAACGTCATCGGCTCCAGGAACTGGCTCGCCGTGAACCCGGTGCCATAGATGATGACGTCAACCGGAAACTCGCGCCCGTCCTGGGTCTTCAGCCCCGTCGGCGTGATCTCCGCGATGGCGTTGGTCACGGTCTCGACATTGTCCCGCTTCAGCGCGCCCAGCCAGACGCCGTTGTCGCGCACGCTGCGTTTTCCCCCCGGCGGATAGTTCGGCGTCGCCGCGTCCTGCAATTCGGGGCGCCCCTCGAGCTGGCCGCGCGTATATTGCGTCAGCATCTCGCGCAGCATGTCGTTCTGCGCCCCCACCGAATCCTTGCGCGTGGTCCAGCCCGGATCGGCCTTGACGAATTCATAGATGCCGTCGGTCAGCATCCAGAACAGCCAGAAGCGGTACCACTTGCCGTAGAACGGCACATGCTTCAGCAGCCACTTCTTCCCGTCATCGACCTTGTCGTGATAATTCGCCGTCGGCCCCAGCCACGGCGCCGTGCGCTGAAACACATACAATTGCGCCACGTCGGGCGCGATCTCCGGCACGAATTGGAACGCCGACGCGCCGGTGCCGATCACCGCGACGCGCTTGCCCTTCAGGTCCACCGAATGGTCCCAGGTCGCCGAGTGGAACGATTTGCCCTTGAACGTCTCGATCCCCTTGATGTCCGGCAGGCGCGGCCGCGACAGCTGCCCCACCGCCGTGATCACGGCGTTCGAGACCAGCGTTTCTTCCTTGCCGTCCGCGGTGCGCACCCGCGTCTTCCACAAGGCGTGCGCCTCGTCATAGACGCTTTCGATCACCTCGGTCTGGAAGCGGATGTTGGGCCGAAGGCCATACTTGTCCGCCACGCCCTGGAAATATTTCCACAGCAGCGGCTGGGTCGAGAAATGATACGGCCAGTCGTGATTAGGCTCGAACGAGTACGAATACAGATGGTTCGGATTGTCGACGCGGCAGCCCGGATAGGTGTTGACGAACCACGTCCCGCCAACCTCCTTGTTCTTGTCCACGACGACGAACGGAATCTTCGCCTGCTGCATGCGGATCGCCGCCAGCAGGCCCGACATCCCCGCGCCGATGATCAGTACGCGAAAATCCTTCTTGGCGCTGTCGGGCAGCGCTTCCAGCGTCTGCACCGCCTTGACGTCCGTGGCGTCCAGCGCCAGTTCCTCCTCCAGGAACGGCACGTAGCGCTCGGGAATCTCCGCCCCGGCGACGAAGTTCATCATCTTGCGCACCGTGTCGCGCGACGGCTGCGGCGGCAGCGTGCTGCCGTCGCGCAACGCCTTCAGCGCCGATAGCGCCCGCGCCTTGGTGCCGGCGCGCTGGTCGTCGGTCAGCCCGCCCTGGCCGTCGCCGAAGAAATCGTAGACCGGCTTGATCTCGCCGGTGACCAGGCTCGCGTCGCCCGTCACATGCACCAGCGCCGCGATCAGGCTGGGCAGATGCGCCTGCTCGATGGCGTTCGCGATGACGTCGTCGCTGTCCGTGATCGGCGCAGTGGTCGCAGACATGGTGCTCTCCCGATATTTTCGGGGAGTTTAGCCCGTCCGCCGCGCAAAGGTAGTGGGCCTAACGCTACGTCAATTCGCCCAATAGATGTACTCGTCGTCCGGATGGGTCGGATAGGACAACGGGTGGTCGATAGCCTGCGGCCCCAGCAGCAGCGACGGCCAGATCGGCTTGGCTTGTGTCGCGCTGATGCCGCGCAGTTCCTTCAGCAGCGTCGCGGTCTCGGTTCCGTTGGCGCTCACGAGATTGACCTTCTCGGTCGGATCGGCCTTGAGGTCGTAGAGCCACAGCTTCGAGAACGGCTTGTCCAGCACCTGCAGCTTCCAGTCGCCGTCGAGCAGCGTGGCATAGGGCCCCGAGCGCCAGAACAGCGTCTGGTGCGGCCGCCCGGCGTTCTCGCCGGTGACGAAGGGAATGAGGTTCACGCCGTCCATGACGCGCCCCGCCGGCAGCGCCGCGCCCGCCACGGCGGCGGAGGTCGCGAAGATGTCGACATGCGCCACCGGCTTGGCATAAGTCGCCCCCGCCGGCAGCTTGCCCGGCCAGCGCATGAAGAACGGCACATGGATGCCGCCCTCGAAGAACGTCGCCTTCCAGCCGCGATAGGGTTTGTTGATGTCGGGCAGGCCGATGTAATAGGCGCCGCCATTGTCCGACGTGAAGATCACCAGCGTGTTGTCGTCCAGCCCGTCGCGCTTCAGCTCTTCCATCACCTTGCCGACATTGCGGTCCAGCCCGCGCAGCATCGCCGCATAGACCCGCAACCGATGATCGGCGATCTGGGGCAGGGCGTCGTAATCGGATTTCAGCGCCTGCAGCGGCGTGTGCACCGCGTTGAACGTCAGGTACATGAACCACGGCCGGTTGCGGTTGGCGTGGATCGCCTTCACCGCCTCGTCGCCGAGATAGTCGGTCATGTATTCCGACGGCGCGAAGCGGTGCCCGCCATTGTTCTCGACCGAGAAGGTGAGGTTGGCCCACAGGAACTTGTCGATCGGGTCGAAATCCTGGTGCGATTCCTCGACGCTCGGATCGCCGCTCGGCGCGAACAGCGAGGCGCCGGCGAGGAAGCCCAAAGTCTCGTCGAAACCCTTGGCCTCCGGCCTGGAGGTCAGCGTGCCGCCCAGATGCCACTTGCCCAGGAACAGGGTGTGGTAGCCCTGCTCGTGCATCACGCGCGGCAGCATGATCTCGCCGGCCGGCACCGCGGCGTCATTGGGATTGCTCGGCACGTCGGCCTCGCGCGCGGCGTCGTAGATGCCGTCATGGCCGCCGTCATGCGTCGTCGTCGCGACCAGCTTCTCGAACGCCGGCGGCGCCGGCGTGAACTCGAAGCCGAAGCGCGTCGCATAGCGTCCCGTCATGATCGCGGCGCGCGACGGCGCGCAGGTCGCGTTGCCGGCATAGCCGTTGCTGAAGGTCACGCCCTCATGCGCGATGGCGTCGATATGCGGCGTCGGCGCCTTGCCGCCGGCCACGCCGCCGCCGCCGAAGGAAAGATCGTTGAAGCCCAGATCGTCGGCCAGGATGAACAGCACGTTCGGCCGCCTTTGGCCGGCCGGCGCCTGCGCCGGGCCCTGCTGCCACACGACCGGATGGTTCGGCAGCACCGGATCGCGCCAGCGGTCCAGGATGCCCGGGATGTAATACCAATAGTGTTGAAAGCCCGCAGTGCCCGCTGCGGCAAGGATCAGGGCCGCGCCGAGCGCGATCCACCGCTTCTTGATAGCCATACGCCGGGCCCCCCACACACTCGCGCGCTATAGCACGGGCGCAAAAAAAAGAGAACTGCTGTTCCGTTTTCGCCAAGCCCCAGCAAAATCCTCGACAAACGCGGCATCTGGGCGCGCGGTACGCCAACGCATTGCTCTGTGCGCATATCGGCAGACAATGGGATGCGAACATGAGGTCGCTCGCATGCTGCGTCGCAGGCTTGGATGGGAGATCGCCGCGGTGCTCGCCGCCAAGCTGGTCCTGCTCTGCGGACTCTATGTCCTGTTCTTCGCGCCGGACCATCGCACGCCCGCCGACGCACCCGCCATCGGTGCGCACATCCTCGGCAAGGCGGGCTGAGCCATGGACATCGTCGAGCTCTCCCGCCTGCAGTTCGCGCTGACCGCGCTCTATCACTTCCTGTTCGTGCCGCTGACCCTCGGCCTGTCGCTGATCCTCTTGATCATGGAAAGCGTCTACGTCATGACCGGCCGCGCCATCTGGCGCGACATGACGAAGTTCTGGGGCACGTTGTTCGGCATCAACTTCGCCATGGGCGTCGCCACCGGCATCACCATGGAATTCCAGTTCGGCACCAACTGGGCCTATTACGCGCACTATGTCGGCGACGTCTTCGGCGCGCCGCTCGCCATCGAGGGCCTGATGGCGTTCTTCCTGGAGGCGACGCTGGTCGGCCTCTTCTTCTTCGGCTGGAACCGGCTCTCGAAAGTCGGCCATCTCGTCGTCACCGCCGGCGTCGCCATCGGCAGCCAGTTCTCGGCGCTGTGGATATTGATCGCCAATGGCTGGATGCAGTTTCCGGTCGGCGCCCGCTTCAACCCCGACACGATGCGCATGGAAGTCAGCGACTTCATGGCCGTGTTCTTAAACCCCGTGGCGCAGGCCAAGTTCGTCCACACCGTCGCCGCCGGCTACGTCACCGGCTCGATGTTCGTGCTCGCGATCAGCGCGCTGTACCTGCTGCAGAGGCGCAGCCGCCCGCTGGCGCTGCGTTCCATGACGGTGGCCGCGAGTTTCGGCCTCGCCGGCGCGCTCTGCGTCGTCGTCCTCGGCGACGAGAGCGGCTACACCGCATCCGCCAACCAGAAGATGAAGATCGCCGCCATCGAATCGATGTGGGACACCGAACCCGCGCCCGCCTCGTTCACCCTGGTCGGCATCCCCAACATGGCGGGCAAGCGCACCGACTACGCGGTCAAGGTGCCGTGGGTTCTCGGCCTCATCACCACGCGCTCGGTCGACACGCCGGTGCCCGGCATCAACGATCTGGTGAAGCTCGCCGCCGCGCGCATCCGCACCGGCCTGATCGCCTACAACACGCTGGCCAAGCTCCGCGCCGATCGCGGCAACGCCGATCTGCGCAAACAGCTCGACGCCCATGTCGCCGATCTCGGCTACGCCCTGCTGCTCAAGCGCACCCGCCCCGACATCGAGAACGCCACCGACGCCGACATTGCCCGCGCCGCCGAATCCACCATCCCCAACGTGCCGGTGCTGTTCTGGTCCTTCCGCCTGATGGTCGCCTGCGGCTTCTGGTTCATCGCGCTGTTCGGCACGGCGTTCTACTTGTCGGCCACGCGCCGCCTCGAACGCTACCGCCTCTTCCTGATCGCCGCGCTGTGCAGCCTGCCGCTGCCCTGGCTCGCCGCCGAGCTCGGCTGGATCGTCGCCGAATATGGCCGCCAGCCCTGGGTGATCGAAGGCGTCTTGCCGACCTTCCTCGGCGTCTCCGGCACCGACGCGCACAACGTGCTGTTCAGCCTGATCGGCTTCGTCCTGTTCTATTCCGGTCTTGCCGTCGCCGACGTCTACCTGATGGTCAAATACATCCGCCTCGGCCCCGACGCGACCATCGGCCATCCCGTCGCGGCGCCGGGTGTGCGCAATGAGTCCGTGGCATGAGCTACGAACTCCTCCGCCTGATCTGGTGGGCGCTCCTGGGCATCTTGCTGATCGGCTTCGCCGTGATGGACGGTTTCGACCTCGGCACTGCGATGCTGTACCCGTTCGTCGCGCGTAACGATTTGGAGCGCCGCGTCGTCCTCAACACCATCGGCCCGGTATGGGAGGGCAACCAGGTCTGGTTCATCCTCGGCGGCGGCGCCATCTTCGCCGCCTGGCCGGCGCTTTACGCGGCTTCGTTCTCCGGCTTCTATCTCGCCATGTTCGCCGTGCTGGCGGCGCTGATCTTCCGCCCCCTGAGCATCATCTATCGCAGCAAGCTCGAAGATCTGCGCTGGCGCCGCTTCTGGGACACCACGTTCTTCGTCACCGGCGTGATCCCGTCGCTGATCTTCGGCGTCGCTTTCGGCAATCTTTTTCTCGGCGTGCCGTTCACTTTCGACGCCACGCTGCGCTTCCAGGCCGATTTCTCGCTGTGGTCGCTGCTGCGGCCGTTCACCCTCGCCTTCGGCCTCGTCAGCCTTGCGATGCTGGCGCTGCATGGCGCGACCTGGCTGTCGCTGAAGACGGAAGGCGAAGTCGCCGCCCGCGCCCGCCGCGCGATCCCGATCGCGGCTGCGGCCTTCGTCATTCTCTTTGTCCTGTGCGGCTTCTGGCTGTCGATCATCGACGGCTTTGCCGTCACCGGCGCCGCCGCACATGACGGCGCCTCCAACCCGATGCTGAAGCACGTCATCCATGACGAGGTGGATTGGTTCGGCAACTATCGCGCGCACGCCCTGCTCTGGCTCGCACCCGCCCTGGCGCTGGCCGGCGCCGCCGGCGCCTGGCTCCTGCGCCCGCGCCGCCTGCTCGCCTTCATCGCGTCGGCATTGACCTGCGCCGCCACCGTCGCCACCGCGGGGCTTGCCCTGTTCCCCTTCCTGCTGCCGTCGTCGAGCAACCCGAGCGCCAGCCTGACCGTCTGGGACGCCTCCTCCAGCAAGCTGACGCTGGAAGTCATGCTCGGCGCGGTGGCGATCTTCCTGCCGCTGATCCTGGCCTACACCGCCTGGGTCTATCGCGTGATGCGCGGCCCGGTGCGCGCGCAAGACGTCGCGCGCGATCACGGCGCCTATTGAAAGGGACCAGTCATGTGGTATTTTGCATGGATATTGGGCCTCGGCTTCGCCTGCGCCTTCGCCGTCCTCAACGCCATGTGGCTCGAGTTCGACGCGCCGGAGGGGGAGGGGGTTACGCCCGAATCCTCCAAACAATGATCACGATGTAGCGTTTTGCGCCGGTGAGGCCCCAACATCTAGTCGCTAGCGCCGTCCAAAATCTTGAACTGCCGTTCCGGATCGTCCTGCAGCGTCCTGACGCCGTTGCGATCGGTGTAAGCGCCGTCCGGCGCGTATTGCAGAATGTATGCCTTGCGCACCGAACCCTTCACCAGGTTCGGCCCGGTGCGATGCGGCGCCAGCGAGGAGAACGCGATCACGTCGCCCGCCTTGCCCGGCACGCACACCGCGTCCGGCACGCTCTCCAGGCATTTGTAGCCGAGCCCCGTCAGCCAGTGCTCCAGCGTGCCGCCCTTGTGCACGCCGGGCGCGATCCACGGACAACCGTTCTCAGCATCCACATCGACCAGCGGAATCCACAGCGTGAGATATTGCTGCGGCAGGATGAAGGTGTAGCCATTGTCCTGGTGCCAGGGGAATTCCTGTTCCTTGCCGGTCTTCTTGTAGACCGACTGGTCCCAATAGAGCCGCACGTCGCCGCCGATCAGGTCGTGACAGATGTCCGCAATCTTGGGATGCGCCGCGAAGCCGCGCAGCACGTCCGAGCGCGCCACCAGATGCGTCGTGAAGGTGATGACGTCGGCTTCCGAGATGCTGACGCGCCCGCCCTGGCTGCGCACATAGTCTTCGCCGCGTTGCTCCAGGGGATCGATGGCGGCGATCACCGCGGCGACCTCGGCGGGCGAGAACACGCCCTCCAGCTTGACGAAGCCGTCGTCGTTGAAGGCCGCGTACTGCGCCTTGGATAGAAACCGCAGATCGTCCGGCTCCGGCATCGACCAGACGAAGTCGGTGTTGAGCTTGTGCTTCTTGATCTCGCGCGGTCGGTCGATCGTGGACATGGGCCACCGTTTTTGTTCTGCTGGCGAGCATAACAGAAAGACGCCGGGGACACGCCATGCCGAACCTGCCGAAGCTGGGCATCAAAGGCCGCTGGTTCGTGGACGAGGCCGGCCGGCGCGTCATCCTGCGCGGCGTCAATCTGGGCGGCGACTGCAAGGTGCCGTGGCCCGACGGCGGCACCGACCACAAGTCGGATTTCTCGGACCACCGCACCATCTCCTTCATCGGCCGCCCGTTCCCGCTGGCCGAAGCGGACGAGCATCTCGCCCGCCTGAAGCACTGGGGCTTCAACTGCCTGCGCCTGCTGACGACCTGGGAAGCCGTCGAGCATGCCGGCCCCGGCCAATACGATGCGGCCTATCTCGACTATTTCGCGCAGGTCGCGGCTCGCGCCGGCCGCTTCGGTCTCTACGTCTTCGTCGATTTCCACCAGGACGTCTGGAGCCGGATGTCCGGCGGCGACGGCGCGCCGGGCTGGACCTTCGAGGCGGTCGGCCTCGACGTCACCAAATTCCACGCCGCCGGCGCCGCGCATGTGATGCAGCACAAATACGATTATGCCAAAGGCGGCCGCCAGGACGCCTATCCGCAGATGAGCTGGTCGTCGAACTACCGCCTGCCGGCCAACGCCATCATGTGGACGCTGTTCTTCGCCGGCCGCGACATGACGCCGGACTTCGTCATCGAGGGGAAGAACGTCCAGGACTATCTCCAGGACCATTACATCGGCGCGATGCGCGCCGTCGCCGAGCGCCTCAGGGACATGCCGCACGTCATCGGCTTCGACACGCTGAACGAGCCCGGCGAAGGCTGGATCGGCGAGGCCCTGACGCGGCACGCCGACTCGACCGGCATAGCCGATCTGCGCCCGGGCCTCGCGATCAGTCCGATGGACGCGATGCTGATGGCCCGCGGCGTGCCGCGCCAGGTGCCCTTCCTCGCCATGGACCGCGAAACCCGCACGATGAAGGAAGTCCGCAAGGAAACGCTCAACCCGAACGGCGTCTCGATCTGGACCCGCGACTGCCCGTTCGAACAGGTCGGCGCCTACAATTCCCGCGACCACGGCGCGCCGGTGAACGAACAGTTCTTCACCCACAAGAACGGCCGCAAGCTCGCCATCGAAGCCGACTACATGAACCCGTTCTTCCACCGCGTCGCCCAGGCGATCCGCGCCGTGCGCAGCGACTGGCTGGTGTTCGCCGAGGTCAGCCCCTTCCGCGCCTTCGCCGGCGAAGGCTTCGCGCCCGGCGCGCCGGAGCGCACCGTCAACGCCAGCCACTGGTACGACATCCAGACCCTCGGCTCGAAGCGCTTCCGCCCCAAGGAATTGCGCGACAACCCGGACGACCCCGCCGCGCAGGAGGCCGTCGCCGGCAAGTACACCGCCCAGCTCGCGCACATCGCCAAGCTCGGCGACACGCTCGGCCCCGACGGCGCGCCGACCCTGATCGGCGAGTTCGGCATCCCCTACGACCTCGACGAGGGCGAGGCCTACGCCGCCTGGGCCAGCGGCGATCGCTCGTCGAAACCCTGGCGCAGCCATGAACTGGCACTGCGCCTGATGTACGAGGCGATGGACCGCCTGCTGATCTCGTCGACGCAGTGGAACTACACCGCCGCCAACCGCAACGACGCCGCGACCGGCGACGGCTGGAACCAGGAAGACCTCTCGATCTACAGCCGCGACCAGTCGACCGGCCCCAACGATCCCGACTCCGGCGGCCGCGCCGTGAAAGGCTTCTCGCGCCCCTACGCCCGCCGCATCCAGGGCGAGCCGAAATCGGCAGCCTTCGACGCCGCCGCCGGCACCTTCACCCTGGTGTTCGACGCCGACCCGGCCATCGACGGCCCGACCGAAATCTACGTGCCAACGCTCCACTTCCCGCGCGGCGCCAGGGTCGACGCCCCCGGCTGCAAGGCGAATGTCAGCGGCCAGCTCGTCGAGCTCAAAGCCGACTCGCCCGGCGAAAAAACCGTAAGGCTCTCCCGCGCATGACCTGGCAGATTTGGAGCGCCTTCTTCGTCATCGAAACCGCCCTGTGCCTGACGCCCGGTCCGGCGGTGCTGCTGGTGCTGTCCCAGGCGCTGACGCGCGGCGCGTCGAAGACCATCTGGTCCATCGGCGGCATCATCGCGGCGAATACGGTCTACTTCGTCCTCTCGGCCACCGGCGTCGGCGCCATCCTGATGGCGTCCTACGACCTGTTCTTCGCCATCAAGTGGCTCGGCGCCGCCTACCTCGTCTGGCTCGGCGTTAGCGCCTTTCTCGGCCGCTCGAAAACCCTGTCCGTCCGCGCCGGCGACGGCCGGCCCGTCGCCAGCTCGCGCCTGTTCCTGAACGGCTTCATCCTGCAGATGTCCAATCCCAAGGCGCTGGTGTTCTTCACGGCTTTGGTGCCGCAATTCCTCAACCCGCATGCCCCGCTGGCGCCCCAGGTCGCGATCCTGGCGCTGACCTCGATGGCCATCGAATTCTGCGTGCAGCTGTCCTACGCCCTGCTGGCCGGCCGCGCGGCGCATCTGGCGGCGCAGCCGCGCTTTGCCCGCCTCACCGACCGCGTCGCCGGCACGCTGCTGATCGGCGCCGGCATCGGCATGGCGGCCATCCGCCGGGCTTAACCCCGTGCGTAGGTCACCCCGCCGTCCACGATGATCGTCGAGCCGATGACATAGTCGCCGGCGCGGCTGGCCAGGAAGATCGCCGCCCCCGCCATGTCCTCCGTCGTGCCGATGCGGCGTGAGGGGATCCCCTTGGACACCGCCTCGCCATGATCGCGCGCGTCGCGGTTCATGTCCGAGGCGAAGGCGCCCGGGGCGATCGCTGTCACGGCGATATTGTCGCGGATCAGCCGCATCGCCATGCGCTTGGTCAGGTGGATCAGCCCCGACTTGCTGGCGGCATAGGAATAGGTCTCCTGCATGTTGACCGAGATGCCGTCGACGCTGGCGATGTTGATCACCTTGGCCAGCCGCTCCTTGGCGCCCGCTGCCTTCAGCGCGCCGTGCAGCGCCTGCGTCAGGAAGAACGGCGTCTTGACGTTGAGGTCCATGACCTTGTCCCAGCCGCTTTCGGGGAATTCGTCGAAATCCGCGCCCCAGGCCGCGCCGGCATTGTTGACCAGGATGTCGAGCGTCTTCTCATGCTTGAGATAGAGCGCCGCCATCTTCTTGGCGCCGTCGGCCCCGGACGCGTCCAGCGTCAGCGCCACGCAAAGCCCGATCTTCGACAATTCCTTGGCCGTCTCCTCCAGCGCGCCGCCCTTGCGCGCCGAGATGTAGACCTTGGCGCCCTGGTGCAGGAAACCTTCGGCAATCATCCTGCCGATACCGCGGGAGCCGCCGGTGATCAGCGCCGTGCGCCCCGCCAGCGAGAACAGGTCTTTCATAGGTCCCTCCGTTTATTGTCTGGCCGGGATGTTTTATGGTCCGGCTGTTGCTGTCAAACCGGGCCTGCCGGACAAAAGGGGACTGCCATGACTGCCGCCGATCCGGAACTGCTGCGGCTGCGCGACAGCATCGACAATATCGATGCCGCGCTGATCCACCTCTTGGCGGAGCGCTTCAAGTGCACCCAGGCGGTGGGCCAGTACAAGGCGCAGCACGGCCTGCCCCCGGCCGACCCGGGACGGGAGGCGCAGCAGATCGCCCGCCTGCGCCAGCTCGCCGACAACGCCAAGCTCGATCCCGATTTCGCGGAGAAATTCCTCAATTTCATCGTCACCGAAGTCATCCGCCACCACGAAGCGATCCGCCAGCAGCGCGCATGAAACTGCCCGAGCGTCTCGTCAGATTGTTCGATTACCCGGTCGCGGACATCGTGGCCGCGATGCCAGCGCTGTCGGCGCCGCTGTGGGACGTCAACCCGCATCGCCAGACGCGCCACCAGGTACACAGCCAGACCCGCTCCATCATCTTCGAATGGATCGACGACGGCTGGCAGCGGGGCCGGCCGGCCGTCGTCAAGCAATTCGAATGCCCGCTGCCCGGGTTAAGCAAAGCCGTCTATGCCTGCGCCGAAAAGCTCAACGCCCGTTACGGCGGCAAGGTCATCCGCCTGATGCTCACCGAACTGGTGCCGCACGGCAAGATTTCCCGCCACAAGGATTTCGGCGACGGCGTCACGTTGGTGCACCGCTGCCACGTCCCGGTCGTCAGCAACAAGGATGTGCACTTCCTGATCGACGACATCCCGCACTATCTGGAGCCCGGCGTCGCCTATGAGTTCGACAACACCCGCTCGCACGCGGTCGACAACGCCAGCGCCGCGCCGCGCGTCCACCTGATGTGCGACATCCTTCCCGCTGCGCTGATCGTGCGATGATCCTGTCGGAACGGCACAAATTCGTCTTCATCAAGGGCATGAAGGTCGCCGGCACCAGCGTCGAGATGGCGCTCGCCACGCTGTGCGGTCCGGACGACGTCGTCACGCCGATTTCCCCCATCGACGAGCGCGCCCGCGGCGGCCTCTGCCGCAACTATTCGAGCGACAAGGCCGCCGAAGCCGACTACCTCAAACGTCTCACGGGCGCGAAGCCTGAAGACCTTGCGGACTTTTCCGGCCCGCCACTGCTCTACTACAACCATATGCCGCTGGCCGAAGTGATGCAGCGCTACGCCAAACCGCTCGCCGGCTTCCACATCGTCTGCGTCGAGCGCTCGCCCTACGCCAAGGTGATCTCCTGGGCGAACATGCGCCTCACCTACGGCAGCTATCGCGTCGGCGGCGACATGCGCGCCGATCCGGACACGCTGAAAGCCTATGTCGACAAGAGCTTCGAGACCGGCGCGATCGGCGACTGCCGCAACATCGACCGCTATCGCGGCCCGGACGGCAAGCTCGCGGCCCGGCCGATGCGCTATGCGAACCTTCAGGCGGACTTCGCGGCGTTCGTTCGCAGTCTCGGATTGACGGACGTGCCGCAACTGCCGCACGCCAAGAGGGGCTTGATGTCGGATGGGCTGGACCCCCGGGACCTTCTACGCGCCGACCAGATCGCTCGGATCAATGTCTTGTTCGCCGAGGAATTCGACGCCTTCGGTTACCCCCGCCTCTGAAGCGCGATCCGCCGCGCCGGTTGCCCTTGAAGGCGGGCACGCGGTCGCTATCATGCGCCGACAGAATATATAGAGCCGCCGGGAGACCGCCATGGACCTCACCTTTTCGCCCGAAGAAGAAGCCTTCCGCCAGGAGGTCCGCGCCTTCATCGCCGAGGCCAAGCCGCAACTGCCGGCCGTCGGCACGCTGGAGCAGGCCGACCGCTCCAAGGACGACTACCTCGCCTGGCACAAGCTGCTCTACAAGAAGGGTTGGGTGGCGCCGCTGTGGCCCAAGCAATATGGCGGCACGGGCTGGAACGTCACGCAGCGCTACATCTTCAACGAGGAATGCGCCAACGCCGAAACGCCGACGACGCTGCCCTTCGGCCTCAACATGGTCGCGCCGGTGATCTTCACCTACGGCAACGAGGCGCAGAAGGCCAAATACCTGCCGCGCATCCTCTCGGGCGAGGACTGGTGGTGCCAGGGTTACTCCGAGCCCGGCGCGGGTTCCGACCTCGCCTCGCTCCGCACCAAGGCGGTGCGCGAGGGCGATTTCTACATCGTCAACGGCCAGAAGACCTGGACCACGCTGGCGCAATTCGCCGACTGGATCTTCTGCCTCGTCCGCACCGATCCCAACGTCAAGCAGCAGGAAGGCATCACCTTCCTCCTCATCGACATGAAGTCGCCGGGTATCACCGTCAAGCCGATCATCGTGCTCGACGGCGCGCGCGAGGTGAACGAGGTCTTCTTCGACAACGTGAAAGTACCGGTCGAGAACCGCGTCGGCGAGGAGAACAAAGGCTGGACCTACGCCAAATTCCTCCTGGTCAACGAGCGTTCCGGCATCGCCGGCACGGCGCGCTCCAAGAAGGCTATCCAGCGCCTCAAGGAAATCGCCGGCGCCGAGCTGATCGACGGCAAACCGCTGATCGGCGACGGCGATTTCGCGCGCAAGGTCGCCGATCTGGAGATCGACATGGCGGCGCTGGAGTTCACCGAGCTGCGCACCCTGGCCGCCGAATCCAAGGGCCACATGGCCGGACCGGAAAGCTCGATCCTGAAAATCCGCGGCACCGAGATGCAGCAGCGCATCACCGAACTGACGGTGGAGGCGATCGGCTACTACGCCTATCCCAATGAGCGCGGCCTCGGCAGCAACGAGTTCATCGGCCCCGACTATGCCTTGGGCGAAGCCGGCCATTATTTCAACGCGCGCAAGACCTCGATCTACGGCGGCTCGAACGAGATTCAGCGCAACATCATCGCGAAGGCCGTTCTCGGCCTTTAGAGGGACACGCACATGGACTTCTCCTACACGGAGGAGCAGACGCTCCTGCGCAACTCCGTTTCGAAATACCTGGCGGACAATTACAAGTTCGACGCCTGGCGCAAATTCACGCGCGACGATTTGGGCCGCGATCCGCGCCACTGGAAGCAGTTCGCCGAGCTCGGCCTGCTCGCCGCGCCCCTGCCGGAGGAGCATGGCGGCCTCGGCGGCGGTCCGGTGGACACCCAGGTCATCATGGAGGAGTTCGGCAAGGCGCTGGTCGTCGAGCCCTACGTGCCGACCGTCGTGATCGGCGGCGGCTTCGTCAAGCATGGCGGCTCGGACGCGCAGAAATCCGAATGGCTCGGCAAGATCGCCGCCGGCGAGACCATCATCGCCTTCGCCTTCGCCGAACCCAAGGGCCGCTACAATCTCGCCGACCTCGCGACGACCGCGAAGAAGCAGGGCGGCAACTATGTCCTGAACGGCCAGAAGGCCGTCGTCATCGGCGCGCCCTGGGCCGACACGCTCGTCGTCACCGCCCGCACCGCCGGCGGCCCGCGCGACAAGGACGGCGTCAGCGTCTTCCTGGTCGACAAGAAATCCAAGGGGATCACGCTGCGCGACTATCCCACCGTGGACGGCCTGCGCGCCTCGGAAGTGACGTTCGAAAACGTCGAAGTCCCCGCCGCCAACCTCATCGGCCCGGCCGACCACGCCCTGCCGCTGATCGAGCAGGTGACCGACGAAGCCATTGCCGCCATCTGCGCCGAGGCCACCGGCGGCATGAAGGTGCTGGTCGACACCACCGTCGAATACTCCAAGACCCGCAAGCAGTTCGGCGTGCCGATCGGCAAATTCCAGGCGCTGCAGCACCGCATGGTCGACATGTTCGTCAACTACGAGCAGGCGGTTTCCATCACGCTGATGGTCACGCTGAAGCTGGGCGAGAACGAGACCGAGCGCGCCAAGGCCGCCTCGGCCGCCAAAGTCACCATCGGCAAGTCCGGCCGCTATGTCGGCCAGCAATCGGTCCAGATTCACGGCGGCATCGGCATGACCGACGAGCTCAATGTCGGGCACTATTTCAAGCGCCTGACGATGATCGACGCGCTGTTCGGCAGCACCGATCATCACCTGAAACGGTATGCCTCGCTGAGCTAACCCGCCGCCCGCAGCCGCACCCGCGCGCGGTTTTCCGGCAGGATGATCGTGATCCGCGTGCCCTCATTGGGCACGCTGTTCAGCATCACGCTGCCGCCATGCGCCTCGGCAAGGCCCTTGACGATCGGCAGGCCCAGCCCCGTGCCCTTGTCCGCCAGGATCGCGTCGTGCCGGCCTTGGCCGAAGCTCTCGAACACCGCGGCGTGCTCCTCGGGCGCGATGCCGACGCCGGTGTCGTCCATGCCGAAGGACAGTGACCCGTCCGCCAGCACATTGGCGAACGCCGTGATGCGCCCGCCGGGCGGCGTGAACTTGATGGCGTTGGAGGCGAGATTGACCAGCATCTGGCGCAGCGCACGCTCGTCGGCATAAACGTTCGGGAACGCACGGTCGACATGGATCGCCAGCGACAGGCCGGCCGCCGCCGCCTTGGTGTTCATCATCCGCGCCGTGTCGTCCATCAGCGCCCGCATGTCGATCTCGGTCTCGCGCAGGGTCAGCCGTCCGGCCTCGATCTTGGCGAGGTCCAGGATGTCGTTGATCAGCGACAGCAGATGCTCGCCCGAGCCGTGGATATAGCCGCCATACTCGGCGTATTGCTCCATCGCTTCGGGCCCCATCGCCTTGGTCTGGATGATCTCGGAAAAGCCCAGGATGGCGTTCAGCGGCGTGCGCAATTCATGGCTCATATTGGCGAGGAAGGCCGATTTCGCCAAGCTCGCGGTCTCGGCGCGCAGCCGCGCCGCATCGGATTCGCTCTTCGCGGTCTTGAGATTGTCGATCAGGCCGCTGCGCTCATGCTCCAGAAGCAGCATGCGCTCGCGCGTGCGATAGTTGGCCATCATCAAGGTGCGCATCAACAGCCAGAAGCCGCCGCACAGGCAGGACAGGATGACGCCGCCCGGCCGGCCGCTGGCCAGCGGAATGACGATCAGGCTGATCAGATAGGCCGGCATGCCCGACGCCGCCGTGGCCAGGTGGAACGCCCCCATCGAGCTCCAGCCGGAGAGCGAACAGGCGATGATCAGCAGTATGAAACCCTGTTGCGGCGCGTGGCCCGGCACCCACAACGCGACGCACATGGAGCACCAGGCGACGCTCTGCAGCATGGTGATGCGCGCATGGGCGCGGGCGCGGCGCGCGATGTCCGCCGCCGCATGGTCCGCGATGCGCATCAGGTGGCGGTAGTAGAGCTCGCTGCCGATGCAGATCGCCGTGACCAATACCGGCCAGCCGACGCTGCGCCACAGCGGAATGAAGCGGAAGACGGACAGCGCCACGAACACGGCCGCCAGCGGGATGACATAGGTGTTCGCCCAACTCGCGCTGCGCGCCATCGCAAGCTGGTCGTCGACCAGGCGCAGATCCGCGGCGCTCCTGGGAATCAGCGAGCGATGGATCGCGGCGCTGAATTCCACAAGTCCGGCAAGCGTCCGTTTGGCAATGGCTGCAATCGTCACGGATGTCCCGCACCAGCTTCCCGGTGCAGTATGGGCTTTCACGTATTAATGGAGTTTTTCGCTTTACGCCGCGAAGGATGGTAAATTCCGCTTCACGCTATTTTCGAGGGTCACCATGTCAGCGCTTCTGGTCGAGAAGAACGGTTTCGTCGTCACGCTCACCATCAACCGGCCGGAGAGCCGCAATCCGTTGGGCGAGGAGGGCGACGGTCCGCTGTTCGCCGAGACCTGCGCCGCGATCAACGCCGACCGCGAGGTGCGCTGCGCCATCCTCACCGGCGCGGGCTCGGCCTTTTCCGCCGGCGGCAACGTCAAGGCGATGCGCGAGCGCAGCGGCAGTTTCGCCGGCGCCGGCGTGCATATCCGCGAACGCTACCGCACCGGCATCCACCGCATCGTCAAGAGCCTGTGGAACCTGGAAGTCCCGCTGATCGCCGCCGTCAACGGCCCGGCCATCGGCCTCGGCAACGACGTTGCCTGCCTCGCCGATATGCGCCTCGCCGCCGACACGGCTATCTTCGGCGCCACCTTCCTGCGCATCGGCCTGGTGCCGGGCGACGGCGGCTCGTGGATCCTGCCGCGCACCATCGGCCACGCCCGCGCCGCCGAATTGTTCTTCACCGGCGACACCATCGACGCGCAGACCGCGCTGGCCTGGGGCCTGATCAGCCGCGCGGTGCCCGCCGACAAGCTGATGGATGAAGCCCGCGCGCTGGCCGCGAAGATCGCGCGCCAGCCGCCGGACGTCCTGCGCATGACCAAGCGCATGATGCGCGAGGGCCAGAACGTCAGTTTCGATATCATCATGGAGATGTCGGCGGCCTATCAGGCGCTGGCGCATCTGACCGAGGACCACCAGGAGGCCGTCGCGGCCTTCTTCGACAAGCGGGCCGGCGACTACAAGGGCACCTGACCGTCGCTAGGACGCGATTTTCAGCGCGGCATCCTTGCTGATGCGGCTCGCCGGAAGGTGGAGGGTCACGGTGGTGCCTTCGCCGCTTCGGCTTTCGAGCGTGATGCGTCCGTTATGGGCTTCCACCAGGCCTTTGACGATGGGAAGGCCGAGGCCGGTGCCCTTGTCGTTGGTCACGACGTCGTGCCGCCCCTGGCCGAAATCCTCGAACACGCGGGCCTGGTCTTCCGCGGCGATGCCGACGCCGGTGTCGGAGACGCCGAGGCAAATCTCGCCGTTCGTCTCCAGATGCGCAAAGAGGGTGATGCGCCCGCCGGGCGGCGTGAACTTCACCGCGTTGGACGTCAGGTTCAGCAGCATCTGCATCATGGCGCGCTCGTCGCAAACCACCAGCGGTAGGTCCGCGTCGATCTCGGTGACCAGTTCGCAGCCTCCGGCCGTCGCTCGGGGCCCCACCATCGTGCAGACGTCTTCGATGAGCGCGCGGAGCGCCACGTCCTTCTCGCGCAACGTCCAGCTGCCCGATTCGATCTTGGCCAGGTCCAGGATGTCGTTGATCAGCGTCAGCAGGTGATGGCCCGAGCTGTGGATCAGTCCGGCATACTCGTATTGCTTCTCGGGCACGTTCGAGAATATCCGCGACGTGATCATCTCCGAGAAGCCGAGGATGGCGTTCAGCGGCGTGCGCAGCTCGTGGCTCATATTGGCGAGGAATTGCGACTTGGCGCGGCTCGCGGCCTCGGCATGCTCGCGGGCCCGGTCGGATTCCGCCTTGGAGCGCGCCAGCGCGTCGATCAAGTCGTTCTTCTCATAGCGCAGCAGCAGCATGTCGCGCGCCGTGAGATAGATCTGCCGCGACATGAACATCATGTAGCCGATATAAAGTACGGCGAGCAGCGCGATGCCGTTATAGACCAGCCCGCCCGATTGCAGCGGCGTCAGGAACAAGGCAAGGCCATAGCTGCCATAGGACACGACGGTCAGCGGCCGGCTGGCGCCGACCAGCGCGCCGTTGCCTGCCACCGTGCAGGCCAGGACCATGAGGACGACGAGGCACGGCAGGTCGTGACCCGGCACCCACAGGAAGTACCCCATCGAAGCCCACCCGGCCGTGAACGAGAAATACGCGATGGTCGATACCAGGACGCGTTTTCGCGAGTCCACCACTTGCGAGTCCGTCTCTCCGAAGCGGCGCGCGACGATGCCGAGGGGAATGCAGGCGATGACGACGAGGGCGATCCACACGGCCAGCCGCGGCGCGGAAATCCACTGGTGAAACATGGCGCAGATGACGGCGGCCAGCGCCGGCATCATCCAGGCGTTGGGGCGCAAATTGCGCAGCGCCAGGCCAAGCTGTTCCAGGGCGAGTTTCTGCCCGCGCGTATGCGCGCCCGATGCGGCTGCGGAAATCGGCTGGCTGACGGACATAAGCTTCCCTGGCGCCACCATCGTGGCGTCGCCGAGAATGCCGCAGCGCGGGTTAAGACCGGTTAAAGGCGCTTTGCGGTTTGTTAACGCCGGGTTTACCGTGGCGTCCGGCTAACCATCGGAGGATTTCATGGCCATCGGCGTCGTAGCGACGATCAAGATCAAGGAAGGCACCAACGCGGCGTTCGAAGCCGTGGCGCAGGAAATGATGGCCGCGGTGCGTGCCAACGAGCCTGGCAACACGGTCTATCAATTCTGCAAATCCAGGACCGAGCCGACGACCTATGTCGTGATGGAAATCTATGCCGACCAGGCGGCGCTCGAGGCGCATGGCAAGTCGGACCATTTCCGCAGCATCGGCCCCAAGATGGGCCCCTCGATGGCGGGCCGTCCGGACGTCCAGTATTTCGATACGGTCTAGAGCCGGTTTGGTTTGAGATTACCGATTTCAAATCCGTCATTGCGCGGCTTGTCCGGGCAACCCATGGACACCGTCGGTGAAGAAAATTCACCGACGGTGTCCATGGGTGGTCGGCATAAGGCCGGCCATGACGAATGGGTTTGAGTCAATTCAAACCAAAATCGCTTTAGTGCCGGCTTGGCTTGAGTTTACTCATTTAACGTCATGGCCGGCCTTGTTGTTTGGTCCGGACAGATACCCGACAGGTGTTCGGGGACATAGCCGACACATCAAATTAGGCAGGAAAAGGCTTGAGGAGGCCGTCCATGCCATGGCGCGAGGTGTCGAAGATGGAACAGCGGCTGGAGTTTGTCCGGCTTGCGATGCTGGAAGGTGCGAACCGCCGGGAGTTGTGCCGACGGTTCGCGATACATCCGGATACGGCGTACAAATGGCTGGCGCGTTGGTCCGGCGACGCGGCAGCACTAGCCGATCGCTCGCGACGTCCGCACAGCAGCCCCGAGCGCACCCCAGACGGCATCGAAGCCGAAGTGCTTAGGATACGCGATGCCCATCCGGCCTGGGGGGCGCGCAAGATCGCGCGCTGCGTAGAGAACGCCGGGCTCGATTGTCCCGTGGTCTCGACGGTGCATGAAATCCTGCGGCGCCATGGCCGTATCGTGCCTGCGCCCGGCGGCGCGGCGGCGCATTTGCGCTTCGAGAAGGAGGCGCCGAACCTTCTGTGGCAGATGGACTTCAAGGGCTGGATCAGGCTCGGCGACACGACACGCTGCCATCCCTTGACCATCGTGGATGATCACTCGCGCTACGTGCCTTGCCTCAAGGCTTGCGCCAATCAGCAGCGCAGCACCGTTCAGAGCCATATGGAGACGACGTTCCGACGCTACGGACTTCCCGATGCGATCTTCGTCGACAACGGCTCGCCCTGGGGCGACGCCTCGCACCGGCACTGGACGGCTTGCGCGTCTGGCTCCTCAAGCTCGGCGTCGAGCTGATTTACAGCCGGCCCTATCATCCGCAAGGACGCGGCAAGAACGAGCGCTTCCATCGCACCTTGAAGGACGAGGTGTTCGCCTTGCAACGCTTCGCCGAGCTGGCTTCGGTGCAGCGCGCCCTCGATGCTTGGCGTGAGGTCTACAACTTCCAGCGTCCGCACCAAGCGCTTGGCATGGAGGTTCCGGCGAGCCGCTATCGGCCCAGTCCGCGCCCGATGCCCAGACGCCTGCCCAGCATCGAGTATGGCAGAAGCGAGATCGTCCGCTCCGTACCGGCCACCCAGGACTACATCAGCTTCAAGGGCCGGCTCTGGAAGGTCCCCGAGGCCTTCCGCGGCGAACGCGTCGCCATCCGGCCGCGAGGCACCGACGGACAGTTCGCCGTCTGCTTCGCAAGCCATCCGATCGCAACCATCGACTTGACCAAACCAAAAGGTGTCGGTCATGTCTCCGAACAGGTGTCGGCTATGTCCCCGGACTAAACACTTGTGCCGGCCACCCATGAACACCACCGGTGAAAATTTTCAACGACTGTTTTCATGGGTCGCCGGCACAAGGCCGGCGATGACGAATGGGTTTGAGTCAACCAAATCCAAAACGACTCTATATCTTTACGAACGGCACCAGCATCGCGGTCTTGGCCGCGTAGGCGTCATACGCCTGCGCGCCCAATTCCGCGCGCAGGAAGCGTTCCTCGACGCGCGCCTTCAGCCAGTAGCCGATGAGCAGCAGCCCGGCGCCGGCGAGGCCGCGCAGTGTGCCGCCCACGGCCGCCGTCGCGAAGCCGGCGGTGATCAGCCCGGTATAGATCGGATGGCGCACGAACCGGTACGGCCCGGTGTCGACGACGCGGTGCCCTTCCTTGCGCGTGATCGATCCCGACCACAGGCGCCCCAGATAGATGCGCGCCCACCAGGCGAACAGGCACCCGCCCGTCGCCAGCGCGACCATCGCCCAGCCGGCGTTCTGCGGCAGCGCCCAGCGCCGCACGTTCAGCGGGCCCGGAAATGCATAGAGCGTCAGATGCCCGTTCGCATACTTGCCGGCAAACGCGAACAGCAGCACGAAGCCGGCCAGCGTCACGACACGATAGCCCCACTCCTTGCCGATGCCCGGCCGCCTGACTGTGCGGTTCGCCCACACCGCCGCCGCGATCCAGGTCACGGCCCAGATCGACCAAGGAATGAAGATTGCCGTATTCGGTCCCATCCGCGCTCCCTGCCGAGACTGATCGAGAGATAAGCCTGCGACGTCAGAATGCAAGCGCCTCGGGCTGGATCGGCGTTGCTCCCGATGTCACGATATCCAGCTTGGCGTCAAACTGCGGGACAACTCCGGCGCCATCCGGTCGTCGCGGCTCAATGAATAGTTTGGGATATTCCAAATTCGGTAAGAGGCCGGAATAAGCCCGACAACCAGAAAATGACGACCCTGGGACCGAACGAATGATAGATTAGTGTGGCGCTGCGAAACGTGGTGCAGGCGGTTCCGTCTCGGTCGATTATCACGTCCTTGAACATGACCGATGCTGGATCGACGAGCCGTCGTTGCGCCCATAAATTGAGATCGGCCAGGTATTCTTTTGCCCTGACGCTCCTGTCCTTCAGTTTCGCTATTTCGAGCCATTGCTCCAGCGCAAGGCCGCGCACCTCCACAAAGGTGTCGCGGTAGCGAAAAATTTCGATTGAGCAGAAAACGCTGGCGCTATTCGGTTTGCCCAATAGTTCCTCCCATACCCCCTTGGATTTTTTGATCTCCCACTGTATTACAACCCAAAATACCACTGAAATCAACCCATAAAACATTATAATTCGGTTGACAAACAACCCAATTTATAGTCATATCCCATCCCGGGTTGGATGACCCTGGGACCAAAAGGACTGTTCCTATGCTGATTGCTTTGAGTGCTATCGAGATGTTTGGCGCGCTCGTGATGGCGGTTATGAGAGAGAAAGAGGCAATGCTCCTCTTTTCACTCACGGCTGCGTTTCTCATCTTCTACTGGATGGTGGTGCAGGCAATACGGTGGAGCGGTCGTGGTTTTTCCCCAACATCGGAGATATTCTATGGCTCAGCTAACCTTCCAACTCGACGAAAATTCCGAGCGGGCGATTGAAGAATTGAAACTGTTCTTCGGCACAAAGAGCAGCGCCGCTGCCATTCGAAGTGCACTTGCCGTGGCGCAAACCGCTGCACCCGTGAGCCGAAATCGCACGATTGTGGTCCGGGACCAAAATACCAATCAGGACCTCAATATTGTGGTGACTGGCTGATCGCCGGACGCATCTCGGGCCAAAGTTGCCCCGGGATGCGTCGGCCATGCGGCTCTTGACCTTCCGTGCCACCGAGACGATCGCAGATGCCTGAGCGAAAGCCCGCCAAGCCCGGCCGATCGGCGCTTCGGATCACTGGCCCGAAAGCCCCGACGCCATCCGGCAAGACCGTAACTCTTGCCTGGCCCAAGTCCGTCACGTCCATTGATCCGCGTCCCACGAATTTCACCTCGATAGATTCGCGCGTCGTTACCCCGGTATTCGGCAAATACATCACGCGGAATGGCGGCTTTGTCGAGCATCTCAACAGGGTGCGAACCCTGATCAACACATACGCGGAAAAGCCTGCGACGCCGCGTCCCCTGAATATCTTTCTTGCGGCGCCTCCGGGCGGCGGAAAAAGCTTTCTGATCAAGCAACTCATTTCCGGGTTCAAGGAAAAGGACCGCTTCGCATTCGAAGAAATATATGTCGCGTCACTCGACGAGGTCCGGGATCTCCACGATGTTTTTCAAAGGGTTCAGTCCTACAACCTCGAAGGCAAGATGCCGGTCGTGTTCTTCGACGAGATCGACACGAAACTTGACGGTCACGCATTATATCCGAAGTTTCTGGCGCCCATGTGGGACGGGACTTTTTTTGTCGGCAAGGAAAAGTACTTTCTCGGCAAATCGATATTCTTCTTCGCGGGCAGCACGCTCAGCCTCGAAGCCGTTTCTGCGCAAATTCTGGGCAGGCACAAATCGAAGAGCGTCCTTCCCTATGATCGCTACTTCGACAGTTGGAAGCGCAAATTCGACAAATTCAGCATGAGCCAGCAAGACAAACTCTTCGATTTCATGGACCGCATTGATGCGTTTGTCCGCATCCCGCCGATCGACAAAAAGCTCTTGGGACAGGACCTGGAGCAAGAGTATGAAGACCTGGCGATCATGCTCGTCCTCAAGAATTTCCCCAACGTGAAATTCATCGGGAAGGAGGCGTTGAAAACAATTCGCGACGAACTGACAAAGCCGAATTCCATGCGGAAAGCCGAAAAGATGATCTTCGGCGCCAGGCTCGTCGAACCGCAAAGCTTCGACATGAGGTCCATGGCCCTTGCGCCGCCCAAGACCGGGGAATCGGCTTGGGGGATCGAGGTCGAGCAACCCAAGGATGTGTCCTAAAACGCCAGCGCCTTGGCGTGCCGCACCAGCGGCAGGGCGCGGATGTCGCGCAGCACCTTTTCGCTGATCGTGCCGTCCACTTGCACCAGCGCGATGGAATCCTGCCCCGGCTGGCTGCGGCCGAGGTTGAAATTCGCGATGTTCACCGCCTCGTCGCCCAGGAGCGTGCCCAGCTTGCCGATGAAGCCCGGCTTATCCTCGTTGACGACATACAGCATGTTCGGCGCGAACTCGGCCTCCATGTTGATGTCCTTGATCTGGATCAGGCGCGGCCGCCCGTCTGAGAACACCGTGCCCGCGACGCGCCGCGTCGTACCGCCCAGATCGATGGTGACCTTGATATAGCCGTCATAGATGCCCTGCCGCGGGCGGCGCGTTTCGCTCACCTTGATGCCGCGCTCCTTGGCGACGATCGGCGCGTTGACCATGTTGACGTCCGGCAGCGCCGGCCGCAGCAATCCCGCCAGCGCGGCCTGGGTCAGGGCCCGCTGGTTGAGCTCGGCGGCGATGCCTTCGTAGAGGATCTCGACGCCCAGGATGCTGGTCTCCGTCACCTGCCCGGCGAAGGAGCCGAGCTTCTCGGCGAGCGAAATCCACGGCCGCATCTTCTGCGCCTCGGAGGCGCTGATCGACGGCATGTTGAGTGCGTTGGTGATCGCGCCGGTCAGCAGGTAATCCGAGATCTGCTCGGCGACCTGCAGCGCGACGTTCTCCTGCGCCTCGGTGGTCGAGGCGCCCAGATGCGGCGTGGCGACGACCTTCTCATTGCCGAACAGGATGTTCGCCGTGGCCGGCTCTTCTTCGAACACGTCCAGTGCCGCGCCCGCGACATGCCCGGAATCGAGCGCCGCCTTCAGCGCCTTCTCGTCGATCAATCCGCCGCGCGCGCAATTGATGATGCGCACGCCCTTCTTCATCTTGTTGATGGCGTCGGCGGAGAGGATGTTCTTGGTCTCCGCCGTCATCGGCACGTGCAAGGTGATGAAATCGGCCCGCGCCAACAGATCGCCAAGCTCGACCTTCTCGACGCCGATATCCTGTGCCCGCTCCGCCGAGAGATAAGGATCGAAGGCGATGACGCGCATCCTGAGGCCCTTGGCGCGGTCGGCGACGATGGAGCCGATATTGCCGGCGCCGATCAGGCCCAGCACCTTGCCGGTGATCTCCACGCCCATGAAGCGGTTTTTCTCCCACTTGCCGGCCTGCGTCGAGGCGTTCGCGGCGGGAAGCTCGCGCGCCAGCGCCAGCATCAGCGAGATGGCATGCTCCGCCGTGGTGATCGAATTGCCGAACGGCGTGTTCATCACGATCACGCCCGCCGCCGTCGCCGCCGGGATGTCGACATTGTCGACGCCGATGCCGGCGCGCCCCACGACCTTCAGATTCGTCGCCGCCCTGATGACCTCGGCGGTGATCTTGGTCGCCGAGCGGATGGCGATGCCGTCATACTGATCGACGATCTTCAGCAATTCTTCTTTCGACAGCCCCGTCTTCACGTCGGCCTCGACGCCGCGCTCCTTGAAGATGGCGACGGCGGCCGGCGACAGCTTGTCGGCGATAAGGACCTTGGGCATGGCTCAGGCTTTCTTCACTTGGGCCCAGGCCCAGTCGAGCCAGGGCGTCAATGCTTCGAGATCGGCTTTGTCGACCGTGGCGCCGCACCAGATGCGCAGGCCCGGCGGCGCCGAGCGGTAGCCGGCGACATCATAGCCGACGCCTTCCTTCTCCAGCAGCGACGCGATCTTCTTCGCCGCATCGGCCTGCGCGTCCGCGCCGAGCCCCTGGAACCACGGATCGGTGATCTTCAGGCACACGCTGGTGTTCGACCGCGTCCCCTGTTCGCGCGCCAGGAACGCCGCCCAGTCCGACGTCCGCACCCAGCGGTCGATCACACCCAGATTGTCCTGCGAACGCGCGATCAGCGCCTTCAGCCCGCCGAGCCCTTCGGCCCAGCTCAGCGCATCGAGATAATCCTCCAGCGCCAGCATCGACGGCGTGTTGATGGTCTCGCCCTCGAAGATGCCGTCGACGATCTTGCCGCCCTTGGTCATGCGGAAGATCTTCGGCATCGGCCAGGGCGGGGTGTAGCTCTCCAGCCGCGCCACGGCGCGCGGGCTCAGCACCAGCATGCCGTGCGCCGCCTCGCCGCCCAGCACTTTCTGCCAGGAGAAGGTCGTGACATCGAGCTTGTCCCACGGCAGGTCCATCGCGAACGCCGCCGACGTCGCGTCGCAGATCGTGATGCCTTCGCGGTCCTTGGCGATCCAGTCCGCGTCCGGCACCCGCACGCCGCTGGTCGTGCCGTTCCACAGGAAGACGATGTCGTGGCTGGGGTCCGCCTGCGTCAGGTCGGGCAGCTCGCCATAGCCGGCGTTCAGCACGCGGCTATCCTTGATCTTGAGCTGCTTGAGCGTGTCGGTGACCCAGTCCTCGCCGAAGCTTTCCCAGGCGAAGCAGTCGACGGGGCGCGGCCCCAAGAGCGACCACATCGCCATCTCCATCGCGCCGGTATCGGAGGCCGGCACGATGCCGACGCGGTAGTCCGCCGGTATCCCCAGCAGCGCCTTGGTGCGGTCGATGGCGTCTTTCAGCTTCGCCTTGCCCGGCTTGGAGCGGTGCGAGCGTCCGACCAGCGCGCCGTTCAGCGCGTCGGCGGTCCAGCCCGGCCGTTTGGCGCAAGGTCCGGACGAAAAAAAAGGCCGTGCGGGTCGCACGGCCGGCATATCTGTCCCGGTCATGTTCATTCCTTTCAGAATGATCGCACCTCGTTGGGGAGGCGTGGCCCGCGTTCTATGTAGAGGCTCGCCTCCGCGTCGTCAATTCCGTAACATCGCGGTGCGACATCAAGGGGAAGCATCATGCGCATTCATATGCTGGCGGGACTCGCTCTCGCCGCTGCGTTTCTGTTCTCGCCGGCGGCACAAGCCGGCACCAAGATCGACGATCCGCTCGCCTTCGTGAAATCAATCTACACCACCACGGTTGGCAAAAAGCCCGAGCCCGACGATATCTACACGCCGCGCCTCGACGCGCTGTTCAAGCTCGACGCCAAGGAAGCCGGCGGCGAAGTCGGGCGCATCGATTTCAGCTTCTGGATGAATGCCCAGGACGGCACCATCAGCGGCGTCACGGTGTCCAAGGTGCCGGTCGAGAACGCCCCGAACCGCATGGTCGTGATCGCCAAGTTCAAGAACGAGAAGACCCCGAACGAAATCCACTTCTACTTCGAAAAGACCGCCGCCGGCTGGAAGCTGGACGACGCGCGCTCGCTCCTGGGCGAGCAGTGGACCCTGTCGCTGATCCTCAAATACGGCTGGGACGGCAAGCCATAGCCCTGCCCGGAAACGGCGGGCGTCGGCGGGCGTTCCCTGTTTGCTGCAACAGGGAATCCCGCTATGAAGCTTGCCGTACAGCCCGACGACGCGCCCCTGCCGGCCCTCAGCATACCGACCGACAAGATCGGCTTCATCGTCGAGAAGGCGCGCGAATTCGACGTCAAGGAAAGCGACGGCGACCCCGATTCCGGCTCGAATCCCACCGACGACGGCGTCGCGGACATCCTGGAAGACCAGCCGGGCGACGCCACCCGCCAGGAATTGTACGACGCCATCCGCGGCCTCAACGAGGACCAGCGGCTTGAGCTGATCGCGCTCGCCTGGGTCGGCCGCGGCACCTACGACCTGGGCGAATGGCAGGAGGCGCTCGACACGGCCTATTCCGAGCACGGCAAGCGCCCGGCGCATTACCTGCTGTCACTGCCCCTGCTCGGCGATTACCTGGAAGAAGGCCTCGCGGCGTTCGGCGAGAGCATCGTCGATACCGACGAAAAGCTCGAAGGCCCTTCGGAGGCCGACAACGCCTGAAGCGCAAAAAATTGCGCGCCAATCAAAGCGTCTGGTACAGGATCAGCGCGTCGACGAAGCCGAGCGTCGGATGCTCGAATGCGCCAGGCAGGCGGCCGACGATCTCGAAGCCGCAGGACTGCCACAGATGCAGCGCCCGCGCATTGGTCGCGATCACCAGGTTGAACTGCACCGCGCGAAAGCCGCGCCGGCGGGCCTCTTCCAGCGAGTGCAGGCACAGCGCCCGCCCCACGCCATGACCCCAGGAATCGGTCGCGGTCATGTACCCGCCATTGGCGACATGCGCCGCCGGTCCGGTCGAGTTGGGCTTTAAATAGTAAGTGCCCAGAAGCTCGCCGGCGTCATCCTGCGCGACGAAGATCGCGTGCTCCGGCTTCCACCAATAGGCCAGCGCCGCTTCGCGCGTGATGTCGCGCGGCTGCGGATAGGTCTCGCCCGCCCGCAGTGTCGGCTCCAGGATTTTCCAGATCGCATCGTCGTCGTCGCGCGTGCCGGGGCGAATGGTGATCATGCGGCAGTTTAGACCGAAATCTCCGCCGTCATGTAGAGCGCACAAGGCCCCGACAGCACGGTGCGGTCGCCGTCCACGCGGCAGGTCAGGTCGCCGCCGCGCGGGCTCACCTGCCGCGCCTTGAGCGTCGTCTTGCCCAACCGCCGGGCCCAATAGGGCGTCAGCGCGCAATGCGCCGAACCGGTCACCGGGTCTTCCGGCACCCCTTTCTCGGGGGCGAAGAAGCGAGAGATGAAATCGTACCCTTGGTCGCCTGGCGCGGTCGCGATCAGGCCCCATATGCCGTGCGGATGCAGCAGGCGCGCGACGTCGCCGGGGCCTGCGATGCCGCGCACGGCGTGCGGATCGTCCCACACCGCCATGGCGTAACGGCCCTTGAGAACCGTGGCCGGCGGCGCCACGCCCAGCGCCTCGCCGAGCTGTCCGGCCAGCGCCGGTTCGCCATACGGCAGCACCGTATCGGAGGGCAGGGACATCACATGCCAGCCGCCCTGGCCGCGATCGACCGTCAGCGTGCCGGAGCGCGTTTGAAACGCGACGCTGTCCAGCCCCGGCGCGATGCGGTCGAAGATCAGCCAGGCGCTGGCGAGGGTGGCATGGCCGCACAACTCGACTTCGGCTTCCGGCGTGAACCAGCGCAGGCGATACCGGCCTTCGCCGGTGGCCACGAAAAACGCCGTCTCGGCGAGATTGTTCTCGTTGGCGATGCGTTGCATCAGTCCGTCATCGAGCCACGCGTCCAGCGGCACGATCGCCGCCGGATTGCCTTCGAACGATTTGGCCGCGAACGCATCGACCTGCCACATCTTGAGAATCATCCTGCGCCTCCTAATGACGGCGCCACGCTAGGCGGCTTCGCGCGCGCCGCGAACAGACGTGCCGGCATGGCGCATATGTTCGCCGCGCGCCGCGGAAGCGCGGCACGGCGTCGGTTGCAATTGTGGGGATTTACGGGAAATGGGGTTTGGACCGACTCGGTTCAAGGGGTATCTGAAAATAATTTCTCATGCAGTTTATCGAACACCGTTTTCACAAAACGGCGCGGTTTGCGCGGAGAATTCCGCGCGTGCTGTTCGATAGAGTCGGTGCTGCAATGCAGCGAACGATATTTTCTTTCAACGCAAATAAATTTTCCGGCGTCAGTTCGGCGACGCGTCCACCACCACCGGCCGGCGGTCGTTGAGCGTGCTCTTCATCTGCTTTTGCAGCTTGTCGAAGGCGCGCACCTCGATCTGGCGCACGCGCTCGCGGGAGATGCCGTATTTCTGCGACAGCTCTTCCAGCGTCGCCGGCTCGTCCTGCAGGCGCCGCGCCTGGATGATGTCGCGCTCGCGCTCGGTCAGTTCGCCCAGGGCGCCCGTCAGCAGCGAATGGCGGTCGCCGAGCTCCTCGCGGTCCGCCATGCGCGTTTCCTGGTCCAGCGTGTCGTCCGCCAGCCAGTCCTGCCATTCGCTTTCCGAATCCGAACGCAGCGGCGCGTTGAGCGACGAGTCCGGGCCGGACAGGCGCCGGTTCATCTCCGTGACTTCCTTCGCGCTGACGCCCAGGTGATCGGACAGCGTCGCGACGTGCTCGGTCGTCAGGTCGCCTTCCTCGATCGCGCCGATCTTGTTTTTGGCCTTACGCAGGTTGAAGAACAGCTTCTTCTGGTTGGCCGTGGTGCCGAGCTTCACCAAGCTCCACGAACGCAGGATGTATTCCTGGATCGCGGCGCGGATCCACCACATGGCATAGGTCGCCAGGCGAAAGCCCTTGTCGGGCTCGAAGCGCTTGACCGCCTGCATCAGGCCGACATTGCCCTCGGCGACGATCTCCGACACCGGCAGGCCATAGCCGCGATAGCCCATCGCGATCTTGGCGACGAGGCGCAGATGGCTGGTGACCAGCCGGCGCGCGGAACTGGGGTCCTCATGCTCCTTCCAGCGCTTGGCGAGCATGTATTCCTCCTCCGGTTCCAGAAGCGGAAACTTCCGGATTTCGGAGAGATAGCGGGACAACCCGCCTTCGCCTTGCAGGGACGGCAAGCCGCGACTGCTCATGATTTCGGTCCCCTTTCCTCCGCCTTGCGCGCCCCAAGCGGCACCCAAGTCGGTTGCGAGCCTTATCCTACAACGCTCAGGCCCGCGCTTGGACAACGGCAAATTGGTGAAAGCGCCGCAATCCAGCCAACACATGGTGGCTGTTCGCAAATTTTCAAGTTCCCTACCGTCTCCGGAAGCTCAATGCAGGGGCAGATTGCGGATTTGGGCGATCAGTTGCGCCTGAGAGCCCACACTGGTCTTGCGGTAAATGCCCTTCAGCAGGAAACGCACGGCGTTCATGCTGACGTTGCGGCGCGCGGCGCAGTCCTCCAGCGCCCGGCCGGCGGACAATTCGGCGGCGAGGCGCGCTTCGGCCGGGGTCAGGCCGAACCAGGCCGCCAGCCGGTTGATGGCGATGAGCGGCGCGCCGCCGCCGATGCCGATGGTCAGGATGACGCCGGCGCCCTCGATGCGGCCGGCGAGGGTATCGGCGGCCTGCGTGGTCAGGCGGGCGCCGAGCACCGCCAAATCGCCGCCATCGGGGCCGGAGACGCGAAAGGCTGAGCTGCTCGGCGGCGCGGCCGCGGCGAGTTCGATCAGCTGCTGCTGCGCCTTGCGGTCGGTGAAGGCGAAGCTGCTGGCGCAGATGCTCGCCCAGCCGGCTTCGACCAGCTCGAGCATCTTCTCATTGCTGGTCATCACGTTCAGGCCGGGCGTCAGGGTCGCGACGGCGTTGGGCGCGGTGTTCATCGCGGTCTGCGCCGCCTCGGCGCGAAGATTGGCTTCGCCCAGGGCCCGGCTGATGCGGATGGCACGTTGGATGTGCGGCGCCAGCAGGCGAATGCCGCGCTTCAGCCCGTCGATCGGATAGCCGGGAGGCCCCGGCATGAACAATCCCAGCCGCTCGGGCCCCTGGCGATCGAGTATGACGCCGATGGCGATCTGCAGATTCCAGGTGCTGAGGAATTTCTGGAAGAACTCGCTTTCCAGGATTTCCGAACGCGGCATGATCTCGTCGGTTTCGATCACGCGGCCCACCGGCAGCGGCCACATCCGCCGCGACCAGGGATGACGCCCCGCGAAGGTGGTGCGGTAGATCTCCCGCGCCATGGGGATGAGACTGGTGGCGCCGACAAAGCGGCAGCCGGGCGGGCTCTGCCTCTCCCATTGCAGCAGGACGACGTCCCAATCCGGCGGGCTGAGCGCCGCCACGAGCTCGCTCAACGTGTCGTCCCATTGGCCCGGATCGAGGGCGCACTCATAGATCCGCCCGATCAGCGCGCTGAGCGCGCCGAGTTCGCGCTCGTTTTCCACCAGCGTTTGCAGGTGGACGCGCTCGCTGGCCGGTTGAGTCGTCACGATCCGAAAGCCCTGTCCCCGACCCCAGAATATGTCCGTCCTACCTGTTTGGGTAGCGCGGCCCTCGCCGGACCGCGGGAGATTGACGCGCTGCCGAAGGGCGAAAGCCATGGCAGCGGCATCGCAAGGGTGCATTTTTCGGAAGGAATAGCGCAAATGAGTATTCGCAAGCTTTCCATGGCGTCCGCGGCCGTCGCCGTCCTGCTCGCCGTAGTTGCGGCCCGCGCCGACAATATCGCGGTCAATTCGGACTTCGCGCGGCCCGGAACGCGCGACCTGGTGAGCAGCCATCCGCCGACGCCGGACTCTCCGCCGACGACCGATTTCACGCAAACCCTGCCCAATGCCGCGGTGGATTATGCCGCGGCCGACAATTGGCTGATCTGGGCGGGCGCCATCGGCGGCCGCGTGTGGACGCGGTGGGAGCCGTCTTCCGACTGGCCCGGAAACTATGTGCTGCACGTCAAGGTCACCAACGCGCCGGCCCGGGACGCGGGCATCGACCAGGTTTTCCTTCCCGCCCGCACCGGCCCCAAGCACGCCTGGTATTGCGCGGTCGTCAAGGTCGTCTCGGGCGTGGTCGGCGCCGGCGTCAACGATCAGGGCAATGGCCGCTGGCCGGCGGTCGCCGCGGGTCCGACCGGCGCCTGGGTGCGCCTCAGCGGCACGGAAGGAACCACGCCGGTCAACCAGATCTACATCTACGCCGGCACGGCAAACGCCGAGTACTATGTGAAGAGCGTGCAGATCTCGACGGCGCCGATCGATTGCAAGCACGATGTCGCCGGGCTGCCGACGGCCCTGCCGCCGACTTACGTCAAGCCCGATCCTTATCCCTGGACCTTGCATCCCGAGCAGAATGGCGTCGTGCAGCCGGCCGCGGCCGGCAATCCGGCGCAGGGCGGCGCCACTCCCAACGGCTACTTTGAAAACATGACACCGGGCGGCTTGGCGCATGACGATTCCGAGCATGCCGGCCACGAGCCGACGCATCCTGTGGGCGGCGGAAAGACGCCGGCGACACCCGCCACACAAGGCAACACCATTCAACAGCAGCAGCCGGCGACGCCGCAATAGCGGCGGCGCTCGCACGCGGAGAGACGATCATGATGAAGCCATGGCTCAAGACGGTGCTGGCCGCCGCCGCCGCGTCGCTCCTGTGGGACGCGTCGCAAGCCCAGACCGTTCGCAACCTGATCGCCAACCCCGATCTGGATGTTGCCGGCGCAATGGGGGCGTCGACGACGGACACCGCCGCGCCAAATCCTTCGGACGTTATCATCATGCACGAATCCGCCGCGGCGGATTGGCAACTCCTCGCCCGGCGATTGGGCGACTTCTCCATCCAGACCGAACTGGTGCCTTCGGACGGCGCAGCCGGGACCAGAATGCTGCACGTTCGGGCGCACGGCGTCACCTTTGTCGAATTGCTTCCCGATCTCGACACGCCGCCACCGACACCGCACCCGGCTTTCTTCTGCGTCTGGGTCAAGGTGGTCCAGGCCGGATACGCCGAAGCGCAGATCAGTGGCGCGGGGTCCGGCGGCGTGCCGACGGGCGCCTGGCAATACTTCGTCGGCAGCAGGGCAGATGCGACGACCAATATTCCCGTGCTCACGGTTCACGCAGACCGGACGTCGCCGGCCATTGCGGGCGATGTCGAGTTCTATGTCCGAAGCGCGACCTTCACGTTGGCGCCGTTGACGGCTTGTCCTCTGAGAACGCGAGACAGTCTGGCGTCCGGCCGCCCCACCTTGAACGTGCCGCCGCGCTATCCCGGAATCGAGCATCCGCAGTGGACGGCACCGGCGCCGCAAAGCGCCGCACCCTACGGTCAGGGTGGGGTCGCGCCCGCCTATGCGCCCGGTCCGAACGCGCCGCCGCCGTTTCCGTCGAACGGGCCTGCGCCACCTTCGAACGCGCCGGGAGGCAAGAAATGAAAGCCAGGCGGATTGCGGCCGGTCTTTTGGCGGCGCTTGCGCTCGCGGCCCCAGCCCACGCGGCCGAACCATCGGGCGGTCCCAGGAAGACCATCGCGGTCGGCGGCTTCGAGGCGGCGGAGACCACCGGCGGCGCCACGACCGCCGACGGCCTCAGCGCCATGCTCACGGCCGCGCTTCTGAAGGATGGCCGCTTTGTCGTCCTGGAACGCGCCGGAATGGCGCAAATCCAATGGGAACAGCAGCTCGGCCAGAGCGGCAATGCTGCGCCGGGAACGGCACCGCAGGCCGGCCAGTTGATCGGCGCCAATGTGCTTATTCGCGGCACGGTGACGAAGTTCGATCCGCATAGCGGCGGCGGCGGTCTGTCCATCGCTGGGCCGGGCCTGTTCGGCGGCGTGCCGGGCGCCTTGGGCGTCAGCGGCCAGAAAGCCGTCGTCGAGATAAGCTTGCGCCTGATCGACACCGCGACCGGCCAGGTCGTCGACAGTTCGACGGCCAGCGGCACGGCGTCCGCGGCCGGCTTCGACGTTCGCGCCTACACGCACGGCATGGCCATCGGCGGCAACGGCTTCGCCGAGACGCCGCTCGGCAAGGCCTGCGAGGACGCCGTCGTCCATGCCGTCGAACGCATCGGCCTGGGCATGGCGCGCGTGCCGTGGTCCGCGCTTGTCGTCGATGCCGGCGGCAGCGACGTCTTCGTCAATGCCGGCGCGCGGCAGAACATGGCGGCGGGCATGACGCTCAAGGTGCTGCGCAAGGTGCGCACGCTCACCGATCCCGCGACCGGCGTCGTGCTGGAGACCATCACCCAGCCCGTCGCCAGCCTGCAGATCCGCGAGGTCCACGACAATCTCTCGATCGCCACGCTTCTGTCCGGCGACGCGCCGGTGCGCGGCGACATCGTGCGTTTCGCTCAGGAGTGAGCGCCGCCAAGCCCGCGCAGCGCCGTGACGAGATTTGCAAAGTCCGCCGGCCATCGCGACTCGAAACGCATCGTCTTGTGCAGCGTCGGATGCTGGAAGCCCAGCACATAGGCGTGCAGGGCCTGGCGCGGGAATGCGGACGCCGCCGCGAAGGCTGCGTCTTCCGCCGGCGTCTTGGCGCGCGGCGCCTGGCGCGACTTGCCATAGGACGCATCGCCGATCAGCGGGTGGCCGATATGGGTCAGGTGCACGCGGATCTGGTGCGTGCGGCCGGTCTCCAGCCGGCACTCGATCAGGCTGGCGAAGGGCCGCGCGGCATCGCCGAACTTCTCCACCAGCCGGTAGCGCGTGCGGGCCAGCTTGCCGCCGCCGCGTAGCACCGCCATGCGTTTGCGGTCGAAGGGATTGCGCCCGATCTGGCCTTCGACCACGCCGTCGCCGGCGCGCGGGCTGCCCCAGACCACCGCGTGATAGGCGCGCTCGATCGTGTGATTGGCGAACTGCTTGGCGAGGCTGCCCATGGCGCGTTGCGTCTTGGCGGCGACCAAGAGACCGCTGGTGTCCTTGTCGAGCCGATGCACGATACCGGGCCGCGCCACCCCGCCGACGCCCTGCAGCGAGGTGCCGCAATGGGCGATCAGGGCGTTGACCAGCGTACCGTCGGGATTACCCGCCGCCGGATGCACCACCAGCCCCGCCGGCTTGTCGATCACGATCAGGTCGGCGTCCTCATAGACGACGGTCAGCGGAATATCCTGGCCGAGCGGCTCGGCCGGCGCCGGCGGCGGCACGGACACCGTATAGGCCTCGCCCGGCTTCACCCGGAAATTGCCGTCCCGCATGGTTTTGCGGGTGTGCGTGACCGCACCCACTTCCAGCAATTGCTGAAGCCGCGAGCGGCTGATATCCGATAGCGCGGCGGCCAGGAACCGGTCCAGCCGCCAGCCGGCCTGCGTTTCGCCGACCACGGCACGGCGCGGGCTTTCTTCGGAGGATTTCGTGTCAGACATAGAGGCGCCGGCCGATCCAAAGGGCACGTTGGGCTATCGCGCGGCGAAGCTCGCCGTCATCGTGCTGTCCGCGCTTATCATCCTGGCGCTGATCGGGCTAGTCGTCGGCGGAATCCTAAAGCTGAACGGTCATTCGACCCATGTTCTTCCAGGCGGCGGCGCACCGGCGGATAGCGGGGCCTTTGTCCTGCCGCCGGGCACGAAAATCCTCTCGAAGGACGTCCAGCCCGGCCGGCTGATCCTGCAGTTGCGCGGCCCCGAGGGTGACGAGATCGCCATCGTCAGCACCGACGACGGCCATCTGATCGCGCGCATCAAGGCGTCCGCCGCGCCGGCGCGCCCGTGAACCGGCTGATCTTGCCGCGGAACCAGCGCGTGCAAATCGAAACCGAAGCGCGCGTCGCCGCGCCGCGCGAATGCTGCGGCCTGGTTGAGGGAACCAGCGTCGGCGGCACGTTCGTGGTCACCGCCGTCCACCCCATGCCCAATGTGGCGGCGGCGGCCGACGCATTCGAAATCGATCCCGCCGGGCACATCGCGCTCCGGCGCGCCTTGCGCGGAACGGGGCGCGAGATCATCGGCTGCTACCATTCCCATCCGGACAGCCAGCCCGAACCCTCCGCGCGCGACCGCGCCGCCGCGATCGGGACCGGTTTCGTCTGGCTGATCGCCGCCCTGACCGCGCCGGACCGGGCCGCAATCGCCGCCTTTCTGTTCGACGGCAGCGGTTTTCTGCCCTTGCCGATCCTGCAAACCGCCTCGCTTGATCCGGTGCGGCGGCCAAGGCTATAAGCCCGCACCTCCGCTCGCTCCCATCGTCTAGCGGTTAGGACGCGGCCCTCTCAAGGCTGAAACCGGGGTTCGATTCCCCGTGGGAGCGCCAGGCCATCCACCGCCGTCAGGATCGATTTCGGACGCTAAGGCCGCTGGCCCGGCTTTACGCCGCGCCGCTTCGGCCCTTCCGCGGCCGCGATGCGGATGGTGGAGTCCCAGCCGGCCATGGCGGGGAGGTCGCTGGGATGGATGAAGCGGTCGCCGAACCAGGGATATTTTCGCGGCGAGAACATCTCGGTCAGCCATTCGATCATCCGCTGGACGCGCTCCAGCCGCGCCGCGTCGGGATGATAGACCAGCCAGATGTCGTGCTGCGAACGATAGTTGAAGTCGAGCGGCACCAGCGCCGACGATCCCACCACCTGGACATAGGTCGGCAGCATGCCGATGCCGGCGCCGCTGAGAACCGCCATGAAATGCGCCATGCTGCCATTGGTGCGTATGACCGCGCGCCCCTTCTCGACCGCGGCGCGGATGTCGGCGACGTATTCCTCCGGCGGCGTCACCTGGTCGGCGATCTGGTAGACGGCTTGATGACCGGCGAGGTCGGCGATGCTTTTCGGAACGCCGTGCGACTCGACATAGGACTTCGCTGCGAACGGCATGACGTGAATGCGCCCGAGCTTCATGATCTTCACGTCCTTCGCCCGCGGCCGCTCGAGCTGTATGGCGATGTCGGCTTCGAGCCGAAGGATGTCGACGGTCGGCATCCCGAATTGCAGGTTCACGGTCTGGTTGGGATGGCGGCGGCGGAACTCGCCGATGTTCGGCGCGATCCAGAACGTGCCGAGGCCTTCGGTGGCCGCCAGCTTGATCTCGCTGGCGGCGGCCGAGCCCAGCCGGTTGATGCCGCGGATAAGCTCGAACGTCGCCGCTTCCATGCGCCGGGCCGCGGCGAGCACGCGCGTGCCTTCCGGCGTCAGCCGCACGCCGTCGACATGGCGCGTCAGCAGCGTGGTGCCGAGGCTCGTTTCGAGCCGCGCCAGCCGGCGCCGCAGGGCGTTGACGGACTGGTTGACCACCAGCGCGGCGGAGCGAAGGCTGCCGGTGCGCGCCACCTCGAGCAGGATGCGCGCGCCTTCCCAGTCGAGGCCGTATTCCCTGATCGGCGCCGGACGTTCCGGTTTTGGAACGCGCCGTTCCTTAATCGGTGGCATGCAGTGCAGAGTCCTTCCGCTATCGTCGCGGCCTGATTTGCACGTTTGGGAGCGCGGAAATCAACTCCCAACTCGATCGCGACCGCTGCAAGCCATCGCATCGAAACGCTGCATCGTGCGGGAAGCTTTGGGCGCGCGCCCCGATTGGTTTCGGCGTGTTTGCGGGCGTGTGTTCGTGGGGTGGTGGTGCGTAGCTGAGGGGTGTGTGCATGTTCGGCGGCGGCGTATTCGGCGCGTGGTACGATCCTGAGGCTTGGACATTTGCCGGCGGCGAGGACGCTCTCTTCTCGCCACACGTCAAGGCGCGATCCGGTTTTTTGGCGGCCGGCTCCTATGCCGCGTTCGCCGACGCGACGGCCGCCGCCGGTGCGGCGCCGTTTTCAGGCGCTGCCGCCTGGCCGCAGACGGTGCTGCATTCCCTGAATGCGCAGATCGCCGCGCAGCTCGCCGGCCTGCACAGCGAAGCGCCGGCGCCGACGGACGATGAAACGTCGGCCGGCGGCGATCCGAGCGGCCAGCTCTGGTTTGGCGCCGAGGGCCCGACCGGCGCCACGTCGAGCGGCTCGTCGGACGACCAGATCGGCCACATCGATTCCGACGCCGCGGGCCGCGATGTCGCGCTGGTGAACACCGAAGGCTTCATCGGCGGCTTTCAGGCGCTCGATCTCGACACCGCCGCCGGCCTCTATTTCACGCTCAACGCCGACGCGACGCTGCGCTCGGGCCACATCACCAACGACACCGAGACCGGCGAGGCCAGCCAGGTCCAGGAAATCGACATGATTTTCGGAACCGGCATCAACGCCGACGAGGTCAGCGCCATTGCCGTGGACCCCGTCAACCACATCGTCTTCGTCGGCCTGTTCGGCCAGAGCGATCAATACACCGGCATCCTGGAAGTGACCTACAATCCGGCGACCGGCGTGATGACCTCGCCCTACAACGCCGCGACCGGCGTGGTCACCGATTTCAACCACATGCTGTTCCACGACGACAACAGCGGCCATGCCAGCGGCAGCTCGGTCTCCGCCAGCAATATCGTGGGGATGCATTACGATCTCAGCAACCACAAGCTCTATTACATCGATCAGACCAACGGCAATTCCTTTCCCGGCTCCGCCGGCACCACCTGGGCCGCGACCAACGGCCTGTATTCCGTCAGCACCACCGGCACGGTGGGCGGCGCCGGCGGTGCGGCTCCGACGCCGACGCAGCTGACGCTGAACAGCCAGTTCGCCGCCGGCGACAACACCAATTATATCTCCGGCTTCGCGGTGGACGACGCCAAGGGCATCATCTACTTCACCGTCAACACGCCGTCCCTGTCCTCGCCGTCGACGGTGGGCACGAAAGTCTTCTGGATGCCGATTGCCGGCGGCACGGCGACGCAGATGTCGATGCCGGCCGGCGTGACGCTGCACTTCGCGCAATATTTCGACAGCGGCAGCAATCCGCTGGCGCTCGATGCCAACACGCAGAAACTCTATATCGGGGACGCCTACGGTTCGCACGTCGTCCAGCTCACGCTCAGCGCCGACGGCCACAGCTTCGCGTCCGGCCTCAACAACTTCATGGTGCTCGATGCCAACAACACCGTCACCGTCGGCGGCGTCAGCAACGTCACCTCGCTGCAATTCGACAACCTGCCGACGCTGAACAGCGCCAGCCATGCGCTCGGCGGCACCGGGGCCGAGGCGGTGCAGGGCGGCAGCGCCGTGACGCTGCTCACCGGCGCGGCGATCACCATCACCGATCCGGACGGCGCCCAGCTCGGCTTCGCCACGGTCAAGGTCGCCAACGCCCAGGCCGGCGACGTGCTGGCCGCCTCCACCGCCGGCACCAGCATCACCGCCAGCTACAGCGCGGCCACGCACACGCTGACGCTGTCGGGCGAGGACAGCTACGCGCATTATATACAGGTGATGAACGCGGTGACCTTCCAGGACACCGGCACCGACGCGAGCAGCGGCAGCCATCCCACCCGCACCCTGGACTGGACGGTCAGCGACGGCGTCACCATCGCCAATCCGACCGCGTCGGATCCCAATGTCGCCGTCACCACGCTCGTCATCGACCGCGCGCCGACCCTCGGCGTCGACGGCTTCGCCGTGCTGGAAAGCGCCACGGCTTCGGGCACCGCCGGAACCGGCGGCACCGGCGTCTTCGCCAATGACAGCGATCTCGACGGCGACAGCCTCACGGTCATCAAGGTCGACAATGCGGCCGGCAATGTCGGCGCTTCGACCGCCGGCACCTATGGCCACCTGACGCTGAACGCGAACGGCAGCTACAGCTACGTCGCCGACCTCACCGGTGCGATCGACGGCGCCGCCAACGGTTCGCACCCACTCGACACCTTCAGCTACACGGCCAGCGATGGTCTGGGCGGCGTCACGACCCAGAACATTTCCTTCACCATCGACCGTGCGCCCACGGTCACGGCGGACGCCGGCGCGGCCGTCGAGTCCGCTGCGGCGGCCACCGGCAACGTCCTGACAAACGACAGCGACAAGGACGGCGACACGCTGACCGTGTCGGCGGTGGCGGGCTCGGCCGGCAATGTCGGGGCGTCGGTCGCGGGCACCTATGGGCATCTGACCGTCGCGGCCAATGGCGGTTTTTCCTATCTCGCCGACAACCCCGCCGCGATCGACGGCGCCGCGACCGGCGCGCATCTCACCGACACCTTCAGCTACACTGCCAATGACGGCCATGGCGGCACCACCACGGCCAATCTCGTCATCACGCTCGACCGTCCGCCGAGTTTGACGAGCGATTCGAACACGGCGACCGCAGGCGGCGCCGCCGCCACCGGCAACGTCCTGACGAATGACAGCGACCGGGACGGCGACAGCCTGACGGTCTCCGCGCTGTCCGGCGGCTCGCTGGGCGTGGCGAAGGCGGGGACCTACGGCCATCTGACGCTGAACGGCAACGGCAGCTACAGCTATGTCGCGGACATTCCCGCCGCCATCGCCGCCGCGGCTGAAGGCTCGCATCCGCTCGACAGCTTCACCTACACCGCCGGCGACGGTCACGGCGGCACGGCAAGCACGACGCTGAGCTTCACCATCGACCGGCAGGCGGTGGCGCATAACGACGCGTTCACGACGGCCGAGACCGCTGCCATCGGCGCGGGCCTGAACCTCTTCAACGACAACGGCGCGGGCACCGATCACGATCCCGACGGCGCCGGAAGTCCTGTCTTCAACATCACGGCGGTCAGCGGCGGGACGATCGGCAGCCAGTTTGCCTTGCCGTCGGGCGCGTTGCTGACGGTCAATGCGGACGGCACCTTCGCCTATGACCCCAACCACGCCTTCGACAGCCTGCATCTGGCGGCGCCGGGTTCGGGCGCGGCCAACACCTCGACCACCGACACCTTCACCTACACCCTGACCGGCGGCGGCTCGGCGGTCGCGACGATCACCATCAACGGCGTCAACAACGCCAACACCATCTATGAGGGCTCGGGCGGCAACGACACGATCACCGGCGATCCGACGCTGGACGGCCTGTACCATCTGGAGCAGGGCGGCAACGACACCGTCACCGGCGGCAATGGCAATGACGGCTTCTATTTCGGCGGCGCCTTCACGGCCGCCGACCACGTCAATGGCGGCGCCGGCAACAACGACCAGATCGGCTTGGAGGGCAACTACTCCGGCGGCGTCACCTTCGGCGCCACGACCATGACCGGCATCGAGGTCATCGCCTGCCTGCCGGGCTTCAGCTACAACCTCACCACCAACGACGCCAACGTCGCGGCCGGCGACACCCTGACGATCTGGGCGGCGCGGCTCAGCGCCAGCAACACGCTGACCTTCAACGGCGCGGCCGAGACCGACGGCAAGTTCATCGTCTTCGGCGGCGCCGGCCACGATACGATCACCGGCGGGGCGGGGGACGACAAGATCTACGGCCTCGGCGGCGCCGACACGATCACCGGCGGCGGCGGCGCGGACACCTTCGTCTACACGCTGGTCAATGAGTCCACCGGCAACGCCAACGGCACGGCCTATGACACCATCATCGGCTTCGACGCCGCGGCCGATCACTTCAACCTGCAGGCCGCTTTCCCCTTCGGCGTCACCGGCGTCGATACGGCGGTCACCACGGGGGCCCTGTCCTCGGCCAGTTTCGACACCAACCTGGCGGCGGCGATCGGTTCGGGCCAGATGGCGGCGCATCACGCGGTGACCTTCACCGCCGACAGCGGCACGCTGAACACGCACACCTTCCTGATCGTCGATATCAACGGTGTCGCCGGCTATCAGTCCGG
>OLLF01000167.1_pt1 | contig 45721 bp, 55 predicted proteins | sample 1604471 | NCBI WGS metagenome assembly OLLF01 (sample SAMEA104055714, study PRJEB20765) | soil metagenome | isolation source: soil
CAAAACGTCGCCAAACGCTTGGAAGACAGAAGAATCAACGCCATGCGCCTTGTCCACCAATTTAAACCGGACAGCAGTGGGACGAGCCCGGCGATGACGGATTGGTTTGATTCACCTCAACTCAAAAGGGCTCCAATCACTTAAGCGATGGATAGTTCGTCGAGAGGGGAATATGACCTTGCGATCGATTTTGCCTCGCTTGGATGATCAGAGCCTCTGAGCACCGAATTCCAAAACACGGTGCCGAAACGCTCATTCAAGGCCATATATCTGCACGCGCAGAGCAGCTTCCATCGATTCCATTCGCTACCGGCCGAGCGAACTCGATAGTGTGTCTCGAGTTCGTAAAACGTCGGGATATTTTTTGCCAAATCGCATTCGTCGAGGTGCCGCGATAGCGCATCCATCATGTCTTCGCTGACCTCGAATTGATCGGCGAACGGTTTGTGCCATTCTACTTCATGAAAAAAAGGATACACGCTGCATCGCCACGCGTAGATGTAAGAGGCGTCTATGCGTTCTGCAGTGCCCGGCTGCATTGCCGCAGTGAATAGCTGCAATTTCATCATCTCGAATAACGCCGTGGTCATCAGTCTTCTCTCCTTCGTAAGTGAAATCCCCTCACGGACAAGCCGTCTAATAGCTTCTGCGCGAGTCGGCAGTTCCGCCGCTTCTCTGCGCCAATTGTCGACTTCCTCAAGTAATTCGGGCTCAAGTCGAAGTTCGTAACGGTCTGAATTTAATGCCATATTTCAAATATTCCGTAGTATACGTACATGTACGGTAGTTGGTATTTCAGGTGCTGTCAACTTCGATAGAAATGCGAGTAAGTTGGAAACTGCTAATTTTGGGACGCAGATGCCCACACCAAGAGCAGATGAAAAAGCGCGCGCGATCGGCACAAGCGTGCGTGCGGCGACCAAAGCCGACGCCGACGCGCTCGCCGCGACTCTGGCCCGCGCCTTTCGCGACGATCCGGTCACGGTGCATCTCATTCCCGATGAAGCGCGGCGCGCCCGCGCCCTGCCGCGCATGTTCAGGCTGCTGTTCAAGCTCGGGCTGCCGCATGGCGCCTGCTTCGTGACCAGCGGCTATGAAGCGGTGGCGCTGTGGCGGCCGCCGAACGGCTGGCACGTGCATTTTTGGGACTACGTCGTCAACGCGCCGGAGCTGCTCGGCATCTTCGGCACGGGGGTGCTCAAGGTGATGGACACGATGGGCCGGATCGAAAAGCTCCACCCGCACGCGCCGCACTGGTACCTGCAAACCATCGGCACCGATCCCGCCATGCAGGGCAAGGGCTTTGGCGGCCTCATCCTGCGCCGCCAGCTCGCGGTGGCCGACGCGGCGGGCGTGCCCTGCTATCTGGAATCCAGCAAGGACACCAACCTGCCGATCTACCAAAGCTTCGGCTTCGCGGTCACCGGCGAGATCAAGATCCCGGACGGCCCGACGCTGTGGCCGATGTGGCGCGCGGTGCCGCGCCGCTAGCCGTTTCTGCGCGCGCCGGTCTTCAGATCGACAGAGCCGTCCTCGAGCGCCCGCGCCAGCGGCGCCAGATGCGCCGCGTACAGCGCCGCGCGGCCGTTCTGGTTCTTCAAGGGCTCGCGCACCTGCACCGCACTGAAGGTCGCGATGTTACGGCTGACGTTTTGGAAATCCGCGCAGGCCGCTTCCCAGTCCAGGCCGCACACCGCCACCAGCTTCGGCGCGACGTCGTCGAAGTTCTCGACCAGGTCCTCATACTGGATGCCGACAAAGCGCGGGCCCAGCGTTCGCTCCCAATGCTGCGCCAGGCGGGCATATTGCCCATAGTAATGGCCGATGTCCTCGAGCCGGTTGGCGAAGGTCCAGAATTTGGGCGCTTCGTGCCGATAGATCGAAAGCCCCGTCTCCAAGGGATCGCGTCGCGTGTGCACGATCACGGCATCGGGAAACATCTGCAGGATCAGTCCGCAGGCTTCGAAGTTCAGCGGAAATTTGTCGACCATGACGTCGACCCCGCCGGCGACTTCGATATCGCGGTAATACGCCTTCACCCACTCTTCCAAGGTCGTATCGTCGGGGTCGCGCGGTGGCGAGGCCGCCGCCATGGCGAGCCGCGCGTTCAAGATCTGCTGCATGCGCGGGCGTTCGCCGAACGCTGTGACGCGCGAATGCGCCGCCAGGATGCTCTCGACCAGCGTGGTACCGGAACGCGGCATGCCGACGATGAAGACCGGGCGCGGTCCCGGCGACGGCGACGGCGAGGACAGGCCCGGCTTTGCGGCCGGATAAAGCGACAGCAGCGTGTCCACGCGCTTCACCGCTTCGGCAGGATTGTAAGTCAGCCCCTGTGCGTCGTTGCTCTGGCGGCGCAGGACGTGGGCGGTGGTGTAGGCGGCAAAGGCGGCATCCACATCGCCCTTGGCATCCAAGGCGTTGGCCAGCGCGAAGCCCGCGAGGATGCGCGGCTCGGGCGCGAAGGCGGCGTCCCTGGCGATGCGCGACACCGCCGCCATCTCGCTCTCCGAGAAGCGCCCATGCGTCAGCAGGCTCAACATCGTGTAGGCCGGAACGTTCTGCGGATCGCGCGCCAGCGCACGCCGGCAACAAGCCTCGGCTTGCGTAAGCTGACCGCGATACGTCAGTAGGGTGGCTTTCGTCGCCAGCATCGCCGGATGATCGGGATCCGCCAGCTCCGCTTCCGCGAGCGCCGCGGCCGCGGCAGCCACGTCCTGCGCCTGCAGCGCGATCGCCGCAAAGGCGCTCAACGCCTCGGCGCTGCGCGGCGCCAGGTCGAGCACCTTGCGGTAGGCATCCATGGCCTGGCGCGGCAGTCCGATCTCCAGCATCGTGCTGGCCAGCGTCTGCCAGCTGAGCGCGCTTGCCGGATTGTTCTGCGTCCAGAAGCGGCTCAGCGCTTCCAGGCTCTTCCAATCCTGCTGCACGGTGAGAATCTTGGCGTGGATTTCGAACACGCTCTCGTCGTTGGGGCGCATGGCCGAGGCGCGGCCGAGCGCCTGGATGGCGTTGGGAAAATCGCGCAGCGCCGCCAGAACCCGTGCGAATTTGATCGCCGCGGAAAAGCTTTGCGGCGCGAGCGCCAGCGCGCGGCCATAGGCCTCGGCCGCCGGGTTGAGATGCTGCAGCGTTACATAGAGATCGCCGACTCGCTCCCAGGCGCGCGGCGCGCCGGGATGCGCGCGCAACGCGCGTTGCAGACGCGACACGGCCTGCTGCGGATCGCCGGTTTTCTCCAGATACTCCGCGAAGTTGAGTTGCAGTCCGACCGCGTCGGGCTCGCGCTCGGCGGCGGCGCGCAGCAGCGGCCCCGCTTCCTCCAGCCGGCCCAGATGCAACAGCACAAACCCCGTCAGGCTGGCGGCTTCCGCGTCGTCGGGCGCCGCGGCCAGCGCCGCGCGATAGGCGGTCAGCGCGTCTTCCAGCCGACCGTCGCGATGCGCGGCGATGCCGGCCTCGATATGTTTCGCAGATGTCGCGTCCATGTTCATTGCTCCAGCGCCGGCGCGGCGGCCGTTCGGGAAGGCTTGGCGAATGGCGGATGTCGCGCCAAGGCGCGGCCGATTTCCCTTTCGGCATGGCGCGAATTGGCCTCTAATATCGCATAAGCCGGGAGCCGCCAATGCTGAAAGTCCATCACCTCAACAATTCGCGCTCGCAGCGCATTCTGTGGCTGCTGGAAGAGCTCGGCACGCCCTATGAGATCGTCAAGTATCAGCGCGGCACGCCGGTTCCGTTCGCGCCGCCGGAACTGAAACAGGTCCATCCGCTCGGCAAGTCGCCGGTCATCACCGATGGCGGCAAGACCATCGCCGAGTCCGGCGCCATCGCCGAATACCTCATCGACACCTACGGCAACGGCAAGCTGAAGCCCAAACCCGGCACGGACGACTATTGGAAATACATCGAGTGGATCCACTACGCCGAGGGTTCGGCGATGCTGCCGCTGCTGATGGCGCTGTACACCGGCATGCTGGGCGATGCGGCGGCGCTGCTGAGGCCGCGCGTCGACAGCGAGATCGCCAACAACCTGTCCTACATGGAGGCCGGCATCACTGGCCACGACTTCTTCGTCGGCAACGAGCTGACCGGCGCGGATATCCAATTGCTGTTCGTGCTGGAGGCCGCCGGCGCCCGGCTGGAGCCTTATCCTGGCCTCGTCAAATATCGCGCCGCCATGCAGGCGCGTCCCGCGTACAAGCGCGGCATCGAGAAGGGCGGCGAATACGCACTCATGAGCCGCTAAAGCGCAATTCGCAAAAAGTGGAGGCCGGTTTTCCGCAAAATTGCGCGACAATTTCATAGGGGCGGATAAAAAACGGGGGGAATTCATGCGTACCATTGCAGCATCCTGCGCGCTGTTGGCCGTTGTGCTGTTCTCGGCAGCCGCCGATCCGGCGCAGGCCGAGAGTCGTTACGTCTCGCCGAGCGGCACCTTTTCCATCTCGATGGCGGATTCCGCTGCGCAGCGTTTTCGCGCGGGCGGTGAAACCACCAACGCCGACATGGTGGTGGCGGACTTTCCCTATCTGAACTCGATGGGCCTGGCGCTGCCGTGGCGGCGCACCGTCGAATGGCTGCGGCTGGAAAAGCCCGTCGACCCTTCGCAATACGACCAGCAGGCGACGGACGCAGTCGCCGGCTATCTCGAGGCGCGCTTCGCTGGCAAGCTCGCCGTCGTCGATCGCGGAAAATTCCGCGATGCCGACGGCCGCCTCGTCTATGCCTTCGCGGCAAAGGGCATCGTCAACGACGTTCCCACGGCTTGGCAGGGCGCCGTCATCTTCTTCGACAGCGGCGTCGCGCTGGTCAGCGAACTCGTCGCCAGCCAAGCCTTCGCGTCCAAGAGCGGCGTCGTCAATCAATCGGTGGTGGACTGGGCCGAAACGCTGCGCGCCGGCCGATGATCGATCACGTCTCCGTCGCGGTCGCCGATCTGGCGCGCGGCACGGTGTTCTACGAAGCGGTGCTGGCGCCGCTGGGACTGTCGAAACTGGTGACGCGCGAGAGAACCGTCGGCTTCGGCAAGGCCTATCCCGAGTTCTGGCTCAACCTGCGTGAGGGCCTGCCGCCCGTGCCGCCGTCGGCCGGCATCCACATCTGCCTGCGCACCCGCAGCGAAGATTCGGTGCGCGCCTTTCACGCTGCGGCGCTGGCGCAGGGCGGCGGCGACGCCGGCGCCCCCGGCCCGCGCCAGGGCGCGATGACGGCCTATTACGGCGCCTTCGTTTTCGACCCCGACGGCAACAAGATCGAGGCCGTCACCTTTCCGGGCTGATTCCTCCAAACAATGATCAAGCCGCTGCGGTTTGGCCGGAGCGCCCTACCAGAATTTGTGGTCCGCCTACGGCCTCCGGCTCGCGATATAGCGGCCCGCCATGCCGTCGAGCATGGCGAGCGGCACCGCGCCGCCGATCAGCATCGCGTCGTGGAAGCTCTTGATGTCGAACCGGTCGCCCAGCGCGTCGCGCGCCTTCTTGCGCGCCGCCAGGAAGGTCAGCTTGCCCAGCATGTAGCCGCAGGCCTGCCCCGGCGTCACGGCATAACGTTCGATCTCGGTGATGGCGCCGCTTTCCTGGTCGCCCAGCGTGTCGACATAGAATTTCACCGCCGCCTCGCGGCTCCATTTCATCGCATGCATGCCGGTATCGACGACCAGGCGCACGGCGCGGAACATCGCATCGTGCAGGAAGCCGATGCGGCCGAAGGGATCGTCCTTGTACATGCCCATCTCGTCGGCCAGCTGCTCGGCATAAAGCGCCCAGCCTTCGATATAGGACGAGAAATACGACACCTTGCGGATCAGCGGCATCTTCGCTTCGCGCTGAATGGAGAGCTGCAGGTGATGGCCGGGAATGGCCTCGTGATAGGACAGGGTCGGCAGCAGCCAGCGCGGCTGCTCGGCGGTGTCGCGCAGATTGATCCAGTAGATGCCGGGACGCTTGCCGTCGAGCGACGGCGAATTGTAGTAGCCGCCGGCCTGCCCCGCCTCGATCTCCTTCGGCACGCGCTGGATCTTGACCTCGGCCTTGGGCAGCACGCCGAAATAATCGGGCAGCCGCGCGCGGATCGCCGCGACCTTGACGTTCAAATCGGCGATCAGCTGGTTCTTGCCGGCATCGGTGTTGGGATAGATCATCTTGGGATCGTTGTAGAGCGCGCGCAGCCGCTCGCCGACCGTGCCCTTCGTCATGTCCTGCTGGCGCATGATGGCGTCGATCTGCGCCGAATGGTCCTTGATGATGTCGAGGCCGGTCTGGTGGATCTCGGCCGGGCTCATCGTCGACGTCGTATAGTTGAGGATGCTGTCGCGGTAATAGGCCTCGCCGTCCGGCAGCTTCCACACCCCGGCGTCGTGCGTGGCGCGCGGCTGCAGGCTCTTGATCAGCGCGATCTGGCGGTCGAGCGCGGGGTAGACCTTGTCGCTCAGGATTTTCGCGGCCCGCGCACCCCAGTCGCCCGGGATGTTCTTCTCCTTGGTCCGGCGCACCACCGACATCGTCATCGAGGCGCTGTCGGCCGGCTGGTTGCGCAACGTGTTCATCTGCGCCAGCGCCTTCTCCAGCGAGAAGTCGGGCGGGATGACGCCCAGCGCCACGTCGTGCCGCACCACGTCGGCTTCCTCGTCCATGCGCGTGCCGAACAGCGCCAGGCGCGACAGATAGGCCTCGGCGTCGTCCTTGGTCTCGATCGGATGCTGGTTGTCGAGGAAGGACGGCACGCCGCTGTAAAGCCCGCCGAGCTGGCTGATGATGTAGGGCGAGCCCGCGCCGCCGCCGCCATAGGCATAGCGCTTGTTGGCCGCGTCGTTGTTCTTCAGGGTGAACATCACGACGTCGTAGCTGATCTGGTCTTCGCCGCCGACCGAGGCGCGGTCGAAGGCGGTGAGCCGCGCCAGTTCGCTCTCCACCAGCTTCTCGCCGCGCACGACCGAGTCCCACGACGCCTCGTCCATTTCGGCGCGCTGATGCGCCCGCGCCCCGGTGTCGACGCCGAGCCCGGTGGCGAAGAACGGCGACTCGTCCAGCCGCTCGGCGATGAAGGTGTCGAACAGCGCGTTCAGCCTGGTGCCGGCGTCGCCCTCGGCGGCAAGGCCCGGCCGCGCCAGGGCGAGGACGGCGGCGCTCGCGGCGCCGGATTTCAAGACGGATCTGCGGTTCAACATGATTTTGGCCCCTGGCTTTCGCAGCGAAAGCTATGGTGGGGCCCGGGTCGCGACAAGGGACGGCCCAAGGCGCCGCATCACGTTCGCGTGCACAAACATGCTCCGTCATGGGCGGGCTTGACCCGCCCACCCAGCTTCCCGCGTTAAGCCGCGAAGCGCTCCCTCGCCGCGGCCAGCCGGCCTTCCGCCTTGACCAGATTGCTCGCCGCCGCCAGCCCGAACAGCGGCATGTTGCCATAGATGCATTCGAACTTGCCGGGCTCGATCAGATAGGTCTCGTGCCAGATGCCGGTCGATCCGTCATTGGCGAGCTCGCGCATATAGCGTGCCCAGGCGGGCTGATGCTCCGCACCCTTGTCGCTCGAATAGGCCATGAGCTTGTCGAAGCTCTCCCAATATTGCTGCACCATCAGGTTCGGCCAGGAGATATAGGTGCGATACCAGAGCAGCCCCGCATCCGGCTTCTTCTCCAGCTCCGCCAGCATGGCCGGCATGGTGCGCGCGAACCACAGCCATTTGGGAAAGGTGCGCAGCTTGTTGAAGCGCGCCCCGATCAGGAACAGGACGACCGGCTTGTCGAGCTTCGCCGTCGTGCGGCCGGGAACGACGGTGCTGGAATGGTTCATCTGCTACCCCCGCGAGGCACTGCCCCAATAGTTGAACCCGGCAAAGCGCGGCGTGCTGGGCAGGTACATGGTCTGCATGTCTTCTACCTTGAAACCGGCGTCCTGGATCAGTTTGGGGATCGGCCGTCCGACATGGCAGCCGCCGCCGATCGCCTTCCACAGCGGTGTGATGCGCCGCTGCCAGCGCCTGACGCCGTCGTCGGGCGCCTCGCCATGCTCGCAGAAGATCATGCGACCGCTCGGTTTCATCACGCGCCGCATCTCGGCCAGCGCCCCCATCACGTCCGGTATGGTGCACAGCGTATAGGTGATCAGGATCGTGTCGGCGGCGGCATCGCCCAGCGGAATCTTTTCGCTCGGCAGGCCGATGAACTCCATCGGGATCGGCGAGGCCGCGGCGCGTTCGCCGGCCCGCGCCCGCATCTCCGCCGCCGGCTCCAGGGCCCAGAGGTGCTCGACCTTGTTCGGATCGTAGAACGGCAGATTGTGCCCGGCGCCGAAGCCGATCTCGAGCACGCGCCCTTCGGCGCGCGGCACCACCTTGCGCCGCTGATAGGTGATCGGCTTGGTGCTCATCGCCGCGTCCAGAAATCGCGGCAGGATATGGCGGTTGTAGAATCCCATATACGTCCTCCACTCATTACCGGGGTTGGATATTTCTACGAAACCATTCTGCAAGCTCGATCTCGTCCATCGCGCTCGATGCCACCGATAGCATGACCAGTGTCGCCTCTGCCTGCTTGGCGATGAGCTTCATGCCGTTCAGGCGCAAGAACATGCCGGCTGCGATGAACGCGATGCGTTTGTTGCCATCGACAAAGGCATGATTCTTGGCGAGGCCGATGGCATAGCTCGCCGCGAGGCGCGCCAAATCGGTCGCGCCCTCGTATGCGTGGAGGTTTCGCGGTCGGGCCAGCGCGCTCTCGAAGAGTCCTTCGTCGCGCAAGCCCTCCGCGCCGCCATGTTCGGCAAGGCTTTGGCTGTGGAAGAGTTCAAGAACGTCTCGTCGAACCCATTTGGGCTCGCTCACTTTGCCAGCGCCCGCAAGGTGTCTCGATACTCGCGCATGATCTCGTTGCCCGCTTCGATCTGCTCCTGAACCTCGGGATCGAAGGGCGTCAGCCGAAAGCCATCGGGCGCGGTCGTCGCTGTGATGACGCCACCCTTGTCGATATTCATGGCCGCAAGCATTTCCTTCGGCAGGGTGACGCCTACCGAATTGCCGATCTGGATGAGCTTCAACTTGAAGTGCATGGCGAACCTCGTACTTACGGACGTTATAACGACATGTTATAACGAATGTATAATCGCCGCAAGCCCGGGTTCAGAATCCCGTCGGATGATCCGGTGGGTCGCCGTTGTTCGGCAGATGGCTGATCTCCGGCTTGTCGGCGTAGCTCGACTGTTCGTCCGGCTTGAAGCCGCCTTCCGCCGCGTTCTTGGCGAGGCAGGCCGCGACCGCGAGCGGGTTGGGGGCGCCTTGCGGATTCATGCACGGCAACAGCACTGGCCCGTTCTTGCGCAACCGGCCGCGTTCCCACAGCGCCGCCTGCTGCGAACGGGCCGTGCCGTCGCGAAAGTCGACCGTATTGTCCGGCACCGCCAGCGCACTGCCGCAATGCGCGCGCTCCTCCGGCGACAGCTTGTCGAGATCGGCACAACCGAACAGCGAGCCGTGCAGTCCACCCAGGGACGGTGCCGGAGCGGCCGGTGCATTCGGGATCGTGATGCCGTGATACTCGGAAAACGGATCTGGCCGCGGCGCAAGGACCGGTGCCGCCGTCTCGTGCGGCTGAACCGCTTGCGGCGCGGGCTGCGGCGCGTTGGGCATCTTCGGCGGCGGCGGCAGCCAGATGATCTCTTCCTCCCGCGAGGCCTGTTGCGGCGTCGTCTCGCTCGAGATGTGCAGGAAAACCGAAACCATCACGACGTGCAGCGCGAGCACGATGGCCCACGCGACCAGCTTGCGCATGTCAAACCGTTCCGGCACGGCGTCCAGCATCAAATACCTGGTTTGAATTCCAGCAGGTCGCCCGGCTGGCACTCCAAGGCGGCGCAGATCTTCTCCAGCGTCTCGAAGCGCACGCCCTTCACCTTGCCGGATTTGAGCAGCGACAGGTTCGCTTCCGTGATGCCGATGGTCTCGGCCAGCTCCTTGGAGCGGATCTTCCGCTTGGCCAGCATCACGTCCAGGTTGACGACGATCGCCATCACACGAACTTCGCGTTTTCGTCGGCGAGGCGGCGAGCTTCTATCATCACGCGCGCGATGACGAGAACGACGCCGGCCATGAACAGCGTTGCGACATCGCCGGAACCGAAGCTGAGCGAAACCGCCCGATGGCCGTGGCCGAGTGTGTAAGTAAGTGCGAACGACATCGGCGCCTGCATGATGAAATTCGCAACGACGCCGCTGAACAGCGCGAATGCGACATAATTCAGCGCACGCAGAGCGCTCTTCGAAAAGACTTCGCCGCTGGCATAGAGAAGAAACAATCTGCGCAGCGACCAAAGCGCCCACATCGTGCAGCCGACCGAAACCAGCTCGCAAGCCAGTGCCATCATGCGAAATCGCAGCGGCACGGCAGCGGTGATATCCGCCCCCAGATGATCGATGTTGAGCATCAGCCACCGGCTTTTTTCGGGATCGACGAATATGTAAATCGTGATCGCCGGCACGATGACCAGGCCGGCGGTCGAAAGCCAAGACATAAGCCGGCTCAGCCATGCGAGATTCGAGGGTGCCATCACGATCTCCAGGATACCTGGGATATCGTAATTTGCATTGTAATTATCGTCAACCGATAATTATTCGGGCGCGATCGTCACCTGGATGCCGTCGATCTCGTCGGCGCAGACGATCTGGCAGGAGAGGCGCGAATTGGCCTCGACCGCCAGCGCCATGTCGAGCATGTCGACCTCGGCGTCCGACGGCGGCGACAGTTTCTCGTACCAGCCGCCGTTCACATAGACATGGCAGGTGGCGCAGGCGCAGGCGCCGCCGCACTCCGCCGCGACCGGCAAGCCGGCATCGCGCAGGATCTCCATCACGCTCCAGCCGTCGCGGCCGTCGATGACGTGTTCCGCGCCCTTGCGGTCGGTGGCGACGATCTTCATGAGTTCACACCCAGTTTCTTCTGCAGGCTGGACGAAGACGTCGTGTACTGGAAGCGCAATTTTTCGTTCGGCTTGCAGATGTGGAACGCGGCCTGCGCCATCAGGGCCGCCTCGTGGAAGCCCGACAGGATCAGCTTCAGCTTGCCGGGATAGGTATTGATGTCGCCGATGGCGAAGATACCGGACGTCGTGCTCTCGAATTTCGCGGTGTCCACCGCGATCAAATTCTCGGTCAGATTCAGGCCGAACTCGGCGATGGGGCCGAGCTTGATGGTGAGGCCGAAGAACGGCAGGAACGCATCGGTCTCGTGATGCCATTCGCTCTTGTCGGCGCCGGCCAGCGTGATCTTGGACAGCTTGCCGTCGTCGCCGTGCAATTGCTTCACGCTGGCGACGTGGAATTTCACCTTGCCTTCCTTTTCCAGTTCGCGCATCTGGTTGACGCTGTGCTGCGCCGCGCGGAAGCCGTCGCGGTGGTGGACGAGGGTGAGGCTCTTGGCCAGCGGCGCCAGGTTGATGGCCCAGTCGAGCGCGCTGTCGCCGCCGCCGGCGATCAGGATGTTCTTGCCGCGGAAGGTCTCCATCTTGCGCACCGCATAGTGCACGCCGACGCCGTCGCCCTTGTTCTCGAAGGCTTCGATGTTCGGCACCGGCGGACGCTTGGGCACGAAGCTGCCGCCGCCCGCGGCGATGACGACGACGGGCGCGATGATCTCGGTCCCCGCATCGGTCGTCAGTTTCCACTTGCCGCCCGGCAGCTTTTCGAGCGCCGACGCCATCTCGCCGAAATGATACTGCGCGCCGAACGGCTTGATCTGCTCCAGGAGCTTGTTGGTCAGCTCCTGGCCGGTGACGATGGGAAGGCCCGGAATGTCGTAGATCGGTTTTTCCGGATAGAGCTCGGTGCACTGCCCGCCCGGCCGGTCGAGGATGTCGACGAGGTGCGCTTTGAGATCGAGCAGGCCGAGTTCGAAGACGGCGAAGAGTCCGATGGGACCGGCTCCGACAATGGCGACGTCGGTCTCGACAGGCGTGTTCATGGGCTATTCCACAATTGTTTAGTGTATGACGTGAGATACTGGCGCCCTACATATGTAAAAGTGGGTTCGCCAACAACCCTTTCAAGACGCGGAGCCGCAATGTGACGCAGCGCACAATGCCAGCCAAGGGGATAGGCTGGTACCGAAGCTAACCGCTTGCTGCAAATGCAAAATCCTACCCTGTCTCCCGCCGACTGCCACGCCATGGCCGACCTCCGCCGCGAGATCGATCGTCTGGATCGCGCGCTCGTGGCGCTGCTGGCCGAGCGGCAGAGCTATATCGAGCGCGCCGCCGAGATCAAGCAGACCCGTTCGGCGGTTCACGACTCGGCGCGCATCGAGGATGTCGTGGCCAAGGTGCTGGCCGCCGCGAAGGATGCAGGGCTCAGTGCCGCCATCGCCGAACCGGTCTGGCGCACCCTGATCGACCGCTGCATCGCGCACGAATTTATGGCCTTCGACCGGCAGGCTCAGTCGGCCAGGTAGTCCCGGATAAACGCCTGCACGGCGTCGGAGCGTGCCTTCAGTTCGGCGATCGCCGCCCCGGCGCAGGCGCGATTCTCAAGGTCGATCGGCTCGCAGCAGGCGGCGGCCTCGCCCATGGGGAAGGCGCCGATGCCCCGCGCCGCGCCTTTCAGCGTGTGCGTGACCTCCTTCCAGGATTTGGCGTCGCGGGCGTCGAGGATCGCCTGCAGCCGCGCCACGAGCTCGGTGGCCTGGCTGTCGAACAGGCGCATGACTTCGGCGTTGATGGACCGGTCGCCGCCCGTATAGCGGGCGAGATGGTCGAGATCGATAACCGCGCTGGACGCCCCCGGCATGGCGGCCTCACAATTGGGTTTCAGCGCCAGCATGGCGCAAATAGATCAACGCCTCGTTAACACTTGGAGCAGCCATGAAACGACTCGCTCTTGCACTGCTTCTGGCGCTGACGGGCGCGGTCCAGGCCCAAGGCAGGCTTGCCGACCTCGCGCCCGGCAAGATGACGCCGGAGCAGACGGCGATTGCGGCCGCCATCGTCGCCACGCGGGGCAGCCTGAACGGGCCGTTCCATGCCTGGCTGCGCGACCCCGCGCTCGCCGACCGGCTGCAGAAACTGGGCGAGCAGATCCGCTTTCATTCGTCGCTGCCGCCGGCGCTGAACGAATTCGCCATCCTGATCACCGCGCGTCACTGGACGTCGCAATTCGAATGGTACGCGCATTATCCACTGGCGATGAAAGCGGGGCTCGAACCCGCCGTGGCCGCCGATCTGGCCGCGGGCGAACGGCCGGCTGGCATGACGCAGGACGAGGCGGCGATCTATGATTTTTCGCTGTCGCTGCACGCCACCGGCGATGTCGATGACAGCAAGTATAAAGCGGTGCTCGATCGCTTCGGCGAGACGGGCGTCGTCGATCTGATCGCCGTGAACGGCTATTACGACCTGGTATCGATGACGCTCAACGTCGCGCGGGTGTCGGTTCCGCCTGGAACGGCGCCGCCGCTCCGATCGCTGCAGGAAGATTGAGCGACCGGCAGGCCGGCGTCATGTTTACAGTGTAACTTGGCACTACCCCATGGCTGGCCCAAATCACGGATTTACGCTGTGGCACTCGCAAGTCGCGGCATTCGATGGTTAAAGTGCGGCAGCATCAGCGAATTTCACCGAGGACCCCATGGCGACACCCGGATCGCAGCCCGTGCTGCTTCAGACCGCCGAACCCCTGGGCGACGCCGAAGCGCGCGTTGCCCGCCGGCCCGAGCCCAAATTCGGCATCGCCGCCGTCACCTTCTCCTTCGTCCTTTCGGCGTTCTGGGCCGGCGCGGCGGCGGCCTATCTCTGGGGCTATTTCGGTCCCAAGGGGCTGGCCGGGCTCGATGTCCAGGAACTGGCGCTGTTCGTCGCCGCCACCTTCATCCCGCCGCTGCTCTTCGTCGCCGCCGCCTGGGCGATGGCGCGGGCGCAGCAGATGGCCGTCGCCTCGCAGACTCTGGCCGACGCGACCGACCGGTTGTTCTCGGCGGATGAGACCGCGTCGCGCACCGCCGCGCGGCTTGGCCGTGTCGTGCGCCGCGAGCTCGATGCGCTCAACGCCGGCCTCGACGGCGCCTTCGCGCGGCTGCGCGCGCTCGAAACGGTTCTCGAAAACCAGATCGCCGCGCTGGACGAAGCCGGCGCCCGTGCCGAAGTGCGCGGCGAAGCCGTCGCCGCCCGCCTGACGTCCGAACGCGAACGCATCGAGGCCGTCGCCGGTTCGCTCAGCGATGCTGCCGCGCGTGCCGCCGAAACCGTCGCCGGCCGCACCGCGCAGCTCAAATCCTCCATCGAGACGGCGGAAGCCCAGCTCAAGACCGCCGGCACGACGCTGGATGCGCAGGCCGCCGGCTTCCGCGCCGCCGCCGGCGCCGCCGCCGACGCGCCGCATGCCGCCGCCGTCGAGCTGGACCGCCAGGCCAAGCGCATCGAATCCGTCGCCGATGCCGCCATGGCACGCGCCGAATTCGTCCTCGGCCGCCAGGAGCGCCATCGCACCGGCATGAACGAATTGATGCAGCGGCTGAAGGAAGAAAGCGCCGCCTTCGAGAACGCCCTGTCGCGCGAGCGCTCCTCGATGGAGCAGGCGATCCAGGCGCTGGGCGGCGAAGCGCAGAAATTCGAGACCGTCACCGGCGGCGCCGAGCGCCATCTCGAGCTCATCATGGCGAATGCCTCGGCGCGCGCCTCGCAGCTCACCGCCAATTTCATGCGCGAGGCGGACAAGCTGAAAGACGCCAGCGACTCGGCGAACACGACGCTGTCGAACATGATCAACGCGCTGCAGGAGGCCAATGCCGGCGCCCAGACGCTGATCGGCGAAACCGCCAACGAGGCCAAGGTCAACGCCCGCGCCCTGGTCGGCGAGGCGATGGCGGAATGCGAGCGGCTGCTGCGCACCTCCGGCGAGCTTTCGGCGGAAGCCGCGGAAATCCGCACCATGCTCGCCAAGACGGTCGAGGACGTGACGCATCATCTGCTGACGCTGCCCGGTATCGCGCAGCAGGAAGCGCGCCGCGTGCGCGAAATGGTGCGCAGCGAGACCGAAGAAATCCTCGATCTGTCGGCGCGCACGCTCTCGACGATCCATGCCCGCTCGGCGCCCCGCAGCGTGCGTCCGGTCATCGCGCCCGTCGTGCCGGAGCAACCCGAGAGCGAAGGCCTGCTCGGCATGGCCAAGCGCCTGACGCAGCGCCAGCGCAAGAAGCCGTCCGAACCCAGCGGCGATCCCAAGGCCTGGGAAATGCGCACGCTGCTGGCCGCGGTCGAGACCGGCGAAGCCCGGGACTTGAAACCGTCGGGCGCCGCCGCGCTCGGTGCCCTGGAAGCGGCGCTCGCGGACCTCGCGATCGATCTCGACGGCATCACGGCGCAGTCGGCGCCCGGCGAAGCGGAGTGGCGCCGCTACCTCTCCGGCGACCGTTCGGTCTTCGCGCGCCGCCTGGGCGAGACCATCGACGACGACACGGTCAACCGCATCGCCACGCTGTACCGCGAGGAGCCGCGCTTCCGCGACGCCGCGAACGCCTACCTCGCCGAGTTCGAATCCCTGCTGGCCCGCGCCAAGGAAGGTGACGGCGGCGGCTTGCTGACCTCGACCATGCTCAGCGCCGACACCGGGAAAATCTATCTGGCGGTGGCTTACGCGCTCGGGCGGCTATGAGACGCGCCTGAAGCGCGCCGCGTAGAAGCCGTCCATGCCGCCCTTGTCGGCCAGGTGACAGGGCAGGGTGCGCAGATCGCCGTCCGTGCTTATCAATTCTTGCATGCCGAACAGCTCTTCGGGCGTCACGGCCTGGCGCACAAAACGCGCATCGCGGCTCAGGAAGGCTTCGGCCTGATCGATGCCTTCCTCCGGTTCGAGCGAACACACGGCGAAGACGAACGTCCCATCCGGCGCGACCATGTTCGCGGCGGCATCCAGCAACTCGCTCGCCGCCTGCTCGCACAGAGTGACGTCCGAGGCGCTCTTGATCCAGGGCAATTCCGGATGCCGCCGGATCGTGCCGGTCGCCGTGCAGGGCGCGTCGAGCAGCACGAACGGCGCGAGCGCTTCGGGACGAAAGTCGAGCACATCGGCATGCACCAGTGTCGCGTCGAGCTTCGTTCGCGCCAGGTTTTCCCGCACGCGGTTTAGCCGTTCGGCTTCGCGCTCGACGGCAACGACCCGCGCGCCCAGCGCCGCCAGCTGCATGGTCTTGCCGCCCGGCGCGGCGCAAAGATCGAACACCGTCTTGCCGCGCACGTCGCCCAGCAGGCGGGCGGGCAGCGTTGCGGCGGCGTCCTGCACCCACCACTCGCCCTCGGCGAATCCGGCCAGCGTATCGACGCGCGACGTATCCGCCAGCCGCACGATGTTGCCGAACAGCCGCTCGCCCTCCACGGCTTGAAACGCATCGGCGTCCTTCAGCACGATGTCGATCGGCGGCTGGGCCCTGTGCGCGTCGGCGATCTTGCGCGTCACATCTTCGCCGAAGGATGCGCTCCAGCGCAGCCACAGCCAGTCCGGCGTGTTCAGCCGCGCCGCATCCTGCGCCGCGATCAGGTCCTTGCCTTCGCGCGAGACGCGCCGCAGCACGGCGTTGATCAGCGCTTTGAAATGCACCGCCTTGCCGTCCGCCTGCGCCAGCCGGTTGGCGGCATCGACCGCGGCATGCGCGGGCACGTCGAGGAACAGCAGCTCGCAGGCGCCGGCGAAGAGGATTTCCAGCGTCGGGCCGGATTTGTGCGGCGAGGGCGCCTTCGGCACGAAATGGCGGATCAACGCCTCGATCTGGCCGAAGCGGCGGAAGGTTTCGCTGGCGATGGCGCGCGCGAAGCCGGCGTCGCGCGGCGGCAGGTTGCGGATCGATTCCAGCGCCAGGTCGAGCGGACGGCGCTTGCGCAAAACCTCCGACAGGACGGCTTGTGCCGCGGCGCGCGCCGGAATGCCCTCGCTCACGCCCAGGGCCCGGCGGTTTGCGCATCGGGCTGCCCGGCCATGGCGCGCAGGCGCGCGATCCGCTCCTCGGTCGAAGGATGGCTGGCGAACAGGCCCGACCAGCCGCTGCCATGCAGCGGATTGACGATGAACATGTGCGCCGTCGCGGGATTGGCGTCGGCCTGCGGATTGTCGGTGACGGACGCGGCGGTCTCGATCTTCTGCAACGCCGAAGCAAGCCACAACGGACGCCCCGAAATCTCCGCGCCTTCGCGGTCGGCTTCGAATTCGCGGGAGCGGCTGATCGCCATCTGCACCAGCATCGCCGCAATCGGCACCAGGATCGAGACCAGCAGCACGCCGACAAATCCCAGCCCGCTCCGCCGTCCGCCGCCGAAGAACAAAGCGTAGTTCGCGAGCATCGACACCGCGCCGGCGATGGTCGCCGTGATCGTCATGGTCAGCGTGTCGCGATGCTTCACATGGCCAAGCTCGTGGGCGAGCACGCCGGCGAGCTCTTCGCTGTTCACCCGCGCCAGCAAGCCGCTCGTGACGCACAGCGCCGCGTGCTCGGGATTGCGTCCCGTGGCAAAGGCGTTGGGCTGATCGTTTTCGACAATGTAGAGCTTCGGCATCGGCAGGCCCGCCTGTCCCGCCAGCTGGCGCACCAGGTGGATCAGCTCGGGCTTCGCACCCGCGTCGACCTCGCGGGCACCATACATCGAAAGCAGGACGCGGTCCGAATTCCAATAGGCGAACAGGTTGGTGCCGGCCGCGAACACGATGGCGACGGCCATGCCGGCCTCGCCGCCGATCAGGAAGCCGACCAGCAGGAACAGGGCGGTCAGGCCCGCCATCAGCAATCCGGTGCGCATGATGTTCATGATGGGTTGATGTAAGCTGCCGCCGCCCAGCGTCAAGCGGAACGGACATGCCTGCCAAACCGAAAAAGCCGAGCAAAGCCGAAATCGCCGCCCGCATCCGCGCCGCCGGCGAGCGCGCTGCGGCGGAAGCCGACGCGCGCCGCAAGGCGGCCGCAGCGGCCAACCCCCTGCCGCCGGAACTCGGCGGCCCCAAGGGGCCCGAGCCGACGCGCTACGGCGATTGGGAAAAGAAGGGAATAACCTCGGATTTCTAGGCTTATTGGCAACCCTTGATCGCCCTGGGCCGAGGGTCCATGTAAAGCCCTGGAACAGCCCTTTGGGCAGATGGACAAAGCCATGTTTATCCAGACCGAATCGACGCCGAACCCGGCCACGTTGAAATTCATTCCCGGCCGCGACGTCATGGGCGACGGCCAGGTCGCCGATTTCCCGACCAAAGAGTCCGGCGCGCGCTCGCCCCTGGCGGCCGCCTTGTTCGCGGTTCCCGACGTCTCCCGGGTCTTTTTCGGCTCGGATTTCATCTCGGTCACCAAGCGCGACGGCGACTGGAAGCATCTCAAGCCCGCGATCCTGGGCGCCATCATGGAGCATTTCACGCGCGGCCTGCCGCTGATGTCGGGCGGCGCCGAGGAGACCGCGGACGAAACCTCCTATGGCGAGGCGGGCGATCCGGAGGTCGTCTCCCAGATCAAGGAGCTGATCGACACCCGCGTCCGCCCGGCCGTGGCGCAGGATGGCGGCGACATCATCTTCAAGGGCTTCGACGGCGGCGCCGGCATCGTCTTCCTGCACCTGCAGGGTTCCTGCGCCGGTTGCCCGTCCTCGACGATGACGCTGAAAAACGGCATCGAGAACATGCTGCGCCACTACGTGCCGGAAGTGAACGCCGTCGAAGCGGTGTAAGCTCGCTCGCGAATCTCTGGCCGGGCTTCCCTGCATGGACCACCACGCCGTCAACGACGAAGCGCTGGACACGATCTTCCGCTCCGCGCGCACGCAGAACCGATGGCTGGACAAGCCGGTCAGCAACGCATTGCTGATGGCGGTCTATGACCTGATGCGCCTGGGACCGACCAGCGCCAATTGCTCGCCGGCGCGTTTCGTGTTTCTCACGACGCCCGATGCCAAGGAACGCCTTGCCAAGCTTGCTTCGCCCGGCAACGCGCCGAAGATTCGCCAGGCGCCGGCCACTGCGATCATCGGCTACGACCTCGATTTCGCGCAGAAGCTGCCGCAGCTTTTCCCGCACGACCCAACGGCGAATACCTGGTTCACCGATCCGAAACTCGAAGAGACGACGGCGTTTCGCAACGGCACCTTGCAGGGCGGCTATTTCATCGTCGCGGCGCGGGCGTTGGGCCTCGACTGCGGCCCGATGTCGGGTTTCGACAACGCCAAGGTCGATGACGAATTCTTTGCCGGCACGCGCGTCAAGTCGAATTTCATCTGCAGCGTCGGCTATGGCGATCCGGCGGGATTGTTCGGCCGCAGTCCGCGCCTTTCCTTCGACGAAGCCTGCAAGATTGTCTGAGCGGATCCTGGCTGTCGATACGGCGCTCGGCGCCTGCTCGGTCGCGATCCTCGATGGCGGCCGGACGTTGTCGCACCGCTTCGAGATCATGGAGCGCGGCCACGCCGAAGCGCTGGCGCCGATGGTCGAAGCGGCGATGGACGAGGCGGAGCTGCCTTTCACCGCGCTCGAACGCCTCGCGGTCACGACGGGTCCGGGCACTTTCACGGGCCAGCGCGTCGGGCTTGCCTTCATGCGCGGCCTGCGCGTCGCGCTGCACAGGCCGCTGACCGGCGTCACGACCCTCGCCGCCATGGCGCGGCAGGCGATGGATGAGACCGCGCTTGGCGCCGCCGCCGCGCTGCATGACGCAAGGCGCGGCGAGGTCTATCTGGAAATCGCCGGCGCGGACGCAAGCGGCCCCGTCATCCTTCCTTTTGAAGACGCCGTCGCGCTGATCGCGCAGCGTCCTGGCGAAATCGCGCTGGCCGGCACCGCGGCGCCGGCGGCGCAGGCGCGGCTGCAGAATGCCAGCCTTTCAACAGTTCGCCAGCCCGATGCGCTCTGGGTCGCCCGGCTGGCCTTGGCCATGCCCGCCGGCGATGCGGCCCCGAAGCCACTTTATTTGCGTGCGCCCGATGCCCGGCTGCCGGCGCAGACATGAAGGTCGGTCTCATTCCTTCCGACTGCAATGCGTTTGCCAGGCTCGCGGCGCTGCACGCTGCCGGCTTTGCCGATGCATGGAACGCGCAGGCCATCGCGGATTTGTTGAAAATGCCCGGCGCCTTCGCCTTCGCGAGCGAGGCCGGCTTCATCCTGGCGCGCGCCGCCGGCGGCGAAGCGGAAATCCTGACGCTGGCCGTGGCGCCGGAGGCCCGCCGCCAGGGCCTGGCAACCGCGCTCGTCCTTGCTGCTGCGAGTCATGCGCATCTGCTCGGCGCTGAGAGCTTTTTCCTCGAAGTCGCGGTGGGCAATCACGCCGCCCGGGCGCTCTATGCCCGGCTTGGCTTCGCCGAAGCGGGTCGGCGCAAGGGCTATTACGCCGCCACGGGCCGCAAACCCGAAGATGCCCTGGTCTTGCGCAGCAATCTTCCGCTTTCGCCCCTTGGGAAAAGCCCGGCGGCTGGCTAAAGTCCCGGTCATGAAACACCGCGACCGGGGATGCGCGTGACGCGGATCGAAAATCTCTGCGCCGAAAAGGGCCTGCGCATGACCGAGCAGCGCCGCGTCATCGCGCGCGTGCTGTCGGACGCGGCCGACCATCCCGACGCCGAGGAACTGTACCGCCGCGCCTCGGCCATCGATCCGCATATCTCCATCGCCACGGTCTATCGCACCGTCAAGCTGTTCGAGGATGCGGGCATTCTGGAGCGCCACGATTTCCGCGACGGCCGCTCGCGCTATGAAGAAGCGCCCGAATCGCACCATGACCATCTGATCGACATCCAGACCGGCAGCGTCATCGAATTCCGCAACGAGGACATCGAAAAGCTGCAGCGGCGCGTCGCCGAGGAGCTCGGCTTCGAGCTCGTCGACCACCGGCTCGAACTCTACGGCGTGCCGAAAGGCGCCAAGAAGCCGCGCTGATGCAGACGCTCCGGGCCTGGTGCATCGTCGTCGTCTTTTTGACCGTTACGCTGATCGGCATTCCTTATCAGAGCCTGGCGCTGCGCTTTGGCTGGAAAAGCCGCAAGACTTTCCCCAACCGCTATCACCGCTTCATGGCGAAGCTGTTCGGAATCCGCATCACCACCGTCGGAACGCCGCTCACCGGCGAGGGCGTGCTGATCGTCGGCAATCACACCTCGTGGCTGGACATCATCATCTTCTCTGCTATCGGGCAGGTGTCGTTCGTCGCCAAATCCGAGGTCGCGACCTGGCCGCTGTTCTCGACCCTGGCCAAGCTGCAGCAAACCGTCTTCGTCGAGCGGGCGCGGCGCAGCGCCACCGGCGAGGCGCGCGACCAGATCCGCGACCGGCTGCTCGCGGGCGACACGCTGGTGCTGTTCCCGGAAGGCACCTCCAATGACGGCAATGCCGTTCTGCCGTTCAAGAGCGCGCTGATGGGCGCGGTCGAGGCCAGGGTCGATGACGGCAAGGGCGGCCAGCGCGCGGTGCGCGTGCAACCGGTCTCGACGGCCTATGTCAGCCTCTATGGCCTGCCCATGGGGCGGGAAAACCGGCCGCTTTACGCCTGGTACGGCGACATGGAGCTGGTGCCGCATCTGTGGGAAGCGCTGCAGACCGGCCCGATCGACGTGGTGGTCGAGTTCCACAAGCCGGTGAGCGTCGACGAGCTCGGCAGCCGCAAGCAGCTGGCCGCCTATGCCGAAGCCGTCATCCGGCGCGGCCAGATGCGCGCTCTGGCGGGGTTTACCGGGCCCACCCCCGCGGCCGCGGCGGCGGCGGAGCACAAGCCCGCCGCGGCACCCACGCTGGCGCCGGCGACGGCCTGACCGTATAACCGCCGCCCCATGAAGAAGCTTTTCATCAAGACCTATGGTTGCCAGATGAACGTCTACGATTCCGCGCGCATGGCGGAATTGCTGGCGCCGATCGGCTACGCCCCGGCCGACGCCCCGGACGATGCCGACATGGTCATCCTCAACACCTGCCACATCCGCGAGAAGGCGGCGGAGAAGGTTTATTCCGAGCTCGGCCGGCTCAAGAAGCTGAAGGAGGCGCGCCCGCTCACCATCGCAGTCGCGGGCTGCGTGGCGCAGGCGGAAGGCGCGGAGATCGTCCGGCGCGCGCCGCAGGTCGACATCGTCGTCGGGCCACAATCCTATCACCGCTTGCCGGAGATGATCGCGCGCATCGCGCGCTCCGGCGGCCACGCGTTGGAAACCGATTTTCCGGCGCTGGAAAAATTCGATGTGCTGCCGAAGGACTCCTCGGCCTCGGGCGTCACCGCGTTTCTGACGGTGCAGGAAGGCTGCGACAAGTTCTGCACCTTCTGCGTCGTGCCCTATACGCGGGGCGCCGAATATTCGCGCCCCGTGGCGCAGATCGAAGACGAGGCGCGGCGTCTGGTTGCGCGCGGCGTGCGCGAGATCACACTGCTGGGCCAGAACGTCAACGCCTATGGCGGCGAGGGGCTGGACGGCAAGACCTGGTCGTTGGCCCGGCTGCTGGACCGGCTGTCGCGCATCGAAGGCCTGGCGCGGCTGCGCTACACCACCAGCCACCCGCGCGACATGGGCGACGATTTGATCGCGGCGCATGGCGATATCGAAGCCCTGATGCCCTATCTGCACCTGCCGGTGCAGTCCGGTTCGGACGCGGTGCTGGATGCGATGAACCGCGGCCACACCGCCGACGACTATCGCCGCCTCGCCGCGCGCGTGCGCCAGGCGCGGCCCGACATCGCGCTGTCGTCGGATTTCATCGTCGGCTTCCCGGGCGAGAGCGACAAGGATTTCGAGGCGACGCTGGCGCTGGTGCGCGACGTCACCTATGCGGGCTCGTACTCGTTCAAATACAGCCCGCGTCCCGGCACGCCGGCCGCCGCCGCGCGCAAGCAGGTGCCCGCCGATGTGAAGGACGCGCGCCTCAAAGTGCTCAACGCGCTTCTGCTGGAGCAGCAGGAAGCCTTCAAGCAGTCCTGCCGCGGCCGCGTGATGGATATCCTGTTCGAGAAGCGCGGCCGCCAGGCCGGCCAGGCCATCGGCCGCAGTCCTTACCTCCAATCCGTGCATGTCGAAGACGGGGCGGCGCTGATAGGCGCCATCCACCCTGTGCGCATCGACGCGGTGTTCCCCAACAGCCTCAAGGGCTCGCTGACGCGCGACAAGGCGCTGACGCATTGAGCGCCAAGAAGCACAAACGCGCCGGCAAAGAGCAGGTCACGCTCGAATTCCCGGACAACGCCCTGCTCGCCGCCCTCGCCGGCGCGCATCAGAAGAATTTCGTGCGCGTGGAGCAGAAGCTCGGCGTGCGCATCGCCATGCGCGGCAACCTCGTCGCCGTCGAGGGCACGCCGGAGCTGCGCGAGCGCGGCGCCGCCATCCTGCGCGCGCTATACGCACGGCTCGAAGCCGGCGACGCCTGCGGCTCAAGCGAGGTGGACGCCGAGATCCGCTTCGCCGCCGAGCGCTCCGCCGGCCCCGTCGGCAACAGCTTCGGCTCGCCGGCGATCAAGACTGCGTCGTCCAAAGTCACACGCGCCCGCTCGCCGGCGCAGGCCGCCTATCTCGACTTGATGCGCACCCATCCGCTGGTGTTCGGCATCGGCCCGGCCGGCACCGGCAAGACCTATCTCGCAGCGGCGTTCGGCGCGCACCTCCTCCACGAACGCCAGGTGGAGCGTCTGATCCTGTCGCGCCCGGCGCTGGAGGCCGGCGAGCGCCTCGGCTTTCTGCCCGGCGACCTGAAGGAGAAGATCGACCCCTATCTGCGGCCGCTCTACGACGCGCTGTTCGACGTGCTCGGCGACCGGGTCGAGAAGCTGATCGAGCTGGGCACGATCGAGGTCGCGCCGCTCGCCTTCATGCGCGGCCGTACCCTGGCGCGCGCCTTCGTCATCCTGGACGAGGCGCAGAACGTGACGCCCGCCCAGATGAAGATGTTCCTGACCCGGCTGGGCGAGGATTCGCGCATGGTCGTGACCGGCGATCCCACGCAAAGCGACCTGCCGGGCGGCCGCGCCGAGGGCCTTGCCGAAGCCCTGCGCATCCTTTCCGGCGTCGAAGGCGCCGCGGTGGCGCATTTTTCGGAAAAAGACGTGGTGCGCCACGCCCTCGTCAGCCGCATCGTGGCTGCGTATAATAAAGCCGACGCGCAAAAGCACGGGCCGTGAGTTTCTCCATCGATCTGCAATACGGCGATCCCCGCTGGCGCAAGGCCCGCGGACTGTCCGCGCGCCTGCGCGCCGCCGCCGAGCTCGCGCTGCGGCGCGGCCGCGCGCGCAAGGACGCCACGCTGACCGTGCTCTTGACCGATGACGCTGCGCTCAAGGCGCTGAACCACGATTTCCGCGGCAAGAACACGCCGACCAACGTGCTGTCGTTTCCCGCGCCGGCGAACGACGAGGCGTATCTCGGCGACGTCGCGCTCGCCTATGACGTGACGCTGACCGAGGCCCGCGCGGCGGGCAAAAGATTTGCCGATCACGCGACGCATCTGGTCATCCACGGCGTCCTGCACTTGCTGGGCTTCGATCATGTGCGCGGCGCCGACGCGCGGGTGATGGAGCCCTTGGAGACGCGCATCCTGGCCGAGCTCGGCATCGCCGATCCTTATGCGACAGAGGCGGCTTGATGAGCGTCACCCCGCCGGACGACGACGACAAGCCGCAATCGCTGTTCCGGCGCATCGCGACCTTGATGCGCGGCGACAACGCCGCCGCCACCCAGATGCGCGAGAGCCTGGAAGAGGTGATCGAAGGCAGCGACCGCCAGGGCACCGAGCTTTCGGCGCCCGAGCGGCAGATGCTGTCCAACCTGCTCAAATTCGGCGAATTGCGCGTCAGCGACGTGATGATCCCCCGCGCCGACATCGTGGCGGTGGAAGAAGACACCTCGCTGCCCGATTTCGTCGCGCTGTTCCGCGACGTGCAGCATTCACGCCTGCCGGTGTATCGCGAGACGCTCGACGATCCCATCGGCCTCGTCCACATCAAGGACGTGATGAGCTATCTCGAAGCACAGCCCGACGGCAGTTTCCGCTGGAAGACCGGCTCGGTCTCGCAATTCAAGCGCGACCTGCTGTTCGTGCCGCCCTCCATGCCGCTGCTCGACCTGCTCTTGAAGATGCAGACGGCGCACACCCATCTGGCGCTGGTGATCGACGAGTATGGCGGCACGGACGGGCTCGTCTCCATCGAGGACATCATCGAGGAGATCGTCGGCGACATCGCCGACGAGCATGACGAAGAAGCCCAGCAGGTGCGCAAGCTCGAGGGCGGCGTCTATGTCGCCGACGCGCGCGTCGACCTGGAGGATTTCCGCACCCAGACCGGGATCGCGCTGACGCCGGAAGACGCCGACCAGGAGATCGATACGCTGGGCGGCCTCGTCGTGTCGCTGCTCGGCCGCGTGCCGCAGCGCGGCGAGATCGTCACCCATCCGTCCGGCTATGAGTTCGAGGTGCTGGAAGCCGATCCCAGGCGCGTCAAGCGGCTGCGCATCCGCGCCCCCGCCCTGCCGGCCATCGAAGGCAATCCGGCGGACGAGAAGCCGGCGTGACGTCCGTCCTTTCGCGTATCGGCGATTTTTTTCGCACATTGTCCGGCTGGCGCGCCGTGCTGGCGGCGGTTGCCGCCGGCGCCGTCTATGCGCTGGGCTTCGCGCCGCTGGGCATTTTTCCGGCGCTGCTGCTGGGGCTGGCGGCGCTGGTCCTGTTGCTCGACGGTTGCGCGGCCCGTCCAAAACCCGTTCGCGCCGCCGCCTGGGTCGGCTGGGGCTTCGGCTTCGGCCAATTCGTCGTCGGCATGCACTGGATTTTCTATCCCTTCCTCGTCGATCCGGTGGACCATGCCTGGCAGATCCCGTTCGTCGCGCTGCTGTTTCCCGGCGGCCTCGCGCTGTTCGCCGCGCTCGCCTGCGCCGCCGCCGCCTGGTTTTGGAAGCCCGGACCGTCGCGCATCTTCGGGTTGACCGCGTGCTACGCCATCGCCGAATGGTTGCGCGGCCATGTGCTGACCGGCCTGCCGTGGAATCTCCCCGCCTATGGCTGGGGTGCGTCGCTCGGCGTGCTGCAGAGCGCGGCGCTGTTCGGCGCCTATGGCCTCAGCCTGCTCACGGTTGCATTCGGCGCGTCGCTCGCGGATTTGTGCGGCCGTCCGCGCCGGCTGGCGCTGCCCTCGGCGCTGGCGGTCCTGTTCCTGATGCTGTGGATCGGCGGCGAGCTTCGTCTCGGAGCCTCCTCTACAACCTACGTCGCCGGCGTGCGCGTACGGCTGGTGCAGCCGAATATTCCGCAGGATCAGAAATACATCCGCGAGCTTGCGCCGCGAAACTGGAAGACGCTGATCGACCTCTCAAACCGCCAATCGGGCCCGGCGCCGACCGTCATCGTGTGGCCTGAAGCCGCACCGCCCGTGCTGCTGCAACGCGCGCCCGATGCGCTGGAGGCGATCGCTATACTGACGGGCGATGCGCGTGTGCTGCTGACCGGAAATGAACGCCTAGATACCGATGCCGCCGGGCATCGCCGTTTCTTCAACAGTCTTTATATATTTGGGCATCATGGCCATCTACTTGTCACCTATGACAAGTTTCACCTCGTTCCTTTTGGCGAATATTTGCCACTGGAGAATCTGCTTTCGGCGCTCGGCATCACCAAGCTGGTCGGCTTTCCCGGCAGCTTTACCGCCGGCGATGGTCCGCATACGGTGAAAGTGCCGGGTGCGCCGGAGGCCGGCCCCCTTATTTGCTACGAGATTCTTTTTCCCGGTGCCGTCATTGGTGATTCGCGGCCCGGTTGGCTGGTAAATGTGACTGACGATTCCTGGTTTGGGCCCTGGGCGGGTCCAAGACAGCATCTTTTGGCTGCGCAGGTGCGTGCGATCGAGGAAGGCCTTCCGGTCGCGCGCGCGGCAAACACGGGTATCTCGGCAATGATCGATTCCGATGGCCGCATCGTCGCCGCGCTCGGCCTGGGCCGGACGGGCGTCGTCGACGCGGGGTTGCCGCAAGCCCGGCCGCCGACAATCTATGCCCGATTTGGGGATTTTGGATTCTGGATTCTGCTATTGTTGTGCGCCGGTCTTTCCTGGGTGCTGGCGCGCCGCGTTCAGGCGTTTTAGCGTGTGACTCGTTTCTTGCCATAACCTATCCGGCTGTGTGTTTTTGCCCGGACGAAACGGAGCGTGTGTAATTCCCGTGCCAAAGAAACAAGCAAATCCGATTGATGGCCAGGTTGGCAATCGTGTCCGCCTGCGTCGCATGCTCATCGGCATGAGTCAGGAGCGGCTGGGCGAATTGCTCGGCCTCACCTTTCAACAAGTCCAGAAATACGAGAAGGGCGTAAACCGGATCGGCGCCGGGCGGTTGTTCGAAGTCTCGCGCATCCTGGGCGTCCCGATCGACTACTTCTACGAAGGCGTCAGCAACCAGCTGGCGGGCGGTTTCGCCGAGAGCGAGGCCTCGCCGCCGGTGATGGAGTTCGTCTCCAGCGGAGAGGGGTTGCAGCTCAGCCTCGCCTTCATGAAGATCAAGGACGCCAAGCTGCGCAAGCGCGTGCTCGATCTCGTCAAGCAGATGGCGGAAGATTCGTCCGAGTGATTTAAAACGGTTTCGGCTTGGATTGAATCTCCCAAGAGCGTCATCGCCCGGCTTGTCCGGGCGACCCATTTTGTTTCCGGTCGAAAGAAAGATGGGTTGCCCGGACAAGCCGGGCAATGACGGCTGTGGGTCGGATAGCCCTCAGGCCGAATTCACCGCGCGGTTTTCTTCTTTTTGCGGGACGCTTTCTCGGCAAGGCCTGAGCGGCCCTCGCGGGCGGCGAGGGCGGCGTAGACGGCTTTCGGCGTCACGCCGCACGCGGCCCAGACCACGAGCAGATGATAGAGCACGTCCGCCGATTCGGCGGTCAGCTCCTTTTTGTCTTTGGCGACGGCGGCCAGCACGACCTCGACCGCTTCCTCGCCGAACTTCTTGGCGCATTTCGCGGCGCCCTCTTTCAGCAGGGCGGCGGTGTAGGATTTCGTCACGTCGCCGCCCCTGCGCGCGGCGATGGTCTTGAACAGGCGGTCGATGGGATGGCCGGCCATCAGTTCGCCCGGTCTTCCAGCAGGCGCCGCGCGATGACGTTGGCCTGGATCTCGGCGGCGCCCTCGAAGATGTTGAGGATGCGCGCGTCGCACAACACGCGGCTGATGGGATATTCCAGCGCGAAGCCGTTGCCGCCATGGATCTGCAGCGCGTTGTCGGCGCAGGCCCAGGCGACGCGGGCGCCCAGGAGCTTGGCCATGCCGGCTTCCAGGTCGCAGCGCCGGCCCTCGTCCTTCTCGCGCGCCGCGTAATAGCTGAGCTGGCGGGTGATGGTGATCTCCACCGCCATCATGGCGAGCTTGTCGCGCACGCGCGGGAAATCCATCAGCGACCGGCCGAATTGCTGGCGTTCCAGCGCATAGCGCACGCCCAGGTCCATGGCGCACAGCGCCACGCCGACGGCGCGGGCCGCGGTCTGGATGCGCGCCGACTCGAAGGTCTGCATCAGCTGCTTGAAGCCCTGGCCCTCCTCGCGGCCGAGCAGGCCCGTGGCCGGCACCTCGAAGCCGTCGAAGCCGATCTCGTATTCCTTCATGCCGCGATAGCCGAGCACGGCGATCTCGCCGCCGCTCATGCCCGGCGCCGGGAAAATCTCGGTCGCCGTGCCGCGCGGCTTTTCGGCGAGGAACATGGACAGGCCGCGATAGCCCGGCCGCTCCGGATTCGTCCGTACCAGGAGCGTCATCATGTCGGCGCGCACCGCGTGCGTGATCCAGGTCTTGTTGCCGTAGATTTTGTAGACGTCCCCGTCGCGCACCGCACGGGTCTTCAGCGCGGCGACGTCGGAGCCGCCCGATGGTTCGGTGAACACAGCGGTGGGCAGCTTTTCGCCCGACGCGATTCGCGGCAGCCAGTGTTCGCGCTGCTCCTTGGTGCCGCCGGTCAGGATCAGCTCCGCGGCGATCTCCGAGCGCGTCGCAAGGCTGCCGACGCCGATATAGCCGCGGCTGAGTTCCTCCGACACCACGCACATCGCGGTCTTGGAAAGCCCGGCGCCGCCGAACTCTTCTGGGATCGTCAGGCCGAAGACGCCGAGCGCGCTCAGCTCGTCGACGACCGCCATCGGAATCAATTCGTCCTTCAGGTGCCATTGATGCGCGAAGGGCGCGACCTTTTCCTGCGCGAAGCGGAAGAACTGCTCGCGGATCAGGCCCATCGTGTCGTCGAGGCCGGGATCGCCGATGAACATGGCGCCCTGGTGCTTGGCCATATAGGACGCGATGGCGGCGCGGGTTTCGGGGCGCTGTCCCGTGGCGGCCAGTTCGCGCACCGTCTCCGTCCAGAAGGCGCCCGTGTCGGAATCGTCCAGGCCGAGGTCGTAAGGCCGCGCGATCTCGTTCTGGCTCATCGCGATGCCGCCCGCGATCTGGCAGAGATATTCGGCGAAGCCGGCGTGCAGGAGGAGCTGCTCGATCTCGCCGAATTTCTTGTCGTGCTCCAGATGCCGGCCCCAGCGCACCATCTGGCGCAGCGCCTCGACATAGGTGGCGAGCCAGGCGAGGCCATGCGTCGCGCGCTGCTCGCGGTCCAGCGCCTCGGGCGAAATCTTGCCGTCCCGGGTCACCATCGCGGCGACCGAATTCTTCGCGGCGATCAGGAAGCCTTCCGCCGACAGCACGGCCTCCTCGCATTTCGCCAGCAGGTGGGGAACGGTCATGGTCAGCATCGGAAAATACTTCAAAAATTGCGTGTGGCGGAGCTTAGCGGAACGCTTTCCGCAGCGCACCATGGGCTACCCGCTTGCGGCAACGCGTCCCAAACGATTCAATCGCGCCAACACAGGAGATTCGACGTGAAACGCATCCTCGTTCTGGCCGTCGCCCTTTTCATCGCCGCGCCGGCGGCCGCCAAGCCCGACAACGATCCCGGCTACAAGATCATGCACGACTATGTGCTGACCCTGCCCAAGGTGAAGGCCTATGAGGCGGCGTATACGGCGCTGACCACCGCGGCCAAGGCCGATGCGTCGCTGAAGGCGGAGGTCGCGGCGGCCTCGGGCGAAAACGACCAGACCGTTGCCGCGACGATCGACAAGATGACCAGGCACCCGCGCCTTTATGCGTTTTTCCAGAGCCAGGGCCTCAGCAAGATGGAAGCCACGCTCCTGCCGCTGATCCTGATGGACGCCTGCATGGCGGCGCAATATCCCACCATGGTGGCGCAGCTGGCCGACCGGATGACGCAAGGCCAGGCGGATTTCTGCAAGGCCAACATGGCGACCATCAAGACGCTGCATTTCTTCAGCGGACATTAGAAGCCGACTTGGATCGAGTTTGATCACTCCAATCTCCATGGCCGCCCTTGAGGCGGCCACTTAGCAAGCGCGCGTCCGCGCGCTAAAGACTCTTTGTTGCGGCGCTAGCGCGCCGGCTGGGTGGCCGGGTCAAGCCCGGCCATGGTGAATAGTGGGTGGACGGGTAAACTCATTCAAAACTGATTTAGCCGCCCGCAGCTTGCGGCCTCCGTTCAGAGATATCAGTTGGCGGCCCTGGAGGGTGATCCTATCCTTCGGCTTCCCTTGGGGAGGTTGCCATGCTTCGCAAACAGCTTCTCGTCGCAGCGGGAATGGCGCTGGCGGTCGGCGTGCTGCTGCTGTTCGCCTCCGGCACGCTGGCGCTGCCGCAAGCGACGATCCTCATCGACGACGCGGCCGCGCGGCTGGCCTTTGCCGCCAAATGGCTGCTGGTGCCCGGCTTTTCGCTGCTGATCGGGATCGGCATGGCCGCCAACCGGCGGTTTTTTTCCAGCGACGGCATCGACGGCACGCGGGCGCCGGCAAGCCCGGGCCTGGAAATCAATCTGCGCTACAACCAGAACACGCTGGAGCAGACGGTCCTGGCCGTCATCGCCTGGCCGCTGCTGGCGCTGTGGCTGCCGGCGCCGCGGCTCGGGCTCATTGCCGTGCTCGCCGTGCTGTTCGGCGCCGGCCGCGCCGCGTTCTGGATCGGCTACCGCATCGCGCCCTGGGCCCGCGCTTTCGGCTTCGCGCTGACCTTCTATCCGACGGTTGCGGTCTTCGTCTGGCTGGCGCTGCAGGCGCTGCGCTGATCAGTCCTTCTGCGCGTCGAGCACGTCCTCGAAGGTGCGCAGGCCCGTGCGCTGGGCGTTGACCAGCACCGCCATGTTGCCGGGCAGGTGCTCGTTCTTCCACATCTTGGTGTGGGCGCGCGGGATGTCGGCCCAGGTGAACACCTCCGACATGCACGGATCGATGCGGCGCTCGACGACCAGCCGGTTCGCCTGGCTGGCCTGTTTCAGGTTCGCGAAGTGCGAGCCCTGGATACGCTTCTGCCGCATCCAGACATAGCGCGCGTCGAAGGTGATGTTGTAGCCCGAGGTGCCGGCGCAGAACACGACCATGCCGCCGCGCTTCACGACCAGGCACGACACCGGGAAGGTCGACTCGCCGGGATGCTCGAACACCATGTCGACGTCGTTGCCCTTGCCGGTGACGTCCCAGATCGCCTTGCCGAACTTGCGCGCTTCCTTGGTCCAGGCGTCGTATTCGGGCGTGCCGACCTGCGGCATCTGCCCCCAGCAATTGAAGTCCTTGCGGTTGATGACGGCCTTGGCGCCCAGCGACATGACGAATTCGCGCTTGCTCTCGTCGCTGATGACGCCGATGGCGTTGGCGCCCGACACCGCGCAAAGCTGCACCGCGAAGGAGCCGAGCCCGCCCGAGGCGCCCCAGATCAGCACGTTGTGCCCGGGCCGCAGGATGTGCGGGCGATGGCCGAAGAACATGCGATAGGTCGTGGCCAGGGTTAGCGTGTAGCAGGCCGATTCTTCCCAGGTCAGGTGGCGCGGCCGCTCCATGAGCTGGCGGTCCTGAACCCGCGCGAACTGCGCGAAGGAGCCGTCCGGCGTCTCATAACCCCAGATGCGCTGGCTGGTGGAGAACATCGGGTCGCCGCCATTGCACTCCTCGTCGTCGCCGTCGTCCTGGTTGCAATGCACGACGACCTCGTCGCCGACCTTCCAGCGCGTCACCTTGGAGCCCACGGCCCAGACGATGCCCGACGCGTCGCTGCCCGCGATGTGAAACGGATTCTTGTGCGCGTCGATCGGCGAGATCGGCGTGCCGAGCCCGGCCCAGACGCCGTTGTAATTCACCCCCGCCGCCATGACCAAAATCAGGACGTCGTGGCTGTCGAGCTGCCAGGTCGGCAGCACTTCGATCTGGAAGGATTTCTCCGGCTCGCCATGGCGGTCCTTGCGAATCGCCCAGGCGTACATTTTCGCCGGCACGTGGCCGAGCGGCGGGATCTCGCCGATCTCGTACAGGTCCTTGTAGACTTCAAGCTGCGGCTTGGCCTCAGCGGAGTGCTGCGACATGATTCGGATCCCTCTTCCCCATCGGCAGCCTTGTTGCGGCTGCTCACTCAGCGGCGCAGTAGGCCTTCACTTGTGCTGCATTGCAACAGAAATTCTTCGCTTTTGCTGTGCAAATATGCTGGTTGGCGCAACAATGTTACTTTTTGAAACTGCTGCGCTGCCAGCCCGGCTTTTGCTTGCCCGACGCCTTGCCGGCGATCTCCTTCAGCTTCACGGCTTGCAGGACCGATAGCGACGAGCCCGGCGCGCCCTTTTCCATATCCCTGAACGCGCGACCGTAGGTTTCGACGCGCTGTTCGACCGAGCCGAGAAATTCGCCCTCCCAATCGGAGAGCTTTACCCCGGCCGTGTCGGCCGCCTTGCGGGCGCGGCGCAGGGCCCTGAGCGCGGCGCGCTTGGCGGCCGCGGAGCGGTCGGGACGCTTGGCGGGCTTCTGCGAAAATCCCATGCCGCGGAATCAAGCATCTTTGCCCGTGGCTGTCGCTGCGATTAAGCGCACGTCAAGGTGGCGGCGGGCACACTGATGCCCCATGACGCGCCGGCTCTCCTTCCTGTTTTTCGCCGTGACCATCGCCTACGTCGCGGCCTTCGCCGCGATGATCGCGGTGCATGTCTGGCTGTGGGGCGCCGGCGGCCGGCTGGCGGTCTATGATTTCGTCGAGGTCTATGCCGCCGGCAAGCTGGCGCTCGCCGGACACCCCGCCGGCATCTACGACTGGACGACGCACCGCGCGGCGGAGGCCGCGGCGCTCGGGCATGCCGTCACGGTGCGCGAATATCTCGGCTGGCATTATCCGCCGCCCTTCCTCGCCCTGGCGATGGCGTTCGCGGCGCTGCCCTATCTCGCGGCGTTCTTCGCGTGGAATGCGCTCACCCTGCCGCCCTATCTCTTCGTCATGCGGCGCATCGCCGGGCGCCGCGAAGCCTGGCTCGCGGCGGCGGCGTTTCCGGCGACCTTCCTGAACATCCTGATCGGGCAGAATGGCCTGGTCTCCGCCGCGCTGATCGGCGGCGCGCTGGCGACGCTGGAGACGAGCCCGATCCTGTCGGGCGTGCTGGTCGGCCTTCTGACCTACAAGCCGCAGCTCGGCATCCTGTTTCCCTTCGCGCTGGCCGCCGGAGGGTATTGGCGCACCGCAGCGGCTGCGGCGGTGACGGCGGCTCTGATGATGCTGGCCTCGTGGCTGGCCTTCGGCGGTGAAACCTGGACGGCGTTCTTCCATTCGATTTCGGTGACGACCGACGCGGTGCTGGTGCGCGGCCTGCAAGGTTGGGGCAAGCTCAACAGTCCGTTCGGCGTCAGCCGCTGGCTTGGACTTGGTTTCGATGCGGCGGCGACGATCCAGATCGTCGTCGCGGTCATCCTGCTCGCCGCCATTGCCATGTTTTGGCGCAGCAGGATGTCGCTGAATTTGAAAGCCGCGGCCCTCGCCACCGCCTCGCTGCTGGCGACGCCGTATCTCTACGTCTACGACCTGCCGATCCTCGCGGTTGCGCTGGCGTTCCTGTTCCGCGCCGCGCCGTTCGATAGAATCGAATACGCTTGCGCCGGCCTCGCCATTGCCGCGATCTTTTTGTTTCCGGTTCTGGCCGCGCCCACCGGCGTCCTCGCCATCCTGCTGATCGCCTTTGCCGTCGCGCGCCGCGCCTGGCGCGAACAGGGCCGCTTGATCGCGGCCTGAAACTCGTCTGGACTGGCGGCGGGAGAACCCGTCATGCAGATCAACGGCGTCGCGCACACCTTCATCACCGCCGGCAATTTCGCGGCGTCGCGCGCGTTCTATGCGCAGCTTTTGCCCTTTCTCGGGCTGACCGTCGTGGCGGACACGGCGAACACGTTCTATTGCGTCGGCGGCCGCACCGGCTTCGGCATCCATGCCCCGACCGCCGAGCACGCCGGCCAGCGCTTCCGCCAGGGCGCGGTCGGACTGCACCATCATTGCTGGCGCGTGCGCACCCGCGCCGAGGTCGACGAAGCGCACGCCTTCCTGGTGCAGATCGGCGCGACGATCGTGCACGCGCCGCAGCCGGACAATTTCGCGCCCGGCTATTACTCGGTGCTGTTCGAGGATCCCGACGGCACAAGGCTGGAGATCAACCACGTCCCCGGCGTCGGCTTGTTCGCGCCCGGCACAAGCATCGGCGGCGGCTATGCCGACGGCACGCAGAACGGTTAGTGGAAGCCCTTCACCAGCAGCCCCGCCTGTTCCAGGGCGCCGACGATCTGCGGGTCGTGGCCGGGCACGATGTGCAGGTTCGGCTCGGCCGTCTTGAGCGCATGTAGCGCCGCCAGTTCGTTCAGCACCGCCGCGCGGTCTTCGCCGAGGAAGAACTGCGTCGCCAGCCGCGCCCGCTCGCGTACCGTATCGATGTTGCGCATCGTCCAGGCGACGTCGCCGGTGAAGAGGAATTCCTGGCCGCTCGCGGTCTTCACGAACACCATCTGGCTGCCCGGCGTGTGGCCGGGGGCGCGGATCAGCACCACGCCGGGCGCCACGGCGACATATTTGTCGTAAGCCAGCGGCTGGTACCCCACGAAGGCTTCCTTGTGATAATCCGCGTTGTAGCGTTCGAGATTGGCGACCTGTTCGGGGTTCAGCTTGACGCGTCCGGACTGCATCTCCGCATGCAGGAAGACGAAGCCGAGCAGGCCGCCGATATGGTCGTTGTGCTCATGCGTGACGACGATCAGCGAGGCGTATTTGATGGCGGCGCGGATGTGCAGCGCCGCGGCCTCATCGAACCCCCGGCCCAGGATCTGCGCCCCGCGCGCGGTCAGGCCGGTATCGATCAGCGCCGAGCTGCCGTCGGCGAACATCAATTTGTAGGCGAACACCATCAGCGGCACGGGCTTCCAGCCGTCGCCCGCCAGCACCACGTTGCCGGGAAAGCTGAACGGCGCCACATGCTCGTCGTGGATCGCGCTGACCTTGGCGCCGGGCAGCGAATCCGCGAGGCGCCGGATCTCCGTCATGTCGAGCGCGTAGCCGCCGCTCGGCGCGCCGCTCTCCAGGATCAGCCAGTAATAGGCGCCGCCGCCCAGAACGAGCAGCAGCGCGAGCGCGACCAGCAGCCGTCTTGTCCATTTGCCCATGGTCGTTCTCGGCCTTTTTAGCGTTCGGGATCGGTCAGCGCCGAATAGACGAAGGTCTGCGAGGACGCGCCCAGATTGACGCTGCCGGCCGCGCCCAGGCTGAATTTCTGGATCATGCCGAGAAAGAACAGGTCGTTCTTGGGATCGATCCAGAACCAGGTGCCGGCCGCGCCGCCCCACCAGATCGAACCCTTGCCCTGCAGCGTGCCGAGCCGCGCCGGGTCGGTCACCACCGCGAAGTCCAGGCCGAAGCCGAGGCCGTTGCCGCCGATGACGAGGCCGCCGGCCGACGACGGTTCGCCCATCACGCCGTCCGCCAGGTGATTGGCCTGCATCAGCGCGACCGTCGCCGGCGACAGGATGCGCGCCCCGTTGAGGACGCCGCCGTTCAGGATCATCTGGCAGAAGCGGGCATAATCGTCGGCCGTCGAGACCGAGCCGCCGCCGCCCGAATCCAGCGGCGGCTGCTTGGTGAAATCCTGCACCAGCGGCGACATCGCCGGCGTGATCTCGATCAGCTTGCCGTTCGCGGGATTGTTGACATACACGCCCGACAGCCGCGCGCCGTTCGCGGGCGGCACGAAGAAGCCGGTGTCCTTCATGCCGAGCGGCTTGAAGATGTGATCGGCCATGAAATCGCCGAGGCGCTGGCCGGACAGTTTCTCGATGATGTAGCCCTGGATGTCGACGGCGGCGGAGTAGGACCATTTCGTGCCGGGCTGATAGAGCAGCGGGATGGTGGCGATCTTGTCGATCATCTCCTTGAGGCCGTTCGACGACAGAACCTTCTGATCGCGGAAGGCATCGTCCACCGGATTGCCGCTGCGCAGGCCATAGCCGAAGCCGGCGGTATGGGTCATCAACTCGCGCATGGTCGGCGGGCGCTTCATGTCCTCCAGCACCGGCTTGCCGTCGGCGCCGACGCTGGCCATCACCTTCAGGTTCGCGAATTCGGGAATGTATTTGGTGATCGGGTCTTCCAGGCGCCAGCGGCCCTGTTCGAACAGGATCATCATGGCGACGCCGATCATCGGCTTGGTCTGAGAATACATCCGGAAGATGGTGTCGCGCGCGATCGGGTCGCCGCCGGCGTTCTTCACGCCCTTGATGTGCAGGTCGACGATGCGGCCGTGCCGCACCAGCATGGTCTCGATGCCGGCGACCTCGCCGCTGTCGACCGCATGATCCATCGCGGCATCGAGCAGCTTCAGGCGGTCGGCGGAAAAGCCCGCGGTTTCCGGCTTGGCCGGTGTCAGCTGCGGCGATGCGGCCGCGTGGGGCCGCGCCTCGGCGCCGGCCGCAAACGCCAATGCCAGCACCGCCGCACCCGCGGCCAATCGAAAGTTTTTCATGGCTTCCCCCGCCCAAACATTCGCCCTGCGCGGAGGTTGCGCTTTTAGGGTCCTGCGATCAATGCGCCGCGTGCGGGTCTTTCTCGCCGGCGCGCACGTCCAGGCCGATCACGTCGGTCGCCACCGGACAGGTGTAGAAGGCCGAGCGGGCGCAATTGGGATTGTAGGCGTCGTTGAAATCGATGGTCGCGGTCTTGGGCGGAAAAGCTCCGAAACCGGCGATATCGACATAGCGGCCGGCGCCATAGGTCACCTTGCCGGTCAGGTCGTCCATGAAGAAGGACGACATGTCGGCGATCTTCTTGGGATCGCGGTCGCCGGCATAGAAGGGCAGGGTGAAGGTCTTGCCCCTCAGCGTGAAGGTCGCGTCGCCGGCGTGGAAGAACTGCTTGTCGGTGCCGCGCGAGGTGCGGAAGACGCGCGGCGGCAGCCTGGGGTCCGGCTTGAACGTCGCCGTGACGCGGTAGCTGGGATCATAGGGGAAGTAGTCGACGCCCTTGAAATTCCGCGCCTCGGCGCGCAGCTGGTTGTAGAGCATGACGCGCACGCCGATGACGCCGGCGCTGACCTGGGTCGCAAAGCCCTGGATATCGATATTGGTGTCGATGGGTACGGATTTTTGCAGCGTCGCGTCGTCCAGCGTCCTGCCGCCCATCACGGCGGACATCTTGCCGCCGCGGTAGGTGATGGTGAGGACGCCCGGCGCCTTGGCATGCGTCCAGCGATAGCTCTCCGGCTTGCCTTTGGTGCCGACCAGGGTCGCGTTCTGGCCTTCGCCGAGATAGGCGGCGTCCTGGATCTTCAGGATGGCGTGCGGGATTTTCGACCAGGCGTTGTTGGCGTCGATCAGGCCGGCGCGCCAGGCAGCCTCGGGCGATTGCGGCGCGGGCGCCGCCGCCAACATCAGGGTGGCGCCGAACAGGGCGGCCAGGGTCTGCATACGCATTGCACTCTCCATCAGCGGCGCCTCATTTTGCAGTGCAGCAAAATTTCCATTAGGCTTGGCTTCCCGCAATTAAAGTAACGCCTGAAGCCATGTCCCGCGACAAGCCCTGGATTTTCCGCACCTATGCCGGCCATTCAAGCGCCGCGGCGTCCAATGCCCTCTATCGCCGCAATCTGGCCAAGGGGCAGACCGGCCTGTCGGTGGCTTTCGACCTGCCGACCCAGACGGGCTACGACAGCGACGACGTGCTGGCCCGGGGCGAGGTCGGCAAGGTCGGCGTGCCGGTCTCCCATATCGGCGACATGCGGGCGCTGTTCGACGGCATCCCGCTCGATCAGATGAACACCTCGATGACGATCAACGCGCCGGCGGCCTGGCTGCTGGCGCTCTATGTCGCCGTGGCGGACGAGCAGGGGGCGCCGCGCGCCTCGCTGACAGGCACGACGCAGAACGACATCATCAAGGAGTACCTGGCGCGGGGCACCTATATCTTTCCGCCCGGCCCGGCGCTGCGCCTGACGACCGACACGATCGCGTTCACCACGGCCGAGCTGCCGAAATGGAATCCGATCAATCTGTGCTCCTATCATTTGCAGGAAGCCGGCGCCGACGCGGTGGAGGAAGCAGCCTTCGCGCTCGCCACCGCGGTCTCGACGCTCGACGCCTGCAAGGCGCGCGGCGCCATCCCGGCGGAACAGTTTGCGAACGCGGTCGGGCGGATGAGCTTCTTCGTCAATTCCGGCGTCAAATTCATCACCGAGATCTGCAAGCTGCGCGCCATGGGCGAATTGTGGGACGAGATCTGCCGCGACCGCTACGGCGTCACCGATCCCAAGCTGCGCCTGTTCCGCTATGGCGTGCAGGTCAACAGCCTCGGCCTGACCGAGCAGCAGCCGGAGAACAACGTCTACCGCGTGCTGTTCGGCATGCTCGGCGTGACGCTCTCCAAGAACGCCCGCGCCCGCGCGGTGCAGCTGCCGGCGTGGAACGAGGCGCTCGGCCTGCCGCGCCCCTGGGACCAGCAATGGTCGCTGCGCCTGATGCAGATCGGCGCCTTTGAGACCGACATGCTGGAATACGAAGACATCTTCGATGGCTCCAAGGTGATCGGCGAAAAGGTGGCGCAGCTCAAGATCCAGATCCGCGAGGAGATGCAGCGCATCGCCGCGCTCGGCGGCACCGCGACGCAAGCCGCCCTCGAATACATGAAGGAGCGGCTCGTCGCTTCCAACGCGGCGCGCGTCGAAGCCATCGAGCGCGGCGACGAAATCCGCGTCGGCGTCAACGCCTACCAGGACACCGAAGTCTCGCCGCTGACCGCCGGCAACGGGTCGTTCATGAGGGTCGACGAGACGGCGGAAGGCGAACAGATCGCGCGGCTCAAGGCTTGGCGCGCCGCACGCGACGCGGGCAAGGCGAAGGCCGCACTCGCCGCGCTGGAACGTGCCGCGCGCGAGGACGTCAACATCATGCCGGTCTCGATCGCTTGTGCGAAGGCCGGCGTCACCACCGGCGAATGGGCGCGCACCTTGCGCCTTGTGTTCGGCGAGTATCGTGCGCCGACGGGCGTTGCGGCCGCTGGACCGTCACGCAACGACGAACGCATCGGGGCTCTGCGTGCCGACGTCGACGCCGCGTCGAAAAAGCTCGGCCGGCGCCTGACCTTCCTGGTCGCCAAGCCGGGCCTGGACGGCCATTCCAACGGCGCCGAGCAGATCGCCATCCGCGCCCGCGACGCCGGCATGGCTGTGATCTATGACGGCATCCGCTTTTCACCCGACGACATCGTCGCCGTGGCGCGCGAAAAGAAGCCGCATCTCATCGGTCTTTCGATTCTCTCCGGCAGCCATGTTTCGCTGGCGCGCGACGTCATGGCCAAGCTGAAGGCCGCGGGGCTTGGCGACATCAAGGTGATCGCCGGCGGCATCATCCCGCCGGAAGACGAAGCGGCGCTGAAAGCCGCCGGCATCGCCGCCGTGTTCAGCCCGAAGGATTACGACCTCAACCAGATCATGCACCGGCTCGTCCGGCTGGCTGCGGGCGACGGCGCAACGCGGGGTTAATGCCAGTCTCCGGACTGCACCAGGTCATGGGTGTTGGACGTGACCCATATGCTCGACGCGTCGTGCGGCTTGTCGGCCAGGATCTTCCTCAGCAGATCGCCCGACAGGGTCGAGTCCTTGCCGACGATCGTCCGTCCGATATCCGTATTCGAGTCGATGACGCTGACCGTGGCGCTGCCGTCCGCGCTTCGATGCCCCACCAGGAACATGGTCAGGCCGCTGACATTCACGCTGTGATCGCCGCACTCGCCGTTGGCGTTTTCCAGCTTGCTGGCGTCCTGCTCGGGCATGTCGCCGCCGTCGCAGGTTATGAAACCGCCGCCCGCAAGCTTGTGGCCGAAGATCGGCCAGTCGCCGCCCTTCAGCCGGTAAAGCTGCACGCTCGCCAATTGGTGCGCCCCCTGCGCCTGCGCCTGCGCCGGCGGCAAGGTGGCGAGCAGCACAAGGCAGCTCAACGCGGTTACGGTATATTTAGCGCGCATGGCTTGGCCTCCATCGGATGACAAACTTCCACGTCCAGGGTCGCCACGAAATTTATGTCTTCCCGCTTGACGACATAGACCTCGCCGATCGGGCTGCCGGTGCCGTGCTGTGCCCAGGCGACGACGATCGCAGGCGTTTCCAGCAACAGCCGCAGCCTCGACTGGTCGTTCGCCTTCTTGAGATAGGGGTAGTAGCAGGCGTCGTTTTCGGCGCATTCGGCTTTCGACTCGGTGACGAAGCGTTGGGTGAATTCGAACACGATCCGCGCCTCGGTGTTCTTCTGCAGGAATGCGAGATCGCTTGCCGCCGCGAAGCGCGACAGGAACGACAGGGCGACACCCAGGACGAGCAGGAGTGCGATGTCGCCCGCCAGGCTTTGGCGCAGGACGGCGGTGCGTTCGGACCAGGCCTTGGCATATCCGAGGGCGGCTTTGCGCCAGCGTGCATGGCGCCTGACCGCAACCGTCAGGGCGGCGGCGATGATCGCGGCGAGGACGATCCAGCCCCAGGCGGCGGCGAAGAGATCGAAGGTGGTGCGAAATCCGAACAGAACAACGTGGTAGGAATTCATGATGATGGTGTTGATGTCCGCGTCCAGGAGGGCGACATCCAGGCCGATTCCCCGGCAATAGGCGCTCAAATACATCCAGCCGGTGAAATACAGGACCGCTGCCGGCAGGACGATATAGGTCGAGAACAGGTCGATGAACTTCACGGCACCCCCCCGCGCGCGCCGGCGGGCGAGAGGCCCCTGGCCGGCGATGACACGGCGTATCCTAGGCCGATCCGGGCGCCGGCGTCGTGACGGCCGTCACGGCCTCTTCTTTGCACCGTGCGGCGGGCGGTGCTGGTCGCCATGTCGGGCCTCGATCTGCCAGGCGCCGCGGCCAGAATCCTGTGGATGACCCGGGTTCCCTCAATTGTGGCGAGCCTGCCGCATTGTGGCCCCCTTTTCGCTTAACCATTTCTTTACCGTGTTCCTGCGGGACGTGCCCGTGAGCTTGCGGGGGAGCCTCCAATGGTCGCCTACACTTCCAAGAAAAACGATCTCGATCAGGTGCCGGTGCGCCGCACGGCGCTCAGCCACGAGCTGTTTCACGGCCTGTCGCCGGAGGAATTCGACCGCGAGGCCAAGTCGCTGGCCGACGCCGAGGCGATGACGCCGGCCGTCCGCGCCCGCCTGGAAGCCCAGCTGGTCGAGCGCCTGAAGACTCCCGTCGACATTCCGAGCTGGGGCCCAGACTGGGTCAAGCGCGGCGAGCGCGTCGCCGCCGCGCAGCAGGGCCGCCGCCCGGCGCGCTTCGCCTGGCTCGGCCGCAAGGAAGAGCCCGAGGCGGAAGCCGACGAAGACCTGCCGCCCGATCCGCTCAACGCGGTGCAGCGCGACGACACCGCCGTCATCATGCGCAACATGGAAAAGAGCCGCCAGGTCGCCCATTATCGCCCGCTCTATGTCGTGGCGCTGATCCTGGCCGTGTCGATCGCGTTGCTCGCCATGTTCGTCGACTACCAGATCATCCGCGGCGATGTGTGGACGCGGGCCCTGTCCAACGAATTCATGGTCGTGCCGGCGTCGCTGCAGGCCTCCGTCATCTTCAAGAGCCTGCAGGTCATCTTCGCGGTGCTGATCGTGCACTTCTTCCTCAAGATCACCGGCGTCTACGGCCGCAACGCGATGATCACGACGGCGTTCGTCTTCGCGCTGGTGATGATCGGCTGCCTGGGTTACCTCGTCGCCTACAACAACATGGCGGGCGCCACCTCGGCGACGCTGGAGCAGCCGCGCGCCGACGGCGCCACAGGTACCGGCGGCAGCAATTCCATCGACGCACTGTTCAACAAGCCGGCCGGCACCGATACGCCGGCGCCCGCGCTGGCGACGCCCGCGGCTTCCGACGGCTTTTCGCTCGGCCTGCCCAGGATTTCCACGACGTCGCTGGCCAATGCCGATTCCTGGTTCTGGCTCGCCTTCGCCAGCGTCATCTTCTTCATCGTCACCACGGTGGCGGCGCTCTACATGCTGACGGTGGAGAACAACGTGCGCAACCTGCACATCGCGCGCGACTACAAGCATCGCCAGCGCCAGTTCGCCCAGCTCCACCTGCTGCAGCTTGCCGACAAGCGGTAAGACGCTAGCCCCCATGAAGATCATGCTCGCCTTGATCACCGCTGCGGGGCTGCTCGGCGGCGGCGCCGTGGCGGTGCAGGCGGCGCGGCACGGCGCCATCATCGAGGCCTCGCTGGGCGAGGAGGCCGCCATCGCGCCAAGGCGCGTGGTCATCGGCATCGACATCTCCAAGAGCAATCCTTTGGTCGACGACGCCGCCTTCGCGGCCAAGGTTGCGGCCCGCATCGCCAATGTCGTGCGCGGCCTCGGCATGGCGTCGGAGGTGCATGTGCGCACCTTCGGCAGCTATGACGCGTCCTCGAACAATTTCTATTACGACGCGCTGATCTCGGCGCGGAACCGGCCGGAGACCGTTGCGGCGGAAATCCAGCGGCTGATTGCCGGCACGCCGATGCTGGTGCGCAGCGGCAAGTGGCGCTCGCAGTCCAACACCAACATCCTCGCCTTCCTCGACAACGTCTCGCAGAGCATCGGCTGCAGCGGCTTGCCGACGACGGTGGTGCTGGCCTCCGACGGCATCGAGGACTCCGACTATGTCCGGCTGCAGGAATCGGGCGCGCACCTGCCGGCGCCGGAGGGGCGGCCGTTCCGCGGCTGCAGCGAGATGGAAATCCTGGGCTTGGGCCAGGGCACCAGAAGCCCCATCGTCACCACCCGCCTGCGCAGCGAATGGGCCCGCTGGGCCGCCGCCGCCGGTTTTGGGCGGTTCGTCGGGCTGAACGACTGGTAGCTTCCAGGTAAGTCTTTGATTTCATTGCATCGGTGTACATTCGAACCGCGATCTTCTCGTAGGGGGGTGGGGGGTATTGAATTTCCGGTTACAGTAGATTACTCTATATCATAGAGTTATCTGACCAGAACGCGGAGACGGCCCTTGTCCCTGACACCCAACGAAGCGGCCGACGCGCTGCGCGACATCGAAGCGACGGGCAAACGCAGCGGCGAGGCGTTCGGCTACCGCGTCTCGGCGCCGTTCTTCTACATCTGGGGCCTCGTCTGGATCGTGGGTTACGGACTGACCGATGTCCGGCCCTTCTGGGCCGGCATCATCTGGCCCGCGGTGGTCATTGCGGGCACCGTCGCCAGCCTGCTGCTGCGCCGCGCCATCGGCCGCGGCCCCTATACCGGCTCATGGCGCTATGGCGCGCTCGTCGCAATCCTCTGGCTGTTCCTGATCGCGACCTACGTCGTGATCGGGCCGGTCTCGCCGCGCGGGCAGAGCGCCTTCGTGCCGCTCATCTTCGCCGCGCTCTATTCCGGCGCCGGCCTGTGGCTCGGCAGCCGCTATGTCGTCACCGGCGTCGCCGTCGCCGTGCTGACCCTCGGCGGGTTCTTCTACATCCATGAGCATTTCAGCCTGTGGATGGCGGCCGTCGGCGGCGGCGGCCTGATCCTGGCCGGCGTCTGGCTGAGGACGGCGTGACATGGAGCAGCCCGATTCGATCATCCATCAACCGATTCGGCTGAAGATCATGGCCGCGCTCAAGGCGCTGCCCGAAAGCGAGCAGCTGGAATTCGTCAAGCTCAAGGGCATCGTCGGCGCCACGGAAGGCAATCTCGGGGCGCACATCACGACGCTCGAAGAGGCGGGTTACGCAAAGATCGAAAAGGATTTCGCCGGCAAGCGCCCGCGCACCCGCGTGGCGCTGACCCGAGAGGGCCGCCGCGCCTTCGAAGACTACGTCGCCTATCTGCGCGACATCATCGGCACATCGGCGTAGCGCGCGGAGGGACATCATGCTGACCGGCAATATTTCGCTTCTGGGCTGGTTCCACAGCGCCGCCTGCATCGTTGCGCTGGTGACCGGCGCGTGGAATCTCGTCATGCCCAAGGGCACGGCGGCGCACCGGCTGATGGGCCGCTGGTATGTCTACACGATGGTCGCGGTCAATCTCAGCGTCTTCGCGGTCTATCATTTCGATATCGCGCATTTTAAGCCCTTCGCCGGCGGCGCGAACACCTTCGGTATCTTCCATTGGGAAGCGGTCGGTACGCTGCTGCTGCTGGCCCTCGGCGTCACTGCGGCGCCGCGCCAGGCGAAGGCCGGCTGGGCCTATGCGCATCCGCTGGCGATGGTGCTGACCTATTACATGCTGGTCGGCGGGCTCATCAACGAGGTCTTCGTGCGGGTGATTTTCCTGCGCAATTTCGCCATGGCGCACGCGCCGCGCGCCGCCGGTATCGCCGCGGCGCCCGTGGTCGGCATGGCCCAGGGTGTGGCGATGCTGATTTTCATCGTCGTGATCCTGTATTTCATCGCTAAAGTCGCGCTGTACCGCCGCGGGCTGCGCAAAGCCACCATCGCTGCCGCGGCCTCGGCCGCCTAGGAGAAAGCCATGTCGTTCAGAGATATCCTGTTCGGTTCGCTGCTCGCGTTCCTGGCGATCGCGCCGACCTGGTCGCGCGCGGCCGACGCGCCGGTCCTGTATGACGGCAGTACGGTCGTGGTGCGCGACCGCTTCAGCGACGAGATCGTCGGCCGGGGGCCGGACCTGGTCTTCATTCCGGGTCTGGCCTCGTCGCGCGCCACCTGGAAAGGGACCGCCGACCGGCTGAAGGCGCATTACCGCCTGCACCTGATCCAGATCGCGGGCTTCGCCGGCGAGCCGGTGCGCGGCAATGCCAGCGGCGAAGTGCTGGTGCCGACGGCGGAGGCCATCGACGCCTATCTGGCCGAGCAGCACCTGACGCCGGCGACGCTGATCGGCCATTCGCTCGGCGGCACCACGGCGCTCTATCTCGCGGAGCATCACGGCGATCACCTGAAGAAGATCCTGCTGGTCGACGCCCTGCCGTTTTTCGGCGTGACGATGGGCGGGCCCTCGGCGACCGTCGACAGCGTCAAGCCGATGGCCGACATGTTCCGCGTCAGCACCCAGCGAGCGCCAAATCCGGACCAGATGATCGCGCGTTTCGTGACGGCGCCCGCCGACCGCGCCCTGGTCGTCGGCTGGAGCGCGGCCAGCGATCCCGGCACCGTCAACCGCGCCATCGCCGACGACCTGACGCTGGACATGCGCCCCGGCCTCGCGGCGATCACCGTGCCGGTGACGCTGCTCTATCCCGACAATGTCCCGAACGGCGCGCCGAAGGGTGTGGCGGATGCGATGTATCAGGCCATCTTCGCGGCGGTGCCGCACAGGACGCTCATCGGCATCGACAATTCGATGCATTTCATCATGCTCGACCAGCCGGTCCAGTTCGACGCGGCGCTGGATGCGTTCTTGAAGGGGTAGCCTTTTTACCCTCCCCTTGAGGGAGGGTCGAAAAATTCGAAGCGTAGCGAAGAATTTTTCGGGGAGGGGTCCGACGGCAGTGCTCTGC